>Ga0209447_10000241_pt1 | contig 14409 bp, 15 predicted proteins | sample BogFormECP04_OM3_FD_188243 | JGI IMG/M metagenome (GOLD analysis project Ga0209447, IMG submission 188243) | Bog forest soil microbial communities from Calvert Island, British Columbia, Canada - ECP04_OM3 (SPAdes) (version 2) | ecosystem: Environmental > Aquatic > Freshwater > Wetlands > Bog ... | reverse complement strand
CGGTGCAGCCACGGAATCGCGATGACGAATCGCAAGGCGAATGAGCGGCTGGCGCGCGCCCTGAGCATTTCCTATGAAATGTTGACCGCAGCCGAAGCGGCGCATTTGCAAGAGCTTCCCCTGCTCGACGCCGAACGCATGCAGCTGCTAAAGTCATTCAGGCTCGAAGCCAAGCAGGTCGACGCCGACGATCGAGGCTTGCTGCTGCAAATCTCGCAGGTGAACGATAGGACCATTGGACTGGTGGAGCATCAGCGACGCAGCAAGGGCCGCGAAATGGACATGGCGGCGGCGGGCCGGCGAGCGGTGGCGGCCTATTCCGGTGTCCGGCCGCGGCGCTAGCCGCATCATTGAGGAAAGGCCTAATCCCCCATGCCTGAGTCATTTCTCGGCGATGGTCTGATCTATGAAGAGTTGCTGCCCCTGGCTTGGACTCCGGGTCCGCTTGCCGACGGCTTGGCGCTCGCGCGTTTGAATGCTGACAACCACCAGCTGCTGGGCGCCGAATCCTCCCTGGATGAAGTGCGGGTGCACGAGGCTCTCAAGGATGAATCCCCGGCTCTACTGCACGAATTGCAGCGCCTCGAGTACAAGGTCAATATTTTGTTGCGCCTGACCGCCGAGCTTGCGGTGCGCAGCAGCGGCCTGCCGCCCGCGGGCCGGGTCCGATTGACCTCGCACTCGCTGGAATGGTTCGGCGCGCAAACGCCCGTCGTGGGCGCCACCGGTTTGCTCACGGTGTATATCAATCCCGCCCTCCCGCAGCCGCTGAAGATCCCCGGTGTGGTGGCCGGACAGCGCACCGTTGAAGAAATGCCCGTTGCGCAATTGCGTTTCATGGGTTTGAGCGACGCGGTGGTCGAGATGCTGGACAAACTCATCTTTCGACATCACCGGCGCTTGGTGGCGGGCGCGAGACTCGCAGCTACTTAAAAAAAATCGGAGCGATGGCGCGAAAAGCTCGCGCTGATTCGAACTCGATCTATCCAAACACTGCGGCGGTTTTACGGGATGCCCCTACTCCCATTACGGGGATTTGCCAACTGCTTTTCTCTCAAGTCGATCGGTTAGTATGTCGCTCGTCATGCAATTGTTTGTGATATGTCAAAGGGTTAGAAGCGAAGTTTAAGGCGGAACACGAGATTTGTGAAACCCGTCACGCTTTTCAAATTGGGAAGGAGTCCCAGGTTGTGGTTGAAGCCAAAGTTATTGTGATCGAACCGGCAGATTTGGAGGCGAACGCGCTCCAGACGCTGCTGCGTTTTTTGGATTTGGAGCCGGTGCGCATTCGCAATTTAAGCGAACTGCGCCAATCGCCGCAGTGCGATGCTCCAGAATGCCTCGCGGTCATCGTGAGCCGCGAAACCGTCACCGCGCTCGGGGTCGAACTCGTGGCGCAGCTGCGCGCCATGCGCCAGCCGCTGCCGGTCATTTGCGTGAGCCGCGACGGCTTGCCGAAAATCGCCGAGAGCAGCGGCGACCTGGCCTGGTTTCATCTCGAAAGTCCCGTCAAACAGCGGCGACTGTCGGCCGTTTTGGGTCAGGCACAGAACGTGCGCAGCGGGCATCCGACGCAGCCGGGAGTCCACCGCTTCCGACCCAGCGGCCACTCACGCCCCATGCGCGCGGTGCATCGGCTCATCGAGCAAGTCGCCCCTTTCGATACCAATGTGCTGATCCTGGGCGAATCCGGCACCGGCAAGGAAATGGTTGCGCGCCATGTTCACGAACTGTCGGGCCGGGCGGGACATCCGTTCGTGCCGGTGAATTGCGGCGCCATACCGGCGGACCTTCTGGAAAGCGAACTGTTCGGCCACGAAAAGGGCGCATTTACCGGCGCACTGTCGACCCGCGTCGGCCGTTTCGAGTTTGCTGAAGGCGGCACGCTATTTTTGGACGAGATCGGCGACATGTCGCTGCAGATGCAGGTCAAGTTGCTGCGCGTGTTGCAGGAGAGGAGTTTCGAGCGCGTCGGCAGCAATCGGACCATCCACTGCAACGTGCGCATCATCGCGGCAACGCATCGCGACCTGGACGCCGCCATCATCGCCGGGCGGTTTCGCGAGGACCTCTATTACCGCCTGAACGTATTTCCGCTGCAGATGCCGCCGTTGTGCGAGCGGCTCGACGATCTGCCCATGCTGATCGAGCATCTGGTGCAGCGCCAGGGACAAAGTGCCGGCAAGCACATTCAACTGGATCCTGCCGCGATGAATTGCCTGGCCCGTTATCGATGGCCGGGAAATGTACGCGAACTCGCGAACTTGCTGGAGCGGCTGGCGATCATGTTTCCCGCCCAAACCATCACGCCCGCAGAGCTGCCTGATCGCTATCGCTGCGCGCCCGCCGTCGGCTGGCTGGGCAGCGAGGTACGCATCGACGCGCGGCCGGAGCCCGTGGAAGAAACGCTGGAGCCGATTGAGCCGCCGCCCATTGAGCGATCGCCGACCTTGCAAGAGCCGCCGGCGCTGGTCTATGAAATAACCGGTGTGGCACTGCCGAGCGGCGGCATCGATTTGAAGGATCACCTGTCGGCCATAGAAATCGGCCTGATTCGCCAAGCGCTCGAAGAAGCGGACGGAACGGTGGCCGAAGCCGCGCGCTTGCTGCGCATTCGGCGCACGACGCTGGTCGAGAAGCTGCGCAAATATCATTTGAGCGCCTGACAGATTTTTGACGCATCCAGCGTCGCTTAGGCTTCTCGATATTGTAACTGGTTGATAGGCAGGGCAAATACCGGTAAGGCACAGAAGTTGCTTTCTCCATTCGGTATGGCAGCCACAAATCTCGAGCTGATCGAAAATCGCCGCTCTGAACTTCAGGCAGCGTTCCTAGCGTTCGGTTCTGTCTCGGAACAGCTCTCCGGTGCTTTCGACTCCCTGCGCAGCCAGGTTGCAGAGCTGCAGGGCGATTTGCGCGACGCGCGCGCAGGCCGCGAACACTTGGCGGCGCGCCTATCCGCCCTGGTGAAAGGGTTGCCTGGCGGAGTGCTGGTGCTCGACAACCTCGGCGAGATCCAAGAATACAATCCAGCAGCGGTGCAGTTGCTGGGCGAACCTCTGCTCGGGGTGCTTTTCAGCGCGGTGCTTGCGCGCGCGGGCGTCAGCGCCCGGGGCGCCGGCGAACACGCGGAACTCTGCAGCGGTAGGTTCGTCAACATATCGCAGCGCGAGCTCAAGGACGGCGGCGAGGTGGTGCTGCTGACGGACGTGACCGAAGCGCACCTCATGCAGATATTTTTGACCCGGCAGCAGCGACTGCTCACCCTGGGCGAATTGGCCGCGGGATTGGCCCATCAGATTCGCACGCCGCTGGCCGCTGCGCTCCTGTACGCCTCGCAAATGAGCTTGGGCCCGCGCAATACCGCGGATCTCGAGCGCTGCGCCGAAAAGACGGTGGGCAGCCTGAAGCAGCTCGACAAACTGGTGAACGACATGCTCGCGTTCGCGCACGGCGGCGCCGCGCGCGAAGCCGTGAGCGTGAGCGCGCTGCTCGAGCAAGTGGCGCAATGGCTGCGGCCGGCATTGCGCGACGGAATTCGCTTGACCATCCGCACCCAGGCGCCGGACTTGATGGTGCGCGCCAATGCGCCGTCGCTGGTCTCTGCGGTGCTGAATTTGGCCAGCAACGCGCTGCAGGCGGCATCATCAACGCTGAATCTGGAGCTGCTGGCGCGCCGCACTTCTACCGGCAGAGCGCAAATCGTGGTGAGCGACGACGGTCCCGGCGTGCCCGCAAATATTCGCCAACGCATCTTCGAGCCTTTTTTCACTACACGGGCGAGCGGCAATGGCATTGGACTTTCCATCGTCAAGTCGGTGGTCGAAGCGCACGGCGGCAGCGTCTGTTTGCAGGCTTCGAGTTGCGGCGCCACGTTCGTGATCGAACTACCCGCAGAGGAGATTAGGAATCCATGAACAAGGTGAATGATTGGGTTTTGGTTGTTGAGGACGATGCCGCACTGCGCGAGGCGTTGATCGATACTCTGGGCGCTGCGGGCATTCCGGCGCTGGCCGCCCACGATGCGCAAAGCGCGCTGCAATTGCTCGCGAGCGAAGAGATCGGCCTGGTCATATCGGATGTTCAAATGCCGGGGGCCAATGGCTACGAGCTGCTGTCCTCGATCAAGCAATTGCGGCCGTACCTGCCGGTGGTCTTGATGACCGCCTACGGCACCGTTGCACAAGCAGTCGCCGCCATGCGCGAGGGCGCCACGGACTACATCGTCAAGCCGTTCGACGCACAGGCCCTGATCGGCATGGCGCAGCGGCAGCTGGCCGCCCGGGTCATGCCGAACGAATTGGTGGCGGTTGATCCGGAATCGAAGCGCAGCCTCGGTCTCGCGCGCAGGATCGCGGAGAACGACGCCACGGTACTCATCAGCGGCGAAAGCGGCACGGGCAAGGAAGTGTACGCACGCTTCATTCGCGACCATTCGGCGCGCGCCGATAAGCCGTTCGTGGCGATCAATTGCGCCGCGATCCCGGAAAACATGCTCGAAGCCAGTCTTTTTGGCTACGAGAAGGGGGCGTTCACCGGCGCTCTCGCTGCCCACGCCGGCAAGTTCGAACAAGCGCAAGGCGGCACTCTGCTGCTCGACGAAATCTCGGAAATGGATCTCGGGCTGCAGGCAAAGATCCTGAGGGTTTTGCAGGAGCGCGAGGTGGAGCGCTTGGGCAGCACCCGCACCCTCAGTCTCAACGTGCGCCTCATCGCCACCTCCAACCGCGATCTGCCCGAGGAGGTGCGCGCCGCGCGCTTCAGGGCCGATCTTTACTACCGGCTCAATGTGATGTCGCTCAAATTGCCGGCGCTGCGCGAGCGTCGCGGCGACATTCTGCCGCTGGCGCGCCGCGCCGTGCAGGCCTGCGCTCGCGCGGGCCATGCCGCCTTAAGTCTATCCGCCGACGCGGAACGCAAAATGCTGCACTACGATTGGCCGGGCAACGCCCGCGAACTGACCAATATCGTGCAGCGGGCGGCGTGGCTTGCCGCGGGCGGAATCATCGGTGCCGCGGATCTCGACATCGGCAGCGCCGCTGTCCAGCCTTCGCAGGCAGGGGAGCCCAAAGCTGCGCCGGACCTCGACTTGGGATTGGGCGGAGATCTCAAGGTGCGCGAGCGTGAGTTGATACTCGCGACGCTGCGCATCACCGGCGGCAGCCGCAAACTCACCGCCGAGCGTCTCGGCATCAGTCCACGCACGCTGCGCCACAAGCTGCAGCAGCTGAAAGCCGCCGGCGTCAGTGTGCCGCGAGCGCACGAGCAACAGTTCGTGACGGCAACGGCATGAGCAGCCTGCAGATCAATCAGGTTTTGGCGGAAATGCGTGCGCTGCAGGCGCGAGCCGGCGGCATCGCCGAATCGCCGGCCGCAGCCGCGCAGCCCTCGGACTTCGCGAGGCTGATGCAGGATTCCGTGAACCACATCGCCGGGATGCAAAACCAGGCGACTGCGCTCGCGAACGCCTACGAGGCCGGGGATAAGAGCGTCGACCTCACCAAGGTGATGCTTGAAGTTCAAAAGGCGGGACTGGCGTTCCGCGCCATGACCGAAGTGCGCAACAAGCTGGTCGACGCGTATCAGCAAGTAATGAACATGTCGGTCTAGCAACCGTATCGAATCGACCGCGAGGATTAATTCATGGCTGACATCGTTCCCACTGCCGCGCGCGGCCTGGCGGATATTCCCGGCCTCAAGCAGGTCGGTCTGCTTGCCGGTGTCGCGGCGGCCGTTGCCGCGGCAATCTGGCTGGTCATGTGGTCGCAAGGTCAGAACTACACGGTGCTGTACGGCCAACTCTCCGAGCGGGAGAGCGGCCAGGTGATGGACGCGTTAACGGCAGCCGGGATCGAATTCAAACTCAGTCCATCGGGCGCTGTGTCGGTGCTGGAAAGCAAAGTGCAGGAAGCCCGCATTCGCCTGGCGAGTCAGGGGCTGCCGCAAAGCGATGCCATGGGAATCGAAATGATTCAAAAGGACTCCGCATTCGGCAGCAGCACCATGATGGAGAGCGCCCGTTATCAATCGGTGCTGGAGACGGAATTGGCGCGCACCATCACCAAGGTGCAGGGAGTGCAGGGTGCACGGGTGCATTTGGCGCTGCCGAAGCCCTCGGTTTTCCTGCGCGACGCCCGCAAAGCCACTGCCTCGGTGATGCTGCAGCTGTACCCAGGCAGGCGCCTCGATCCGGGGCAGGTCGCGGCAATCGTGCACTTGGTAGCCTCGAGCGTGCCGGAATTGTCCGCCAACGATGTGACATTGGTGGATCAGGCCGGATCCTTGCTCAACTCGCCCGACGAGAGCGCCGACGCGGCCGCCAACACCCGACAATTCGAATACACGCGCAAGCTCGAGGAGAGCTATCAGCGCCGTATCGTCGAATTGCTGGAACCGATGATCGGGCCGGGACGCGTGCGCGCGACGGTGACCGCCGATCTTGACTTCACGGTGACCGAAGAAACCCGCGAGAACTACGATCCGCAAAAGACCGCGGTGCGCAGCGAGCAAACCAGCAATGAATTGCGCAAAGGCGGGGATGGCGCCGAAGGGATACCCGGCGCATTGAGCAATCAGCCGCCGGGCACGTCGGGTGCGCCCGCCATCGCCGGCGCCGCAACCCCGGGGAATCCCGCGGCCGCACAGCCCGGCGCCGGACAACCCGGTGCGGGTCAGGCGACGGCCGCCAGCAGCGGACCCAGCTCGAGCGCTCAGCGCAGTACGCGCAATTTCGAAGTCGATCGCACGCTCTCCTACGTGAAGCAGCCGGTGGGCGTATTGAAGCGCCTCAGCGTAGGTGTGGTGCTCGACGATTGGCAGAAGGTCGACGCCGACGGCAAGGTCACCACCGAACCCATGAGCGAGACGGACATCAAGCGCTTCACGCAGTTGGTGAGAGAATCCATCGGCTTGAAAGAAGACCGTGGCGATCAATTGAATGTTATGAGCCAGGCTTTCAAGAGCGATGCGCCGATCGGGCCCGTCGACGGTCTGCCGTTTTGGCAACAGCCCTGGTTCACGCAGCTGGCCAAGCAGATCGTCGGCGCAGGGCTGCTGCTGGTGGTGGCGTTCCTGGTATTGCGGCCCTTGATGAAGTCGCTCACCAAGCCGGGCGCGCGCTCGAGCGCCGACGGCGACGAATTGGACGGCGATCGCGTGAGTCTTACCGGCCCGGCCGGCAAGCCCATCAAACTAAGCCCAAGTTTCGAGCAGCAGATCGCGGCCGCGCGAACCTTGGTGGGGCAGGATCCCCGGCGTGCAGCACAAGTCGTGAAGGATTGGGTGTCCGCGGATGGCTAACAAGCCCGATGATCTCGCGGGAACGCAGCGCGCCGCCATCCTGTTGATGAGCTTGGGCGAGCAGGATGCCGCCAATGTGCTGAAGCAGCTCGATGCCCGCGAGGTTCAGAAACTGGGCATCGCCATGGCCGAGCTCAAGGAAGTATCGCGCGAGCAGATGAGCTCGGTGCTGAGCAACTTCATAGGCGTCGCGGATGCCAAGGCAAACATCGCCGGCGGATCGCAGGACTATGTACGGCGTGTACTGACCCAGGCAGTCGGCAAGCACAAGACGGACATGCTGATGGACCGGGTGTCGAGCGGCCAGACCGGCCAAGGCATCGAGGCCTTGAAGTGGATGGAATCCAAAGCCGTCGCGCAGATCATCAGCGGTGAACATCCGCAGATCGCAGCCATCGTGCTGGCGCACCTCGAACCCGAGCAGTCGGCAGCCATTCTGCCGCTGTTGACCGATGAATTTCGCACCGAAGTGCTGATGCGCATTGCGTCGTTGAACGAAGTGCCGCAGACCGCGCTCACCGAGCTCGATCAGTTGGTCGAGCGCCAGGCAAACGTGGCGCCGCCCGCGCCCTTGAGACGGGTCGGGGGTGCGCGCACCGTCGCGAATATTCTAAATGCCATGGAGCGCGACAAGAGCGGTGCGGAGCTCGGCAAAATCGAAAAAGCCGACGGCGAGATGCATCAGAAGATCAAGGAATTGCTGTTCGTATTCGACAACCTGATGGACGTCGATGACCGCGGCATTCAAGCGCTGCTGCGAGAAGTGGGTTCCGACACCCTGGCCGTGGCATTGCGCGGCGCCGAACCCGAAGTGCAGGAAAAGATCCTGAAGAACATGTCGAAGCGCGCCGCGGAAATCCTCAAGGACGACATGGAAGTGCGCGGCCCGGTGAAACTCACGGATGTCGAAGCCGCGCAAAAGGAAATCATCGTCATCACGCAGCGCATGGCCGAAGAAGGCACCATCACTCTCGGCGGCAAAGGCGGCAACGAATTTGTCTGACGCCACGCCCAAGACAGCCGCTACCGTGGCGCTGTGGTCGGCCCCGGATATGGACGGTGGACCGGCTCCGACGCGCAAGGTTGCGACCGTGGGCGCACTCGCGGACTTGCAGGCCGAGGCGCACCGCGAAGCTTTCGAGCAGGGATTGCAGGAAGGCCGCGAAGCCGGGCGTGCCGAAGTCCGCGCGCAGGTGGAACGCTTGGCCGGCATGTTCTACGATCTGGCCAAGCCATTCGAAGCTCTTGATGCCGAGGTCGAGCGCGAGCTGTTGACCCTGGCCATGGCTTTGGCGCGGCAAATCGTGCGCCGCGAATTGAAGGCCGATCCCACGCAGATCATCGGCATCATTCGCGAGGCCATTGCGGCGCTGCCGGTCGCGGCGCGCGAAGTGCGCGTGCATTTGCATCCCGAGGATGCAGCGGTGGTCAAGCAGCATCTGGCGCCCACCGAAAACGAACGCGCTTGGGCGATCGTCGAAGATCCGGTCATGGCGCGCGGCGGCTGTCAGATCACCAGCGCCACTTCGCGCATCGATGCGCGTCTGGAAACCCGGCTTGGCGGCATTGTCAGCGAACTCTTGGGCACCGAACGCCAAACGACCCTGCCGCGCGGAGGATCTGCTTCGTGAGCGAGGCCAGGGCGAGCCGGGCCAAGAAGTGGGCCGAAGGCCTGGCCAAAGCACGCGAACGCATGGCAAACGCCTCCGACATCGTTGTCGAAGGCACGCTGAACCGCATGGTCGGCATGACGCTCGAGGCCGTGGGCTGCGAGGCCGCGGTCGGCGGCCGCTGTCTGGTCGACACGGCGGAAGGCAAGCAGATCGAAGCGGAAGTGGTGGGCTTCTCCGGCGACAAACTGTTCTTGATGCCCACCGGCGACATTCGCGGCCTGATGCCCGGCGCGCGCGTGATCCCGACGCGCAGCGAATCGAGCGTGGCCGTGGGCGAGGAAATGCTGGGCCGCGTGCTGGACGGCGCGGGCCGGCCGCTCGACGGCTTCGGCGAACTGCGCTGTGTCGATCGAGTGTCGTTGACCGGTGAGCCGCTGAATCCGCTCATGCGCCGCGCAATCCGCGATCCCCTCGATGTGGGCGTGCGCTCGATCAATGCGCTGCTGGCCGTGGGAGGCGGGCAGCGCATTGGCCTGTTCGCGGGTTCCGGCGTGGGCAAGTCGGTATTGCTGGGCATGATGACCCGCTACACCAAGGCCGACGTCACCGTGGTCGGCTTGATCGGCGAGCGCGGCCGCGAAGTCCAGGATTTCGTCAGCAACACTTTGGGTCCCGACGGCATGCGGCGCGCAGTCGTCGTGGCGACGCCCGCCGATAATCCGCCGCTGATGCGCTTGCACGGCGCCTGGCTGGCCACAGCCATTGCCGAATACTTTCGCGATCGCGGCCTCAAGGTCCTGCTGCTGCTCGATTCGTTGACGCGCTTCGCGCAAGCGCAGCGTGAAATCGCGCTTGCCATCGGCGAGCCTCCGGCTACCAAGGGCTATCCGCCCTCGGTGTTTGCCCGGCTGCCGCAGCTGGTGGAGCGCGCCGGCAACAGCGATCGTGGCGTAGGATCGATAACCGCTTTTTATACGGTGCTGGTGGAGGGTGACGATCAAAACGATCCGATCGCCGACGCCGCGCGCGCCATATTGGACGGACATATCGTGTTGTCGCGGCGCCTGGCTGAGAATGGGCTATACCCCGCGGTCGATGTCGAGGCTTCGATCAGCCGGGCAATGCACCAGATAACCACGCGTGAACAGCTCGATCTCGCCAATCGGTTCCGGCAGGTATATTCGACGTATCAACAGAACCGCGACTTGATCACCGTGGGGGCCTATCGGCGCGGATCCGATGCCCGGGTGGATCTGGCCGTCGATCAATGGCCGAAGATGATCGAATTCCTGCGCCAGGATATGTACGAACCGGTGGGAATCGAGCGGAGTTATGCTGATCTCAAACAACTCGTGACGCAGTTCTCGGCGCCGGCCCCGGCAACCGGCCGATAGTGTGCTGCCCATGCGGAAATCCAAACGATTCGAACCGATTCAGGAAATCGCCTCGACCAAGGCGGAGGACCTGAGCCGCGCCATGGGCGAGTCCGCCCGCAAGGTCGCCGATTTGGAACGTCAGCTGGAACAGCTGCAAGCCTATCGAGATGAGTACGTACGCAATTCCACGCAATCCAGCGGCACCATGGACGCCGTCAAGCTGCAAAACTATCGCTCGTTCCTGGACCGGCTGGGCGAGGCAATGCGCCAGCATGCGCAGTCGCTCAGGCTCGCCCATGCGGAGCTCGATAAACGCCGTGCGCAGTGGAGCGAAAAGCGCATCGAAGCCGAATCATTGAGCCGCGTGGTGGATCGTTTTCGCAAGGAAGAACAGCACGCCGCGGATCGGCGCGAGCAGCGCGAGGGCGACGACGCGGCGATGCGCGTGGCGCTCGCGACCCGGATCGACCGCTAGAACGCCGAGTCGACGTGATATTCTCGCCGCGACGCATCGCAGCGAGTGCAAGGGCGGCCCAAGTATGGAAGATGAAGCACCGCAACCCATGATGGTGCCGTATACGGAGCTGTCCGCTGAATTGCTGCATGCCGTCATCGAATCCTTCGTTTTGCGCGAGGGCACGGACTACGGCGAAAGGGAAGTTTCGCTGCAGGACAAAGTTGCGCGGGTGATGGGTCAGCTCAAGAGCGGCAAGGCCAGGATCATGTTCGATCCACAGTCGGAAAGCGTCACGATCGTAACCTAGGACTCCAGGCAGCAGACCGCCAGCACCAGGCACGCGAACAGATCCGACACCATGGCCACGTTCTGCAATGTGTTGCGCGGCCGGTGGAACACATGGTTGATTCCCGCCAGCCCGTATAAGATCGCGCCCGCCAGTGCGGCCGGCAGCAGCCAAGAGGGCGCAAATAAGGTTGCCAATCCAAGGCTGCCGAGGGCCGAGTTCGCAAATCCCAGCTCGCGCACCAGCAGCAGGGAATCCTCGCTCTTGATGCCGAGTATGGTTTCAGCCGTATAGCGCGGCTGAAAGATCTGGCGCAGTCCCGCCAGACCCAAGCGCACGCCGACTGCCCAGAATACATACCATTTTGCGATGATCGGTATGATCGTGACCGCGGTCAGCATGCCGTGCTGGTTGAGCAGCAGCTGACCGGCCGCGAAAATCAGCGGCACAACCAACATCAGCGCAGCGACCATGACGACGTACATGCGGCGGGAATTAGACCACCGCCGTCTCGAGTAGGGAAGATGCCAAGAATTCCGCGGCGATCGACCGGGCCGATGTCGCGCCGTAAAAATATGCGCGCGCGGCGCCGGCTGGCCGTGAAGTGGCTGAAACGGATGCGCGGCCAGTGGCGCAGATTTCAGCGCGCGCCGCTGCGCACCAAGCTCATCATCGGCACGGCGCTTATTTTGGCACTGTGGCTTGGCATCAACTGGATCTACCAGGTCATCCGCAAACCCTCGGAACTTTTTTTCCCGGTAAGCACCGCGCTCAACAAGACGCCGGCTGAAACCTGGCATCAGTACGCGCCCCTATTCAAAAGGTATGCGACCAATGTGATGACTCCCGATCTTCTTGCCGCCATCGCACAAGTGGAAGGCTCGGGGAATCCGGTGGCGCGCACCTACTGGCGGTGGTCGTGGACATCGCAGCCCTTCGAGGTGTATCGGCCGGCATCGAGCGCCGTGGGGATGTATCAGATCACCGATGGAACATTTGCAGAAGCCAGGCGCTACTGCATTCATGATCATGCGGTTGCCGAGGATGGCCCGTGGAATAGCTGGCATTCATGCTGGTTCAACAGCCTGTATGCGCGGGTGCTGCCGGGCGATGCGGTCGAGCTCACTTCGGCCTACCTCGATCACAGCGTGGCGCTGATTCTCGAGCGGCACCGGATCAGCGCCGCTACGCTGCAGCACAAGCAGACGCTCGCCGCAATGATCCATTTGTGCGGCGCCGGTGCGGGGGATGAATACGCGCGACGCGGGTTTAGATTGGCGGCGGGTCAGCGCTGTGGCGATCATGAAGCGCGCGCGTATCTTGATCGCGTGACTGCGATGCAGACGGCGTTCAACCGGCTCATGTGATGTGACCGAGAAACTCGATCAGCAATTCAGCCACCGCAACCGGCTGCTCCTGCTGTACCCAATGTCCGGCTCCAGCGACCAGGTGAATACCGCGAAAATCCGCGCACGCCGATGAGGCCATGGCCTGCAACGCGCCGGGACTTTGATAAGTTCCCCAGTCGCTCTTACCCGCGATGAAGCAGCAAGGCACATCGATGCTGCGGCCAAAAAACATCTGCAGTTGAGCGTTGCCTTTCGGGTCCGTCATATTGCGGTACCACTGCAAGCCGCCCTGGAATCCGGTTCGCGAGAATTCGTCGCTGTAGACGCGCAGTTCGTCGTCGGGCAGCCACGCGCATGCGGACATTTCCGCGCTGCCAGGCGCCAGTGCCGCGACCGTTTGCGCCATGCTTTTGTCGAAATCCATGATGTAGTAGCGGGGCATCTTGGCGAGTTCATCGGCAGCCCAGGATTGGAGCGGGAATGGCTGATTCTGCTTCCAATCCGCACTTTTGACGTGGTAATAGGCGCGCAGGAATGCATGAATACCCTGCGGACAAGCGTGCATGTCGCCGTTGGCCGCGCGCGTTGAGTAGTACCATTGATAGTGCTTGCGCGGCGGATGCAGCGCCGCGAGCGATTCCGCCATGGCGGCCGCCGCCGACTGTACCGCCGACCCCTGGCGGGGCGGCCCACCGAAAGGGGCGCTCAGCAACACCACCGAACGCACCAAGTCGGGCCGCAATAGCGCACACCAGGCAGCGACCGGCGAGCCAAAATCATGCCCTACCACCGCGGCGACGGTGCGATGACCCAATGCGGCAACCAGTCCTAGCGCATCCTTTGCCAGATTGAATAGATGAAATGGACCGATATCGCGGTCATAGTTGCCGTCCCAGCCGGTGGTGCCGCCGTAACCCCGCTGATCGGGCGCGATCACGTGAAATCCCGCGTGGGCGAGGGCAGGCATCACCTTTCGCCAGCTAAAGCCGAGCTCAGGGAAACCGTGCAGCAGCAACACGCACGGCCGATCGTCGGCATCGAATCCGCACTCGAGAATGTGCATGATGAGGCCATTGCCGTTCTCGACGTAGCGTGAACGCACTCTGGACGGGAGACTTGCGGTGCCATAGCCGCTGTTCATTCCGAGGATTATCGCCGCAATCGGCCCGTTTGGCGCAGCTTCGGTGATGCCGGTATCATCCTGCCGAATGACGTTCAAAACCTGGCTGCTGTTTTTGGCGATGGAGACTGCGCTGTCGCTGTCGCCGGGCCCCGCCGTGTTCTACGTCGTGTCGCAAGGTGTGCGCGGGGCTTTGCGCCGCACATTGCCGGCGGCGGGGGGAATCCTGAGCGCCAACGGCATTTACTTCGCGCTCTCGGCCACGAGCCTCGGCGCGATCATTGCCGCCAGCGCGCGCTTCTTTGCGGTCGCCAAATGGGTCGGCGCGGCCTACCTCATCTACCTGGGAATAAAGGCGCTGCGCTCCGCCAAATCCACCCATGCGGTGGTCTTGAGCGCAAACCCCGCTGCACGCGACGCCGACCTCTCCGGCGTCTATTTGGGGGCCCTGACATTGCAACTGGCGAATCCCAAGGCGCTGCTGTTTTTCCTGGCGCTCCTGCCGCAGTTCATCGATCCCTCGTTACCGGTAGTGCCGCAAATGCTGATCTTGGCGGCGACCTCGATGGTGCCGGAATTCTGTATTTTGACGGGCTACGGCTGGCTGGCACATCGCGCCGCGCATTCTGCGGCCAAATTTGGCGTGACTGGCAACGTGAACCGTTGGCTGGCGCGCATCGAGGGTGCTGGACTCTTGGGATGCGCAACTCTGGTACTCAGGTTCAACCGCGGCAGCACTTGAGCAGCAACAGGAAGTGGAGAAGGAAATGAAGTTGATTCTAGCCGCGGCGCTCGCTTGCATCGGCGCAGGGCAGGTGGCGTCGGCTGCGGACCCGCCCACGACCCGATTGGTGCATCGATATCTCAGCGTTGAAATTTCGCCGGACGGACAATTCGTTGCGTCCGTGG
>Ga0209447_10000240_pt1 | contig 14427 bp, 9 predicted proteins | sample BogFormECP04_OM3_FD_188243 | JGI IMG/M metagenome (GOLD analysis project Ga0209447, IMG submission 188243) | Bog forest soil microbial communities from Calvert Island, British Columbia, Canada - ECP04_OM3 (SPAdes) (version 2) | ecosystem: Environmental > Aquatic > Freshwater > Wetlands > Bog ... | reverse complement strand
TCCCTACGCGCTTTTCACCGACCCGCAACTAGGACGCGTGGGCATCACAGAAACTGAGGCGCGCGCTGCGGGCCGGAAATTCAAGATGGGCACGTTTCCGATGTCCAGTGTCTCGCGCGCGATTGAACGCGACGAAACCGCCGGCCTGATGAAAATCATCGTGGACGCGCAAAGCGATCGCATACTCGGCGCGGCAATTCTGGGGAGCGAAGGCGGCGAGACGGTCCAGATTCTCGGCGCGATGATTTTGGCCGGCGCGCCGTACACGGTGCTGAAAGGCGCGGTGTACATTCATCCGACGATGGCCGAAGGATTTTTCGGCCTGATGGAAGCGGTGAAGCCCGCGAATTAATCCCACAGGCGCGGGACGGGTGAAGGATGACGGCGCATGCGAGTAGGGTCGTGCTCGCGTTGACTTGTTTTCGGGCGTGGCCTAACATGTGCCGCCACGAGCTCTTCCCCATCGATGATTGACCAAACTATCTCCCACTACCGCATCGTGCAGAAGCTCGGCGGCGGCGGAATGGGTGTGGTGTACAAGGCGGAGGACGTCAAGCTCCACCGTTTTGTTGCCCTGAAGTTCCTGCCGGATGATTTGGCCAAAGACGTCCAAGCCCTGGAACGCTTCCAGCGCGAAGCACAAGCCGCTTCAGCCCTGAACCATCCCAATATTTGCACCATCTACGAAATTGACGAGTTCGAGGGCCGCCGCTTCATCGCCATGGAATTTCTGGACGGGCAAACGCTGAAACACCATATCGCCGGCCGCCCGCTGGAAGTCGAGACACTGCTCGACTGGAGCATACAAATTGCCGAAGGCCTCGACGCGGCGCACGCCGCCGGCATCGTTCATCGCGACATCAAGCCGGCCAATCTCTTCATCACCGCCCGCGGGCACGCCAAGATCCTGGACTTTGGACTCGCCAAGCTCACGCCCGTCGAGCAGAAGGTCGCCGAAGGCGCCACGGTTTCCGCGCGACCCACCGCCGCCGAGCAATTTCTCACCAGTCCGGGCACCGCCATGGGCACGGTTTCGTACATGTCCCCGGAGCAAGTGCGTGGCAGCGAGCTGGACCGGCGCACCGATCTTTTCTCTCTGGGTGTGGTGCTGTACGAAATGGCTACTGGCGCGATCGCTTTTCCCGGTGCGACCACCGGAGTGATTTTCGACGCCATACTGAACCGCCCGCCCGTCGCGCCACTGCGTTTGAATTCCGCGCTGCCGGTGGCCCTGGAACAGGTGATCAGCAAGGCGCTGGAGCGAGACCGCAAGCTGCGCTACCAGTCAGCCGCGGACTTGGGTGCGGACCTGCGGCGCGTGAAGCGCGAAACCGACTCCGCGCGCACCGTGCTCCCTGCGGCAGTGGCGCAATCCTCGCCGCGTTCTGCACGCCTGGGCATGTACTTGGGTGGAATCATATTGCTGGCCGTGCTGGCGGCCGGCGGCGCGGTCTGGTATCAAAAACATTCCGCGCCGCGCGCCGCAGCCGTTGCAGTGAAGCCGTCCGTCGCCGTTCTCCCACTGCAAAATCTCAGCACCGATGCGGACAGCACTTACTTCACCGACGGAATGACCGACGAAATCACCACCAAGCTGTCCAAGATTCAGGGAATCGATGTGGCCGCGCATTCCACGGTCGCGGCTGTAAAAGCGTCGGGGCAAAGTGCGGCGGACCTGGGCCGTCAATTGGGCGTGCGCTATTTGCTGGAAGGCACGGTGCGAAAATCCGGCAATCAAGTGCGCATCAACGTGCATTTGACCGACTCCACCACCGGATTTCAAGTCTGGGCCGACGATTTCGTCGGCGAAATGAAGGACGTATTTTCCCTGCAAGAACAAACCGCGCTGAAAATTGCCCAGGCGCTGAATCTTAATCTCAGCCCGCAAGAGCAAAAAGCCATCCAGCACCGCTACACGCAGAACCCTCAAGCGTACGAGTCCTTCCTGGTGGGCCGCGGGCTGCTGGAAGTGGAAACGCCGGAAAAGCTGGAAGCGGCGCGCAGTAATTTCGAACAGGCGCTGAAGTTCGACCCCAATTATGCACCCGCTTTAGCCGGCCTTTCTCACGTTGATAGCCTTTATTATCGCGACCTCGACAGCGATCCCGCTCGACTGCAACGCGCTGAGGAATTCGCGCGGCGCGCGGTTGCCATCGATCCCGATCTTCCGGAGGGCCATGTCGCGCTCGGTCAGACGTATGCCTTGCGCTATGACTACGCCGCCGCGGTAAGCCAGCTCCGTGAAGCCGTGCGATTGGAACCGGACAATTCGTTAGCCTGGGACCTGCTTTCCTGGGCTTTGGGATACGAGCAGCCGCCGGATGCGCCGGAGGCAGAGAAGGCGGCACGGGAGGCCATACGGCTGCAACCAAACTCGGCGGCCTCGCAGTATCACTTGGGGCGCGCGCTTCTTTTTCAAGCACGCTACGCGGAAGCGGCTGGCGCGTTCCGCCACGCCGGAGAGATTGGCAGTCCAATGTACGAGAATCTGGGAATGGCCCAGCTTTCATTGGCCCAGGGAAACTACGATCAGGCGATTGCTTATCTGCTGAAGTCAGACCCCGGACAAAAGACCGCAATCGCCCGCTATTGGCTCAGCGCTGCCTATGCCGCCAAGGGCGACAAGCCCAAAGCACTAGACTCCCTGCAAGCCGCCTTCAAGTTAGGCTTCGGTGATTTTGCCGCGCTGGATGCCAGCCCCTATTTCGCGTCCCTGCGTGACGAGCCGCGCTATCGCCAGCTCGTCCAGCAGTACCGCAAAAAGTGAAGCTTCACGGTGCGCGGCGCGTCGGCCTTGTGCGCGTCGCTGGGGCTGATGGCGGCTATGAATCGTAGCCGCGGGGGTGGCGTTGGTGCCAGCGCCAGGCTGATTCAATGATGGAGCGCAGATCGGATTTGGTGGGGACCCAGCCTAGGACGGATTTTGATTTTGCGGGATCAGCTACGAGGCGCGGCGGATCGCCTGCGCGCGGCGGTTCTACGCGGATGCGGATGTCGCGGCCGGTTACCTGGCGGGCGGTTTCGATTACTTCGAGGACGGAATAGCCTTGGCCGGTGCCGAGATTCAGGTAATCGGAGGCGCCACCGCGGCGCAAATGGTTTAAGGCGCGAATGTGGGCGTCGGCCAGGTCCACTACGTGGACGTAATCGCGGACGGGCGTGCCATCCGGAGTGGGATAATTATTTCCAAAGACGGCGACTTCGGGCGGTTCTTTTGTGGCCGCGCGCAAAATACAGGGAATCAGATGCGATTCCGGATCGTGATGCTCGCCGCACTTTTCGGTGGCGCCGGCGGCGTTGAAGTAGCGCAGCGCAACGAACTTCAGGCCGTAGGCTACATCGAAAGAATGCAGCAGGCGTTCCATGAATAATTTCGACCAGCCGTAGGGATTCACCGGCCATTGCGGCTCGCTTTCGGAGATGGGCACGTGCTGCGGATCTCCGTAGGTGGCGGCGGTGGAGGAGAAGACCACGCGGCGCACGCCGGCTTCGACGAGCGCGCTCATCAGAGCGATGCCCTGCTCGACGTTGTTCTCGTAATACCAGGCCGGATTCTTCACGGATTCACCGACGAAGGTGACGGCGGCGAAATGGATGCAGGATTCCAGCTCGTGCTCGGCGGCGATGCGCGCGAGCAGAGCGCGGTCGCCGATATTGCCCTGATACAGCGGGATGTCCTGGTCGAGCGCCGAGCGATGGCCGCGCACCAGATTGTCCAGTACCACGACGCGCTCGCCCGCGGCGCGTAGCAGCTCCACGGTGACGCTGCCGATGTAGCCGGCACCTCCCGCGACGAGAATTGCCATCAGCTGTCCTTTGCATCTGAATTTGTGGAACGATTGCGCGAATGTGGCTGGGTTTTATTTTACTATGCGGAGTGTGAATGCGGAGTGAGGAATTCGGGGGTAGTGGGCGAAAAAATGTGCGGCGCGATTTTGGGAAGACTGAAGAGTCTGAGCGGCGGTCACAAAATCGGTAGTTCAGCTTTGTAGCGGCGGTCCCGCAAAGCGGGACCGCCATCGGTGAGAGCCCCACCACCGATGGCGCACTGAAGTGCGCCGCTACACCAGCAAAGTCAAAGGCGCTTATCCCGCAAAGGCGGGATGGCCGCTACAACGGCAACAACGAAGGCAACGTCAGCGGCGAAAGAGCCGGCGGGACGCCCTTCGATCCTGCCTCTGGCAGGCTCTCAGGACGGGCCGGCGCTACTACGGGCGACGGCTTGCGAGAAACGGCCGCAGTTCACTTCAGGCGCGCGCGGGATTGTAGCAGATGCAGTAAATCGCGCCCACAATCGCCAGGACTGCGCCCCACCAGACGCTGGCGTGCAGATCGTAGAGCACAACCTTGATCGCGGGCGGATGGGAAATCTGGTAAAGCCCCGCGCCAAAAATCAGCACGCCATTGACCAGCAGCGAAACGCCTATGAAGAACCAGATGGAAATCGTACCGTCAGCTCGCATGGGCCTCACCAGAACATAACGTTGAGTGCAATGAAAACAATCGCGACGATCACTGCCCAGAATGCCGGTTTGTGATAGAGCGGAACCTGCGCTTCGGTGGGAATTACCGTGGCGCCATAGACCAGGCCGACCAATTCACTTTCGGGCTTGGGCTTGGTAACCATGCTGACCGCGACCGTCACGACCACGCAGATGATCCACGACCACAGCCCGCGGTACATATTTTCCGCCATGTCTTTCGCGTCACTGGAAAGCGCCACGTAACGCAGCGCCGTGGGATCGATTTTCACCCACGCCCACATTCCGACGGAGGAAACCGTGCCGGCCAGCAAGCCCCAGAATCCGCCCGCGGCCGTGGCGCGTTTCCAGAGCATGCCCAGAATCACGGTGCCGAAAAGCGGCGCGACGAAGAAACTGAAAAGCGCCTGCACGTAATCCATGATGCTGAGGAACGACATTACCAGGTATGCCGTGCCAATGCTGATCAGCACGCCCAGGATCGTGGACCAGCGGCCCATCAGGACGTAATGCGCGTCGGTGGCCGTCTTCTTGATCAGCGCCTTATAGATGTCGTAGGTCCAGACCGTGGAGAACGCGCTGACGTTGCCCGCCATCCCGGACATGAAGCCGGCGATCAGCGCGGTGATGCCGAGGCCCAGCAATCCAGGGCCGCAATAGCGCGCGAGCATCAGCGGCAACACTTCGTTGTAGCTGTGACCGCCGGTGGCGACCGCCACAGCTTCGCCGGTGAGTTTCATCGGCAGCACGGCGAGGCCCAGCAGGCCCGGGAGAATCACGATGAACGGCACGAACATTTTGAACGCCGCACCAATGATCGGAGCCATTTTCGCCGCGCGCAGGTCTTTCGCAGCTAACACGCGCTGCACCACGAGGAAGTCCGTCGTCCAGTACGCGAATGAAATCACGAAGCCCAGGCCGAAGACGATTCCAGTCCAGTGAATCCCCATGGGATTGTCTTTGAACGAGCCGAGCGTGGACCAGAGATGCGTGTATTCGACGGATGCATTCGCCGCGACTTTCAGTTGCAGCGCTTTCCAGCCGCCCGCTTCGATCAATCCCATCACCGGTATCACCAATGCGCCGGCCCAGATCAGGATGAACTGCAGGACTTCATTGAAAATTGCGGAGCGTAGGCCGCCGAGCGTCACATAAACCGCCACGGTGAGGGAGGAAACCCAGATGCTGAAATTGATGTCCCAGCCGAGGACGACTTTCATGACCAGCGCCATAGCGTACATGTTGATGCCGCTCATCAGCACGGTCATGAACCCGAAACAAATCGCGGAAAGCGCGCGGCTGGATTCGCCGAAACGCAATTTCAAATAGCCGGGCACGGAGTGCGTCTTGGAAATGTAGTAGAACGGCATCATCACCAGGCCGAGGAACAACATGGCCGGGATAGCGCCGATCCAGTACCAGTGCGCGGCGAGGATGCCGTATTGATAGGACGCGGCGGCCCAGCCCATTAGCTCGAGGGCGCCCAGGTTTGCGGAAAGAAAGCTGAGGCCGGCGATCCACGCCGTCATTTCGCGGCCGGCGAGGAAGAAATCTTCGCCAGTGTTCGAGCGCCCTTTGAGGTAGAAGCCGATGGCCAGCACCAGCACGAAATAAAAGACCACGATCACCAGATCCACCGGCGCTAGCCGCACCAAGCGATCTCCGGTGACCATCGCCATGCACAGATTCATCATTCGTTTTCCGCCTGTCTTTCTTTGTGCTGGCCGGCCAGCCCGGCAATTCGAACGTCGTGTACGGACACGTTAAGGCAAAGACTAACACTAACCGGCATAATTACTGAGCCCAGATCGCGCCAAGTAGCGGATAAGGAACTCTGAGCGCGCGATGATTGCGTGCGAGCGCCGTGATTCTGGGCACGATCCGCGTTGCAAGTATACGTTTACCGGATAGGGGGATTTAGCATAGGCGCCGCTACGGCGTCAACTAAGGAATGCGGGTGGGCGTGAATTGGGCGCGATGCGGAGATGTTGGCCTTGGTAGCGGCGGGCTTCAGACCGCCATCGGTGATAGCCGCGCCACCGATGGCGCACTAAAGTGCGCCGCTACAAATTCAAAGTCTCTGCTTCCGGCCTTCTGGGCGTCACAGCGCGCGTGGCTTTGCACGCCAGGCTTCCGGCACGTCCACCAGCGACGGATTCAGTTCCGCGACGGATGCGCAACCCATCAGCTTGAACACGCGCTCGACATCGGTGCGCAGAATTTCCAGCGCGCGCATAACGCCGGGGTAGCCTGCAGCGCCGAGGCCGTAGGCGTAGGCGCGCCCGACGAGCACGGCCTTCGCTCCCATGCAAATGGCTTTCACGATGTCGGAGCCGCGGCGCACGCCGCCATCCATGAGAACTTCGGCTTGGCCGTTGACAGCCGCGACGACTTCCGGCAAGGCGCGGAGCGTCGCCGACACGGTGTCCAGCTGCCGCCCGCCGTGATTGGACACCACGATCCCGTCGGCGCCACCGTCAATCGCGCGGCGCGCGTCTTCACCGGTGAGCACGCCCTTCACCACCAGCGGGCCGGACCAAAGTTTGCGCAACCAGCGCAAATCGTCCCAAGTAACCACCGCGCTGGCTAAGGCCGCGCCCACGTCCATCATTTTCATTGGGCCTGCGTCGCGCGTCACCACGTTTTCCAGCAGCGGCACGCCGCCATCGAGTAAAAACGCTGCGAGCCAGCGCGGATGCATCAGCACATCCGGAACGAACGGAATTTTCGCGAACAACGAACTGCCCAGCAATTCCTTGATGCCATTGCGCACGTCGCGTTCGCGCATTCCGGCGATCGCGGTATCAATGGTGATCACCAGCGCGGAATATCCAGCCACGCGCGCGCGTTCGATGGCCGCTTCCGCTGCTTCGCGCCCGCCCATCAGATAGAGCTGGTACCACACCGGGCCGGTGGAAGCGGCCTTGGCCTTCTCCAGCTTGTGCCCGGAAACCGTGGAGAGGATGAACGCGGTGCCGAATTCGCCTGCGGCGCGGGCCGCGGCCAGTTCGCCTTCGGGATGCATCAGGCGGCTGTAACCGACCGGCGCGAGAATCGCCGGGAAAGAAATGTCGTGGCCCAGGACGCGCGTGCGTAAATCGCATTTCTGGAGCGCCACGGCGTGTCGCGGGCGCAGGATTACTTCCTGGAACGCGTGGCAATTTTCGCGCAGGGTCACTTCGTCGCCTGCGCCGCCGTCCATGTAGTCGAATACCGCGCGCGGCAGCCGCCGCCGAGCCATGCGGCGCAAATCTTCAATGTTGACCACCCGCGGAGAATCTAGCCGAGCCATTGCGCTCCTCGTTGCCTGCGTTTTCGATACCTTGTCCGGTACATGCGCGCGGCACGTTCGTGCTGCGCTTGAGCCGGATCCGCGCCGGCTGGCACAGCGTTTGCACGACGCTGATGCCGCGGCTGTGCCCCGCGCATTATAAGGCAGAGCATCCATTTTCCGCGCACCGGCACATTCCGCCTTTTGAAATGATTCGCTTTGACCTTGTTCGATCTTGCTGGGCCGATGGCTCAACCAGTGAAAGCAGCGGGCACATACTCTTTGCGGAGGTCAGTGCATCTTAGTGCGTGGAAGAGTGAGGGCCTGAGCAGGAACGAAGTTCAAGAGACCTGGACGCTGCGTGCAAATGCGGCAAATGGCCAGGTTGCGGCGCTCGGCGTCTTATCAGCGAGTCACAGTAGCGGGCTGGGGCTGCGAGACACGAGTCTTCGAGCCGATGAAAGCGTAGTACATGATGAAAACGTAGCAGAGCAGCGGAACGATCATCGCCGTGGCCATGCTGTGCGTGGCTTCGAAAATCCGCCCCATGATGGGCGTGAAGATAGCGCCACCGATGACGGCCATCACAATCAGCGACCCGCCGATCTTGGTATTCGGCCCCAGCCCTTTTAATCCCAGCGCGAAGATTGTGGGGAACATGAGCGACATGAAAAAGCTGGTGAGGAAAATCGCCCAGAGGCCGATCCAGCCTGGCAGCAGCACTCCGATGGCGACCAAAACCATGTTGACCAGGCTGTAGATTCCCATCAGTTTACTGGGCGCGATGAACTTCATCAGATACGTCGCCAGGAATCTGCCGATGGTGAAGACGACCAGCGTGCCGGTGAGAAAATACCCTGCGGTCTTTTCAGGAAGGTGCGTGTAATCCTGCACGTACGTGATGAAATAACTCCAGGTGCCCACCTGAGCTCCGATGTAAAAGAATTGCGCCAGCACGCCCTGAACGAAGTGCGGATATTTGAGCAGCTGCCGGAAGTTTCCCTTCGGCGCGACAGCGGCTGAGCCGGACTCGTCAGCGATTTTGGGAAACTTTGTGCTCATGATCACCACTGCAAAGAAAAAAACGATGCAGCCGAGCACCAGGTAAGGCGTGACCACGCGCAGTGTTTCGTGCTGCAGGTATGCCTGATACGTCCCGGCAGTTTTCAACGCCGCAACCTGCGCCGGATTCAATTCGACCCCCGAGAAGATGAAGATGGTGCCGACGACGACTCCGGCGATGCACCCCAGCGGATTGAATGCCTGTGCGAGATTCAGGCGCTGCTCGGATGTTCGAGGGTCGCCCAGCACCGAGATGAAGGGGTTCGCGCCTGTTTCCAGAAAAGACAAGCCGCCGGCGATGACGAAGAGCGCAAACAGAAAGAATCCGTAGCGCTGCACGACGGCAGCAGGCCAGAAGAGCAGAGCGCCGGTGCCGAAAAGCAGCAAGCCGATCACCAGCCCGGTCTTGTAGCCGTACTTGCGCATGACCAGCGCGGCCGGCAAGGCCAGCAGAAAATAGCCCAAGTAGAAAGCGGATTGAATCAGCCCGGCCTGAAAGCGGTTCATCTCAAACGATTTCATGAACTGCTTGATGAGCACGTCGTTCAAGTTGCTGGGGATGCCCCAGAGGAGAAACAACGTCGTCACCAGAACAAAGGGCAGCGTGTTGCCTGGCGAAAACAGGCGGGGCTTGCCGAGCGATTGGTTTTCAGAATCAGGCAGAGCGGCCAACCTGAGTCCCCTTCGCGAGCGCCTCGGTGATCCCAAGCTGTGAACGGCCGAGTTCGGTCAAATCCGCGATTGTTCCGCGCCCGACAAAATCGACTTCAAAATCATCCGACGCGAAGTCCGGTGGAGTTTTTCCCGCCAGAAAAGCCTGCGCCTGCTGCGGCAGGTAAGCGGAATTTTTGGCGCAACCGGGCGCCGAAGCGATGTACATCACGTTGCTGTAGCCCGATCCGCGATGTTCATTTTCAACCGCGTGCACTACATCGGAATGCCAGAAAACGGCGTCGCCGGGTTCCATTAATGGAATAGAGGAAAGAGCTTCGATCAACAAACTGTGAAACTGCGGATTCACGGAGAGCGCACGGCCCGGCTGCGCTCCGCAGAGATCGTCTTCGGCAACATCGTCCTGCAGCGCGCGCAGCAGAACGTACACCATGGACTCGGCGATGGGAATCAGCTGCAGCGTGCCGTCTCCTTTTCCTTGGCGAGTCAACGCAGTCCATCCCTGAAAGGTCCGGAACATCGAGCAAACCGCGGGCGAAGGAACCTCGCGGACCTCGGGGCGGAAAGCGGCGTCATACGCGTCGTACAGGTGCGTGTTGCCGGAAAAGACGTGGCGATACACTTTGCGAAAATTTTCGTCGAGCCAACGCTCAACGGAACCGCCATCCACGTGCGGGGATAGGCCCAACGACGCGGAACCGGGCGGCCGCCGCCGAATACGATCGGCGTAAGCGGGCACCTCATTCGGATTGAAATGTCGCCGTCCTTCACTTTCCGCTTTCCACAGGTTATTCATAAAGACGCGCACACGAGTTAGCGATTCAGCTTGGCGAGCCTGCACCTGCGGGCGCGACCAATAGATTCCGTAAATCTGCGGTTTCGCCGACGCCAGCGTTCCGAAGTATTTGTCTTCGGCGGCGTTGGCCAGCTTGGCGTCGAGCCCGTTTTTTTCCACGTAGGCAGTGATTTCATCGTTCCATGCATTTGCCTGCGAGGGAGCGAACGTCTGGCGGATGACGCACGCGCCGCGCTGCTTGATTTTCGCGATCATCTCGGCGGGCACGCTGCCGCCGGCGATATCCGAATAATGGACGATCGGGACAACCGCTTGGCCCGACTCTCGTTCCTTGACGATCGCGTCCACGCGACTCCGCATCTCGGATTCGACTTTCTGGAAAGCCGCGGCATAGCCCGGCAGCGCTGCGCGCAGAGACTTTTTTGTTTCGCGCACCAGCTTGGGCAGGTCTGCGATTTCGAATTTCATGAAATTCTGCTCCTTGTGGAAGTCGTTCTGGCGGCGAGGGCTTAGCCCAGAAGCCGCGACGCCGAATCTAGCAAAGCGCGGAATTGGTGAGTGATGCAGAACGGCCAACTACTGGTACAATTCGGCCAGCGGCAATCGCTGCAATTGGACGACGCTATGAAGCCTCAGTTTGAATCGGTTACGTTTCCCAAAGGCTGCTCAGTGCGCGTTTACCACCGGCGCGTTGCGGAGATCCCTTTCGAGTGGCACCACCACCCGGAATACGAGCTTACTTTGACGTTGAACAGCAAAGGTTGGCGATTCATCGGTGATCATATCGGAAAATACCGCTCACCGGATCTGGCGCTCGTGCCGTCCGACATGCCGCATACCTGGGCCTCGACCGCAACCCTGCAGCGAAACGAGCCGCACACCGCGATCGTTATTTGGTTTTCGGGGCATTGGGCGCTGCAGATGGCGCAAGTGTGTCCGGAGTATGCGGCCATCCGGCGCTTGCTGCGAAACGCCGCGACCGGCCTGGAATTTCCGCGGGCCACGGCCAAACGCGTGGTGGGCCGTCTGGACCAGATCCTTTCGGAATCTCCGCAGTCACGCCTGCACGCTACGCTCGATCTGCTGGTGGCGCTCGCCGACGTGAACGCGGTGAATCTTTCGAAAACCGCGATGACCGTGCCATCCGCCGCGGATAGCGAGCCGGCGCAATTCACGCGCGTGCTGCAATATCTGCACCGGCAGTTCCAAGAGCCGATACGGATCGCCGCGCTCTGCGGTGTGGGGAATTTGTCCGCGAGATCGTTGCACCGCCTTTTCGTAAGACACACCGGCGACAGCGTCAGCGAATACCTCTGCAAGCTGCGCATTGGGCGCGCCTGCATGCGATTGGCGGAAACCGACCTGCCGGTCAGCATGATCGCGTACGAGGTTGGTCTCTCGAATCTCGCCAACTTTAACCGGCAGTTCCGCCGCATTCGGCAGATGACGCCGAGCGCCTACCGCCGATCCTTCAAGCAGCATGCACTAACGCCGGAAAAGACGAGCCGCGCGGAACTGCGGATCCGCCCCAGGTCGCTGGATAGCCTGCCCTCCGCAATTTCGTTCCGCAAGACGCTGTGAATAACCGTGGCCCACATCCAATCCGCCGGAATCTGGCGGAAGCGAGCGCAAACACTTGCTGCCCGCTGAAACGTTTCGCTATAAGATGATGCGACCAGGCCGGGCCCGTAGCTCAGCTGGTTAGAGCAGCGGACTCATAATCCGTTGGTCCTAGGTTCGAATCCTAGCGGGCCCACCACCATTTTCCAGACCCGCCGCATACGTGGATCAATTGCTGTTTTGCGCATTACGACGAATCCAAGGAAGGTACTTTCCGATGACAGAGCGCCGGCGGCTTCATGCGATTTTGATTTCGATGACTTGCTGGGGATTGGTGTTGGCGTTCTGCGCCGCGTTCGCTGGTTCCGCAGGCTCGCTAGCCGTGGCGGCGCCGCGCAATGCCCCGAAATGCACGATTGATATCGCGGAGGGAAAGCAGTCCGATTGCGCGCTGCTGAAAGCGAATCACGAATGGATACTGTGGTCGAATTCCGCTGCGAAGGTTCGCTCCGTCCATTTCAAAGCTAGTGAGAACCCTTTCATGGAAAAGAGCTGCTGGGACGTGGACGCGGGCGCGCGGGCGCGCTCGGGACCGGTGGCGCTGAACGCCGCCGCGAAAACTTACGTCGCCTTTCTCTCCGATGCACCTTGCGCCGCAAATCCCGCTGATGTTGGCGGCCACGGCACGATCAAGGTGAGCGTGCAGTAGCTGCGCAAGAACGACAAGGCCTTGGTAGCGGCGGTTATCGCCGCGTCAACAATGGCGCACTAAAGTGCGCCGCTACAACTGCTAGAGGCTTCAGCGCGGCGGAGTTTTCGCGGCGGATTGCGGCGGGCCGGGGGGATCGTTGGGAACGGTGTACGGCGCACCATTGTGCATGAACAGGCGCGCGGCTTCTTCGCGATTGAATGGGCGGGCGCCGCGGCGGCCGAAGACGGCGATTTGATTGCCACTTTCATCCACGGCGCGGTCGCGGTCAATGCCCTTCGATACTGCGAGCGCCGGACCGCTGGTGCGATAGGTGGCGATTAGTTTGGGCGTGGGGCGCGGACTGAAGCCGTAAGAATTGGGCGAATCCTCCGGCGACAAGATTTGCAGCACGCGCAGACCGTTGCGGCCATCGGCGACGAACGCGAAGGCGCTGGCGTCCACCATGCCGATCTTGATGTCCTGCGCGTCATTGATCTTGCCATCGCCGGTGAACAGCTGGTCGAGCCGCGGCTGCTCCGGCTTCTCAACATCCACGATAGCGACGCCTTCCCTTCCGCCTGCGACGTACGCGTACGTGCGCGCGACGTAGATATTGCGCGCGTCGGCGAGAGGCACGACGGCGCTCGGAACCATGCGGGGATGGTCGAGCGCAGAAACGTCGAGAACTTTTAGCCCGTCGCGATCAACGACGAACGCGTAGTGAAACTGAATCGCGATTCCGCGCGGCTCGTGCAGCTGCGGCGCGCCGATTTCCGCAGTGACGCGGGGCTTCAGCGGGTCATTCAGGTCTACGACTACGAGGCCGCGGTCGCACAACATGTAAGCATAGGTTCCGGCGATAGTGATGCGCCGCGCGCCGTTCAGAATGCCATCCGGATTGAAAGCCAGCGCGCGCTTCAGAAAATTATTGCGCGGATCGCCGTCGAGCAGCGTGCTCACACCGGGCGATTTGCTTTTGGGATCGGGATCGCCGACGACGACGAGGCCTTCGTACTTGTCCGCCACGTATAAATAAGCGTAGAGCGGATGGATGGCCTGCTCCTCGTTCACTGGATTACGCGCACGCGCGGGATCAAGCGCTTGCGTCGAAGGGCTGGCGACGGCCGTCGCATATTTCGTGCGGACGTAAAAGCGCTGGCCGAGCGGAGAGACCGGAGCGGTGATGGTGCGCTCGGAGAAATTCTTGTTGTCCACATTGGCCACGTCGTACACGCGGAATCCGCCCTTACCCAGCGCGGCGTAGAGATATTCGCCGCGCAACTGCAGATCCAGAACGTTGCCGATGTGATGGTAGGCTTCCTGCAATTCGCGGCCGCGCGCCACGTGCTGCTGAAAATCCTGCGGGTAGGCCACGCGCTGCAGATAACTGCCGATGATCGCGGGCGGCTCATCGTGTTCGGCGACGGCCACGGCGTCAAAGCCCTTCGCGCCATCGGCGACATAGATATAGCGGCCCATAAAGTTCAACAGATTCGTGCCCTGCAGCAGCACCTGGGCCATCCAGGCGTTATTGTCCTTGCGATCGGAGATGTGGCAATCGTCGCAGGCCTTGGTTTCCTTGGCGCGAACCGTGTGCGGAACAAAGGTGCTGAACGCGGTGCCGCTGAGGCCTTCGGCGGAAACGGTTTGTTGCATGTAATAAATCCAATCGCGATTCTGATTTTGCGAGCTGACCAGGATCGCGCAGGACGAACGCACCGGAGCGATGCGATGGCCGGTGACGGTGCCATCAATGCCGAGCATGAAGCCATCGTCGCGCAGAACCTGAAAATTGTAGGCGGTCCAATTGCGCGTGAGGAGGCCTTCGTTGTGCAGCATGGGCTTGCGTTGATTGGCCGTCATGGAAAGATGGCAGCCGAAACAATTGGGCGTC
>Ga0209447_10000237_pt1 | contig 14582 bp, 11 predicted proteins | sample BogFormECP04_OM3_FD_188243 | JGI IMG/M metagenome (GOLD analysis project Ga0209447, IMG submission 188243) | Bog forest soil microbial communities from Calvert Island, British Columbia, Canada - ECP04_OM3 (SPAdes) (version 2) | ecosystem: Environmental > Aquatic > Freshwater > Wetlands > Bog ... | reverse complement strand
TCGGACCGATTATCGCGCAGGGAAGAACGCGTCTTAAGCGCGCTTTCGCGCTGAGAACATCGAGATTCTGCAGCCGATCTTATGGGTTTTGTACTTTGTCGCCGACGCGAATCAGACTCGTGGCTTCCATGATGAGGCCATAGCTGATGTTGTCGAAGGTCTTGAACACCATGAAAGTACCGGTCCGTTCGGACGGCAGCTGTACCTTCTTCGCGCCCAACCGGTCCAGATTGAAGAAGCCCTTCTTGTCGGTATCATCCACGACGGGGCCGGTGTCGTACACCGCCAGGACATTGCCCGGCGCCAGGCCGTCACGCGCGCCGCGATTGACCACCACCACATTGTATTGACCGATGATGGTGACGCCGCCGGAGACGGCAATGATGCGGCCGTTGGTTTGCGCCCGCGGCGGACTGGGAATGAAATCAAGCGGCACATCGACCCCGCCCGGGAGCAGTTTGTCGCCGGCGCGGGTTTCAAGCGCCGATTCGGTCATGATGAGCGAGACAGTGGCGCCGTCGTGGGTCACGTGGGCGGCGCCGGTAAAGATGCCGTTGTAGCCAAGTACACGCTTGTCGTCCGGATCGATGAGTTTTTCACCCACGCGTACCACGTTGTAGTGAGCTCCCGATTCAACCGGGCCGGTAAATCCCCGGGCATACAGGGTGTTGCCCTCGGACATGACGACATGCAAATCGCGCGTTGCCAGCACATACGGCGCGTTCTTGATCTCGTTCTGGTCCAGCACCGAGGGTTTGGACATGAACGCTGCGACTGTCGCATAGGGGATGGTCGTGATCGCGGTTTCCAGCGGCTCGCTGCGCACTCGCGGCTCCACTCGAGCCTCGTCGCCGCGCTGTAACAGTATCTGCGGCTTACCATCGATGAACACCAGACGCAGAGTGTCGCCCGGATAAATCAAATGTGGGTTGTGAACCTGCGGATTGACCTGCCAGATTTCCGGCCAATACCAGGGGTCGCGCAAAAAAACCTTGGCGATGCCCCAGAGGGTGTCGCCGCGCTTCACGACATAGCTGTCAGGCGCATTTGGCGCCAGCGGAATGCTCTGGGCGGGCGCCTCCGACTGCTGTCGAGAGCTTCCGGCTGCTTCGACTGCAGCTTCCATGGCGGTCTTTTGATCGCCGACCGCCGTGCCTTCATCCGCAGGTTCGGTTGCGGCTACCGTTACTGGAGCCGCCGCCTTCTGGGGCGCCGACTTGCATCCCGCGATTAGCGCGACAGATACAAATAGGGCTAATAATTGATGACCTTGCATTCGTTTCGCTCCCGTGAGTCAGCTTATGCTTGCAGACTGACTGGTATACTTCCGCCCTGCCGCCCAAGACTGGGACGCATCGCCCGGTTTTGCTCAAAGCCTTCGACGACGTCGCCAAGCAGGGCATTAAGTTAAGCAGCGGCGGAACTTTAGCAACATTCCTAAGCCAAAAACACGATATTGCTCTCATAACTCCCATGACAAAGCTCGTAATTCTCGAGTATCCCGATCCAAGACTGCGCAACAAGGCCCAACCGGTGGCCACTGTCGATGACGCGGTGCGTCAATTGGCGGATGATTTACTGGAAACCATGTACGGCGCGAACGGCGTTGGGCTCGCAGCCACCCAGGTCGACGTGCACAAGCGAATGATCGTGCTCGACGTCAGCCAATCCCGCGACCAGCCGCTGGTGTTGATAAACCCCGAAATCCTCAATTTAGAAGGCAAGGCCGTCAACGAGGAGGGGTGTTTATCGCTGCCCGGCATCTACGACAAATTATCGCGCGCAACGAATATCCGCGTACGCGCGCTGGGCCGCGACGGCAAACCCTTCGAATTGGATGCGGACGGACTGCTGGCCGTCTGCATCCAACATGAAATCGATCATCTCGAGGGCAAAGTATTTGTCGATTACCTCTCCGAGCTGAAACGCCAGCTGATTCGCCGCCGCTTGGAAAAGGAACGCAAACAACGATCCACTGGCAGCGATTTTCGGGCAAATACGCGCGGCGTAGCGTCCGGTTCGTCGGCCGTTTCCTCAAAGCCGGCTCTTTGAGCCTTGAGCACAAATCCTTCCTGCCTGAAGCTGGGCTTCGCCGGCACGCCTGACTTCGCCGTTCCCGCACTCGAGCGCCTCGCCGCGTCGCATCGAATCTGCGCCGTATTCACCCAGCCCGACCGCCCCGCCGGCCGCGGCCGGGCGCTGCACTTAAGTGCGGTGAAACGCCGTGCGCTCGAACAGGGCCTGCCGGTGCATCAACCCACGACCTTCAAGTCGCCCGAGGTCATCGCGCTACTTCGGTCGTTGGAGTTGGACGCGCTCATCGTCGTCGCATACGGCCAGATTCTGCCGGCCGCTGTGCTAAGTGTGCCCAGGCTGGGATGCATCAATATCCATGCCTCGCTGCTGCCGCGCTGGCGCGGCGCGGCGCCCATTCAGCGTGCGCTGCTCGCAGGCGACTCGAGCACCGGCATCACCATCATGCGCATGGCGGCTGGCCTCGACACGGGTCCCAAGCTTGCGGCGCGGTCAATCGACATCGGCGCGCGCGACACGGCGAAAACCCTGCACGATGCGCTCGCGATTCTCGGGGCGGATCTCATCATGGAAACCCTCGACGCGCTTCGCGAGGGCAGGAGCCACGAGATTGCGCAGCCCGCCGATGGCGTCACTTACGCGGAGAAAATCAGCAAGCGCGAGGCGCTGATCCGCTGGAGCCAGGATTCGCTAAGTATTTGGCGCCAGATTCGGGCCTTCAATCCGTGGCCGGTTGCGGAAACCCGCTACCAGGGGGAACAGCTGCGAATCTGGGAAGCAGAACCGCTCGATGCAACGCGGCCCATTGCCGGCCGTGCGTCCGAGGGAGCGCCGGGACTGGTGCTTGGCGCGTCGCCCGATGGCATCGATGTTGCCTGCGGACAGGGTGCGTTGCGGGTGACGAGACTGCAGCTCGCCGGCCGCAATCCTTTAGCTGCGCGGGAATTCCTCAAGGGACAGCGGCTCGTGGGCACAACGCTCGAGCCTACATGACCGCGGCCGCCGCAACTGCACGCTCTTTGTCGGCACACGCTGTGGCGCGAGTGCTGCGCGAGGGCGTCACTCTCGATACGGCCTTGAAGGACGCCCTTGCCGCCGCCGACTCGAGCCTGCACCCGTCGGTGCGGTCCTTGAGCTACGGCGCGGTGCGCGGCTATTACCGCCACGAAGCCATCCTCGGCATGCTGCTGACGCAGCCGGTGCGATCCCTGGATTTTCTGGTGCGCGCGCTGCTGTCGGTAGCACTCTACGAACTCGAGGATGAGCGCACTCCCGAGTATGCGGTGGTGGATGCGGCGGTGCGCTGTGCCAAGGCCACCGACGCCATGCGCGCCTCGGGGCTCATCAATGCGGTGCTGCGACGCTATTTGCGCGAGCGCAAGACGTTGGACGCGAAGATCTCGGCCGCGCCGGCGACTCGCCATGCCGCGCCCATCTGGCTCAGCGACCGCTTGCGCGCCGATTGGCCGGTGCGTTGGACCCAGTTGCTGGCCGCAAGCGACCTCCAAGCGCCGATGTGGCTGCGCGTCGATAGCCGACGCGCCACCGCGGATGAGTATGTGCGGAAGCTTGAGATGGCTGGAATCGGCGCACGCGCCAGCACCAGAGTGCCCCAGGCTGTCGTGCTGGATTCGCCCTGTGAAGTGCACGCTTTGCCGGGATTCGCGGAGGGACTGGTCTCGGTCCAGGATTTGGGCGCCCAATGCGTGGCATTTCCCCTGAGTTTAGCGCCCGATCAACGGGTGCTCGACAGCTGTGCGGCGCCGGGCGGCAAGACGGCGTTGATCGCCGAGCGCGAGCCAAACTTGAAGAAGTTGGTGGCGGTGGACATAGATCCACAGCGGCTCGAACGTGTCCGCCAGACCTTGAGCCGCGGAGGACTTGCGGCAGAGGTAATCTGCGGCGATGCGGCGGATCCTTCGCCCTGGTGGGACGGCGTCCCGTTCGACCGAATCTTGCTCGACGCGCCGTGCTCGGGCTTAGGGGTCATTCGCCGTCATCCCGATATACGTCTTCGTAAGTCCCCGTCGGAAATCGACAAACTGCCGGCTTTGCAAGGCAAACTCCTCGAGGCGGCGTGGCGCCTGCTCGCCCCCGGCGGGCGGCTGGTGTACGTCACTTGCACTGTGACCCGCAGCGAAAATCGCGGCGTCATAGCCGCGTTCCTGGCGGGCACGGCGGACGCCAAGCTGGTCCCGCCAGCGGCATGGGAAGGCTGGCCGGATCTCGGCGAAGCGGATGAATTTGGCCGGCAGATTCTTCCGGGTGAGGCGGGTGCCGACGGCTTCTATTATGCTGCCTTGAGCAAACAATGAAAGCCGCACGCTTAAACCTCAAGGAGCTGGATCCGCGTAGGGCACGACGCTTGGTGCGGCTGGCGTGCTGCGGATGCGCGGCGACCGCAATGGCGCTGTGGATGCCGCCGCTGCGCGCCGATGGATTGGAAGGCCGCTTCGAGGTGCGCTCAGCGGATCTCGAACTTTCGGACGGCGTGTACCACATGAACGCGCGCCTCGATCTGCCGATCAGCGACGCGGTGCGGCGCGGCTTGGCGGATGGAGTGCCGCTGGCCCTCGAGCTCGATCTTTCCATCAAGCGAGTGCGGCAGCTGCTGCCGAATTCGAGCGTGGCCGAGCTCACTCAGCGATACCGTTTGCAGTTCAACGCCGTGAGCGGCAGCTACATCCTGCGCAACGTCAACAGCGGCCAGCAGGTGTCCGTCGGCACCCTCGATGCTGCGATCGAGCAGCTGTCCGGGGTGCGCAGCCTGCCGGTATTGGACAAGGCCCTGATCGCGGCGAACCGCCGCTACGAGGCCAGCTTGCGCGGCAAAATCGATTTCGGCACGGTGCCGTTCAGCTTGCGCCTGCTCATGTTCTGGGTCAGCGACTGGCATCGCGAATCCGATTGGTACGCATGGACATTTCAGCCATGATCCGCAAGTACGGCTCAACCGTCTTGGGCTGCATCGGCGTGCTGCTGTGGCTGTTTGCGCTGTGGCTGCTGGCCTCGGCCGCGCAAAACTCGGAGAAGTTCGAAAAGTGGCTGCCGTGGATCCTGCTGGTCAACATCACCGGCATGCTCACCTTGAGCGTGCTGCTCGCCGGCAAGCTCGCGCGTTTGGTGCGCGACTTTCGCCGCCACGTGCCGGGGTCGCGGCTCAAGGGACGCACCGTTGCGATCTTCAGCGCGCTGGCCCTGGCGCCGATTTTTGTGGTCTATTATTTTTCCCTGCAATTCTTGAGCCGCGGCATCGACAGCTGGTTCGAACTCGAGGTCAGCCAGGGATTGAAGGATACGCGCGAGCTGTCGCGCGCGGTGCTGGAGGTGCGCGAGCGGGAGTTTCTGCAGCACGCGCAAACCGTGGCGCATTCGCTGTCGGCGTTGCCCGATTTTCAGCTGGCGGCATCGTTGGATCGCGAGCGGCGTGACAGCACGGCGATCGAATTCACCGTCCTCGGCGCGCAAGCCCGGATCATCGCCACCAGTTCCGAGCGTCCGATGGATTCGCTGCCGGTGCCGGCAACCGACGAGATGATGCTGCAATTGCGGCGCGGCCGCCCGTACGTGAGCCTGGATATGGACGCGGTCGGCGGCTACGTGATTCGCGCCGCCGCGCCCATGAATGACGGCAGCGGCAGCGGGCGGGTGCTGATCGCGCTGTATCCGGTGCCGCTGCAGTTGAGCCAGCTCGCGGATACCGTACAGCGCTCCTACACTCAATACGCAAACCTGGTGCAATTGCGCCGCCCCCTCAAATCGACCTTCGTCCTGATCTTGAGTTTCGTGGTGCTGATGTCGCTGATCGCCGCCGTCTATGGCGCCTTGTTCGCGGCGCAGCGCCTGGTGCAGCCGGTACAGGATCTGATTGCCGGCACTCGGGCCGTGGCCAAGGGCAACTACGACACGCGCTTGCCGCTGCCCGGTCGGGACGAACTGGGATTTCTGGTGACTTCCTTCAACGACATGACCAAGCGCTTGGGGAGGGCCCGCGAGGAGACGCGCCGCAGCCAGCAAGCGGTTGAAGCCGAGCGCGCCGGACTCGCCGTCATTCTCGCGCGGCTTTCCACCGGCGTGGTGTCCCTCGAGGCCAATTTGACCGTGCGCACGGCGAATCAGGCGGCGAGCGCCATTCTGGGCGTCGACCTCGAGGCGGCCATCGGCAAGCCATTCGACGAGTCGATCAGCGATAGCGCCTTGTTCAGCCAGTTTTTGTCCGCGATCAAGCAGCGCCTGCAGCCTTCGTATTCGGATTGGCGCGAGCAAATCGAGCTTTTGTCCGAATCCGGAAAGCGCGTGCTGATGTGCGCCTGCACCGCGTTGCCAAACGATGCCGGCGGCGCCGCCGGCATGGTGCTGGTGTTCGATGACATCACCACGCTGCTGCAGGCGCAGCGCGATGCCGCCTGGGGCGAAGTGGCGCGCCGCCTGGCGCACGAAATCAAGAATCCGCTGACGCCGATCCAGCTGTCCGCGGAACGCATGCGCCGCAAATTCCTGGGCAGTATGAACGCGCAAGATGCGCAAATCCTCGAACGCGCGACGCACACGATCGTCGCCCAGGTCGACGCGATGAAGCAGATGGTCAACGCGTTCAGCGAGTACGCGCGCGCGCCCGATATGCATTTCTCGCCCTTCGATTTGAACCAGTTGATCACCGAGGTCGTGGATCTATACCGCGTTCAAGACAGCAGCGCGGATCTCAAATTGCGGCTGAGCAAGGATTTGCCCAATATCTCAGCCGACCGCATGCGTATCCGCCAAATTCTCAACAACCTGGTTACCAATTCGCTGGAGGCACTCGAGGGTAAGGTGGGCGCAAGCATCGAGATCGAGACCAGCGTGGCGGACGATGGCGCAAGGCATGGAGCGGCGGTGGCGATCGTGGTCACCGACAATGGACCGGGGTTTCAGCGCGACTTGATCGGCACGGTGTTCGATCCTTATGTCACCAGCAAACCGAAGGGCACGGGCTTAGGGTTGGCAATTGTTAAGAAAATCGTTGAAGAGCACGGCGGACGCATTGAAGCGGATAATCAGCGCTCGGGGGGCGCCCGCGTGCGAATTCTATTGCCGTTGGGCGACGGCGCGCGCTCCTTAAGCGCACGTGAGCCGCGCAAGGGCGAACACAGGAGAGAACGCGTATGACCGCTTCCAGAATTCTAGTGGTGGACGACGAGGCAGATATCCGCGGGCTGCTCAAAGAGATTCTCTCGGAAGAGGGTTATGAGGTGGAAATCGCGGCGGACGCGAGCCAGGCGCGATCCTCGCGCGCCGCACAAGTGCCGGATTTGGTGCTGCTGGATATTTGGATGCCGGATACCGACGGCATCACCTTATTGCGCGAATGGTCGGTCACCGATGGCTACGACTGTCCGGTGGTCATGATGTCCGGCCACGGAACGGTCGAGACGGCGGTCGAGGCCACGCGGCTTGGCGCGTTCGATTTCGTGGAGAAGCCGCTCAGCTTGACCAAACTGCTGCGCACCGTGGAACGAGCGCTCGATGCCGGACGCCGCAAACGGCTCTCGGCCCGAAGCGGTGGGTCGGCGTTGGCCGTGCCCATCGGCAAGGCAAAAAGCACTCAGGTGCTGCGCGAACAGGTGCAGCAGGCTGCCGGCAGCTCGTCCCCGGTATTGCTCACTGGTGAATTGGGATCCGGACGCGAGGCGTACGCGCGCTACTTGCATTCTCTCAGCGCCCGCGCAGCCAAGCCGTTTTTCATCGTGGTTGCCGCGAGCCTTGGGCAGGACCCCGCGGTTGCGCTGTTCGGCAGCGAACGCGACGGCAAAGTAGAGCCCGGCGCATTTGATCAGGCGGCGGGCGGTTCGCTTTACTTGAGCGGCCTGGAGGATTTGAACAGTGAGGCGCAACGCGCTCTGGTCGGCGCCATTGAGCAGAACGCCTACACCCGCGTGGGCGGGCGGCAGCGTATCGCACTCAACGTACGATGGATCAGTTCCGCCCAGGAAGGGTTCGACTCGAGTGCGGTGCGCGAGCCGTTGCGCCGCGATCTGCTCGCACACTTGAACGTAATTACGCTGCGCGTACCGCCGCTGCGCGATTATGCCGAGGACGTGCCCGATCTATTGCGCTACTACGTTGATCGTCTGGTCGATGATCAGCATCTGCCGCTGCGGCGTTTCAGCGTGGCCGCGCAAAACCGGCTGCGCAACTATCCGTGGCCTGGAAACGTGGGCGAATTGAAGAACCTGGTGCAGCGCGTGCTCATATTGGGCGCGGGCGAGGAAATTCGCCTGGAGGAAATCGAGCGCGAGCTTGCCGTGAAACTCGGCGTCGATGAGCCCCTGGTTAAGCAGGACCTGCTGGCCCTGCCGCTGCGCGAAGCGCGTGAGCAATTCGAGCGGGCGTACCTGCAGCAGCAGCTGCTGCTGTGCAATGGCAAGGTGGGTCAACTGGCGAAACGGGTGGGCATGGAACGCACGCACCTGTACCGCAAGTTGCGGGCATTAGGGGTCGATTTTCGTCAATTAGGTGAAGACTAGCGTCGATCGTGAGAGGAACGGCCGAAATTTAAGATACGCAAGCTCGACAGTGCAATGTCCGCCAGCGCGGGCATGAAGCTGGGCCTCAGCAGGCCGGTTTTGAAGGACGCCATGCGCCGATTGTTCTCGGCATAGCAGTACGCCAGGAACCGCCGAAAAGTGAAATCCTGAAGAAACACGTTGGCTTGCGTCGCGGCAAAGTCGCGGCCATCGTTGACCTCCTGTCCGCGGCGTATCGTTCCGATCATGCGACTGAGCGCTCTGTAGTAGAAGCGCAGAGATGTGAGCGCTCGAAGCCAAGCGGCTCCCTGTCCCTGCCGCGCCGCCTGCCACGCCATCCAGTTGACGAAGAACACAATGTGCCGGGTTTCTTCGTACATCAGGGTCTCGAAGATCGAAAACATGCCTTCCGGCAAAAATTCGGACTGGCGCGCGAGCTTGAAGGCACCAAACCCAAGGAATGAATCAAGACATTCGCCAAATCCGAAATCCTTGAAGGCCAATTCGACATTTCCCGCGATCGGCTCGAGCGGCAGCTCCACGACGGCGATGCCGTAGCGTCGGACCATTTCGCGCAGCAGATCCGCGTGGCGCGCCTCCTCGCGTCCTTGCAAGTCGACCGCTTCGCGCACCATGGCGTCGTCGATCGTTGCCGCGAACGTCTGCACGATCATCCCGGCGCGGCGTTCCGTATGCAGTACTTCCTGCCAGAACGGTACGCTGCGCAGCCGCTCAAGCTCCACAGCGGTCAACGCAGGCCAGGGCATCGTGGCTGGATCGTAGTCGCTATAACTGTCGATGAACTCCCGACAGAAAAGCTCGCGATGCTGGTCGGAGCCGATCTTGATTGCGCGGCTTGCGTTCATCAGTCCCCCACCCTGATCACCAGCACGTCGACATCCGCTTTGCGCAAAATCTGCCGCAAACGATTCAGCTCATCGAGCTTGGATATGGGGCCGATGCGAATGCGGTGCCAGGTATCGTTGTCCACGGACACCTTCTGTACATTGGACTCGATGCCCTGCAGCGCAAGCTTGGCGCGCACCCGATCGGCGTCGGCAAAGTTTTTGTACGAGCCGGCTTGCAGAACGTAGGTGCCGCGGCGCGTCTCGGGAACGGGTTTGATGTCGGGCCGCACTTCCTTGTCCTTCTCCGGCACCACCACTTCGAATTTCGGCAACTGATCGTAAAAGTCGTAGGACTTTGCCGGCTCGTCGCCGCCCAAGTCCGCGGCTTCGGGAGGCTCGTTGGCACGGGACTTTTTCTTGGTCAGCTTGCCGGCGTTCGCGATTGGCGCGTCGAGTCGATGATCCTTCAGATACACGATGCCGGCCACCGCCAATCCCAAGGCCAATCCAATGATAAGGCCGGTCGGTCCCGAGAAAGCAGCGGGACGGCCGCGTCTGGTTTTGTAATCGTGCGCCATCGGCTGCTACATGGTGTCGGGCGCGGATACGCCCAAAATTTTCAGGCCGTTGGCGATGACGGTCTGCGCCGCAAGCGCAAGATCGAGGCGGGCATCGCGCGTGCCTGCATCGTCGACGATGAACTGGTGCGCGCTGTAGTAGGTGTGGAAATCGTTTGCCAGATCGCGCAAATAATGCACCAGCGTGTGCGGCGCGCGCTGCAGCGCGCACTGCCGCAGCGTCTCGGGATATGCGCCGACGCGCTTGATCAGCTGCAATTCCTGCGGTTCGGCCAGCGTTGCCAGCGACTCGAGGCCGTGCGCGGCATCGTGGCTGATTCCGCGCTCCTGAAGCTGCCGCATCACGCTGGCGACGCGCGCGTGCGCGTATTGAATGTAGTACACCGGGTTGTCGTTGGAGCGCGCCTTGGCGAGCTCCAGGTCGAAATCCAAATGCTGATCGTTGCTGCGCATGACGTAGAACAGGCGTGCGGCATCGTTACCGACCTCCTGGCGCAGATCCCGCAGGGTCACGTAGTCGCCCGAGCGCTTCGACATCCTGACTTTTTCGCCGCCGCGAAACAGCGAGACGATTTGCATCAGCAGCACCTCAAAGCGTTCAGGCGTTCCGCCCAGTGCAATCAATACCGAGCGCAGGCGTGTGATGTATCCATGATGGTCCGCGCCCCAGATGTAGATCAGATGCTCGAAACCACGCTCGAGCTTGTTCAACACATAGGCGATATCCGATGCGAAGTAAGTCTTTATGCCATTGTCGCGCACGATGACACGATCCTTTTCGTCGCCGAATTCCGTGCTCTTGAACCATAGCGCGCCGTCCTTAAGATAAGCATGGCCCGATTTCTTCAGGGTGTCGATCGATCTGTCGATTGCACCGCTGGCGCTCAAGCTGCGCTCCGAAAACCAGCAATCGAAGGTCACGCCGAATTCGGCGAGATCCTCGCGAATGTCGGCGACGATGCCGTCAAGCGAACTCTGCAAGACCCGCACAAACGCGGCTTCACCGAGCAGCGTGCGCGCGCGCGTCACGAGCGCATCGATATAAACGTCCTTATCGCCGCCCTGCGGCTCGTCGGGCGGCAGGTCCTTGAATATCTCCGCAGCCGGATGCTTCAAGGCGGTCCCTTCGGCAGCGAACAGCTTTTCACCCACGGCAATCAAGTATTCGCCCACATAGGCATTCGACGGAAAAGCGAAATTTTCGCCGCAACGCCCGAGATAACGCAGCCAGGCACTGACTGCCAGAATTTCCATTTGACGGCCGGCGTCGTTGATGTAGTACTCGCGTTCGACATCGTAGCCAACCGCCTCGAGCAGATTGCTGACGGAAGCGCCAAATGCCGCGTGCCGGCCGTGCGCTACGTGCAGCGGGCCCGTCGGATTTGCCGAAACGAACTCGACTTGCACGCGTACGCCCAACCCGAGCTGCGAGCGGCCGTAGGCGCTCCCAACTTCGAGCACGCGCCGTATCTCATCGTGGTAGGCGCTCGGCGTCAAAAAGAAGTTGATGAACCCGGCGCCGGCGATCTCCACCTTGGAAACGGCGCCGCTTGCCGGCATCAGCTTGCGCAGCGCCTCGGCAATTTTGCGCGGATTCTGGCGGGTCGCCTTGGCGAGGCGCATGGCCAGATTGGTGGCGAAATCGCCGTGCTGAGTATCGCGCGTGCTTTCAACTTCGATGCCGACGCCGCGCGCGGCCGCCGGTACCAGATCTTCCGGAAGCTTCGCGAGCGCCTCGGCGAGCAAGGTTTCAATCAAGTTTTTCAAAATCAATCCGTGTTTTCTATTGGCAAAGGGTCGGCAGTCTACCGCAAAGAGCTCAATCCACTTCCAGCGGATCGACGTCGATCGACCAGCGCAGGCCGGGCACTCCCTGCAGCGCCGCAACCAACGGCAGCCAGCGCCCGAGAAAGCGCTGCAGCGTCGCTCGCGCCCTGGTTTCGATGAGCAAATGCGCCCGGAAGTGATCGGCGCGCCGCGCGATCAGGGCGGTTGCCGGACCCAGCACCTGCAACGCGGACTCGTTCAACTGAATACTTAAATCGCGGGCGGCATTCAAGAACGCATCCAGCCCGCTGCGATCCTTTGCCTCGGCGCGCAGCAGCGCCAGCCGCGAATACGGCGGCCAACCGGCTTCGCGGCGTTCGGCGAGAGCGCTGGCCGCGAAGCTTTCGTAGCCTTCTGCAATCAAACGGTTGAGCTGCGGATGTTCAGGATACTGCGTTTGAATCATCACCTCCCCGGCGCGCTCTTCGCGGCCGGCGCGGCCGGCCACCTGAATGATGGTCTGTGCCAGCCGTTCGGTGGCGCGAAAATCGCTGGCGAACAGACCCTGATCGGCGTCCAGGATCACCACCAGCGTCACTTCCGGGAAGTGGTGACCCTTGGTCAGCATTTGCGTGCCCACCAGGATCCGCGCCTCGCCGCTGTGGACCCTGTCGAGCACGGTTTGAATCGAGCCGCGCGCGGACGCTGTATCGCGATCCAGCCGGGCCAGGGGCGCGTCCGGGAACAAACGCGTCAAGGTTTCCTCGACTCGTTCGGTACCTTGGCCCACGGCCAGCAGCGCCTGACCGCAGTTGCCGCAGATGACCGGCACCGGCGCATGCGCGCCGCAATGATGGCAGCGCAGTTGCTGCGCGCGACGGTGCAACGTCATGCGCGCGTCGCAATGCGCGCAGGGCGCGACCCAGCCGCACGAATTGCAGAACAAAGTCGGCGCATAGCCGCGCCGATTCAAGAATACGATGACTTGACCGCCGGCATGGAGGTGCGCGCCGATGGCGGAAATCGCCGGAGTCGACAGTCCTTGATCCACGGGATGCCTGCGCAGATCCACAACGGACATGCGCGGCGCGCTCGCACGCCCCGGCCGCAGCGGCAGCACGTGCTTCGCATAGCGTCCGCCCGCCGCATTTTCCAGCGTTTCCAGCGATGGGGTCGCCGAGCCTAAAATGATGGGCACAGCGGCGCGGCGCGCGCGCACCACCGCAAGATCGCGAGCCGAATAGCGAAATCCTTCCTGCTGTTTATACGATGCATCGTGCTCCTCATCGACCACGATGAGGGCGAGCTTGGTGAGCGGTGTGAAAACCGCGGAGCGGGTGCCGATGACGATGCGAGCGGCGCCGCTGTGTGCCGCGCGCCAGGCATCGCGGCGCTCGTTGTCCGTGAGACCCGAGTGCACAACGGCCACGCCGGCGCTGAAACGGCGGCGGAATCGATCGAGCAACTGCGGCGTCAGGGCGATCTCGGGCACCAAAACCAAAGCCTGGCCGCCGGCCGCTACGGCGGCAGCGATGACCCGCAAGTACACCTCGGTCTTGCCGCTGCCGGTTACGCCGTACAGCAAGTGCACGGCGAAGGTCGAAAGCGTGGCGAGTATCGCCTCGACGGCTGCGGTCTGATCCTTGGTGAGCGTTACCTCGCTCTGCCGCGTTTCCAAGGGCGCGGGCGCAGGCGCTTGGTGCGCGACGGGCCGCGCCGCTATCCAGCCGCGGCTTGCCAGGGCTTTGAGCTGCGCGGGCTTGAAGAATTCATGGACTTGCCCGGTCGTCGCATTGGCGTGAGTTTTAAGCCACAGAAGCAGGGCGCGCTGCTTGGGCGCACGCGCGCTTGGATTCTCAAGTTCCTCGCGTCCCTGCTCGGTGATGCTCCAAGCCATGAGCCACGCAGCCGCCGATTGACCGGTGCGCAGGTTGATCGGCAGCGCCGCGGCAAACACCTCGCCGACCGGATGGTGATAATACTCAGCCGCCCAGCGCAGCAAATCGAAAGTGACCGGATCATAGATGGGCCGCTGATCCAAGAACTCCAGCACAGTCTTGAGCTTGAGCGGGGCAACGCTGCTTTCGGAAACAATGCCAACCAAAATGCCGATCAGCCGTTGACGGCCAAAGGGTACGCGCACGCGCACGCCGAGCTGCGGCGGGTCTACGGCCTTGGCGGGCGGCAGGTAATCGAACACGCGACGCAGCGGGGTGTCCAGGGCGACTTGCAGAATCATTGAGCCTTTTGTCCACAATTCCTGTGGATAAGTCTGTTGAGAAGCAGGGATCATTTACCCTAAGTGCCCGTTCCGTTTCGGGTCTAAGTCAAATTGGTGAAAAAAACCTCGAAATCGAATTGATTCTTTTAAATTCAAAGGATTACGGCTCCCAGTGGATTTCGCGCCGAGATAAGGAAAGAAAATATTGCAACGGGAGTCACATGCGATGTGCGTAAGTCGCTGATCTTGCGCCGTTCGCGGCGTCAACCAACCCCTCGGGTAAGCGTTTATACCTTGAATGGAGATGATACGCATGGCTCGCTTTGATACGCTCAATACAGCTTGGATGGTCTGGGATAATCCCGCTCCAGCGCCGGAGGGAGCGGTTCTGGAGTACACGAGAGAACTCGAGAAATTCTTGGCCGAGATCGAGCGCCGCGCATTTCGCATGGCGCAGGTTGCGTTGCGCGATCCGGACGATGCCCTCGATGTGGTGCAAGACGCCATGCTGAAGCTCACCCGCAGCTACGCCTCACGCCCCAGCGCAGAATGGCGGCCGCTGTTCTATCGAATTCTGGAGAACGGTATCCGGGACCTGCAGCGGCGCCGAACGGTGCGCAAACGGGTC
>Ga0209447_10000236_pt1 | contig 14616 bp, 13 predicted proteins | sample BogFormECP04_OM3_FD_188243 | JGI IMG/M metagenome (GOLD analysis project Ga0209447, IMG submission 188243) | Bog forest soil microbial communities from Calvert Island, British Columbia, Canada - ECP04_OM3 (SPAdes) (version 2) | ecosystem: Environmental > Aquatic > Freshwater > Wetlands > Bog ... | reverse complement strand
CTTTCAGATATTGAGTTTGTTCGGGAGTGCGGCGGGCGATGGTGAGCTGCTCTTCAGCCTGTAGTGCGTTGTCGAGGTCGGTGCGAATGCGTTGAAATTGCGCCGACCAGGCGGTGAGGGGATAAGGCTCATCGTTATCGAGCATATCGCGCATGGCGAGGCCCAGGGAATTCAGATCGTTCTGCACGCGGAGGAGTTGGAGGGAATCACGGCGGTTGTGCTCGACGAGATTATTTTGCAATTCGCGCAGGCGCGAGATCTGCAGGGTGATGTACCAGGAGTAGGCTATGACGGCGGCGATGGTGACGATCAGGCCGAGGGACAAGCCGGTGGTAGGGGAGGGTTGCGGCGAGCGCGCCATGGGTTGAAGGATATAACGTCATCGCACCCTGGCACTACACTGAATCCCCGTGGGGCTTTTGGCGCACTGCGATGACCGCCAGTCGTCTAGAGATGGGGGCGAATTGGGGACTACTCGGTAACTGATGCACCATGTGGATGCGTGAAAACTGGATTTCCCGGCCAAATTCCTGTAGGATTTCGTGGTTTTGTTCCACGGCCATTATTCGGTAACAGCTCAGGAGACCCGGGATGCCTAAGAACGGCAACGCACCAAAGACCTTGCTGGAATCGCTGGACGCGCTGGTGGCGAAGCACCACCTGCTGAAGCATCCTTTTTATAAGGCTTGGACGGAAGGGCAGCTCTCCAAGGCGGAGCTGGGGCTTTATGCGGAGCAGTATTACCAGCATGTGCGGTCGTTTCCGGAGAATTTGAAGCAGTTGGCCGCGCGCACGAAAAGCGACCGGAATTTGAATTCACTGGTGAATGAGAATTTGGCGGAAGAGCTGGACGCTACGGCGCCACATCCGCTGCTTTGGAGGCAGTTCGCGCAATCGCTGGGAGTGAGCGACGCTTCTTTGGAGGATGCGCGGCCTTTGCCGGGCATCGCGGCGCTGCTGGATACTTATGATGAAGTGGCGGCGCAGGGATCCACGACGCAGGCCGTGGCGGCGTTTTACGTTTACGAAGCGCAAGTTCCGGAGATTGCGAGCCAGAAAATTTCAGGGCTGCGGCGGTTTTATGGAATCACGGAGCCGCGGGCGCTGGCTTATTTCGCGGTGCATGAAGAAGCGGATGTGCGGCATCGCGCGGCTTGGCGAGAGTGGTTGGTGCAGCAGAAGAGTGTGGATACGGTTGGGGTGCTGTGCGCGGCGGAGCGCGGGTTGAAGGCTTTGTGGGGCGGGCTGGATGCGGTTTATCCGCAGGGTTGCGCGTCTAAGAACTAGAACACGCCAGCCACACGATCATCGCCGCGGAAGTTTGGCGCCTGCAGCGGTTGTGAATCTCAAGGCCACATCAATCGGTTTGAGAAAAAGGCAGTGGCTAGTGATTAGTGGCAAGTGGCTAGAAACGCCTGCGAAGATTCTTGACTGCTCACGTAGGCATGAGGATTTAGTTTTTATTTTTCCTTCTTCAGTATCTTCACACCGTTGGGTCCAGCGATAAACGCTTCCGTTGCAACCTTCAAGAACAGGCCGTGTTCGACCAGGCCGACTACGTGATCGAGATGATGTGCGGTTTCTTTGGGATCGTCCATTGCGCCGAAGGCACAGTTTAGAATGTAGTGGCCGCCGTCGGTGAGGAAAGGCTTTTGGTCCGCGGTAAGACGCAGAGTGGGTTTTCCTCCCAGGTCGGCTAGCCTTCTGGCGGTCACTTGCCAGCCGAAGGGGACAACTTCCACTGGAACGGAGACTAGTTCGCCGAGGCGCGTGACGAGTTTGGTGTCGTCCGCGACCACGGCCATGCGCTTGCTTGCCGACGCCACGATTTTTTCGCGCAGTAGCGCGCCGCCATGGCCTTTGATCAGGTAGAGCGGGCCGGGAAGGACTTCATCGGCGCCGTCGATGGTGAGGTCAATTTGAGTGTGCTCGGCGAAAGTGGTGAGCGGGATCTTCTCCGCGCGCGCGTGCTCCGCGGTGCGGTCTGAAGTGGGGATTCCCAGGATGCGCAGGCCCTCTTGCGCGACTCTGCGTCCGATGGCGGCGATGGCGTAGGTGGCCGTCGAGCCCGTGCCGAGACCGACGACCATGCCGTCTTCGACGAGCATCGCAGCAGCGTCGCCCGCTTCTTTCTTCCATTGATCCTGCTGCGAGAGTTCCATTGGTCCTTCTATCGCGGAGATTACGACGGCGGACATCATAGCTGGAGACGCGTGCGTTGCCAACAATTGCTCATCCATTACATCGAAGCAGCGTCATTTAAATCCGGCTTTGGATTCCGCGAACGTTTCTCGGGCGTGTTCGAATCCCATGGGATTTACGTGCACAGATCCGCGAAAGGGGCGGTCGATATCCGCGATCGCGACCAGGGCGAGCGAGAGCAGGAACGAGAGCGAGAATACCTGGATGGCGTGGAGTTTGAAATTGTCGGTGCCAAAGAGGCACGAAGACAAGGTGGTGAGCACGCCGCCGACGATCAGGACGATCCACAAGATGCCCGGGAGCTTGGACTTGCTTTGCAATTCGCGCAGGCGGCGATATTCCGTCATGTTGGTAAGTTCTGTGAGGACGTGGTTCCAGGTGGTTTGTTCGCCGAGGCTCGCGGGCTTGGCCTGCATGGTGGCGGTCCACAGCCGCTGGACGATGCGGTGGGCATTCAAGCTTAAGGTGCCTTTATTCATGGCGGGCCACTCTTCGTTGATCATTGCGTCGGCATACTCTCGCGAAAGTTTCTGGATCTGATCGCGATCGGCGGGAGCGAGGCCCTCGGACAGGCGGTAAACGTTGACGAGAGCGTTGGCTTCGGAGTCGGCATTCATTTCGGCGGCATTGAAATCGGTCCACACGGCGTAAAGCATGAAGCCCATGATCACCGCGTAGGTGGTGCCCAGGACGCTGACTTGCCATCCGATGATTTCGTTGTGTTCGCGGCGCTGGCTGGAGGGCCAGAAGCGGCGCATCAACAATAAAAAAATGAGGGTGAGCAGGACGCAGAGCAGGACGATGGAGACGCTTTGAGTTGCGGTCAACACGTTTGAATTCCTCCCTTGCAGGCGCACTGCCGAAAGCCGCTGGGCCAGACATTGTATCCGGTGGGGGCGAGCTTACCAGAATAATTTCGGCGAGACGATGCGCGAATGGTTGGGAAGCAGGGAAACGCAGAGTGGCGCGAGGCTAGGAGAAAAAATGCGAGCTAGTCGTCGAGCAGACTGCTTCCGGGAGCGGGTGCGGCGCCGGGGACATCATTGCCGCCGAGGGAAACGAGCAGACGGCGGAGCTTGGCGCGGTCTTCCAGGTTCATGCCGACCATTTCGAATCCGGCCTGATGCGAGCGCACGAAGCGCACCACGGCCTGCATGCTGATGGAGCGCAGTCCCGCGGGGATTTTCAGAGTAGCTTCGGTGCCCACGGGAAGCTGCAGCTCGCCGCTGAGAAGGCCGCCATCCAGGCTGAGGACGCTGATGGCGGAAGAATATTTTCCTTTCGCCGAGGTGACCACGGCGGGCACGTTGCGCGGCAGGCGCACGCGGCGATAGCGGCGATGGCGCACGAAATCGCGCTCGGGGACGGCATCGAGCGGGGCGAGTTGAAGAACTTTCGCATCCAAACCCGATTGCGCCAGGAAATTCTGAATCCAGGCGGGATCGAGCTTGACGAGCGCCTGGGCCGCGGCCATGCGAATCTCGTCAGGATACTGCCAGCCGAAAGTTTTACGCTCTTCGACAAAACGGCGCAGGTGACCGGCGGCGGCCGGGGCGCGCATGCGGCCCAGCGCTTCGATGGCCTTCACGCGCAGGTAATCGGGGCCTTGCGGCAGTATTTCGCCTTCGGCAAGCCGAAGAAGCTTAGAGGCGGTCTCGCCGTCACCGCACATGCCAATTTCGTCGAGCGCGAGCGGAAGAATCATAACGTCAAACATTTCGAGCGAATCGGAGAGGAGCTTGCCGCGCTCCGGAGCGCCGGCAGTGGAAAGCTGGCGAACAACAGCATCGTGGAAACCGCGTCCACCATCGCGGAGGCGCCGCGGCAAGAGTTCGTCCACGGCTGCGGGATCCAGGCGACTGAGCAGGCCGATGACAGTGGCGGCTTTCGCCGGCGCTTCATTTTTGAGTGATTCCTTGAGGTAACGCACGCACGGCGCGCCTACGGCCTTAGCGAGATTGACGACGCTTTCGCGTTCGGTGCGTCGCGAGGTCCGTGCCAGCCGCACGGCAAGATGTTCGGCCGCGCACTGCGGCACGCGCATCAGCACGCCGACCAAACCGTCCGGCATGGCTTCGGCAACCATGGCCTCTTCGATGAATTCGGGAATGCGGTTATCCACGCCGATGCGGGGACGTAGAGTTTGCACCCAGCTGGGGCGCGAGCCTTCCAGATCGGCGAGAGAATCCAGAGCCTGTTGCACGGCGCGATAGTAGCGGCGCGCGGCGGATTCCTGGCTGAGGCGGACGAAGGCGGCGCTGAGAAGCGTCTGGAGTTCGGTGTCTTTTTCCGCAGCCATGGCCAGGCCAATTTTGGCGAGAGTGTCTTGCAAACGCTGGCTGGCGGCTTTGCTGTAAAGTTCGGCGAGCTGTCCCAGGCCGATGGCGGCTTTCTTGCGGGCCTCGGCGTCGGAATTGCCAACGCAGGACGCGTAGTGCAGCAGGATGTCTCCGGCGGCGTCTGATTCGCCGCGGCCCATGAGTTCTTCGACGTACTGCTGAACGTTGCGCGGCGGAATGCACCAGGCTTCGGAAGACATCAGCACGGTTTTTTTGCCGGAGTCCGGCACAGCGGCCCAGAACTGGCGATCGAGAACGTCGGCGTGCGATTCGACGGACATGCCGGCATGGGCCATTTTTTCTTCGCGGGATTTCAGTAATTTGCGAAGAGTGGTGAGTTCGCTGCCCATGCGGTCCAGCATCTGGCGGACGGCATTGACCTTCACTTCGCCGCGTTGGTAGCGATCAATAGCGAAACGGATGGCGAGATCTTCGGCGAGACGCAGCATGGTGCTCTCGTCCATTTTCGCGTTGGGTGATTGCGCGGCGACGGTTGCGAGAGCCTGCTGCAGAGTCATTTGCGCATTTTGCGGGAGGCCCGAAATTTTTAGCCGCCACGCTGTCGCGTCGAGATCGGGATTCTTGGCCGATTGAGCTTCACCGAACTGGGCGAGCAGCCTGAGCAGGCTGTGCAGTTCAGCTTCCTCGAGCTGGCCGATTCCGCCGGCCAAGCCGGAGACGCCGCCTCCGCCCGTGCCGGTGCCAGCGCCAGCGCCGGAACCAAGCCCCGCGATGCCGAAGTTTCCGGGCCCGAAACCTGCGCCAGTCCCTGTGCCGGAGCCTGTGGTGAATCCTGCGCCGGAGCCTTCGCCAGAACCTGTACCGGTGCCTGTGCCGCTTCCTCCCGCGTAGAACGAGCCGGGTACTGTACCGCCGCTGCCGCCGCTTCCGGGCACGCCGCTGCCACCGTGTTCGCCTTCAGCGGCGGCGATGAGCTGAATCATTTTTTCGGGGCTGCGGAACCATTCCTGGATGCGGTCAGCGTCCGCGCCGAGAGTTTTGGCAGTGAGAGTGGCGGCTACCCGCGCATCGGAAAATCCGGAGTCTTCCGCGACGAAGCGGATTTCATTGACGCGGATGCCGGAATAGCCCCGATTGGTGAAATGGACAGCGAGGCGATCGGAGAGGGCTCCGGCCTTCGGGCCCGTCTCCATGAAGCACTTCACGAGATTGGAGAACTCTTCGCGTTCGACGCGAGGGAGAAAACCGATGCTGGCTACCCCGGAGGCGTTGAGGAAATCCGCGAAACTGCGTTCGGCGGGGCTGGATTCCAAGGGGACGCCATCGAGGAGCAGCTGGGAACCGGAGGCGCCGAGGAGCAGGCCACCTGGCCCGGCGGCGTTCACGGCAGCCAGGAGTTCGGACCAAGCGGAATCGAATTGGCCGACGGAGCGAGCATGCTCTAAACCATAGAGCCGAGCGTACTTAAGCAGCACGTTGAGGCTGCGGACGAAGGCTCGGGCGTTAGGAATTGTTGGCTCGCTCTGCATGGTCAACTCGCGAGAGACATGTGCCATTATGATTAGACTCTAATTTAGTGTACTAGAACTACTGGGACTGAAAATAGTACGGATGGGCTAGGGTCGCGCACTAAACAATAGGGATAGTGGACGTTAAGAGGCCAGGCGGATTTCCAGGTCTTGACCATCGAGCGCCGGCCGAATGCGGCGAATGACTTCGCTAGCCCAGAGCTTCTCGCTGAGGAGAATGAGCGAGCCATCTTCGAAATTGCAGATCGCGCAGAAGGCGTATTTCGCGAACCCGGTGTGGTAGGCGTCCACGCCGCGCCGCGCGAGCTCGCCTTCGAGGATGGGATCGCCTGCTGCGAGCGGGCCACCGGCGCGGGCGCCAAAGGTCTCACCCTGAAAACGATCGAGGAGAGGCTCGAGTACGGCAAGTTCGGGCGCCGGCACGACAATGGAATGTTTGGTGGCTTCGCGGAAGGGGATCTGTTGGCGCTGGCAATAATCGCGCAGACGATCGAGATGGCTGAAGAAATCAAGCGCCCAGTTTTCAGGAGAGGCGATGGCGCGGAGAACGCGGGACCAAATTCTGGCGGCGTCGGCGCCGCGGATGGGTTCGCGATTTTCGTCCGCTTCAGTGAGTTCCAGGCCCATGGCGCGCACGTCCGCACCCAGATCGAGCGGCTCAATTTCGAGGAGGTACACGGATTTATTCTTCCGCAGCGCCCGGAGCATCTTCTTCAAGCCCGGGCAGTGGGAATTTATTTTTGAATTCCGGAGATTGCTTGCGAACTTCCAGCCAATCGAAGAAGGCGTCGGGAGTCTCCAGCCAGATGGCGAACCAGTGAGCGATTTCTTCTTTTTGGGCGCGTTTGCTGGCGTCCACTTTGTGGTTGCGCGAAATCATTTCGGCGCGGCGGCGGCCGAGGCGGGCGACTTCGCGAACGCGCTCGGCGGCGGCTTGCTCATGTTCCAGCAGGAATTTCCGCAGGAGCTCATCGAGGCGCACCAGACACATTTCGGCTTCTTCGAGCGTGGAAAAATGGAGCAGGTCGGTGAATTCTTCTTCGTAACGTCCGTCGGTATCGGAACGGGTGGACCACACCACGCGCATCCCCGCTTCTTCGAGCACGCTGACGATATAGTCGGGCGAAGTTTTTCCCGGCGCGCCGAGCTGGGCGATCAATTGGCGGCGAATCTGTTCGATTTCGGCGGGGGTATAGCGCGGCTTGCCGAGGCCTTCCGCCACTTCGAGGATCAACGCCTTCTTGGTGGGCGATCCGCCTTCGTGATGCGCGTCTGAACGAGCGGGGCTCACGACGGGCCTCGATGCGTTGACTGCTTCTGTTCAGCCATGGGCTGAGCATCGCGGGAAAGCAGGCTGCGATAGCGCGCGACGTTGCGATTGTGCTCGGCGAGAGTCTTGCTGAAAAAGTGGCCGCCGCTATCGTTGGCGACGAAATAGAGATAATCCGTGGCGGCGGGGGCGAGGGCGGCGCGCAGCGAAGCTTCACCGGGATTGGCGATGGGGCCGGGAGGCAGGCCGGGATTTTTGTAGGTGTTGTACGGCGAAACGACCTGCAAATCTTTGGAGTGCACGATTTTTACCGGATGACCTGCGAGTTCCAAAGCGTAGGCGACGGTGGGATCGCACTGCAAAGGGCCGCCGCGCTTGATGCGATTGTAAAACACGCCGGCAACGAGAGGGCGCTCTTCCTTGCGCGGCGTTTCGCGTTCCACGAGCGAGGCGAGAGTGACGACTTGGCTAGAGGTGAGCCCGTCCGGAAGATTCGGAGTGCCGGAGGGGTTCAGCGATTCCCAGACGGCGCGGAAATTCTGGACCATGCGTTTGGTAACCTGTTCGCAGGTGGTGCGGTGCGTGAATTCATAGGTAGAAGGAAAGAGATAGCCCTCGAGATTTTGCGCTTGCGGCGCCAGGTCTGAAATCGAGGTGGTATCTTTCACGGCGTCGAGGAAGCCGTCGCGGGTGCACACGCCCTGACGGTCGAGCTCGGCGGCGATATCGAACAACGTCCAGCCTTCGGGGATGGTCACGCTGTGCACAAAAATTCTGCCTTGGGCGAGCTGCCAGAAAACTTCGCGCGAAGTAACTGGGTGATCGAAATAATATTCGCCTGCTTCCATGGGCGTGCGGAAGTGCCAGAAGCTGAAGAGCGCAAAGGCCAGGCGGTCGCGGATCACGTCGTTCTGGCGAAGGATTCCGGCGATGGACCAGCGCGATTTGCCGTGAGGAACATCCACAAAAACCTTTTCGGGGCGGTGACCGCGATAGGGGCGGCTGATTTGCGAATCGAGCCAACCGGCACCCGCGCCGATTGCCGCGATTACAAGTAATGCCAGGAGGCCGAGCCGTCGCATCGCCGGTTATTCCTTCTCGCCCGCAGCAGGTTGCAGGCGGCCACGCTGGCGTTCGAGGTACTCGCGGAGGAAAATAGCGGCGGCGACGTCGTCGAGAGATGATTGCTTCCGTCGGCTGGGCGACCCTGTTTCCGCGATCATCTGCGCTGCCTCCCAACTGGTGAGCCGCTCGTCCACGAGATGCACTTCGATTCTTAGCTCCTTGTGCAGGCGCGCGGCGAAACGCGCGGCTTCTTCCGCCATTTCGCCCGCCTCGCCGGTGATATGCAGCGGGTGGCCCACGAGGATACGCGCGACGCCCTGTTTTCTGCAAATCTCGCGGAGGCGGCGGAGATCGTCGCGGCGATTCACGCGTTCCAAGACCAGAAGCGGCTGCGCCGTGAGCTGCAGTTCGTCGGAGAGAGCCAGGCCGATTCTCTTGCGGCCGTAGTCAACCGCCAAAATCCGGCCAGGCCTGGATTCCGGCAAAACAGCGGAGCTATCCCGAACAATGGAACGCGGGCTCGCGGTCATATCCTTCTGGCTAGTATACGCGATGCGCGGCGCGGCGTGCACACCGTAGCAGCTGGGTGCGGCGCAAGGAAGTTGCGTTTTTGGCTGGCATGGCGTATTAGCTAGCCGACTGCGAAAGTAACCGATTCGATAAAGGAGAAACGCAAATGGGCGGCTTATTGCTTTTCGTGTTCATTGTATTTTCGCTGTTGGGTGCGTGGCGCGTGTTTGTGGCCACCAAGGCCGGCCGCGGTGACGGCCCGATTGCTGCCAGCCTGACGCACGGCATTCCGTTTTTCGTCATGGCGGGGCTGATTTTCATTTTCTGGATGTCTTTCACAACAGTGGATTCCGGCTATCGCGGCGTGGTGCTGCGTTTTGGTGCGGTCACGGGACGCACGCTGGAGCCGGGGCCGCACCTGATCATGCCATTTCTGGAAACGGTGAGGCCGATTTCGGTGCAAGTGCAGGTGGAAAAACTTGATTCGCAGGCATCCAGCCACGATTTGCAGGTGGTGCATACGCAGGTGACGCTCGCGTACTATCAGGATCCGTGCTGCGTGACGGATATATGGGCGAAGTTGAATGACGATGCGGTGGATCGGGTGGTGAAACCTGCGATTCTGGAAGCCATCAAAGCACAGACGGCGCAGTACGATGCGGAGCAACTGATCGCGCAGCGGGCAACGGTGCGAAATGGGATTGAGCAGTATGTGCGGGACCGGCTGGCGGCCCATCATATTGATGTGGACGCGGTGAGCATCACTGATTTCAATTTTTCCGAAGAATATAACCGGGCGATCGAGGCCAAGGTGACGGCGCAGCAGAACGCGTTGAAAGCGGAGAACGATTTAACGCGGATCAAGATTGAAGCGGAGCAGAAAGTGGCGCAGGCCGGAGCGGAAGCAAAAGCATTGGAAGTGCAAAAACAGCAGATCACTCCCGAGTTGCTGCAGCTCAGGACGATCGAAATGATGCAACAACATTGGGACGGCCATCTGCCCGAGGTGTATATGGGCAGCGGACAGGGTGGGGCGCTGCCGATGATTGACGTGTTGAAGGCGGCAGGCCGGAGCAAATAGGCCGCCGGCATCTTAAGGCTGGGGCTCGCGGCCGCGGACACTTTTTTCCCATAGCGGCCAAAAGCCAACTTCCTGCATTCCTTCGTCGAGGCCGGTCTCGCGCAGAAGTTGCTCGATTTGGGCGCGAGATTGGCGCGGACCGATGCGCTGTTCGGCGTCCGCCAGAGCGAATGCGGTAACGGCGGCGATTCCGGCGTGGCGCTTCAGCTCGGCGATATCAACTTTGTCGAAGGTGTCGGAAGCGGCGTGATAGTTCAGCATGTAATTCGCGGGGTCCTGATTGGCGACGAGGTTGGGGACGCCTTCGATGAGGAAATCGAAGTTGTCGGTATCCATTCCGGCGTCCATGGTGAAATCTTTCACGCCGAGAGAGGCTAGCGGTTCGAGCGCTGCGCGAACGGGCGCCGCGATATCCTTGCGGCCGCCCAGGGCATAGCCGGTCACTTTGCCGACTCCTGAATCAAAAATGATTGCGGCGATCATGTTGTCCAGTTCGGCGCGGTGCGCGTGGGCATAGGCCGCCGAGCCCAGGAGGCCCTGTTCTTCGCCGGTGAAAAGGATGAAACGGATGGAGCGGCGCGGGATGGTGCCCGAGGCGTGAATCACGCGCGCGGCGTCAATCACCATCACGACGTTGCAACCGTTGTCGAGGGCGCCGGTGCCGAGGTCCCAGGAATCCAGATGCCCACCGAGGACGACGAATTCATCGGGCTTTTCGCGGCCGCGAATTTCGGCCACGACGTTTTCTGAATCCACGGGACCAGTCACGCGGTTGGGCATTTCGAAATGCACGCGGACTTTTTGTCCGGCTGCCAGGAAACGCGCCATGCGTTCGGCATCTTCGCGGGCCACGACGGCCTGCGGCAATTGTTCCAGTTCGCCATTGACGGCGAGCGTGTGGCGATACAGAAGCAGATTGGGGCGCGACGACATCCATAGGACGGCCACGGCGCCAGCCTTAAGCGCGCGCCCAATGATGGCGCGGCCGACCGTGTATTCGTTGTCGAGGTCGTCCCAGGTGACGAGGAAATTCGAATGGATCAGAACGATCGCGTCTTTCGCGGCGGCGCCCGCCTTGGCGAAGCCGGCGTCGTCGCCCATGCCGACGTCCACCACATCCGCTGTGATGCCGCCTTCGGGAGTGGCGGGCGACCAGCCGATGGACACCAAGCGAACTGGAAACGGAGCGGGAGAAAGAATTTCGAGATGGGTGTGGCCCTCGGACCAGCCAACGGGGATGGTAAATTTTTCGGTGTGCACATCGTCGACGCCCGCGTGACGAAAGGCTTGCACGGCCCAGTCTGCAGATCGATCGGCCGAAGGAGTGCCGGTGACGCGACCGCCGATGGTATCGGTGAGGTAGCGGAGGTTTTCTTCGAGCGGCGAGGGACCGAGGGCGGCCTGAATCATCGTGGGTGCCAGTTCCGCGCAGGATTTCTGCACCGAGCAGGCACCGGAGCCTTGCGGCACTTGCTGCGAGAGCGGCGCAGGCTTGATGGGAGGGATCTGGGCGGTGGCTGCGAATGCCAGGAGCAGCAGGCTGTGGACGGCGACCAAGAGTTTGAAGGTTCTGCGCAAGGCTTCAGCTCCCTGGGAAGAATTTCCGGCGTTCGATTCTGAGAGAGGAGTGTAACCCGAAAGCATATTCCGTGAATGGGTTCGTGAAGGCTGGAGCAAGCAGCCGTCGGCAGATGGCGGGCGATTTCCGCTGTGAAGAGCCTGTGGATAACTTGTAGGCACGGAAGAATTTGCAATGCCAGAGCACTTTCTACCTATGAATGATAGGCCCAGGAGGCCGGTGAGCCGCACATCTTTCTCATTTTGAGCCACTTAAATAAGTTGCGGTTTGGCAAAGGGCCTGCCACGGCCAAGTGCCGGGTTAGAAAGTGACCGTCACTTTCCAAATGGGGAATATGGGGCGACCGAACCTTTTCGGCGCGGCCCGGTTTGTGTAAGCAGTTCGAGTGAAATGCGAAGTAGACATACCGCTGGGCAACGCAACATTACAAAATGGTTTTTAAATCCTAAGGCTTCGCCGCATGCGGTCCTGGGCAAGCAGACGGAAGGCTCAATTTGAAGAAAGTTCGTGTTTTTCCAAAACTCGTTCCCCGCGAAAATAAACAAGAAGCGAACTACCCCAACTTATTCCTGTTTTGCGAGTCGTCTAGCGGAACCGCGCAGTTTCGCGCCACGGGCGGCGGCGACCTGGAGTGTACCGTCGAGCGCATCGCCGGGCTGCTGGCGATGCAATGCCTTGTGCGCGGGCAGAATCCCGCGGAGTTTCAAGTGCTGGTGCCTGCGGAGCAGTCGCTGGTGGCGCGGTTGATATCGCGGACCGAGGAACTGCTGAAAGAGGGGCGCGCGATCGCTTGCCCCGCATCGTTGAGCGCGCGGCAGAGAGAAGTGCTGGACGCGGTGGTGAGCAATCGCGCGAACAAGGAAATTGCGTCGCGACTGAATATCACCGTGCGCACCGTGAAATTCCATGTGTCTTCGTTGCTGAGCAAATTTGGCGTGGAGACGCGCTCCGAATTGGCACGGCGAGCTGCCGGATTCATGCGGCCGACGCTGCTGGAAAACGAAGGCCGCACTCCAACGCAAGTCAATAAGGGAACCAGGAACCTGGTTCCGGAGCAGGCGATGCAGAAGACGGCGCTGGCGATTGCGAATGGCTCGCGCAGCGTGCGCTTTCCAGGCCGCGTTCTCACCGCGTAGAAAAGAAGAACTAAAAGTCGCTGATCATCTGGCGGGTGTCAGGTGCGTCCTGCACGGTGACGGTGCATCCTGTGCATAAGGATATATTGCGGTCGGGAAGGGATTGCGTTGGCTAGGGTGTGTGCGGGGAATTGAGCGAGAACGCCAGCTGCAATTGCTGCCGCCAACCCGGCAACTGGATTCCGAAGGCTCGATTTAATTTTGAATTCGAGAGAACCGAATAGGCGGGGCGGCGCGCGGGAGTGGGGTATTCGGCTGTGGTGATGGGAAGCACCCGGCGCGCAAGCAGTTCCTTTCCGTTGGTGGCGGCGCGGAACCACGCGAGGGAGTCCGGCGCGTGCGCGGCTTCTTGCAAGATCGCCTGAGCGGATTCATACCAATTCGTTTCGCCGGCGGCAGTCAGGTGATAGGTGCCGCCGTGCTCTGACCACGCTGCTCTTGCGTCCGATTGATTGTAGATCTGCTGTAGAACCTGGGCGGAGGCGCTGGCGATTTCGCGGCTCCAAGTGGGAGCGCCGATCTGGTCACGGACAATCCTCAGTTCCTCGCGTTGCGTCGCCAGGCGCAAAATCGTGAGGAGGAAATTCGTGCCGCGCGTGGAGTAAACCCAGGCAGTGCGAAAGATCAGATGGTCCACTCCTGAATCGCGGATGGCTTGCTCGCCCGCGAGTTTCGTCCTTCCATAGGCACTGATGGGATTCGGCGGATCGTTCTCTTCGTAGGGAGAATTTTTCGAGCCATCGAAGACGTAGTCCGTCGAGTAATGGACCAGGGCCGCGCCGATTTTCTTGGCTGCTTCGGCGATGACGGCGGGAGCGACGGAATTAATGGCGCGCGCCAGCGGTTCGTCTTTTTCAGCCTGGTCCACAGCGGTATAGGCCGCGGCATTCACAATCAGAGCCGGGCGGATGTCCTGAATCAAGCTGCGAATATCGGCAGGCCGCGAAAGATCGAGCTGCTCGCGATCCGTGGCTAATACAGCGCCCAGCCGAGGCAACAGGTTCTGAAGGTCATTCCCGAGTTGGCCGTTTTTACCGATCAGAAGGATCTTCGTTTTCATTGCGATGAGTAACGAGGGAGAAGCTCGCGCGGAATATCGGCGAGCTTCGGATTTTTCGCGTCCCGATCGGAAACGAGCGGAGTAGCGACGCCCCAAGAGATAGCAATGTCCGGGTCGTTCCAAAGAATTCCGTGCTCGTCACTGGGAGTGTAGAAGTCGCTGCACTTATAGAGGAATTGGACGCTCTCGGTGAGCGCCAGGAATCCGTGCGCAAATCCAGCGGGGATAAAAACCTGGTTATGGTCGTTCGCGGAGAGGCGGACGCTGGTCCATTTGCCAAAATAGGGCGAGCCGGCGCGAATGTCCACGGCCACATCCAGAGCTTCACCTTCGACCACGCGGCAAAGCTTGGCTTGGGAATGATGGGCCTGATAGTGCAGTCCACGCAGCGTCCCCTTTATGGAGCGAGAGTGGTTGTCCTGCACAAATAAATCAGGGATGCCCAAGCGAGAGAATTCGTCGCGATGGTAGGTTTCTATGAAAAAACCCCGAGCGTCGCGAAAAACCTTGGGACGAAGCTCAAAGACACCGGGGATGGAAGTTTCAATTCGCCGCACAGAATTTGGGCTCCTGCAAAAAAATCGTGACGCAGACCAACTCAACAAGCAGCTCGATCACTTTAGCAGCATTCGTACACAGCTGCAGCGGCCGGAATATTCCAAGAACGAGCTAACTCGTAGACTTTCGCCCGGACTCCGCGATCGCGTGGAGAGAAGAGTCGCGATTCTCGTAGTATTTCTGGTAATAAGTGAGGTACTCGCCGCCGCGTACTCCCGAGAGCCATTTGTTGTTGGCGCGATACCAATCAATCGTCTGGCGCAAACCGTCTTCGAGAGGGATGGAGGGTTTCCAGCCGAGTTCTCGCTCGATTTTGGCGCACGTGA
>Ga0209447_10000235_pt1 | contig 14621 bp, 14 predicted proteins | sample BogFormECP04_OM3_FD_188243 | JGI IMG/M metagenome (GOLD analysis project Ga0209447, IMG submission 188243) | Bog forest soil microbial communities from Calvert Island, British Columbia, Canada - ECP04_OM3 (SPAdes) (version 2) | ecosystem: Environmental > Aquatic > Freshwater > Wetlands > Bog ... | reverse complement strand
CCCAGTCCGGCTGTATCGAGACTCCCGAGCCGCCACGGGCAGCACGTCCTGGTGAACGGGCGTCGAGCACCGCCTTTGTTGCAAGCGAGGAGCCTATGGCCCCGGCGCTTGCGGATTCATCCGATTGCGCTGTGGCTATTGTTGGTACGCCGACACACGCGGCGAGCAGCGCATAGATTACGAGCTTTCTGCCGATTCGATCGATCACGATTTCCTCTCTTAGCTCGATTCGATAGGTGAAGACGTCAAACATCGTCAATGTGAGACTCATGCACGCGCTTTACCATCTTCTGGGTGCTGTGAATTTCGGAATTGGTGTTGAGAGTAAGACGGATACAGCAACTAATCGCGGTTCGGAAAGCCAAGTCTTGTCCAAATTTCGACGGCGTGTCGATTTGCTGACAAGCTATTGCAAGCGGCGCGACCTCGGTATCGTCTGCACCTCACGCCCACCAGTTCGTCCTAGCTGAACCAGATCGAGCGCTGGTTCGCCAGTGCCAGCCGCTTGCCGCGCGAGCGCTGGACCCACGCGCTCGGCAGCGAGAATCCCGACGGTGCGGATCGGATTACCGGACATCGACTACCTCCGGGTGAGAGTCCGCCAAGCGAAGTTCTGCGTCGACGAGCGGCTTGACCTTTGTGCCTAGCAGTTCGATGGCATGCAGGAACTCCTTGTGCGGAAGATGTCCGACATCCATCTGGAAGAACTGCCGCATGTGCCGGAGCCTCTTGTGCAGCGCGACGATGCGCTCGGCGATTTCCTCAGGGTCACCCACGAATAGCGCTCCATCGCGGTTCGCATCGTGATCAAACTGGGCTCGGCTGGGCGGGGCAAATCCACGAATCTCTCCAAGGCTCGCCATCAGTGCAGTCCAATGTCGCGACCATAGATCCTTCGCCGCCTTGGCGTCGTCGCCGATGAAGCCGGGGCTCGCCACCGATATCTTGATGTTGGCCTCGGGGACGCCCGCCTCACGAGCCGCGCGTCGATAGAGCTCCGCCAGCGGCGCGAAGCGCTTGGGCTGGCCGCCGATGATGCCGTAGGAAATCGGTAAGCCCAGATACCCCGCTCGCATCGAAGAGCGGGGATTCCCGCCCGTGCCCAACCAGATCGGCAGGTGTCCCCGTTCCGGCCGCGGGACCACCCAGGCGCTATCGAGAGGCGGTCGATGCTTCCCGCGCCAGGTAACGGGGTTCGACTCGTTAATCTTGAGCAAGAGGTCGAGCTTCTCGGCATACAGCTCGTCGTAGTCGGCAAGGCTGTACCCGAACAGCGGGAACGATTCGGTCGAAGAGCCACGACCAGCGGTGATCTCGGCACGGCCGTTGGACAGCGCATCCAGAGTCGCGAACTGCTGATAGACTCGCACCGGGTCGTCCGTGCTCAACACAGTGACCGCACTGCCGAGTTTGATTCTCTTCGTAATCGACGTGGCAGACGCGAGAATCACCGCTCCAGCGGAGGCCGGCATCTCATACGTGTGGTGTTCGCCAACGCCGAAGTAGTCGAGCCCCACGGCATCGGCCAAGGCGATGGCCTCGCGCAGATTGCGCATGGCGTCGGCCGTCGATCCGAGCGCGCCGCTATTCGGATCCCGTTGGACATCTGCAAAGCTGTAAAGACCTAGCTCCATGACCTTGTCTTCCTGGCAGCGCAGGGTGACCTGCTCCTACACAGAGCGCTAGTTCGGTCTCCAACCCTGCAGTCGCAGCCCGCCTCCCGTGGCTGTTGAGCGCCATCGCCCAAACCACGCCTTCTACGCATTCGCACCTTCTTTGCCAGGTCGCGATGCTCCGCCGCTCGGCGAAGTACTTGAATACAGGCAACTTTCAAATCAGCCCGAACCTCTGTCGGGGGCGAAATCAAAGAGAAGTGTCTGCGGATGGACGCCGCGTCCAGCGATCGACACGCTCTACCTTAGCGGCGCGCACTTAGAATCGTGCTTTTGGCAATTTGATGGGCTCTGAAAATCCCCAGTCCTTGCATGCTGGTGTTAGTGCAACGAGATGAAATCTGGTACACGACCGGCACCCAAGACGGGCCAGAAGCCAAGAAGAATACGGTTTTCGAGTGATTATCCGTCAGTCGTGCTTGGGGATTGCGCCTATCACTTCCGGCCTGCCCACCGACGAGGAACTAGTCTATTCGTGGAAACAAGGGCGCTTATCGGGACCAACTGCGAGTGGCGAACGGGTTGCTAGTGGATTGCCGATTCATTCCAGCGGGTAACACAGGCACCTGTCTCCGAGTCGCAAATTTCAGGACTGAGACAGTTTCCCGTGAGCTCGCCATTGAACAATGGCTTCCCCTTGACAAACCTAAGGATCGAAGACTAGAAAGTCTGAAAGTCTTTCGACTCTCGGACACACACGGAGATTATTCCGATGCAACAGTCCCGCAGAGATTTCTTCAAGGCAGCAACGGTAGGCGCAGTCGGCGCCACCATCTTTGGGTTTGACCTCCAGCCCGCTTACGCGCAGCTCAAAGAGCTCAAGATTGCACGCGCGGCCGAAACGCGCTCGACGTGTCCCTATTGCGCGGTCGGATGCGGCGTCCTCATCTACACGATTGGTGATCGGGCAAAGAACGTCACGCCGCAAGTGATCCACGTCGAAGGCGATCCTGATCATCCCACTAACCGTGGAACGCTGTGCCCCAAGGGCTCTTCGCTCGAACAGGACATGCTTAACCCGCGGCGGCTTACGAAGCCGCAAGTCCGGCGCCCGGGCGCAACCGACTGGCAGGACATTTCCTGGGACGACGCTCTGGATGAGATCGCGCAATTAACAAAAAAAACGCGCGATAGCTCCTTTGTGGAAAAGGATGCGAACGGCCGCACGGTGAATCGTTGCGAAGGCATCTCGTTCATCGGCGGCTGCACGGATACAAATGAATTCAATTTTCTGGCCGTCAAGGCCATGAGGGGGTTGGGCTTGGTTTATTTAGAAAACCAAGCCCGGGTTTGACACGGACCCACGGTCTCAAGTTTGGGACCAACATTCGGACGCGGAGCCATGACGAATGGCTGGATCGACATCAAGAACACCGACATGATGTTGATCATGGGCGGGAATCCGGCCGAAAACCACCCTTGTGGGTTCAAGTGGGCGATGGAGGCCAAGCGCAACCGCAACGCCAAGCTCATTTCCGTTGATCCTCGATTTACGCGCACCTCCGCTACCGCCGACCTCTTCGTACAGATTCGCGCCGGCACCGACATTGCATTCCTCGGCGGACTGATCCGCTATGCCATCGAGAACAACCGGATCGCCAAAGAATATCTCGTCAACTACACCAACGCGGCCTTCATTGTTAAGGAGGGCTTCAAACTTCCCGAAGACGGCCTGTACTCCGGATTCAACGCGGCGTCCAGCACCTACGACAAGACCACGTGGAACTACGAAGAGGGCGGAGACTTCAGCGGCAAAACGGATGCCGCTACGGCTTCTGCGCACGCGGCTCCCGCACCGCCAACATCCGCTATGCCAGGCAATGCAAGTCATCCGGCGACACTTGCACCTCCGCCTGCGCTGCCCCCGAATGTCGCCTACGACCTCACGTTGCAGCATCCGCGTTGCGTCTTCCAATTGATGAAGCAGCAGTATTCCCGCTACACCCCCGAAGCCGTTGAACGGATTACGGGCATCCCGAAGGACCAGTACCTTAAGGCTGTCGATCTGTTTACCTCAGTCCGCAAAGACGGCGACATGAAGAAGGTCGCAACCATCATTTATGCGGTGGGCTGGACGCAGCATACTTTCGGGACGCAGATCATCCGCACCGCCGCGATGATTCAACTGCTTCTCGGCAATGTCGGCAGGGCCGGCGGCGGCGTGAACGCCCTTCGCGGTCATTCGAATATTCAGGGCGCGACAGATATGGCGGGCCTGTACGAGTCGCTGCCCGGCTACCTGAAAGGGCCGGTTCCGGACGACGTCGATTTGGCGACGTATCTGAAGCGCACCACGCCGACGGCGTCTAAGCCCTCGCCGTGGAATTCGATGAACTACTACGCGAACACGCCGAAATTCATGGTGTCGTTGCTGAAGTCGCTGTATGGCGACGCTGCCGCGAAGGAGAACGGATTTGGCTTCGATTATTTGCCCAAGCCCGGACAGGATTGCTCTTGGACCCATATCTGGGACGACATGTACAACGACAAGATCAAAGGCATGTTGGCCTTCGGAATGAACGGCGTAATGATCGGCCCGGACACGAACAAGAACATCAACGCACTAAAAAAGGCCGACTGGCTGGTGGTGGGCGAAATTTACGAAGACGAGACCAGCGAATTCTGGCGAGCGCCGGGAATTACGACCGAAGAACAAAAAAACATCAAGACCACGGTTTACCGCCTGCCCTGCGCGGGCTTTGCCGAAAAAGATGGCAGCATGACGAACTCCGCACGGTGGGTAACATGGAAATATGCGGCCGTTCCACCTCCGGGCCAAGCGCGGCTCGACCAGGACATCATCGCGCAGATTTTCCTGCGGGTTCGTGACCTCTACAAGAAAGACGGCGGAAAATTTCCTGACCCTATTCTGAATCTGAATTGGGCGTACGCGGACGCGGCTCATCCACCGCTTTCTCAAGTGGCAATGGAAATTAACGGTAAAGCTCTCGCCGACCTGAAAGACGACGCTACAGGACAGGTGATCAAGGCGGGCCAGCAGTTGCCCGGATTTGCGTGGTTGAAAGACGACGGCACTACGACGTGCGGCAATTGGATTTATTCCGGCATGTGGACCGAGGCCGGATCGCAGATCCAGCGGCGAGGCACAGAGGATCCGTCGGGGATGGGCGTTTATCCAAACTGGGCGTGGTCGTGGCCGGCCAACCGGCGAGTGCTTTACAACCGCGCTTCTTGTAACACCGCTGGCAAGCCGTGGGACCCCGATCGCAAACAGATCTGGTGGAGCGAATCGGCGGGAAAGTGGGTCGGCAACGATGTGCCCGACTTCAAGCCCGACTCCAACCCCAAAGATCACATGGGCCCTTTCATCATGAATCCCGAGGGTATCGGGCGATTATTCGCTCCAATCGGTGTGCTGGCGGACGGCCCATTCCCCGAACATTACGAACCGATCGAAAGCCCGATTAGGAATCCGCTGCACCCCGACCAGTCGAATAATCCGCTGGTGAAGAAGTTCAGGACGCCGTTCGATAAGTTTGGATCGCCTGAAGAGTACAGCATTGTCTGCACCACTTACCGGCTGACCGAGCAATATCATTACTGGACAAAAAATAATCCGATGAACGTGCAGCTCATCCCGGAACCGTTCGTGGAGATTCCGGTGGAGTTGGCGGACGAAAAGGGAATTCGTGGAACGGACAAGATCAAGGTCATCAGCGCGCGCGGAACCTACATCGCGAAGGCATTTGTCACTCGCCGCCTGAAACCGATGATGATCGACGGCAAGAAGGTCTATCAGATCGGGTTGCCGATTCACCAGGGCTTCCGCGGGATCGGCGAGGATGAAGGAAGAAATGCGCGGACACCGGCAAATCTGCTGACGCCCGCTGTCACCGACCCGAATGCCCACACCCCTGAATCCAAAGGCTTCTTAGTGAAAGTTGAGAAGGCGTAGGGAGCGACCATGAGCCAGGCGGCAACAGAGCTAATCCGAATCTCCGGTCACGCCGGCGTCGTCCCCGGTAAAGGTCTGAACCGTGAATTCCAGGTTTGCAAGCTGGTCGACACGACCACGTGTATTGGCTGCAAAGCGTGCGAAGTAGCCTGCCTGGAATGGAACGGTTACACGTTCAGCGAAACCACCTTCGACAACAGTTACCAGACGATGCCCGAGACGGCATGGAATTACTGGAACCTGATCAAGTTCAATGAGCATGAGCGTGCCGACGGCACCATGATGCTGCTCATGCGCAAAGACCAGTGCATGCATTGCGCCGATCCGGGCTGCCTCGCGGCCTGCCCGGCGGACGCCGCCATCGTTCAGTATGCCAACGGCATCGTAGATTTCCAGGAGGCAAATTGTATCGGTTGCGGGTATTGCATGACCGGCTGTCCGTTCAACATTCCGAAATTTGATCCTCCGTCGCGCAAAGTCTTCAAGTGCACGCTGTGCAACGACCGCGTTTCGGTGGGGCTCGAACCAGCGTGCATCAAGGCCTGCCCTACGGGCTGCCTGCATTTTGGAACGAAGTCGGAAATGAAGGAATTGGCGGAGACACGTGCCGAGCAACTTCGCACAAACTCCGGATTCCAGGATGCGGGAGTCTATGATCCGGCCGGAGTGGGCGGAACCCACGTGATCTATGTCCTGCACGATGCGAAGAATCCGGAGCTGTACGGCGGACTGCCGAAAGATCCGCGCATCCCTCTGTCGGTGCGGCTGTGGAAAGGGCCGCTGAAATGGATTGGGAATTTTGGGATTATCTTCGGGGCGGTCGGCGTTTTCATTCATTATTTGCGATTCGGCCCGAAGGTCGTAAAGGAAGACGAGCAGGAGTCTCACGGAGGAACCGAATGAGCAGCGAACCTTATCTCCTGCCGAACGGACGCGTGCTGCGCTATTCCTTTCGCGAGCGGCTGGTGCATTGGCTGGCGGGGTTCTCCTATCTGTACCTCCTCCTGACCGGTCTGGCCTTCTGGAGCCCGTGGCTTTATTGGATCGCCGTGATTCTCGGTGGGGCAACGATTTCTCGCGAGTTGCATCCGTGGTTCGGCCTCGCCTTCGTCGTCGGGGTCTCGCTGATGTACAGTATGTGGCACCGGCAGATGAAGGAAACGCCTTCCGACAAGGCGTGGTGGGCTTCGATCGGACATTACATTCGCAACGAGGACGATCAGATTCCTTCCGCCGACCGCTTCAACCCCGGCCAGAAGTTGCTGTTCTGGGGCTTCTTCTGGAACGGTATCGTGCTTCTGCTTTCCGGGTTGATTCTGTGGCTCCCTCAGTACATCCCCTGGAACTTGCGGTTCCTGCGTCTCGCCGCCGTGTTCGTACATCCCGTGTGCGCGCTCGCTACCATCGCGCTTTTTATCATCCACGTCTACATGGGTACTGCGATGGAACGCGGCGCTTTTGGCTCCGTCATTCGCGGCGACGTGTCGCGGGCCTGGGCCAAGAAGCACCACGACACGTGGTATGAGCAACTCCTCCGAAACTCGGCCGAGCGGAAATGACCGATGCGAAGTGGGATCGCCGTATTCGCCGCGCCAACGAACTAGCCTTGTCTTATCCATTCTCGGCAGAAGGACTGCGTTATTACGCCCGCGTTGCAACATTTCAGAAGGGCGTTTACTGCGAGATTCAGAAAGCCCTTGCGGATTCGCCGAAGATTTCTTCTGATCGCCCCCTGCGGAATGAGTTAGATTTTTTTCTTCTGCTTCCCAAGTTTCCGGGATTTCTATCGGTAATTCAGAAGATTGCGCCCACGCCGCTGGCCCAAGCCGCCGCCACTCTGGCGATGAAGGGATCGGCGGCATGGCAGCGCGCGATTGAAGACTTCTGGTACAGAGATCCGGATTTGGCTGGCGGCTCGGCTGACGCCGAACAAGACCATTCTCCCGATCGGTCCGCTGCAGCTTACTCCGATCGAGTGCTCGCGTGGATTTTTCTCCAGCCGTATGCCGAATATCTAGCGGATCACCGCAAAGTCACGATCGTGGACGGAACTCCGTCGACGTGTCCGCTTTGCGGCGGCAAACCTGCCGTCGGCGTATTGCGGAGTGAAGGCGACGGTGCGAAAAAGTCCCTGATTTGCATGCTTTGCGCTCACGAATGGGCTTTTCGACGAATTTATTGCCCGGCGTGCGGAGAAGAACGAGAACCGCAGATGGCATATTATTCAGCGCCCGAGATCGCGCACGTCCGAGTGGATGTATGCGACACATGCCATACCTATCTGAAGAGTATCGATTTGACGAAAACTGGGCTGGCAGTTGCCATTGTAGATGAGTTGGCAACAATGCCTTTAGACCTGTGGGCGCGCGAACACGGCTACCAGAAACTGCAAATCAACCTGCTTGGAACGTGACCAAACGTTCTGGAAGCCGGCGGGCCTGGCCCACCATGTTTGCCGCCATTCTCGCTTGAGTCGTCCGCACGGAAAACATGAGGGTCGACAGATATGTTCTGGACAAATTTCAGAGATCCGGGATTGTCGAATGCATTTCTCGCATATTTCTCTCCCTGTACCTAGCGGTGCGCCGCAAGACGGCGGTCGCTAAACAGCATGGCGGTCCCTGGTTCTCACGCCATCTGGGAAAGCTCCACTCGCTGGTCACACAATTGACCGCACGACCCCACCATCCACACGCAAGGCTGCTCCATTTGTCGCCGAGGAGAGTGAGCTGCACACAAACGTCACCAGCGCAGCAACTTCCTCCGGCCTCGCGAAGCGTTTCAACAGCGATGTGGGGCGCATGGCGCGAAAGAACTCGCGTTCGACCGCTGCAGCGTCAGTCTTCTGCTCCACCGCAAGCTCATGGACGAACCTTTCCACTCCTTCCGACGCGGTCGGTCCCGGCAGCACCGAGTTGACGGTTACGTTTGTCCCTGCCGTTGTCTCGGCCAGGCCGCGCGCGACTGCTAGTTGCGCGGTCTTAGTCATTCCGTAGTGAATCATCTCAGCCGGAATCTGCAACGCGCTCTCGCTCGAAATAAACACAACCCGCCCCCAATTGCGCTTTTTCATTCCCGGCAGGTAGTGGCGGCTGAGTCTTACTCCACTCAGGACGTTGACTTCGAAAAAACGCTTCCAGTCATCGTCGTCGATGTGCTCAAACGGCTTTACTTCAAAAATTCCAGCGTTGTTTACCAGGATCTCCGCGTCCGGAAAGCAGCGTATGATCTTGTTCGTTCCTTCAACCGTTCCAACATCTGCGGCTACACCTTCCACCTTGCCTCGAACGCCAGATGCCCGAAGTTTGCTGACCGCCTCATTCACCCGTCGTTCCGTGCGCCCGTTTATAACGACCGAAGCGCCCTCCTTCACAAGGGCTTGGGCGATCGCGAAACCAATCCCCGCGGTACTTCCCGTGACGACTGCCCGCTTATCAATGAATTGAAGATCCATATAACCTTCGATGCGCCGTCTCAAAGTCCGGCGTTCCGGTACGTGACACGGGCGATCGCTGACCAGTCCGCGTCTTCCAATCCTTGTGCCAGAGCCGCTACGAATCGATCGTGCATAAGGCTGGCCATCGGCATGGGAACCAACGCCTCTTCAGCCGCCGCCAGAAGCAACCGGTTGTCCTTGAATCCAAGCGGCAATTTGAAACCCACCGGCTCAAACTTCTCTGAAGCGATGATGCCCCCATAGGTCTTGTAGACCGGCGCCGAGAACATGGACTCCGTGAGCACTTCCAGGAACTTTTGTGGATCGACGCCGGCCTTCCGCATCAGTGCAAAACCTTCGGCCAGACTTTCAATCACCGTGGTGGTCAGGAAGTTTCCGCTGAGTTTGATTAAGTTGGCTGCCGGCGCATCTTCATTGATCACGAAAGTTTTTTGCCCCATCGCGGCAAACAGGCTGCGGCATTTCTCGATTGATTCACTTGGTCCCGCCGACACGATGAACAGCTTGCCCGCGGCCGCAGCGTCCGGTCGGCCAAAGACAGGAGCCGCAATATAGCTCTGACGTTTCTCCGCGTGCGCCTTGGCCAGCCTGCGAGACAAATCCACACTGATGGTACTCATCGAGATATGGATCGCTCCCTCGGGTAACGCTTCGATTGCAGCCCCAGGTTCGAAGATCACATCTTGCACAGCGCGATCGTCAGCCAGCATCGTGATGAGCACTTCCACTCCGGTCGCTGCTTCCGAGGCGGTATCGGCGACTTTCGCTCCGAGACTTTGCATTTCCTGAGCAACGCTTCGCGTGCGGTTATAAACAACCAAGTCGTGGCCCGCTTTAATCAGGTTGCGAGACATTCCCGCTCCCATACTTCCTAAACCGATAAATCCGACTTTCATGATGTCGTCCTCCTAGTGGGACTCTCGAAAATTAAGCCGCGGCAGCGGCGGTCAGAATCGCTCTTACGATATTGACCTCGAACGGTTCTCTTACTAGTTCCGCGCCAGTTTTCTTCAAGCGCTCAAAGTGAGGAGTTGCCAGGTGTCGATCAAGCGCAGCCTGACTTTCCCACGTTTCGTTGAGATAGAAACGACCCCGGGTATCTGACTCGTAGAGTTCGTACGATTCGCATCCGGATTCGGCACGAGTAGGAGTCAACATACCCTGAAGCAGCACTCTGAGTTGGTTCTCCTTCCCTTGACTCGCCACGAATCTTGCAATCACATGTACTTTAGCCATAGTCGTTCAACCTCTCCCGTCCATACTTGCTTTGCAGTACCGGCTCAAACGTGCGGTCCGCCATTCATCCTTCAAATTCTTATCAACGCTATTCCTGATTCAGGATCGAGCTGCTTCTGAAGATGAGCCGGGCTCTCGGTCAGAATCAATTCGCAGGTCGGGCGCACGCGAGCCTCGAGCAAGTGACCACCCTGGGCGTTACCGTCGGAGCGTCCCACTACCACGTGCGCGTGCACCTGTGGCTTTCCGTCCCTGAGAGCGATGTCGCCAATGAGCGAAAGTAGTTCCACTTGCTCGTCTAGAACGCAGGCTGGATCGTACTTTTTCGTTTCCCAGTTGAACCAACCCAGCTTCGCGTACGAAAGCGCGCCGATGGCTTTAAAGCTGCTTCCCCCCAAACCCTGGTTCTTCGCGAACTGTCGCAGCACGCTTGCGATCTCGTCGCCAGTCTCAAAGATTAGGACGAAAACTTTCGGTTCATCATCAATTTGTTTCCACCTCATGTGGGCTCCCTTTCCTAAGGCCCTCTCTGACCTGTAGAAAGCAAGAAATAGCTTCGAAGCTTCTACTTCAAGGCTGGATCAATCAGCGTCAGGTCAGTTGCTGGATCGATCCGCTTTTGCATCGTTATTGGATCGACCGTCACCATCACTTCCAGCGTCGGGGATACATACGCATCAAGAACATGGCCAGCGCGTGTTGTTCCGTCCTTTCCGCCCACTATCATGTGCGTATGGACCACAGGCTTCCCTTGAAAGAGCGCGATATCACCGCTCATCCCAATCACTTCATGCTGACCGACGATCGGAATCTTTTTGTACATTTTGCGTTGGGGGTCGAACCACCCCAGGGTTGCTCCATTCAATGCTCCGATAGCGGTGAAATGAGCACTCGTAACTTGATACTTCTCCGCAAACTCCAGCAGTCCTGAAAACGCCTCGTCTCCCTGGTAGAAGATGACCGCATATCGCTTCGCAGGTTCTCCTGGGTTCAGCAATTGAACCTGCATCTTGGGAGCTTTACCCGTCGGAACGGCTTCCAACGGCGAGACATATCCGCTTGCCGTGTCTTGTGAATACCCGATCGTGCTTGTGAACCCCACCAACATCAGAATGCAAAGAGTTCGTTTCATTCTTTCCTACCTCCTAGTCGCAGGCAAAAACGGAATGCACGCCGATTTCCAATACACCGCGAAGTAATGTATCTCGTATTTTCAGCGAGATAAGTTGGCCCGGGTCGGGGATGCGTCAGGAAAACTCGGATAGGTGTCCTGCGGCTGACGCAACGTCCACATGTCGACGGGTTTCGGATTTCAACCGTCCTCCTCCCGAGTGCCCAGCCTCGACAGGAGGTGTACTACATAGCGAAAACTCGTCGACAACTCGCTCTTTGTTGTGGATTCATCGCATATCCGCTTAGTTCGCAGGGTCGCCTGGACCCAATCGACATGAGCAGTTGTTTGACGGAAGGCGTTCTCGCCGAGTGGCAACGGACTTGCTTCTATTCAGGCGTGATCGACGTTGCATCGGGGTTTGCTATTGCACTCGGAACTGGGTGAGCGACGGTCGCTCGAGGAGGACTATGAGAGTCGATGTCCGGCCGTATGGTGTCACTGCGGCAATGGCTGCCATTCTGTTGATCTGTTCGGCGTCGAGGCTGGTGGCCCAGGACGCGCATTTTCATAACGCGCCTGTCTCCAGTTCTCAACTGAAGAACCCTTTCGCAGGACAGAAGGCTGCAGCCACGGCCGGCTCAAGACTGTACGCAATGAATTGCGGCTCCTGCCACGGAATTGGTGGACGCGGGACCGGGAACATCCCCGCGCTATCCGTTGGGCCTACACAATCAGCATCGGAAGGGGAGGTCTTTTGGTTCATCACCACCGGAGCCGTCGATAACGGCATGCCAGCTTGGGGGAGCCTGTCCGAGCAGAAACGATGGCGGATTGTCACTTACTTGAGGTCACTCAAGAATTCCCCGAGCGCAAAAACAAACGGTCCCGCGCCTGTCGACCTGAAACCAGTCAAGACGAATGCGCCTCCTCCGCCGGAGCCCTTTACAGATTTTCGCTTTGAGGAGCCTGGGAAGGTCCGCAAGATCACTGTGCAAGATCTTCCGGCGCCGTATGTTACCGGTTCCGCCGCCAATGGACCTCAGGTGGTTGCCCGGCCGCACGACGCATGGCCGAAGGCTCCAGCCGGCTTTAGCGTGCAGCAATATGCCAGGGGACTCGATAATCCGCGACTGATCCGCACTGCCCCCAACGGGGACATTTTCCTGGCGGAAAGCAGCAGCGGCAAAATCCGAGTGTTCCGCGGGATCACCGCTGACGGTAAGCCAGAACAGGTTGAACTTTTCGCCACGGCTCTTAACAAGCCCTATGGCATTGCGTTCTACCCTCCCGGAGATAACCCCCAATGGGTGTACGTAGGCAACACGGACGCAGTCGTCAGGTTTCCGTATCGAGATGGAGACTTAAAAGCAAGCGCGCCAGCGCAGCACATTGTCGACCTTCCTCATGGCAACGGGCACTGGACTCGCGACGTGCGCTTCACATCTGACGGCAAGAAGATGTTCGTCGCTGTCGGCTCCGCGTCGAATGTCGACGACCCCGATACCACGCCAGATGAAGAGAACCGAGCCGACATCCTAGAGTTCAATCCTGATGGCTCCGGGATGCGAGTGTACGCATCTGGGATCCGCAATGCCGGCGGCGGGCTGGCAATCAATCCCACCACGGGAGAATTGTGGTGCTCGGTGAACGAACGGGATGGCCTGGGCGACAATCTCGTGCCCGATTACATCACGCACGTTGAAGAAGGTGGTTTCTATGGGTGGCCGTGGTGGTACATCGGCAGCCATCAGGATCCGCGTCACCAAGGTAAGCATCCGGAGTTGAGAGATAAGGTCACAGTTCCCGACGTGCTCTTGCAACCTCACAATGCCTCGCTCGAGATGACGTTTTATCAAGGCACGCAATTTCCGGCTGAATATCGGGGAGATATTTTCGCGTCCGAGCATGGTTCATGGAACCGATCGGTGCGCAGCGGATATGAATTGATTCGTGTACCTCTGCATCAGACCAGCCGGGCCAGCGGCGAATATGAAGATTTTGTGACCGGATTTGTAGTCGACAACGGACACGTGTGGGGAAGGCCGGTCGGGGTTACTGAAGCTCACGACGGATCATTGCTGGTAAGCGATGACGGTTCGAATTCAATCTGGCGTATCAGCTACACCGGCGCCGATAAGGTTTCTGATCGGCGATAACCCAGGGGCTCTAGCAGATTCGTTAGAACTGGGAACCAAATAGACGGAAAGGAAAAAGGACAAATGTTAAAGGAAGCTACATCTCAAACGAAGGAAGAACGGCAGGTAATGCACGAAACACCAACTGACCTGAACCGTGAAGGCGTAGCCGAGATCGCGGCCGAACTGCGTCGACTGCTGGCCGACGCATTCGCACTGTACTTGAAGACTAAGAATTTCCATTGGCACATGACCGGACGGCACTTCCGCGATTATCACCTTCTACTCGACGAACACGCTGAACAGATCTTCGCCATGACAGATGATATTGCGGAACGGGCGCGCAAAATTGGCGAGACCACGTTGCGGTCGATCGGCGACATCTCTCGGCACCAGCGCTTGACGGACAACGATGACGAAAGCGTTGCCCCGCTGCGAATGCTGGCAGAGCTTAACGCCGACAATCAGTCACTCACACGCTATCTCCGCTCTGCTCATGACCTTTGCGAGAATCACAACGACGTGGCGACTGCCAGTCTGATCGAGGTGTGGATTGATCAAAGCGAGCGCCGCACCTGGTTCCTGTCTGAACTGGTGCAAGATTTCTGAGACTGTCGTGTTTCGAACTCTCATTGGAGCGGCATGAGTATCTCGAAGACGTTCCGGTTCCAGAGCCTGGCGAAGGCGGCAACAGGAAATGAACGCCAACAGCCGAACTCGCAGTCTGTAGTTTCAAGCGTGCATGGTAGGAGTTGCCAATGAATTTTCTTCAGCGATATCTTCTAGCCTCTTTTCGGGCTCTTATAGCGATCATACCTCTTATGGACTCAGAGGGCGTGATCATGAACTCGACCAGGGTTCGCGCCTCGGGCGCTCGGTCTTGGATTATCGTTTGTGCGCTCGCCTCAATGATGATGCCGCTTGCCGCCGATGGTCAGGATTGGCAGATGAGCGGTAATGATTTGACCAATGATCGCAATCAGCCCCACGAGACTTTGATCGACGCGGGTAACGTGGCGACTCTTAAACCCGCCTGGACCTTCAAGACTCTAGGCAGTGTCTCGGCGACCCCGCTGGTCACCGGCGGCTA
>Ga0209447_10000234_pt1 | contig 14626 bp, 10 predicted proteins | sample BogFormECP04_OM3_FD_188243 | JGI IMG/M metagenome (GOLD analysis project Ga0209447, IMG submission 188243) | Bog forest soil microbial communities from Calvert Island, British Columbia, Canada - ECP04_OM3 (SPAdes) (version 2) | ecosystem: Environmental > Aquatic > Freshwater > Wetlands > Bog ... | reverse complement strand
CGAAAATGCCGTCCCGCGCGAAAAAATGTATTTCGGCCATTACGAAGTCCAGCCCATGTCCGTCATGCGCCAGCGCATCGCCGAGCACATGGTGCTCTCGAAGCACGTCTCCCCGCACGTCTATTCCGTGGACGAAGCGGACATGACCCCCATCGCCACCTTGCGCGCTAAAATGAAAGTTAAGTTCGAGGAAACCACCGGCACCAAGCTCACCTTCATGCCTTTCTTCGTGCGCGCCGCCGTGGAAGCCCTGCGCGCCTTTCCCACCGTGAACGCCTCGGTGGACGGCACCAACATCATCCTGCACAAGGAATGCAACATCGGCATCGCCGTCGCGCTCGACTGGGGCCTGATCGTCCCGGTCATCAAGAACGCCGAGGAGAAAAATTTCCTGGGCATCGCGCGCACCATGAACGATCTCGCCGAACGCGCCCGCGCCAAAAAACTCAAGCCCGACGAAGTCGCCGAAGGCACTTTCGCCATCACCAACCCCGGCGTCTTCGGCGGCCTGTTCGGTTTGCCGGTAATCAATCAACCCAATGTCGCGATCCTGGGCCTCGGCACCATCGAAAAGCGCCCCGTAGTGATCGACGACGCCATCGCCATTCGCAGCATGGTCTACCTCACCCTCTCCTACGATCACCGGGTCGTGGACGGCGCCGTAGCTCACCAGTTCATGGCCAAGCTGAAGCACACGCTAGAAAATTGGACGGAAAGCATCCTGTAAGTCGCGGCAGCGCAGCAGAGTTAACGGTCAACAGTTGAAAGTTAAGGGTCAAGTCGGAAGCGCCGGCCTCGAGAGTTCGCAGGCGCTCGATCGGTGGTCGGCAGGGCAGGGCTTGAGCCGTGCCGTAAACGCCTCAAAACAACGGCGGCTTTAGCCGCTGAGGGCCCGCAACGCAACGCGCCGCCGCCTTTTCTTGCTTTCAACTTTCAACTCTTAACTTTCAACCTTTAACTTTTTAACCATCAACTTTCAACTCCAATCGTCCTACTCTAAATCCATGCCGCGCACCCCGAAACTCGACCCCTGGGGCCTTCCCCCTTGGAAAATCAACTTCACCCCGTCGCGCCACAAGCTCCCCGCCGCGGTGGACTTCGCGATCATCGGCGGCGGCTTCACCGGCCTGGCGGCCGCCGCCTGGCTGCGCCAACTCGCGCCGGATAAATCCGTGGCAGTTTTCGAAGCCGCCCGCATCGGCGCCGGCGCCAGCGGACGCACCGGCGGCATGGTCCTCGCTGAAACCGCCGCCGGCAATCAACCCGGCCTGGGCGACGTCCTCGCGGGCTTCCAATCCATCCTCGCAAAATTAAAAGTACGCTGCGATCTCAAACTAAATGGCGCATGGGAAATCGCGCGCCACGCCGCCCCAGCAAAGGCCAAGCAGCAGCCATCACCCATCGCCTGGAATGACTCCGGCACACTAAAAGTAGTAAACGAAGTCCCCGGCGGCACGCTTGATCCGGGCAAGCTCGTCAGCGGCCTCGCGCGCGCCGCGCAGCGTCACGGCGCGCAAATCTATGAAAATCACCGCGTGCAGCGCATCCAGTGGAGCGCGGCGCCCGAACTGCACATCGCTACCACCCGCGGCGCAGCACAAAAAATCACCGCCACGAAAATCCTTTTCGCCGCGAACGCCCTGTCGCTGCCGCAAGCGGGCCTCACCGGCATGCATCCGCGCCTGACGCTCGCCGTCCTCACGCGGCCAGTCAGCGAACGAGTTCTCGCCGCGATCGGCCTCGCGCCCAGAAAACCGTTCTACACCGTGGATTTCCCCTATCTCTGGGGCCGCGTGCGCCAGGACCGTTCCATCGTATGGGGCGCCGGCCTGGTGCAATCCCCGGACGCCGACGACCTCGAAAAAGTAGACATCGCCGCAGAGGAATCCGCCGCGGCCTTCGACCGCCTCGAAGACCGCATCCGCCACCTGCATCCCACGCTCGCAAAAATAAAATTCGTAAGCCGCTGGGGCGGCCCCATCCTCTTCCGCGATTCCTGGAAGCCGGTTTTCGACTGGCACCCGGAGAGCGTCACGGTCGGGTCCACTCGCACGTCACGCGGCGCAGCAGATGACGCATCACGTGGCAACCAGCATGATCCATCTCGCAACGCAATCGTTCTCGGAGCCTACGCTGGCCACGGCGTCGCCCTTTCGTCATACTTCGGAACCTGGGCCGCCGAAGTCCTGCTCGACCGCTGCCAGCTGCCGCCCTGGAGCGCGCTCAAGCCGTAAAAGGAAACCATGCCGCTCATTTCCGTCACCCGCCTGCGCGTCCGCTCCATCCTTTACTTGCCGGGATTTCTCTGGGACACATTCCAGTCCGTGCGCCAGGTCCAGCGCAGCAGCGGTTTTCTCGGCGGCCGGCTTTTAGTTAACCCGGGCTACGTTTTCTGGACCCTGACCGCATGGCAAGATGAATCGGCCATGAACGCGTATCGCACTGGCGGCGCGCATCGCCGGGCTATGCCCAAGCTGCTCGACCGGTGCGATGAAGCCGCGGTGGTGAACTGGACGCAGGATTCCCCGGAAATCCCGGAGTGGCGGCAAGCCCAGCAGCACATGTCGGAAAAAGGCAGGCTCTCGAAAGTAAATCATCCGTCCGCGGTGCAAGCAGCGCAGCAAATTCCCGCGCCGCAACCGAGCCGCATCGCCCAAACCCTGAAACCAGCGCGCCCGGTTCAGGGATAACGCCGCCCTCGCGGCTAAGCAGGCCCGAGCGGCGCTGCGCCGGCGGCAGCCGGAGCCTCGCGCCACAGCCGCGCCGCGAGCGGCGGATAGCGCGGCGCGAAAAAATAAATCGCGTACGCCGGAAAAAACACCGTCACCGGCACGGAAATCAACGCCAGCGCAAAAATCAGCATCCCCAGCGCCACGCACCCGAAAACCACGGCGGCCGCGATGCTCGCAACGTTCCAATGCCAGCCCGCGGCCATCCCGCCCAGCACCCCGAGCGCCGCCACTCCCCCGAAAGGAATCAGCAGCAGCAGAAAAGCGATCACCGAAATGATCCCGAAAACGATCGCCGCGCCGATGGCCAGCACGATTTTCATGCCGAGGTATCCGGCATAGCCGGCTTTTTCCGCGGCCAGCTGCGGCCACAGCCGCCGCCAGCCTTCGAGCGCGCCGATATCTTCCAGCGCCATCTGCGGCACCACAAAATCCTTGGTCATTACATGGATCACGGCCAGCGTCAGCAGCAGCGCCAGCAGCACCAGAAACAGCGTCACGCCGCCCAGCAGCAGCCCCAGCACATGTTCGCCGCCGTGCGTGAACCAGCCCAGCGTCCATGCGCCCGCTAGCGGAATTCCGATGACGATCAGCAGCGCTCCCAGCGATGCCAGCATGAAAAAAATCTGCCAGCAGAACAAGCGAATTCCCGCCTGGCGCCGCCGCGCCCAGCCGCGGCGGATGTGGCACTCCCGCTCCAGCACGCTGTCGAATAAAATGAAGCGCATCACGCTCGCGATGTACGTGAAGAGCACCACGAACCCCAGCCACAGCAGCAGAAAAGCCGCCACCAGTCCGGCAAACAGCAGGGGGTGCGCGCTCAGGGACGTGGGCCACGGCGAACTCAGTAACGCAGTGTGCTGCGTGCCGCGCGGATAATTATTCAAGGGCACATTAAAATTGCATCCATTGAAGGAGCTCATCTCGCCCGCCAGCACTCCCACGAAAGCCAGGCGCGCCCACTGCGCGAAGCGCAACGGGCGAAAAAGCTGCTCCTTGGTATGGCGGAAAGCGAGTTCGATCACGTCAGCGGCGGAAGGGGTCAAGCCAGCGCCTCGTTTTTTGCGAATGCCTCGGGAGACAGTACCGCCAAGATCGTAAGAGAGCAAGCCACTCGGAGTCGTGCGGCGCTGCCGTTACCGTCCGCGCAGGCTGCCTTACTGAATCCGCTGGCGCAGTTCCGCGGCGAACCCTTCCACCTGGCTCATGGCCACGATGCGTATCCCTTCACCCGCGAAAAGTTTTTCCACGAACACATGCCGGGGATTTTCCCCGTCCGGCGCGGTATCGGTAATGGCCGTCATCTCCGCCAGCTTGTCGCGCGCGTGGATGCAGCCGGCCGTATAAGCCAGGGCTTTGGCCTGCGGCAAATCGCGCCGCAAGGAAACCGACTGGATAAACCCGCGCACGCCGTTCTGGTAGCCATAGTCCAGCCGCATGGGATCGCCCGGCTGCGTAAATCCCTCCACGCGCACGCGATGTTCCAGTTTCCCGAGAATGCGATGGCGCCGGAACACGTCGTTCAGCTTGCTGCGCATCCAGTCGCGGGTATTTTGCAGCAACCCGCCCGGGCGCCGCGCCGGAGGCGTCACCTGCTCGCGGTACAGGCGGTCCAGCTCGGCGTCAAAATTTTCCGCCAGCAGCGCCTTCTGCGGGCTCAGTTGCAGCACGTTGGCAAGATTTTGCTCCAGCTTTTGCAGATAAACCGCCACTTCCGCCGCCGGTCCGCGCAAGCGCGCATCGAACTCCGGCGCCAGCGCATGCAGAAAATCTTCGTCCGCGTCGGGATGCACGCGCCGCACGCGCGCAAATTCCCCAGTTTCCTCGATCAGCCGCATCGCCTGCCGCGCGCCGGAAGTGTCTTGCAGCAGCACGCCAATATTCACCCACTCATCGCGCAGCAGGTTCGGCATGTATCGCAAAATGCGATACTGGAACATATTTTTCGGTTCTTCATCTGTCGCTACCGGTGACAAGGCTTACCTCCCGTCAGAGAAGTCACGTTGCGACTTCCCTCGACATCGCTTCCTAGACTCATCGAGCTCTGTAAAGGTTCATAGTGCGCAAACGAGAAATACCACGCTGCCCCCGGCCCGCCCCGCGCCACCAAGCACCTCACTCCACAACAATTTCCCCCTCACCAACCCCACCCCTACTTCCAATTCGGAAACGGCCGCGCCGACGACTTCCAGGCCGAAACAATCAATTCCCGCACCAACTTCCTGCGCCGCAAAAGCTGCTCCAGCATTTTTTCCAGGGCATCCGCATCGCAGTCATACCACTCCGGCGGAATTTGCCCGTAAATCTCCTCCAGCGCCGTCTCCTCAATCCTCTCCACCCGCGCAATCCAGGCCTCGAACGAATCCATCCCGCGCACGCCCTCATACACGCGGTGCCGCGCATATAATCCCCGCAACGGCGCATCCGGAAAATTCCATTCCCCGGCGTTAAAGCAGAACCCGTTATCAATCATCCGCGCGCAGTAACGCGTAGCCGACCCAGCTCCCCGTTGCACACTTTGACCCACACCTTGACCCACACTGTGGCCCACGCCGTGGGCCGCCCCGTCCGCCTCGCGAAAAAAAATCGCCTGCCGCCCGTTGGTGTTGCAGGTCCACTTGTCGAACACCAGCATCCCGCAAAACTCCGCGAGGTTGGTCACTTCGCGCAGCTGCTCGTCCGGCAGGAAATCGTACACCGCCACGTCCGCCAGGTTTCCCGGATAGCGCGAGCCAAATTGCTTGCCCGCTTTGCAGGGCGCGCGCCCGCGCCCCAGCTGAATCACCAGGTCCTCGGTGCCGGCGATCAGCTCCGCCCGCACCTCCACCACTTCCGGCTCCGCCACGGAAAGCCCCAGCCTCGCCGCCAGCCTCGTACCAAGCAATTCGTTCGCCAGGATCCTCAACCCCTGCGGGTTGTTCTGGAATTTCACCACGTAATACGCCTGATTCGAGCAGCGCATCAGTTGCGACTGCGCTCCGCCACGCATTCTTCGCACCTGTTCGACCGCCAGCGCCATCGCGCGCCCATGCTAACGGTCCATAAACCCGCGCCGCAAGCAAATTATTTTCAAACTGGGAACGTACCGCAAAGGTGCACTGCCGCCGCGCGTACCGCAGCGTGTTTCGAATCAGCACAGGTGCAGGATTTCGTCGCAGCCAGCAAAGCCGCGCGCCACGAGAAAGAGAAGCAGGGAAGTAAGGAGCAGAGAGGCCACGCAGCAGGGAAGCAAACTCTACCACCGGCACAGCGCCGAAAAATCCGTCGCCACGCCAAAAAAAACGCGGGACCGCGACGCCCCCAACAGCGCGCCCGGTCCCGCGTCCTGATCCTGCGTAAAAAAAACTCTACCGCTTCTTGCGCTTGGCCGCCTTCTTGGTCTTGCCCTTCTTCTTCGCTGCTTTTTTCTTGGGCTTGGCTTTCTTTTTGGCCGCGGCTTTCTTCTTGGGCGCGCTCTTCTTCGCTACCTTTTTCTTGGCCGCCTTCTTCTGCGGCGCCTTGGCCTTGGGAGCAGCCGCGGGCGCTTCCTCCCCGTCCGGCTCTTCCTCGATGATGATCTCCTCCACTTCCTCTACAATATCTCCGTGAGGGAGTTCCGCGCCTTCTTCCCCCTCTTCCTCTTCGTAGCGGGGTAGTTCGTCATCTTCCTCATCGTGCTGCTTGGCGTGAAACATTCGTCCCTCCCTGGGTGTCGGACTTAACAAAAACCGTATTAGGCCCTGCGCGCTTATAAACGGAGTACTGGAAGTTTGTCAAGATGCAAGGCCCGGAAAACCTCGTGCAGCGCAGAATATTTGCGGGAAGCGCCGGAACAAGATGGTAACAAAAAGTTACATGTTATGTTAAGTCACCTGGAATTAATGGCTTACGGGAAGGTTAGAACCGAACCACACTCAACGCTGAATCGTCAACACGTCGCCGGCTTTCAGCGGCCGTTCGCCCAAAAATGAATTCGCCTGGCGGATACTCTCGACGCTGGTCTTGTACGCGTGGGCAATCGAATACAGCGTCTCGCCCTGCTTCACGTGATGCTCCACGCTCGCCGGCCGCGCCTTGTCGCCAGCGCCCGGGTCCGGCGCCGAAACCGTGCGCACGCTGACCGCCGCGTTTCCGTTCCCCGCCGGGTGCGCAGCCGATTTCGCCGCCGTAGACGACCGCGCGGAATCATCCGGCGAGCCGCCCGCATAAATTTTCAAGCGCGAACCGCGCGGTACGCTGGCCCCGCGAATATTGTTCCAGCGTTTTAATTGCGAGACACTCACATCAAAGCGCTCGGCGATTCCTTCCAGCGTGTCGCCGCGCACCACCCGGTAATGCACCAGACGCACCGCCGGCGGCGCCGCCGGCACGTTCAGCATGAATCCCGCCGGCACCACCGCATGCGCCTCCAGATGATTCGCCGACTCGATCGCCCCGACCGTCACCCGGTAATGCCGCGCAATATCAGAAAGTGATTCGCCCTGCTCCACCGTGTGCAAACGCCAGCTGGTCCACTTGTCCGCCGGAACTTGATTGATCACGTTGAGGAATTTCTCGCCGTACCCCGCCGGCAGCTTCAATTCGAAACTAGGATCATTGGGCGTCACGCTGCGCAGCATCTCCGGGTTCAGCTCCCGCAGATCGTCCAGATCCGCTCCCGTCGCATCCGCCACCAGACGCAAGTCAATCGCATGCGCCGGATGAATCACGTCCACCGGCGCTGGCTTTTCCGGCGCCACCTGCACGCCATACAACGCCGGATCCTTCGCCACCAGCGCCAGCGCGATAATAATTGGCACATAATTCTGCGTCTGCTTCGGCAGCGCGTGCCGCTTCTGCAGATCCCAGAAATCCGCGTAGCCGGTCCGTTCCACGGCTTTTACCACGTTCATCGGCCCCGAGTTATAAGCCGCCATCACCAGATACCAGTCGCCGAACATGTCATACAGGTCGCGCATGTGCCGCGCCGCCGCCCGCGTGGCCTTTTCCGGATCGCTGCGCTCATCCACGTAATACGTCCGGTCCAGATCGTATTCCTCGCCGCGGAAAGGCATGAACTGCCACAAGCCGCGCGCCCCCGCACGCGATACCGCTGTCGGTTGAAATGCCGATTCCGCCTGGGCCAGGTACATCAAATCCATGGGCACGCCTTCTTCCTTCAGCACGCGCCGGATCATGTCGTTGTAGCGGCCCGAACGGTCCAAGCCGTGTTCCACCGTCGCGCGCCCTCGCGGCGTCGAAAAGTAACTCAAATATTGCAGCACCGAATCATTTACGGTCAGCGGCAGATCGTGCGGCACGCGCATCAATTCTTTTTCCGCCTGCGCCGCCAAGCGCGGATCGCCCTTGGGCAACGTCATATCGGCCAGCTCGTCAATCGGCGCCGGTGTGCCGGTGCCCGCTTCCTCTTCATCCGCATCCTGCAGCGCGCTGCGCTCGTAGGAATGCAAAGTCTCGCCAATCTGATCGAAAAGATCCGAAAGCCGCGCATCGGAATCCACCTGAAATCCGCTCGCCAGCATCAACTCCACCGCGCGATCGTAATCCGCATGCGCCTTGTCGAAATCGCCGGACTTATACTCTTTCTGCGCGGTATTGAATATCACCTGCACTTGGTCAATCAGGCGGTCAATGTCTGGGCGGGTGTCGTACAGGGAGGCCAAAGAAACGGTGTGCTCTGGAAAAGGCAGCGGCTCGTGCACGAACGCAGGCACCGGCGCAGGAGTCGCCGCCGGCGGCCGCGCTTTCGCCTGCTTGCTGGAAACGGTATTGTTGCAAGCCGCGAGCGACAGAGTCGCCACAGCAGCGATTCCCGCCCAACCCATCCGGCGCACTTTACCCGTCAGTCCCCAGCTGTGCTGCTGGCCAATGACCCTCAGCTTCATGGTCTTCGTCCGTCCTTGCGACGCGCAATACCTCTCCGCAGGATTCTACGAAGCAACTTCGGGTCCGTAGCAAGCTTCATCCAACGCGGCGCCGCGTCGTTCACCCCCGTCGAGGGGTAAGGGGAATCTTACGAACTACATCCGCCCCGGTCAATGGTCTTGCCGTACCAGCCATTGTCATTATCGGGACATTGCCGCATCGCCCTCCACTCGGCTCTCGCGTCCCTCTTCGGTTTACCGTGCCACCTCGCTACTTTGCCACTTCGAATTCTGCCTTATACACTCTCGCCGCAGCCGATTCCATCCTGAAATCTCCACCTGCCAGCAAACTCAGTCGCAACCACCCATCTGTCCGAATATTCATAAGCCCGACTCGCGCCTCATCCCATCGCTCGGATGAACGCCCGCAGCAGTGCACCGCACTTTTTGTTATTCCTTTTGCAATCAAATGGTTAAGCGGCGACAAGCTTATGACAATCTCTGGCTACCCAGATGCTTTTGCCAATTCATGAATTGCCTGTCGGGATCGTCGCCCATCTCGCGTTTATGTCCCGGCAGCAGGGGGATCCACATGAATTTTCGGCGTCGTCTTTTCGGTGGCTTCGGTTCTTTTTTCGTCATCCTGGGAATTCTCGCTGCGCCGTCCATCCTTCGCGCGCAGACCTCCAAGGTTACCGGCACTGTCCTGGATAGCTCCGGCGCAGCCGTTGTCGGTGCCAGTGTCGTTGCCACCAACGTTGCTACCTCTATCTCTCGCTCCACGCTCTCGACGGATACCGGCGCCTACACCATCTCCAGCTTGCAGCCCGGGGCCTACCTCTTCACCTTTACCAAGGCCGGCTTTAAGGCCGTCGAGTTTGACCAGATCACGCTTACGGTTGATCAGGTTCTCACGCTCGATGCCAAGCTCGAGGTGGGCGCTGTTTCCGCCACCGTGGAAGTCGCCGCCGCCTCCGTTGCGCAGATTGACACCGAGACCGCCACGCTCAGCAACGTCGTCGAACACGCGCAAATGACGGAGCTGCCGCTGATCCTGCGCGACCCCTATCAACTCGTCCTGCTCGGCCCGGGTGTCACTCAATCCGACGGTCTGGGCGGTGTTTCCGTAAACGGCGGCCGCGAGCGCAACAACAATTTCCTGCTCGACGGCGCCGATAACAACGATGCGGACGTGCCCGGCCCACTCGGCGGCCTCGTCGCCGAAAATCCCGACGCCACGCAGGAATTCCGCGTGCTCACCAATAATTTCGCGCCCGAGTATGGCCGTAACAACGGCGCCATCATTGACGTCATCACCCGCAGTGGCACCAACGAATTCCACGGCAACCTTTTCTACTTCGGCCGTTGGGACGCGCTCGGCGCCCGCGACTACTTCAATCACCAGATTGATCCGCTCAGCGGCGACGTTGCCGCTAAAAATCCCTATGTGCGCAATCTCTATGGCGGCTCCATCGGCGGGCCCATCATCAAGGACAAGACCTTCTTCTTTATCAACTATCAGGGCGCTCGTTTCGTCACTTCGTTAACCAACACCACCGTCGTGCCCACGGCCGCCTTCAAATCCGGCATCTTCACTTACACCAATCCGCAAACCGGCGCCAGCCAGGCCATCAACGTCACCACTCCCGGCCTCGCAAACAACGCCACCGGCGTCGGCCTCGATCCCGTCATGCAGCAAATCCTCTCCTTCTATCCCGCGCCCAACCAGGCCAATTCCGACGGCATCACCGGCCAGCTCTTCTTCCCCAGCGAGTCGCGTGAGAAAGACGAAGACGCCGTCATCAAGGTTGACCACAAACTGAATCAGAACCACAGTCTCTACGCTCGTTACACCTATAATTACTTCCACGACCCCAACCCCTTCCACAATGATTTTCTCCCCGGCGGCTTGGGCGACGTCAGCGAGATCAACAAGATTCAAAACCTCGCCGTGGGCATCACCTCCACCTTCGGTCCCAGCTTAATCAACGAATTTCGCTTCGGTGCCAATCGCATCAACGAATTTTTCGGTTGCGGCGGCGTTCCTACTTTCGACGCACTGGGATTCACCGACGGTGTCGGCCACGGCGCCGACTTTACGCTTCCCGTCTTCCAGGGCGGCCAGGGCGGCTCGTTCGGTTTCGGCTGCCAGGCTTTGGGCGATGCCGACGAGCAGGCCAGCAAGCAGGGAACCTATCAGTGGTACGACGCCATGAGCAAAGTCATGAAGTCGCACACCTTCAAGTGGGGCGCGGAAGTCCGTGACGTCTATTCCAATAACAACACCAATTTCTCTTCGCGCGCCGCTTTCACCTTCAACGTTTTCACTGCCAATAATATTTCCACTCTGCAGAACCTCAACACCGGAGTGGACTCGAACGTACTCGAGGACACCGTCGGCGCTTTGCTCGGACTCGTGAACTCTCAGGCGCAGACCCAATTCTTCGACCGCGCCGGTGACCGTCACGCCACCGATGAACTTAATTTCGAACAGCACGAAGTCGGCGGCTTCGTGCAGGACAGCTGGAAAGTAAAACCCAATCTCACCCTGACCTACGGGCTGCGCTACGAATGGTACGGCGTGCCCTACGAAGCCCACGCCAATTTCGCCACCCTCTTCCAGGACAGCAGCGGTCCCGCGCCCTTTACCTTTCAGCCTATCGGTCCCGGCACTGGACTCCAACTCTTCAAGGATTATTACAAAAACTTCGAGCCTCGCTTCGGCTTCGCCTGGGATCCCTTCAAGAACGGCCGCACCTCCGTCCGCGGCGGCGTCGGCGTTTTCAGCGACCGCATCTACGGCAACCTGGTTTCAGACGCGCGCGGCAATCCGCCGTTCCAACCCAGCGTCTTCAACCAGCCCGCGCCAAACCTCGGCCCGGTAGCCGCGGCGCAACTTCAGGCGCAGCTCGCTCCCGGAAACCTAACGCCTTCTCCCGTCGTCCCCGACGGCGCGGGTATTTTCCCCGATCTCTTCGATCCCAATATCAAGCCGCCCCTCGTCGTCACCTGGAATATTGGCGTGCAGCGCGAAGTCACCCAAAATCTCAACGTGGATGTGAACTACGTCGGGAACCACGGCACGCGCATTCTCCGCGTGATTGACGGCAATCCGCCGCAGCCCGCGCTGGTCGCTGCGGCCATCGCCTCCGGTGTTCCCAGCGAAGATCTGCAATTTGCCACGCTCTACTTCGGCGCGCCCGGCATCAATCCAGTCGTCAACAACAATGCTTTCTTCGACGCCTTCACCGACCAGACCTCCGGCCATTCCTGGTACGACGGTCTGCAACTGCAAGTCACCGAAAAGAATTTCCACGGCCTGCAGATTCAGGGTTCCTACACCTGGGCTCACGCGCTCGATGATTCTTCCGATCCCCTGGTTCCCACCGTCGCCAACGGAAATTTCCCCGTGGATTCCTTCAACCTGCGGCGGGAAAAAGGCAATTCGGGTTTCGATACCCGCCAACGCGGCGTCATTAACTTCGTCTATCAACCCAACATCGGCCGCGGCCGCGCTCATTTCGCCGATGGCTACGCCGGACGCGCGCTCGAAGGCTGGCAGGTCAGCGGCATCGCCGCGTGGCAGACCGGTCTTCCTTACGACATCTTCGGAATCGCCGACACGCTCCACACCAACTTCGCCGACCGTGTCACCGTCGTGAACGCCTCGGCTCTGAAGACCATCCCCTCCACCGGGCGCGTTATGCCCAGCACCGCGGTCTTCACCGGCTATAATCTCGCCGCGTTCAATCCCGATGATCCGACCATCATGCCCGTCCCCTTCGATGTCCCATCGAACCTGCTGCGCAATCAGTTCACCGGACCCGGCATCAACAACTGGAACGTCAGTCTGGCCAAGACCACCACCATCAAAGAGAAGGTGACCTTCCAGCTGCGCTTCGAGTTCTACAATCTCTTCAACCGCACCCAATTCAACAAGCCCGATACCAACATTCAGGACTCCCTGTTCGGCTATTCCACCTCACAGGTCGGCCAGAATGACGGCACCACAGGAGCCCGCCAAGTCCAGATCGGCGCCAAGTTCAACTTTTGAATCGCGCCACAGCGCGATTCACCCTGAGATTCGGCAGTGCCGAATCGAAGGGTACCGCCCAGCTTCAACCGCGTGCATTTGACTTTGTTTTTGAATCTGTAGGGGCGGGTCCCGCAAAGCGGGACCCGCCCCTACGTCAGCACCGAGGATGGGCGGCATAGGCAATCAATCTTGCCTGTGCTGTATCTTTCGAATTTGATTTTGACTTCGCGGGCGCCCCATCCTTCTCGCCTTTGCTTCGCGCGAAGGGTGGGGGTTTAGACGCAGCCACTCCCACCATCGCAAGCTCCAATTTGGCGGAACTCACCACGCCGCCGCAGCGCAACCCCACGGTTGGCAAACTGTCCAGACTAAGCAACAATATCCCGCGCGGCGCAGCGCATCGCCCGTTCGCCAAATCAATTTCCCTGGAGCCCGTGCCAATGCTCGTCACGCCCACACAAGTCCTTTGCGCTTTCTGGCTCCTCTTCGCGCTCTACTGGGCAGTCGCCGCATTCGGAGTAAAAAAAACCGCCAAGCGCCAGAATCTCGCCGAGCGCATGCTCTACATCGTTTTCATGGCCGCCGGTTTCTTCCTCCTCTACCAGGAAAATCCCAACTGGGGCCCGCTCAATCACCGCTTCGTTCCCGATCAACCATCCATCGCCTGGTTAGGCGCCGCCCTCTGCGCTGCAGGCGTCCTCTTCGCCATCTGGGCCCGCCACACCATCGGCAAAGACTGGAGCGCCGAAGTGCAAATCAAAGAAGGCCACCAGTTGATTCGTTCCGGCCCCTACGCCCGTATTCGCCATCCCATTTACACCGGTATCCTGCTGGCCACCATTGGCACCGCGCTCCTGATCGGCGAATACCGCGGCCTCCTCGCCGTCGCCATGTTCCTCGTCGGATTCACGCGCAAAGCCCGCAAGGAGGAATCCTTTCTGGCAGCCGAATTCGGCGCGGCCTTCGCAGAACACCGCCGCCGCACGGGGTTCTTTCTACCCCGCTTTTCCTGAAGAATCGCAGCTTTTTCCGCCCGGCCCCGCGGGTTTCGCCTTCTATTTGCTGCTGTTTTCGCCTACACCTTCGCTGGAATTCCCTTGGCCGCCGCCTTTCCGTGCCATCATCAAGCTATAGCTCCGGCCTTATCGCCGCGCCCTGACAGCTTTCGTGAGAGGAAACGATGAGCAAAAAGCTCAGCGCTGTGCTGATTCTGTGCATGTCAACCGTGTGCCTGTCGGGCTGCGATTTGCTGCGGGTCACCGGTCCCTGCTACGGCGTCGGCTGCCCAGCCGGCACTGCGGGTCGCAACGGCCAATACAAACAAGGCGAAGGCCCCAAAGCCCAAAACGCGTCAGCCACCGCTCCAGCGAATATCGCAACGGCGCCAACTCAAACCGCATCCGCACCAGCGCAAACCGCGCCTGCATCCACGTCGGCGCAGCCCGCCGCAACGCAACCGCAGGCAACCGCGCCTACCTCAGCGCCAGCCGCAAACACGCAAACTGCCAACGCACCAACAGCCGCCCAGCCCGCCAGCTCCGAGGCGAAATCCTCGCCGCTGCATTCCATCGGCGAATTTTTCGCGCGCCTGATCCCGCACCACAACTCCGGCGCAAATTCCGGCGCCACCAACTAGCAACCCGCGCACAAATTTGTGATCCGGAAGGGCAAAACGGAAAAGTCTACGCAAGAATCGCAGAATATTCGCAGACGTTTCTAGCCACTAGCCACTAATCACTAGCCACTGCCTTTTCCCCCAAAACCGAATTGCGGCTCGCCGCCGCATCCTTCACGGTTGCCGTTGAATTTATCGCCCGATGTTTTTATCAGTGTCTTTATCAGTGTTAATCTGCGTTCATCTGTGGTGATTTTGACTTTCCCACTCTAAGCCGAGGCCGACTTCCCGTTCTCCTCCACTTCTTCCCCCGCGTGATGCGGCTTATGCGCCGCGATCACCTTCTCCGCAATCTCATTCGGCACGTAGTCGTAATGCGAAAATTCCATCGCATAACTCCCCC
>Ga0209447_10000233_pt1 | contig 14636 bp, 11 predicted proteins | sample BogFormECP04_OM3_FD_188243 | JGI IMG/M metagenome (GOLD analysis project Ga0209447, IMG submission 188243) | Bog forest soil microbial communities from Calvert Island, British Columbia, Canada - ECP04_OM3 (SPAdes) (version 2) | ecosystem: Environmental > Aquatic > Freshwater > Wetlands > Bog ... | reverse complement strand
CAATCTCTTCGCGCTCGAGGCCCTCCGGCGGGTCGGCCTGCAACCCGCGGCCACCGTTTACCTGCAAAGCGTGGTCGAGGAGGAATCGACCGGCAACGGCGCCCTCATGACGCATTTGCGCGGTTATCGCGCCGACGCCGTGCTGATCCCCGAGCCGGAGAACGAGAAGCTCGTGCGCGCCAATGTCGGCGTGCTCTGGTTCCAGGTCGAAGTGCGCGGACATCCCGTTCACGTGAGTGTCATGGGCGCCGGCGCCAATGCGATCGACGGGGCTCATCGCGTGATCGGGGTGTTGCGAAAGCTCGAGGCGGCGTGGAACGAACGCAAGATCGGACGCGAGCATTTCGCGGACGATCCGCATCCGATAAACCTCAATATCGGCAAGATCGAGGGCGGCGACTGGGCCTCGTCGGTGCCCGCGTGGTGCCGCATCGATTGCCGCATCGCGCTGTATCCCGACGTCCGCGCGGAGGAAGCGAGCCGTGAGATCGAAACGACGATCGAGGCCTTCGCCCGCGACGATCCGTTTCTCGCCAACAACCCGCCGAGAATCACCTTCAACGGATTCTTCTCGGAGGGCTATGTGCTCGCGCCCGGCTCCGAGGCCGAGCGTGTATTGGGCGAGGCCCATCGTCTGGCGACCGGCGAAGAGCTGCAGACCTTCATGTCCCCAGCCTATCTCGACGCCCGCGTATATGCGCTCTACGACAAGATACCGAGTCTCTGCTACGGCCCGATCGGACGCGACATTCACGGTTCCGACGAGCGGGTAAGTCTGGCCTCGGTGAAGCGCGTCACGACGGCGATCGCGCTGTTCATCGCGGATTGGTGCGGGGTCGAGCCGATCGCAGGTTGAGGCCGCGCGGCGGCCTCAGAAGCCGTAGGCCGACTTCGCGAGGCCGTAGGAGAGCGCGTGCGCCCAGTCCCGCGCCTCGTCCTCCTCGAGTTGATGGGTGGCGACGAGTTCGGCCAGGAACGCGCAGTCGACGCGCCGCGCCACGTCATGGCGACCGGGAATCGAGGGGAAGGCCCGCGTGTCGTCGTTGAAGCCGACGGTGTTGGCGAAGCCGGCGGTTTCGGTCGTCAACTCGCGAAAGCGCTTCATGCCGTTCACGGAATCGAAGAACCACCAGGGCGGTCCCAATCGCAGCACGGGATAATGGCCGGCGAGCGGCGCGAGCTCGCGCGAATAAGCTGTCTCGTCGAGCGTAAACAGGATGATCGTCAGCCGCCTCTCGTTGCCGAAGCGGTCGAGCAGCGGCTTCAGCGCCCGCACGTAGTCAGTCGGCGTCGGAATATCGGCGCCCTTGTCGCGGCCGAACCGCCGGTGAAGATGCGGGTTGTGGTTGCGCCATGAGCCGGGATGGATCTGCATGACGAGCCCGTCGTCGAGGCTCATCGCCGCCATCTCCGTCAGCATTTGCGCGCGAAAAAGCTCGGCGTTGGCGTCGGACGGCGCCTCCGCCAGAACCCTCGAGAACAACGCCGCCGCTTCGGCGGGCGCGAGGTCGGCGGTCGCGGCGCTGGGGTGGCCGTGATCGCTCGCGGTCGCCCCATGGCTCTTGAAGAAAGCGCGGCGCTTGCGATGCGCGGCGAGATAGCCCGTCCATGTCGCCGTGTCTTCGCCCGTGATCGCGCCCAGCTCGCCGATGTTTTCGCGAAAGCCGGGAAAATGCGGGTCCACGACGCTATCCGGCCGATAGGTCGTGACGACGCGGCCGCGCCAGCCGGATTCGCGGATCATCCTGTGCCAGCGCAGGTCGTCCAACGCGCTTTCCGTCGTGGCGATGACTTCGATGTTGAACTTCTCGAACAGCGCGCGCGGCCGGAATTCGGGCCGCCGCAGCGCGTCCGCTATGACGTCATAATGCCGATCGGCGTTGGCGGCCGACAGCCGCTCGCCGAGACCGAACAGCGTCTCAAAGGAATGATCCAGCCAGAGGCGCGTCGGCGTGCCCGCAAACAGCCGGTAATGCTCGGCGAAGCGGCGCCATATCTTTCTCGGATCGGTCTCGACGGGACCGCCGTCGACGCGCGGCACGCCGAGGTCTTCTAACGGCACGCCCTGGCTGTACAGCATGCGAAAGACGTAGTGGTCCGGCGCGACGAACAGTCGCGCGGGGTCTTCAAACGCCTCGTTCTCCGCGAACCAGCGGGGATCGGTATGGCCATGCGGGGAGATGATCGGAAGGTCTCGCACCTCCCTGAACAGGCGCCGCGTGATGGCCCGGGTCGCGACCTCGGTGGGAAAGAGGCGGTCGTCGTTCATCACAAGGTTTCGCCTTTCCTGCTGCGCGGCGCGATTGCCATCCTGATATTTCCATCGCGGCATCTGTACACGGAATTTCGCGGCTGTTCAGCACGAGCCAACGGAGATTGGCAGCTCAAACGCCGGTCCTGCGCCGCAGCGATGTAGCCGCGCTCGGCGGCTGCACGGAAAGAGACTTGCTATTAGGGACCGATTGGTCTAATATTGTCACTGATGCAAACTCGTAGATCCTCGCCGGCCCCGGATCGCGCCCTCCCGGGCCGGCCCCGAGAATTCGACATCGACGAGGCGGTCGAGAGCGCGATTCTCGTGTTCAAGTCACGCGGCTATCACGGCACTTCCGTGCAGGATCTGACGGAGGGAACCGGGCTGGCGCGCGGCAGCCTCTACAAAGCCTTCCACGACAAGCGGACGCTGTTTCTGGCGGCGCTCGACCATTATACCGCCGCCTCGCTGCGGCGCGTGGGCGATGCGCTGAATCAGCCGGGTTCCGCGCGCGCAGCGATTCGGGAGGCACTGATGGGTTACGCCCGGCGCTGCGCCGAATCCCAGGGACAGCAGGGTTGCCTGATCACCGCGGCGGCAATGGAAATGATGCCCGACGACGTGGAGATCAGCGCGCTGATTTCGCGGATGTTCCGGCGCATGCAGGATCTGTTCGCCGGCGCCGTCATTCGCGGCCAGGCCAGCGGTGAAATCGCCGGCGATCTCGACGAGAGGGCGATCGCGCGGATGCTGCTCTGCACGATTCAGGGTCTGCGCGTGCTTGGCAAGACAGGGCCGAGCGAACAGGAAATGACCGAAGTGGTCGAGACGGCGCTGCGCGCGTTGGCCTGATATGCAGGCCTAATTAGGAACTGACCATTCAATAATGGCAAGGAGATTATAATGGCCAAAGTGACCGCGATCGTGCGCGCCCCTGGCGAAGCGCTCGATCCACGCCGCTGGGCGGCGCTGGCGATCCTGCTCGTTGGGGCCTTTCTCGCCCCGCTCGATTTCTTCATCGTCAACGTCGCGCTGCCCGCGATGGCGGCGGGCCTGAAAGCCTCAGCCGCCGAAATGCAGCTCGTCATTTCGGGTTATGCCGTCGTCTACGCCGTCTTGCTGATCACCGGCGGAAGGCTCGGCGATATTTTCGGGCGCAAGGCCGTGTTCATGATCGGCCTCGCCGGCTTCGCTCTGGCATCGATGATTTGCGGACTCGCGGGATCGCCATCTTCCCTCATTGCGGGGCGATTGCTGCAAGCGCTTGCCGCGGCCGCGATGGCGCCGCAGGCGCTCGCCTCGGTCCACGCGCTGTTTCCTGCGCACGAGCGCGGCCGCGCGTTGAGCATTTATGGCGTTACTCTCGGTTTTTCCTCCATCGCGGGACAATTGCTCGGCGGCGCTCTGGTCGCGGCGGATCTCGGCGGCTTCGGTTGGCGGCTGATCTTCCTCATCAACCTGCCCGTCGCGATCGGCGCTTTCGTCGCGGCGATTCCGTTGTTGCGCGACACCCGCGGCGCAACCCGGACGCGACTGGATTTCGGCGGCGTCGTTCTGTCTGCCGCAGCGCTGCCCGCGCTCGTGCTGCCGCTGATCGAAGGTCGGGAACTCGGTTGGCCCTGGTGGACGATCGCCATGCTGCCAACGGCGCCTGCCTTTGCGGAGGCGTTCCGTCGCTATGAAATCCGCCTGGCGCGGCTCGGCGGCGAGCCGCTGGTCGCCATGGACGCCTTCAAGTCGCCGGGACTGCTGAGGGCGCTCGGCGCCTTGACGACGCTATATGCGCTGGCCGCGTTCTTCCTGACCTTTTCGATCTGGCTCCAGGCCGGGCTGGGGCGCAGCGCGCTGGCGGCGGGAATCGCGATTCTGCCGCTTTCGGTGGGCTTCCTGATCGGTTCTACATTCAGTCCCGTGATCGGCGAGTGGGCGGGTCGGGCAGCGCCCTCGGTCGGGTTTCTGGCATCCGCGTCTGGGCTCCTTGCGCTTTCGATGCTCGTCGCCCTCGCGCCCGCAGGTCAGTCGCCGCCGTTCCCGCTGTTCGCCACGGCGCTGCTGACGATCGGCCTCGGCATGGGCTCGTCCGTCCCGACCCTGTTTCGGGTCATCGTCGAACGTGTCGATCCCAAGCGAGCGGGGCTCGTTGGGGGAATGAGCAACTCGACGCTGCAGGTGAGCGCAGCTCTCGGGGTCGCCCTGCTCGGCGGATTGTTCTTCGCGGTGCTGGGCGGGCGAACCGATCCTGGTTCGATCGCGCACGCCTTCTCCGTTACGCTGTTCGGCATTGCCGGCTGTCATCTCCTGGGCGCGGCGCTCGGCGCGGGCCTCGGACAGCCCAGGCGACGTCGACAGCCCGCGGAGGTCTTAGCGAGGTCGTGTCCCGCGCCGGCCGAATGAGTCGCCGCGGTATCGCGTGAACTCCGTCCCGGCCTATACCACGAACGTCGATCGCAAAAATGCTGTGTCGCGTTCGACGATCCCATCGCTATCGACGCCCCAAAAGCAATCAATCCGTGCCTTCAAGGGCGACCAGCGTCGAAGCGGCGCCGGCCGCGAGCAGGGCCTAGTGGGGCGCCTGGCTCTGCGCGACCGGCAGGCGGTCACGCGCGCCGTGCGGAATGTGGAACGGCGGCGCTGATCTAGAGACATAAGTATATAACAGGCGAAGCCGCTATAGTCCCTTCGCGGTGTTCGTGAATCGGACCGTCAACGAGCAGCGACTCCAGCGAGTCGGCGTCGTCCATTCCCCGCATGCCGTACGGCCAAGGCGGCGACTTCATGCAGAAAAGGGCGAAACAAGCGGCGCAGCCGGTCCGGCCGGCGAACCCGAGGCCCTCCGCTCCGTTCGCGCAGGAATCTTGCGACGCCATTGCGCCCAATCGAAAAACGCGCTTCGATGGACCCCGCCGAGAACCGGCGGCGCGGGCCGGGAGGCCGAGAGGCGCAAAGTGCAGATTGCAGGGGAGTTCGATGAAAGCGACCATTTACGTCAGCCTGGGGCTGGCCGCCTTGTTGATGGGTTCGACCGCGGCGTCGGCAAAAACCCTGGTCTATTGCTCGGAAGGCAGCCCGGAGAATTTCCAGCCGGCGATCAACACGACCGGCACCAGCTTCGACGCCGCGCGACCGGTCTACAACCGTCTGACCGAATTCAAACGCGGCACGACCGAGGTCTCGCCCGGTCTCGCCGAAAGCTGGGATATCGCCGACGGCGGTAAGACCATTACCTTTCACTTGCGCAAGGGCGTCAAGTTCCATTCGCTGAAGGACTTCAAGCCGACCCGCGATTTCAACGCCGACGACGTGCTGTTCTCGTTCAATCGGCAGTGGAAGCCCGACAACCCCTATTCCAAGGTGTCGGGCGGCAAATACGACTATTTCAACGACATGGACATGCCCGCGCTGCTCGATACGATCGAGAAGAAGGACGATTACACCGTAGTGTTTCATCTGAAGACGCCGAACGTCGCCATCCTCGCCAATCTCGCGATGGATTTCGCCTCGATCGCGTCGGCCGAATACGCCGACTTCCTGTTGAAGAAGGGAACGCCCGAGCAATTCGATCAGGCGCCGGTCGGCACCGGGCCGTTCTCCTTCGTCGTCTATCAGAAGGACGCCGTGATCCGTTTCAAGAAGAACCCGGATTATTTCGGCGAAAAGGCGCTGGTCGACGATCTCATCTACGCGATCACGCCCGACGCGACCGCGCGCTACGCCAAGCTGAAGGCGGGCGAATGCCACATCAATGCCTATCCGCGCCCCGCGGACCTCGAGGAGATGGAAAAGGACCCGACGCTGAAGGTCATCAACGCCTCCGGCCTCAACATCGCTTTCTGGGCGTTCAACAACACGAAGCCGCCGCTCGACAAGAAGGAAGTGCGCCAGGCGCTGAGCATGGCGATCGACCGCGACGCTATCATCCGCGACGTCTATCTCGGCGCGGGCGAAAAGGCCAAGACGCTGATCCCGCGCACGATGTGGTCCTATGACGACAAGATACCGGATTATCCCTATGATCCTGCGAAAGCCAAAGCGATGCTCGCGGCCGCAGGCGTCAAGACGCCGCTCGACATCGACCTCTGGTATCAACCGGTGCAGCGCCCCTACAATCCGAACGGCAAGCGGATCGGCGAGATGATGCAGGCGGATCTCGCCAAGATCGGCGTCAACGCGAAGCTCGTGACCTATGAGTGGGGCGAATATCGTAAGCGCGCCCAGTCCGGCGAGGATATGACGGCGCAATTGGGGTGGACCGGCGACAATGGCGACCCCGACAACTTCTTCTTCCTCGACGGTTGCACGAACGGAAAGCCCGCCTCGAATAATATCCCCAAGTGGTGCAACGCCGAATACAACGATTTGTTGGTGAAGGCGCGCGTCATTCCCGATCAGGCCGAACGCGCCAAGCTCTATCAGCGGATGCAGGAGATCGAGCACGAAGAGGCGCCGGAATTGCTCGTCGCCCACTCGACGGTGTTCGAGGCGATGCGCGCCAACGTGACGGGCTACAAACAGAGCCCGCTCGGCACGCATGAGTTCGAAGGCGTGGACTTGCAGTGAGCAGCTAGCACGCATCCTCCCCTCCCCGTTCTTCACGGGAAGGGGGTCGGGGTGGGGCTCTCTGAGGCCGGAAAGGAACAGCTTCAGTGCTTGTAGACGCGGCCGGCGCCCCACCCCTGACCCCTCCCCGTAAGGACGGGGAGGGGAATTTACCGCCATGCTGATCTATTTCCTGCGGCGTGTCGCGCTGACGATCCCGACCTTCGTCGCGCTGATGTTCCTGACCTTCGTCGCGATCCGGCTGGTGCCGGGCGATCCCGTGGAAGTGCGCGTCGGCGAACATGGCATGTCGCCCGAGCGGCTCGCCTTCTTCCGCCATGAATTGGGCCTGGATCAATCTGTCTGGAAACAATTCCTCGACTATGCCTGGAAGCTCGTTCACGGCGATTTCGGCGTCTCGCTGGCCACGCAACAGAAAGTGCTGACCGAGTTCCTGACCCTGTTTCCCGCGACGCTGGAGCTGTCGTTCTTCGCGATGCTGTTCGCGATTTGCATCGGAGTTCCCGCCGGCGCCATCGCGGCGGTCAAGCGCGGCGGCTTCTTCGATCAGGCGCTGATGACGATTTCGTTGTTCGGCTATTCCATGCCGATCTTCTGGTGGGGCCTGCTGCTGATCATGTTCTTCGGGGTGACGCTCGGCTGGACGCCGGTCTCCGGGCGCATCGATCTGATCAAATATTATTTCGACCAGCCAACCGGCTTCATGGTGATCGACGCGGCGCTTTCCGATCAGCCCGGCGCAGTCGTCGACGCGCTGCGGCATCTGATCCTGCCCTCAATCGTGCTCGGCACCGTGCCGCTCGGCGTCATCGCGCGCATGACCCGCTCCTCGATGCTCGAGGTGCTGAGCGAGGACTATGTTCGCACGGCCCGCGCGAAGGGCCTTTCGCCGTTGCGCGTGATCGGGCTTCATGCGCTGCGCAACGCGCTGCTGCCCGTCGTGACTGTCATCGGGCTCTCCATTTCGGGGCTGATGGCCGGCGCGGTGCTGACCGAAACGATTTTCTCTTGGCCCGGCGTCGGCAAATGGCTCATCGAGTCGATCGGCCGGCGCGACTATCCTGCGCTGCAAGGCGGTGTGCTGCTGGTTTCGGCCGCCGTCATCACGGTGAACCTGATCGTCGATCTGCTCTATGGCGCGATCAACCCCAGGATACGCCATGGCCGCTGACGTCGCGCTCGCTTTGCCGGCGGACGAAAGCGTCCGCATTCTCGCCCAGCCAACGCCCTTGGCCGCGTTCTGGGCTACGTTCCGCGAAAATCGCGGCGCCGTGTTCGGCCTGACCGTCGTGGGCGCGGTCATTCTCGTCGCGCTGGCCGCCGGCGTCATCGCGCCGCATTCCCCGATCGAGCAGTTCCGCGACGCCGTGCGCGCGCCGCCGGTTTGGAATCCCGGCGGAACCTGGCGGTTTCCGCTCGGTACCGACGGAGACGGCCACGACATGCTGTCGCGGCTGATGTTCGGCGCGCGCGTCTCGCTGTTCATCGGCGTCGCCGTGATGAGCGTCTCGTTCGTGATCGGGGTCGCCCTCGGCCTCGTCTGCGCGTTTGCCGGCTCGATCGTCGACGTCGTGATCACCCGCCTGATGGACCTCATCATGGCGGTGCCGAGCCTCGTGCTGGCGATCCTGGTAGTCGCGGTGCTCGGGCCGAGCCTCGCCAATACGATCGTCGCGGTGACGATCGTCTATCTCCCCCGCTATGTCCGGCTGGTGCGCGCCTCGGCGCTCGGCGAACTCACCCGGGACTACGTGACGGCCGCGAAGGTCGCGGGCGTAGGGCCGATCCGGCTGATGCTGTCGACCGTGCTGCCGAATTGCCTCGCCCCGCTGATCGTGCAGGCGGCGCTCGGCGTCTCCGACGCTATTCTGGAGGCGGCGGGCCTCGGCTTTCTCGGCCTCGGCGCACAGCCGCCGACGCCGGAATGGGGCTCGATGCTCGCCGATTCCCGTGAATTCATCCGCTCCGACCCCTGGATTGTCGCCTTTCCCGGCCTCGCGATTCTGATCACCGTCGTCGCGATCAACCTGACCGGCGACGGCCTGCGCGACGCGCTCGACCCGAAGATGCGGCGGAGCTGAGGATGCCCCTGCTCGAAATCCGCAACCTCACCGTGTCTTTCGCCACCCGTGGCGGCCCCTTCAAGGCCGTCGACGGCGTCGACATCGCGGTCGACAGCAACGAGGTGTTGGCGATCGTCGGGGAATCGGGGTCGGGCAAGTCGGTGGCGATGCTGGCCGTGATGGGTCTGCTGCCGTTCACCGCCACGATCGAAGCCGACGTCATGGTCTTCGACGACTACGATCTTCTGACAATGTCCGCGCGCGAGCGCCGAAACATCGCGGGCAAGGACATCGCGATGATTTTTCAGGAGCCGATGTCCTCGCTGAACCCCTGTTTCACCGTCGGCTTTCAGATTGCGGAGACGCTGAAGGTACATCTGGGCCTCGATCGCGGCCAGCGCGCCAAACGCGTCGTGGAGCTGCTCGAGGAAGTCGGCATCCCCGACCCCAAGCGCCGCGCCAACGCATTTCCGCACCAACTCTCTGGCGGCATGAGCCAGCGCGTGATGATCGCGATGGCGCTCGCCTGCCGGCCCAAGCTGCTGATCGCGGACGAGCCGACCACCGCGCTGGACGTCACCATCCAGGCCCAGATCCTGGATCTCTTGGTATCGCTGCGCCGGCAGAACGGGATGGGGCTGGTCCTCATCACCCATGACATGGGTGTCGTCGCGGAGACCGCCGACCGCGTCGTCGTGCAATACGCCGGGCAGCAGGTGGAGGCGAATTCGACGCGCGCACTGTTCGCCGACCCGCATCACCCCTATACCGCCGCGCTGCTCGCCGCGCTGCCCGAGCGCGCGACGCAGCGCCGCCTGCCGGCGATTCCCGGGGTCGTGCCGGGACAGTTCGATCGGCCGAGGGGCTGCCTGTTCGCGCCGCGCTGCGGCTTTGTCTTCAGCGAGTGCCGGCGCGCCGAGCCCGGACGCGCCGAGCGCGAACTCGGGCGCGCGCGCTGTTACACGCCGCTGGTCCACGGGGTTCCCTCGAACCAAGAAGTCGCCTCAGCATGAGCGCGGTGCTCGAAGCGCGCGCGCTGTCGCGCGAATACGCGGTCTCGCGCGGCATGTTCGGAGGAAGCGCGAGCGTCAAGGCGCTGGCGGGCGTTTCCTTCAAGCTCGAGGCGGGGCGGACGCTCGCGGTCGTCGGCGAATCCGGCTCAGGCAAATCGACGCTCGCGCGCCTCTTGACGCTGATCGAGACGCCGACCGCGGGCGCTCTGATCATCGATGGCGAGGACGTCGCGAATGCCGACCATGCGCGGCGCCGGCGGCTGCGCCGCGAAATCCAGATGGTGTTCCAGAACCCCTACGGCTCCCTTAATCCGCGCCAGACGATCGCGCGGGCGATCGAGGAGCCGCTGCTCGTCAACACGACGATGAGCGGGTCCGAGCGCGAGGCGGCGGCGCTCGCGATCATGGCGAAGGTCGGGCTCAGGCCGGAATTCAAAGACCGCTATCCCCACATGTTTTCCGGCGGCCAGCGGCAGCGCATCGCGATTGCGCGCGCGCTCGTACTGCGTCCGAAAATCCTCGTGCTGGACGAGCCGGTCTCGGCGCTCGACGTTTCCATTAGGGCGCAGGTGCTCAATCTGCTCGCCGAATTGCAGGAGGATTTCCGGCTCGCTTATGTCTTCGTCTCGCACGACCTGTCGGTGGTGCGGCACATCGCGGACGAAGTGATGGTGATCTACCTCGGCCATACCGTCGAGATCGGAACGCGGGAGGCGATATTCGGGAGCCCGCGGCATCCCTACACCCGTGCGCTGCTCTCGGCGACGCCGATCGCCGAACCCGGCGCCAAGAAGGAGCGGATGATTCTGAAGGGCGAGCCGCCCTCGCCGTTCAACCCACCCTCAGGCTGCACGTTCCATCCGCGTTGCCCGCTCGCCTTCGATCGCTGCGGTCGGGAAGAGCCTCGCCTGGAAGTCAAGCACGGCCGGGACGTCGCCTGCTGGGCGGTGACGGCATGAGCGAGAGTTTCGATTACATCGTCGTCGGCGCCGGAACCGCCGGCTGTCTGATCGCCAATCGGCTCAGCGCCGACCCACGCAATTCCGTGCTGTTGCTCGAGGCGGGCGGGCGCGACAACTGGATTTGGCTGCATATTCCGGTCGGATATCTCTACGCCATCGGCGACAAGCGCGCGGACTGGCGTTTCCGCACCCAGCCGGTAGAAGGCCTCAACGGGCGTGATATCGCCTATCCCAGAGGCAAGGTGATCGGCGGCTGCTCCGCGATCAATGGCATGATCTACATGCGAGGTCAGGCCGCCGACTACGACGGCTGGCGCCAACTTGGGCTGGCGGGCTGGGGCTGGGACGACGTTCTGCCGTATTTCCTGCGCCACGAGGACCATCACGGCGGCTCCGGCGAGCTTCACGCGAAGGGCGGCGAATGGAGGGTCGAGCGGCCGCGCATCTCCTGGGAGATTCTCGACGCCGTGCGAGACGCCGCAGCCGAGGTGGGCATTCCCAAGATCAACGATTTCAATCGCGGCGACAACGAAGGTTCGGATTATTTCGAGGTCAACCAGCGGCGCGGCCTGCGGGTCAGCGCGGCCAAGGCGTTCCTGAAGCCGGTGCTGAAGCGCAAGAACCTGCACCTGGTCACGGGCGCGCACGCGCGCCGCCTGACGATGGAAGATCGTCGCGTCGCTAGACTCGAATATTGTCGAGGAGGCCAACACATGTCAGCGCTCGCGCGACGCGAGATCGTGCTGACCGCCGGCGCGATCGGCACGCCGCATCTGCTGGAGCTTTCAGGGATCGGCCGCCCCGAAGCGCTCGCCCGGATCGGCCAACCCGTGCTGCACGCGTTGTCCGGCGTCGGCGAGAACTTGCAGGACCATCTGCAATTGCGCACGATCTTCAAGATCGGCGGCGCGCGCACGCTCAACCACGATTTCCAGTCGCGGTACAAGCAGGCGCTGATGGGTCTCGACTACATCATCAAAAGGCGCGGGCCGCTGACCATGGCGCCCTCGCAACTCGGCCTGTTCGCGAAGTCCTCGGCGGACTATGCGACTGCCAACCTCGAGTTCCATGTCCAGCCGCTCTCGCTCGACCGCTTCGGCGAGCCCCTGCACAAATTTCCCGCGATCACGCTCAGCGTCTGCAATCTGAGACCGGCGAGCCGCGGCCATGTGCATGCCGCGAGCAGGGATTCGAACGCCGCGCCGCTGATCCAGCCAAACTATCTCAGCGAGGAAGAGGACCGCCGCGTCGCCACGGACTCGATTCGCCTCGCGCGAAAAATCGCCTCCGCGCTCGCGCTCGCGCCTTTCAAGCCGCAAGAATATCTGCCGGGCGCCGCGCTGACTAGCGAGGAAGATCTCGTCAAGGCGGCCGGCGAAATCGGAACCACGATCTTCCATCCCGTCGGCACCGCCAAAATGGGGCGCGACAGCGATCCAATGGCGGTCGTCGACGTCCACTTGCGTGTGCGAGGTCTGACGGGGCTCCGAATCGCCGACGCCTCGGTGATGCCGCGCATCACGTCGGGGAATACCAACTCCCCGACCTTGATGATCGCGGAAAAGGCGGCCGACCTGATGCTGGCGGACGCGAAAGGGTGAGCATGCCCCCTCTCCCGCATAGGGCGTCCGAAGGACGCCCGTCTTCGACGGGCTATGCGGGTGAGGGTTGGGGGTGAGGACGGGCGACCTATGCGAAGCGGTGAAAGAAAGCCCTCATCCGGCGTTGCGCGCCACCTTCTCCCGCAAACGGGAGAAGGGATTGCGCACGCCGACGGCCGTCAATCCGAAACCGCGCTACAAATCGCGCGCGGCGTTCGCCGGCTGCTCAGGGCGCGCGGCTACGCGAGCGTTACCGAACTGCCGCTGCTCGACGGCCGCCGCGCCGACGTCGTCGCGCTCGCTGGCGACGGCGCGCTGCTGATCGTCGAGATCAAGTCGTCGGTCGCCGACTTTCGCGCCGACCAGAAGTGGCGCGAGTACGCCGCGCATTGTGATCGGCTCTATTTCGCCATTTCCGACACGATGCCGCGCGAGATCATGCCCGATGAGGCCGGCCTGATCGTCGCCGACCGCTATGGCGCCGAGATCGTGCGCGAGGCGGAAGCGAGGACGATCGCCCCGGCGACGCGCCGCGCGGTAATGCTGCGCTTCGCCATCGCGGCGGCGGATCGGCTGCACCGGCTGGCCGACCCAAATGGCGGAGGGGTGTGAGGCCCGAGAATTCCACGCATCGAGTTTAGTGCGGGAAGCAAGAGATTTCGAGAGGCGGACTGAACATACCGCAAATGCTAAAAAGAACAAACTGGTTAGTCGCTGATTTTCCATGCCATTTTCGCTCGCGTGGAAGGTGCGCGCGGGTCAGCTCTTTTCCGTCAGATCGTCCAGCCGCCGTTTCATATCGCTGAGTTGCGTGCGCAGTTCATCGATATCCGCATGGGCGTTCGTTTCGCGGGGAGCTTGAGCCTGGGCCGGCCCGGCGACGAAGGGCGAAAAAAGACCGAGCGCCTGGGTGAAGGCGGCCAGGTTCTTGCGCGTCAGCTCCTCGAGAGCGCCAAATGACGACGCCGCGAAAGGGCCATGGCCGAAGGCGCCGTTGGCGGCGTCGCGCATCTTCTGCTGCTCGCCGGTGAAACGGTCGATAGTATATTCGAGATAGCTCGGCAGCAACGCCTGCACGCTGTCGCCGTAGAACCGAATAATCTGTCGTAAGAACGTAATCGGCAAAACCGACTGACCCGCGATCGCCTCTTGCTCGAAAATAATCTGAGTCAGCACGGACCGCGTGATTTCTTCGTTGGTCTTAGCGTCGTAGACCACGAAATCTTCGCCGTTTTTGACCATCTTGGCGAGATCTGCAAGCGTCACATAGGCGCTGGAGGCCGTATTATAGAGACGCCGATTCGCGTATTTCTTTATGGTGATCGGCGACGTTGAATTCGACATGACGCACAAGCTCGGCGGGGAAACGCCCGGACGGAGGTGGGCAGGATAGTCGTTTTTCGGTCCGGGGAATAGACTTATTGCACTGCAAGGCGGCCGTCGGCAACCGGGGGAATCGAGCGAATCGATCTCCGGGCTTGCTCCGCGCGGCCCGCTCTCTATCTAAGGAATAGTGGCGCGAACGCGGCGATCGTGTAGAAGTCAGCGCCGAGCCCAAGGCGACCGCAACAGTCGTCGCCAGATTTGATTTACGGAGAACCCCATGTCGGCAACGGAAATCGTCATCGCCAGCGCCAAGCGCACCGCGGTCGGATCCTTCAACGGCGCCTTCGCCAATACGCCCGCTCACGAATTGGGGGCAACCGCGATCAAGGCCGCTCTGGCGTCGGCGAAACTGGAGCCCGGGGAGGTCGACGAGGTCATCCTGGGGCAGATACTGCAGGCGGGGGAAGGCCAGAATCCGGCGCGGCAGGCGGCGATGAAAGCGGGCATTCCGCAGGAGAAGACCGCGTTCGGCCTCAATCAACTGTGTGGCAGCGGCCTGCGCGCGGTGGCGATCGGGCTGCAGCAGATAGCCAACGGCGACGCCCAGATCATCGTCGCGGGCGGACAGGAGTCGATGTCCCAGGCTCCGCACGTCGCGCACCTGCGCAACGGCGTGAAGATGGGCGACATGAAGTTCATCGACTCGATGATCAAGGACGGCCTCACCGACGCCTTCCACGGCTATCACATGGGCAACACCGCGGAAAACATCGCCACGAAGTGGCAGTTGACCCGCGAGGAGCAGGACCGGTTCGCGACCGGCTCGCAGAACAAGGCCGAGGCGGCCCAGAAGGCGGGCC
>Ga0209447_10000232_pt1 | contig 14663 bp, 12 predicted proteins | sample BogFormECP04_OM3_FD_188243 | JGI IMG/M metagenome (GOLD analysis project Ga0209447, IMG submission 188243) | Bog forest soil microbial communities from Calvert Island, British Columbia, Canada - ECP04_OM3 (SPAdes) (version 2) | ecosystem: Environmental > Aquatic > Freshwater > Wetlands > Bog ... | reverse complement strand
TTCAGGGGCGATTTACGAAAGTGGCAGCGCCCCAGAAGAGCAGGAACAACAAACTAATATAGCCATTCACGGTGAAAAACGCAGCATTCATTTTGCTGAGGTCGTGGGGGTGGACGAGCGAGTGTTCGTAGGCGAGCAGGGCGGCTACTACGATGATGCCAATCCAGGCAGGCCAGGCTAGCTGGAAACTGACGGCGAGCCAAATGAGAAGCGCGACCATTATTAAGTGCATGGCGCGCGCGATGAGGAGGGCACGGGCTACGCCGAATTTTTTTGGGATGGAGTGGAGGCCGACGGCTTGGTCGAATTCAACGTCCTGGCAGGCGTAGAGCACGTCGAATCCGCCGACCCAGAGCGTCACGGCGGCGCAGAGGATTAGCATGCGCGGGTCTAGCGAGCCGCGAATGGCGATCCATGCAGCTGCGGGCGAGATACCGAGAGCGAAGCCGAGAACGAAATGGGACCAGGCGGTGAAACGTTTTGTGAAGGAATAGAAGAAAAGGACGGCCAGCGCTATAGGGGAGAGTTTGAGCGCTAGTGGATTCAATTGCCACGCGGCAAAGACCAGCACGGCGGAAGCGATCACGGTAAATGCCGCTGCGAAGCCCACCGAGAGTTCACCTTTGGGGAGGGCGCGATTGGCGGTGCGGGGATTGCGGCGATCGAACTCGAGGTCGGCGATGCGGTTCATGGTCATGGCGGCGGAGCGGGCGCCTACCATGGCGATGATGATCCAGAGGAGTTGGCGCCAGGTGGGGAAAGCGCCGGCGGAGCGAGCGGCTAGCAGCGCGCCGACCAGCGCGAAGGGTAGGGCGAAAACGGAGTGCTCGAATTTGATCATTTCGAGCACGATGCGGATGCGGTTCTTGGTCACGATTTTGTTGGCCACAGAGTCACAGAGGCGCAGAGATAGGATAGCAGAGCATCAGTCCCTCCCACCTTTCCAGCGATATTGTTTTTCTTGCGGCAGGCCTAGCTGCGCTAGCACGCGGAATGCGAATTGCTCGATCAAGTCGTCGATCTTTTTGGGCGCGTAATAGAAGGCGGGCATCGCGGGCATTACGGTGGCGCCGGCGTCGTGGACGCGCAGCATATTTTCGAGGTGGATGCGATTTAGCGGGGTCTCGCGCAGGCAGAGGACTAGCGGGCGGCGTTCTTTGAGGCAGACGTCCGCGGCGCGGGTGAGCAAATCGCTCGCGGTTCCGGCGGCGATTCCGCCTAGCGCGCCGGCGGAGCATGGGATTATCACCATGGCGTCCACGATAGCGCTGCCGGAGGCGATGCTGGCGCCGACGTCTTTGTTAGGGAGATATTCGATTTTTTTTGCCGGGGTGCCGGTGAGAAGTGCGGGAAGTTTTTTGGGGTCCGTGGGGACCACGCCGAGTTCGGTTGCGACGAGGCGCATACCTGCTTCGCTGGAGACGAGAAAAACGCGCTGGACGCGCGAGTCGGCGTCGAGCAGGCGGAGGACGGATTGGGCGTAGGCGGCGCCGCTGGCACCTGTAATGCCGACTGTGATGATTTGCCCGCTGGATTTTGCCATGGGTAGTTGATGAACCATCGAGTTTAGGTGGCGGGTTGCGACGGAGTCAAGGCGAGGGGCGGCGGAGCGCGGTTGAGGCGACAGCTATCTAAACTGGCTGCGTTGCGTCATACCGTGCAATGGTGGAGAATATCGACCGCTATTGGGAGGCTTCGAAATGAATGTTATGGGGAAGATGCGCGCGGCCGCGATTGCGGGGCTAGGATTGGCGCTGGGATTCGGCGGAGTGTTGAGCGCGGCGCCGGGGCAAGAGCAGGCGGCGAGCGCCGGCGTGAAGGTGCCGAAGCTGGAATTTCGCGACGTGAAGCTGGACAACGGCTTGCGCGTAATCCTGGTGGCGGACCATTCGGCGCCGGTTTATGGAATTGATGTTTGCTACAACGTGGGCAGCCGCAATGAACGGCCGGGGCGCACAGGGTTCGCGCACTTGTTCGAGCACATGATGTTTGAAGGCTCGGAAAATGTGGCCAAGGGCGAGCATTATGTGCTGGTGTTCAACAACGGCGGCAACATGAACGGGACGACTAATGAAGACCGCACCACATATTTCGAAGAGCTGCCGAAAAACCAGCTGGATTTGGGATTGTTCCTGGAAGCGGACCGCATGCGCGCATTGACTGTGACCCAAGAGAAGCTGGACAACCAGCGGAACGCGGTGCAGGAGGAGCGGCGGCAATCGATTGACAATCAGCCGTACGGGCGGGCGCAACTGGATGTGGACAGCCTGGCGTACGACAATTTCGCCTACAAACATTCGACGATCGGGTCCATGTCCGATTTGAACGCCGCCAGCGTTGACGATGTGAAGGATTTTTTCCGGATTTACTATGCGCCGAATAACGCGGTGCTGACGCTGGTGGGCGATTTCGATCCGGACGAAGCGCTGGCGAAGGTGAAGAAGTATTTCGGAGTGATCCCCGCGCAGCCCGCGCCGCCGAAAGTGGATTTGAATGAGGAGCCGCATTACGGCGAGCGCCGCGAGGTGATTTACGATCCGCTGGCGCGTTTGCCGGAAATTGACATGGCGTATCACATTCCGGCGGGCAATACGCCGGAGAACTACGCGGCGCAACAACTGACGTACGTGCTGGGACAGGGAGAGAGTTCACGTTTCTACCAGCGGCTGGTGAAGGAGAAGCAACTCGCGTCGGAGGTGAGGGTACAGGCGGACACGCGGATCGGCACGAGCCAGCTTTACATTTCGGCGAATCCGCGGCCGGGTGTGAAGTTGGAAGACCTGGAGAAAGCGATTGATGAAGAAATCGCAGCGGTGGTGAAAAGCGGCGTGACGCCGGAGGAACTGGCGAAAGCAAAATCGCAATTGCTCCGGCAGTTCATCGAGCGGCGGCGGTCGGCTTTGTTCACGGCGATTTTGATTGGGAATTACACGGTGTATTTCAACGATCCGAATCTGATCAACACGATCGTGGACAAGGAACACGCGGTGACTCTGGAAGAAGTGAATGCGGTGGCGAAAAAATATCTGGTGACGGACCAGCGCGCGGTGGTGATCACTTATCCGGCGGCGTATGAGAAGGCTTCGTCCAAGGGGGCGCAATGAGAGGGAGCGCGATGAGGAATTGCAGCGGAATTTGGCGGAATGCGGGGGCCGCGATCCTTGCGCCAGCGACACTGGCAACATGGGCGGCGCTGGCGGCGCTGGCGGCGTTGGCGGGAATGTTGCTGCCGGGTGCGGCGTTGGCGCAGGGGCAGGGGCAGGATAAGAGCGCGCCGCTGAGCCAGGTGCAACGATTGGGGCGCGCGCCGGTGAACAAGGAAGTCTTACGCGTGCAACTGCCACGTCCGACGGTGGCGAAGCTGAAGAACGGATTGACGATCGTGCTGGAAGAAGATCACAAGCTGCCGACGATTGCGTTCACGATGTGGATTCATCCGGGGCAGCTGGCGGATCCGGGTGGCTTGCCGGGGCTGGCGTCATTCACGGCGGGGATGTTGCGCGAAGGGACTGAGAAGCGCACGAGCGAGCAGATCGCGAGCGAGGTGGATTCGCTGGGTGCTTCGCTGGATGCAAGTTCGCGGTTTGGCGTGAGCTATACGTCGGTGAATGCTTCGGGGCTGATTACCGACGCGGCGAAAATTCTGGATTTGATGAGCGACGTGGTGCTGCATCCGAGCTTTCCCGAGAGCGAGCTGGCCAAATACAAGCAGAGCGAGGAGGCGAGCTTGGAACAGCGGCTGGCGAATCCGGCGTTTTTGGGGCAGCAGGGATTCCGGCGGGTGATCTACGGCGATACGCCGATGGCGCTGGCGTCGGCGACGAAAGAATCCATCGCGAAAATCAGCGTGGAGGATTTGCAGCGGTTTCACGAGAAGCATTACGTGCCGGGAAACACGATTTTGGGCGTGACCGGGGACTTCAAGGCGAGCGAGATGCGCGCGGCGATCGAGAAATATTTCGGGGCGTGGACGGGCGCGGCGGAGGCGCCGGAAAAATTTGCGGCGACCGTGGCGCCGCAGGCCACCAAGATTACGCTGGTGGATCGTCCGGCTTCGGTGCAGACCTACATTATCGTCGGCGACCGGGCGATTCGGCGGACGGATCCGGAATATTACGGACTGGCGGTGATGAACCAGGTGCTGGGAGGCGGGCCGCAGGCGCGGCTGTTTCTGGATCTGCGCGAGGAGCACAGCCTGACTTATGGATCGTACAGCCGATTCAACGCGGAGATTTATCCGGGCGACTGGCTGGCATTTGCGCCGGTGCGGACGCCGGTGACCAGCGACGCGATGGACCGGTTCCTGTATGAATTCAAGAAGATCAATAGTGAGCCCGTGCCACCAGAAGAAATGGACGACGCGCACCGGGCGATCATCGCAAGCTTCGCGCTTTCGCTGGAGCAGCCGGCCCAGATTTTGAACGACTGGCTGACCGTGCAGTATTACGGGTTGCCGGTGGATTACTGGGACAAGTATCCGGATCACATCGGCGGGATTGACACAGCCGGGGTGCAGGCGACAGCGAAGAAATTCGTGGACCTGGACCATTTGCAGTGGATTTGCGTGGGGGACCGCAAGGAAATCGAGGGTGTGCTGAAAAAATATGGCCCGGTTAGCGTGGTGGACGTTACGGGAAAGGCTGAGAACTAGAAGTGGATACTAAGTCTGCTTGTTGAAAGGGCGGGTCTAAGACCCGCCCCTACGAAAATCAATCAGGCGGCGTTCAGGACCTTTTAATCGCGCGGACGATTAGCAGCAGGATGATGGCGCCTATCGTGGCCATCACCAGTTGGCCGATCAGCCCGTACGCCGCCAGGTGCAGCAAACCGAAAACCCAGCCGCCGATGATTGATCCCACGATTCCGACGATGAGGTCCACCAGGATACCCATGCCGGAACCCTTCACGATTTTCCCCGCGAGAAAGCCGGCGAGGATGCCGATAATGATTTCCCAAATTAAGTAGCTCACGTTTGTACCTCCGGAAAATCAGGATGAGATTTGCGCGCGTTGTGAAAACCGGGTGTGGGTCGCGCGATTGGGCGCCACTGTAGCACGAATAGGCGAGGAATGATGCGCGCGAGACGGACAGCGCGGGAGCGGTGCTAGAATGCGGAGTTTGCCGAGGACCCATCGTGGATGAAGGGGACGTGCGGAAATTTCTGGAGGCGGTGAAGCGCGGGAGTTTGCCGGTGGAACGCGCGGTGGAACAGCTGCGCCAATGGCCTTACGAGGATTTGGGGTTCGCGAAGATTGATCATCATCGCGCGCTGCGGCAGGGTTTTCCGGAAGTGATTTTCGGGCGGAAGAAAACCGCGAAGCAGGTGGCGGAGATCGCGCGGGGGATGCTGCGCGCGAAAGCGTCGCACAATATATTGATCACGCATGGGGACAAGAAGATTTTTGCGGCGGTGAAGAAGGTGGCGCGGATGGCGCGATTTCACGAGCTTTCGGGGGCGATCACAATTTCGCGCAGCGAGGCGAATCACGGGAAGGGTTTGATTTTGGTTGTGACTGCCGGGACGAGCGATATTCCCGTGGCCGAGGAGGCGCTGGTGACGGCGCAAATCATGGGAAATCGCGCGGAGGCGATTTATGACGTGGGCGTCGCGGGGCTGCACCGGTTGCTGGAGCACCGGAAGAAATTGGCGGCGGCGCGGGTGATTATTTGCGTGGCGGGAATGGAGGGGGCGCTGCCGAGTGTGGTAGCGGGGTTGGTGGCCGCGCCGGTGATTGCGGTGCCGACGAGTACTGGATATGGATCGAGTTTTGGAGGGTTGACGGCGCTGCTCGCGATGTTGAATAGCTGTGCTTCGAATGTGAGCGTGGTGAATATTGATAATGGGTTTGGGGCGGGATGCGTGGCTAGCGTGATCAATAGGCTTTGATTTGCAACAGAGGAAGAAACGCAAAAGATTTAACGCAGAGGACGCTGAGGTCGGAGCGCAGAGGACGCAGAGAAAGTCCGGAGTTCTTTAGGCTAGGGCGGCTGCTAGGGCGGAGGCGATTTCGTTTTCTTCGTCGGGATGGACTGTGCGTAGGTCGAGGATTAGATGGTCGTCTTCGATGCGGGCGATTACTGGCGTTGCAGTGGGTGATGTTGCGCCGGCTGGATTGCTGGTTCGTGGGTTGCGCAGACGGTCTTCGATTTGTGTGGCGGAGTGGCGCGGAGTGCTGATGGCGATCAGCGTGGTGGGGAGTTGCTGATCGGGCGTGGAGCCGCCGCCGATTACGGAAAAACCTGGATGCATTTCCACTTTCACATCATGCGGCAACTCGCGCCGTAGCTTTTCGAGCAAGCTGCCCGCGCGTTTGGCGATTTCTTCCTGGGACAGACGGATCATGCGCAGGGTGGGAATTTCGTTGAACGCGCCGCGCAGGTAGGATCGCAGCGTGGCTTCCAGAGCCGCAATGGTGAGTTTGTCCACACGGAGCGCGCGGAAGAGCGGATTGGTGCGGATGCGCTCCACGATTTCTTTTTTGCCTGCGATGATGCCCGCCTGAGGACCGCCTAGCAATTTATCGCCGCTGATAGAGATTACTGAGGCGCCGGCTTCGCAACTGGCGCGAGCTACGGGTTCTGCGATTCCGCTGGCGGAGAGATCGGCGATGCAGCCGGAGCCTAGATCTTCGTAAACGGGGAGATGGAAGCGTTCGCCTAGCGCGACTAGGTCTGGGAGCGAGGGGCGCTCGGTAAATCCGGTGATGCGGAAATTCGAGGGATGCACGCGCAGGAGGAGGCGGGTGCTATCGGTGATGGCTCGCTCGTAATCGCGGAGGCGCGTGCGATTGGTGGTGCCTACTTCGCGGAGGAGGGCGCCGCTTTCGGCCATGATGTCTGGAATGCGGAAGCCGTCACCGATCTCGATGAGTTCGCCGCGGGAGACGATGACTTCAGCGGCTTTCGCGAGCGTGTTCAGGACGAGAAATACCGCGGCGGCGTTGTTGTTGACTACGATGGCGGATTCGGCGCCGACCAGGTCCGCGAGAAGCTTGTTCGTGTGCACATCGCGTTTGCCGCGTTCACCACGGGCTGTGTCGTATTCGAGATTTGAGTAGCCGGTGGCGGTGGCGGTGATATGCGCGACGGCAGCGTGCGAAAGTGGGGCGCGGCCTAGATTAGTGTGCAGGACTACGCCGGTGGCGTTGATGACGCGTCGGAGGGATGGCGCTAGGCCTTGCTCGACTTTTTCAGCGACTGCGGCAACGATCTTGGCGGCAAGTTCGGCGGCGTTTTCGGCGCTTGGGCGAGCTTCGGATTTGGGCGCATCGAATACTTGCAGATTTGGAACAGTGGATTGCGATGGCTCGTTTTTCAGGCTGGCGCGGAAGTCGGCGAGTACTTGGCGAACGGCTTGGATGACTAGGGCACGACCGGATTTTTCGGCCAGGGCGACGAGGCGCGGATGGAGGAGGAGTTCGTCCACCGAAGGGATGGCGCGGAGGCGAGCGCCTGAATCCTTTTGCAATCTGGCGGCGGATTCTGGAACGGGGTTCATCGCTAAGGCATTTGAACACAATGTGATAAGGGCTGGCAACCTGCGGCTTGCGGGGAGGCATTTCCCTTTGCGACATACAGGCGGAGGGTCACATTGACGCCGCCGATTGCGCACTCTAGGCTGGAGATACGGGCTGCTGGGAGTTGGCCGCACGCGCGGGGGGCGGGAAGGCCTACGGTGCGGCGAGGGCGGCGCTTCGCGGTTCAAAAATTATGGCGACAATTGACGAAGAACTCGGACAAATCGAGCGGGACATCCGCACGCTGAAGATTGAGTTTGAGCAATATTTCGGCGGCGGGCGTTCGCGGCCTCCGACGGATACGCAGTGGCGGCTGGAATCGAACTTGAAGCGCTACTCGGACCGGACGGGGGAGCTTTCTTCGGGGCAGCGATTTCGCTATAGCAACTTGGCGTCCACGTACGCGAAGTATCAGGACATGTGGCGGAAGAAGCTGATCCAGAAGGAATCTGGAACGACGCAACATCATTACGGGGCGGCGGCGAAGGCCATTGAAGGCGAACGACAGCGCAAGGCCGCGGAAGACGCGATGCGAACGCGGATCGCGGCCGAGGCTGCGGTGAAGGCGGCGCCGGAGGACACGGGAGTTTCTTCGGCGACGGCAATCGCGCACGCGGCTGCGGATGCGGCTACGCGAGCCGCGGAGGTGCGGCACACGGCCGAATTTGCGCTGGCACTTTCTGATCCGGAACACGAGACGGAAAAGGTGGAGAAACTTTATCAGCGGCTGGTGGAAGCGCGCACGGAGACGGGCGAGAAGGCTGGAGTGCCTAGTCTGAAGGATTTCGAGCGGTTCGTGCGGCAGAAGACGAAGGATTTGAAGGAGAAGGGCGGGCGGGAGATTGAGTACACCGTCAGTATTGAGGGTGGGCACGTGAAATTGAAGGCGCGCGTTTCGAGTTGAAGGTTTTCCCCTCCTTACTTGGCAGAACCCACAATGGCAGACTTCGAAAAGCTAAAAGCCGCGATGAACGACAGCTTGAGACTTTCGCAGTCGGGACAAAACCACGAGGGACTCAAGCTCTTAGACGATGCAATCGCTGAGGCGATTCAAGAGGACCGACGCTCCTGGATTCTTACGCTAACTCATCATGCCGCTATACTCTGTCGCCATAGAGGCGACCTCGATTTAGCCAAACATTACTACGAGCAATCTTTGGCTTACAATCCTGAGAATCCGCGGGCATTGTATGGCTTGGCGGATGTCTCACTTGAACGCGGTGAAGCTGAAACTGCCAAAGAATTCGCAAAAAGATCCTACGAGGCAATTCTGCGTGGCGATGACGAAATTGTGAAAGCGGGTCTGCTGGACCTTATTGTCAAACAATGGCCCGAGATAGCCGCGCCCTGAAGACAGTCTGGCCCTGTCGATAAGCAATTCCTCCAGAAATTGAATCTCCAACCTTGTGAGGCCCTACTACCACTTTTTTCTCCGAGCGCATACACTGGCGGGGCTTCCTGGACTGGAGGAATTATCGTGGCGGGAGAACGTGGGGCGGAACGTCGGGTGGCGCGGGCGCTGATCAGCGTGTTCGACAAGACGGGGGTGGTGGAATTTGCGCGGGAATTGGCGTCGCTGGGAGTCGAGATTGTGTCCACGGGCGGGACGGCGCGATTGTTGCGCGAGGGCGGCGTCGGGGTGCGCGATGTGGCGGAGTTGACGGGGTGGCCGGAAATGCTGGGCGGGCGCGTGAAGACACTGCATCCGAAAGTGCATGGCGGGATTTTGTTTCAGCGCGGGAAGGCGGAGGACCGCAAGCAGGTGGGCGAGCATGGGATCGTGCCGATTGATTTGGTGGTGGTGAATTTGTATCCGTTTTCGGCGACGGCGGCGACACCGGGCGTGACGCCGGAGGAATTGATCGAGAATATTGATATTGGCGGGCCGGCGATGGTGCGTTCGGCGGCGAAAAATTTTCAGAGCGTGGGAGTGGTGACTGATCCGGGCGATTATCCGGCGATCGCGGCGGAATTGCGCGAGCGGGGCGAACTGAGTGTGGCGACGCGACTGAATCTGGCGCGGAAGGCTTATGCGCGGACGGCTCGTTACGACGGAGAGATCGCTACCGAGCTCGAGCGGCTAAGCGTGAGCGATGCGGCGGCGGGTGGAAATGGCATTGTGATTGGCGCGCTGGGAAAATTGCCACAGCGGATGCACATTGCGCTGGAGCGGCGGCAGGCGATGCGTTACGGCGAGAATCCGCACCAGGCCGCGGCGCTGTACATCCCGGCGGGATATCCGGCGGCTGGCCTTGCGGGCGCGAAGCAACTGCAGGGCAAGGAACTTTCTTACAACAATCTGGTGGATCTGGATTCGGCGTGGGCGCTGGCGAAGGAATTTCACCGGCCAGCGGTGGCGATTATCAAGCATAACAATCCGTGCGGGGCGGCGGAGCAGGAATCGTTGGGTGACGCATACTTGAAGGCGCTGGCTTGCGATCCGGTTTCGGCATTTGGCGGGGTGCTGGCGTTCAACCGCGCGCTGGATGCGGCGACGGCGGAGGAAGTGGGGAAATTGTTTGTGGAATGCGTTGTGGCGCCGGGATATGCGGCGGCGGCACTGGAAAAATTGGGAGCGAAGAAAAATCTGCGGTTGCTGGAAATGCAGAGTGGCGAAGCGGTGGAGGAGCTCGATCTGAAGAGGATCTCGGGCGGCATGCTGGCGCAGGAACCGGACCGGCACGAATTGGCTGAGGCGGATTTGAAAGTGGTGACGGAGCGCGCGCCAACGCCGGCGGAAAGGCGGTCGCTGCTGTTTGGGTGGAAGGTTTGCAAACACGTGAAATCGAATGCGATCGTTTTTGTGCGCGAGGGGCAGACGGTGGGCGTCGGCGCGGGACAGATGAGCCGGGTGGATTCGGTGAAGATTGCGGTGATCAAGGCGGCTACGAACGGAATGGAGCTGAAGGGCAGCGTGGTGGCATCGGATGCGTTTTTTCCTTTTCCGGATGGCCTGGAGGAAGCGGGAAGGGCGGGAGCGACCGCGGTGATACAGCCGGGAGGGTCCATGCGCGATGCGGATGTGATTGCGGCGGCGAACAAGTTGGGAATGGCGATGGTTTTTTCGGGCGTGCGGCATTTCCGGCATTAGAACGCGCCTGGAAAATATTCGGCGTCGATCGAAGCTCGCACCGTGGTGTGAGGAAAGCAAGAGCTCGCGGGAAAATGCTTCGAAGCATTTCCTCAGGGGCTAAAGCCCCGCACCGGGCAAGCACCTATTGTCGGAGCTAAAGCTCCGACCCCCTGAAAACCGACGTTCTCCGCGTGCTGTATGGTCGCAATGCAAAAAAGCCTATCGAGTTACTACTCGTCTCGGGGCGGGTGCAATGCTCAAGGCACGGCCGGGCGGCTATTTTTTCTTGGGGTGCGCGCCCATGCCGGAATTGGGCGCTGCTGCGGCTAGCGGCTGGCGATGGTAGGTGATCTCGATGATCTGCGGGTCACCTGTTTCGGGGACAATTTCAGAGCGTGAGGTGTAGGTGTCGTTGTCAATGCGAGTGAAGATGGCGCGCTTGGGCCCGCCGTTCGCGGGATTTTCGAAGTCAAATTTTTTCGCTTCGGCGGTGGCAAGATTGAGGAGCGTCGCGTTTGATTTTTCCCAGGGCACCAGTTCGGGTGTGAAGTGCCGGAGGTAAAGATTGATGGAGCCGGGTTTTTCCACCAGGGTAAAAAGCTCGACCACCAACACCTTGTCGTTTTCGATGACGCGAAAATCGCCCATCATCATGCCGGCTTTGGGGGCGGTCCAGACTTGCTCGGCGACGCGCGGGCCCCAGTCAGCGCGCCAGCAACCTTCGAGCCAGGCGAAGTCTGAAAGCGTGGGACTGGGAAGCGATTGCGGCGGAGTTGGCGTGGCGGCCGCATCGGGCCCAGCCGAGGAGGCTGATTTCGATTGCGAGCCTGCTCCGGCGGATTGTTGCGCGGAGTTCGCTGGGGAAGACGCTACGAAAACCAGCGCCGCGGCGAACACGAACAGGAAGAGGATGCCGATTCTGATCCGCAACACCCTTGGCCTCCGGGCGACACTGGTGTGAGATTTTCCCACAGGATTCGCGGCGGCGTTATTTAGTTTTGCGGCGATTCGAGCCATTTTCCTGAGAACTCTATCACGGAGGTATCCTAACGCGGCTAGTTTGCGTCCAAAGAGTGTGGGACACCGGAAAGAACCGGTGCCGCGTATTGCTTTGACCGAAATGTGCTGCTGTACGATAATGGAGTTTTGCGACGGACGCATGAAAACAATAATAGGAATCGCACTTTCGTCATTCATCTGGGTTTTCGCGGCGGCACTGGCCGCGCGAGCGCAGAATGCCTCGCCTGCAACGTCCACACCGACCGCTCCTAAAACCGCGGACTCCAGTAAAGGTTCGACTTCAACTGCGGCGAACCCCGGGGGCCAAGGCACGCGCGGCGATATCTATTACTACTTCACGATGGGGCATGTGGACGAGCAGCAATATGAGCTGACCGGCCGCGCGGAGCTGGCGACCCAAGCAATCGAAGCTTACAAGAAGGCGCTGGAGCTGGCGCCCGGTTCGCCGGTGATCCAGGAACGGCTGGCGGAAATTTACGCGAAATCGCAGCGCATGCGCGAAGCCGTGGAGCAGGCGCAAGCGGCGCTGAAGGCCGATCCAAATAATGTGGATGCGCACCGCCTGCTGGCGCGAATTTATGTTCGCGAGCTGGGCGATCTGAGCGCGGGCGATGTGCAGAAAGAAACGCTGGAAAAGGCGATCACGCAATTCCAGGAAATTCTGAAGATCCAGCCGGACGACGTTTATTCGGCGCTGTGGCTGGCGCGGCTGTATCGTTTTGAAAACAAGCACAGCGAAGCTGAAGCCGTGCTGCGCGGATTGCTGGCGCGCGATGCGAGCAACGGTCCGGCGCTGGAACAATTGAGCCAGCTGCTGATGGATGAAGGCCGGTCGCAGGAGGCAGTGAAGCTGCTTTCGGACGCGGCAGGAGAATCTTCTTCGCCGGAAGTTTACGATTTGCTGGGCGACGCTTATTCGCAGGCGAAGGATTATGCGAAGGCGGAGGATGCTTACCGCAAGGCCGTGGAGGAAGATCCGGACGATCCGGGGCATCTGCATGGGCTGGCGCAAGCATTGATGGCGGAAGATAAGTACGCGGACGCGTTGGAACAGTTCAAGCGGCTGACGGAGATCGAGCCGAGCACTTCGGAAAATTTCTTGCGGATGGCGCAGTTGTACCGGCGGCTGGGGAAATTCGATCAGGCGGAGGCGAGTTTGCTGCGGGCGAAGCAACTGTCGCCGGGGAGCCTGGAGGTTTTGTACAACGAAGCGCTGTTGTATGAGGATCAGGGGCGCTACGACGACGCGGTGAAGGTACTGAGCGACGCTATCGCTGGGATGAGGAGCCAATCGAGCAGCGCGCGGAATTCCGGGGGCGCTGCTGCGGGGAACGGTGCGGAGAATCCGGCGGGTACGGAGTCGAGTCCGAACGCGCTGGCGATTCTTTACGAGCAACTCGGGCACGCTTACCGCGAAGAGGAAAATTATTCCGCGGCGATTCAGACTTATCAGGAAATGGGCAAGCTGGGCGCTGATGCGCAAAAACGCTCGGAAATGCTGCTGATTGACACTTACAGAGAGAGCCGGGACCTGGACCATGCGATCGCTGAGACCAAGAAGGCTCTGGAGGCTGCGCCTAATGATCCGGGGCTGACGGTAACGCTGGCGATGCTTTACGGCGAGAAGTCGGACTCGGATGCGGCGACGAAGCTGCTTGGAGGCCTGCTGCGCGGAAACGACGGCGACCAGGAAATTTATTTGAATCTGGCGCAGGTGCAGGAGCGCGGCAGGAAGTACGCGGAAGCGGAGCAATCGGCGCAGAAGGCAGAGCAGTTGGCGCGCGGGAATGATGATAAAGAGACGGCGTGGTTCATGCTGGGCGCGATTTACGAACGGCAGAAGAAATTCGATCAGGCGGAGCAGGAATTCCGCAAAGCGCTGGAAGTGAGCCCAGGCAATGCTTCGGTGCTGAATTATTATGGTTATATGCTGGCGGACCGCGGCGTGCGGTTGGAAGAAGCGACGGCGATGATCAAGCAGGCGGTGACGCAGGAGCCGAGCAACGGGGCTTACCTTGATAGCTTGGGTTGGGCGTATTACAAACAGAACAAGCTGACCGAAGCGGAAGAGAATTTGCGCAAGGCGAACGATCGGCAGAAGCACGATCCAACGATTCTGGGGCATCTGGGCGATGTGTATGCCAAGCTGGGGCAGAGCGACCAAGCCGCGATGTATTGGCAGCGCGCGCTGGCGGAATGGCAGAAGGCCGTGCCCGCGGACTACGAATTGGATAAAGTGAACGAGCTGGATGCGCAGCTGAAGAATCTGAAACGGCGCACGGCGCAAAAAACCACGCCGGATTCGGCGAAACCGCAGTAAGCTCCCCCGCATGACTCGCGCGAAAATCAAGAAAAAATCGGTGCGCCTGCCGGCGTTTGCGAAGATCAATTTGTGCTTGCACGTGATGGGCAAGCGGCCGGACGGTTACCACGAGCTGCGTACGATTTTTCAGGCAATTTCTTTGAGCGACACGCTGGAACTTTCTTTTACGCCCGGTTCTTCCGGTTTTCATTTCACTTTGACTTCGAACGATGCGGCGTTGTTGGGTCCCGATAATCTTGTGGCACGCGCGGTAGTGGCGATGCAGCGCGAGATCGGATTTCTCGGGAACGTGAGCGCGCATTTGGAAAAGAAAATTCCGGTGGCGCGTGGAATGGGCGGCGGGTCGAGCGACGCGGCTGCGGCGATGATCGGGATGCTGCGATTGACCGAAGCGGAAGTGCCGCTGGCGCGTTTGATGGAGATTGCGGCGGGACTGGGCGCGGATGTGCCGTTCTTTTTGTTTGGCGGACGGGCGCTGGCGGTAAATCGAGGAGATGAAATCTATCCGCTGCCGAATGCGCCGAAGCAGACGATTGTGGTGGTGTCTCCGCGCGATATTGGGGTGAGCACGAAGGACGCCTTTCAGTGGATTTCCGCGGATTTGACAAAACGGCCGGAACCCCCTAAAATCTGGGGGTTCTGCGCTCTGTGCTGGAGCCGGCAGGGGGCAGGCCTTTCGAATGATTTCGAGGGGCCGGTCTTCGACCGTCATCCGCGCCTGGAAGAAATT
>Ga0209447_10000231_pt1 | contig 14685 bp, 12 predicted proteins | sample BogFormECP04_OM3_FD_188243 | JGI IMG/M metagenome (GOLD analysis project Ga0209447, IMG submission 188243) | Bog forest soil microbial communities from Calvert Island, British Columbia, Canada - ECP04_OM3 (SPAdes) (version 2) | ecosystem: Environmental > Aquatic > Freshwater > Wetlands > Bog ... | reverse complement strand
ACGATCTTCATCCCCGCAAAACTCGCCCCCGGCAGCACCGCCGCGCGCAGCCCATCGAGATAATCGTCGTCAATCTTCTCGTTGTCGTGCAGCTGCATCTCGCCGCGCGATTCCGGCGATTCGCTGGACGCCAGAATAAATCGCTCCAGCTCCGCTTCCACCGCGTCTGGAAATTTCATGCCCGTCGCGGAAATCAGCTTCACGCCGTTGTCGTGATACGGATTGTGCGAAGCGGAAATCACCACGCCCGCGGCGAATCCCTCGTGATGCACCAGCCAGGCCACTCCGGGCGTCGTCAACACTCCGGCGGAAACGGCTTCCACGCCCGCCGCCGCCAAACCGCGTGCGATGCGATCCGCAATATGCGGCCCCGATTCGCGCGTGTCCCGTCCGATCAGCACGCGCGCCCGCGCATCCGCTGCACGTCCGTGCGAACTCACGTATTCGCCCAGCGCCAGCCCCACGCGATCCAGCGTGGCATCATCCAACGGAACTTCGCCGGGCACGCCGCGAATGCCGTCCGTTCCAAAAAGTTGTTTCGTCATGTAATTGTTGTCGCCCGCCAAAAAATCAGGCACGCGATTCTATCATTGCGCCGCTAGCCGAGTCCCGTCGCGGCCGCACCAGCCGCCGAAAACAGTACCACCGCCGCGCCCGGCCTCAAGGCCAGTGTACGCGCGAGCACAGCGTTATTTGCTCGGCGCAGCCTGTGTTATCGTACCGCCATGCCTTTAGAGGAAGAGAAAATCGTCTCAGCGAGCTCCGCCAGCGGAAAGATCATCGCCGCCGGAATCGTGATCGCCTTTTGTTATTGGGCGTCTTCGATTCTAGTCACGCTGTTGGTCGCGGTGCTGCTCGCGTATTTTCTCGATCCGGTCGTCAACTTTCTGGAAGATTGGCACGTCCCGCGCGCCCTCGGTTCGCTCATCGTGGTTCTGTTCACCATCGCGGCAGTGCTGTTTGTCGCCTGGAGCATGATCGAGCGCGTGGACCAGTTCGGCCGCGACTGGCCTCTCTACCGCAAGCCCTTACATCAAGTTGCCTCCGTCATCGAGCAAAAGATGGCGAACTTCGAAGAACACGTTTCCGAAATTGAGCCCGGAACAACTCCCGGCGAACACGTCGTTTCCGTCGGTGAGTCGCACCCCGTGCGCACCGCGCTGCTCTCGCGCTTGAGTTCGCTCTACGAAGTCGTAGTCGCCGCCACCTTCGTGCCTTTCCTGCTTTTCTTCATGCTCGCCGCCAAACGCCAGGTCTGGCACGCCACCATGCAGTTATTTCCCGCCACCCGGCGCACCGAAGTGAAGGAAACTCTGGCGGACGTTACCATGGTGCTGCGCAGTTACGTCGTCGGCACCGCGCTGGTCGGCCTGATTCTCGTAGTCTTCAGTTGGCTTTTCTTTTGGGGTATGGGTCTCGACTTTCCATTCCTGCTTGGCTTGCTTTCCGGCCTGCTGAATCTGATTCCTTACCTCGGCGTGGTTCTTTCCTGGATTCCGCCGGTGCTCATCGGCATCAAACAGTTTCACACGCCCGGGCCGTTTATCGGCATCTTCACAATCCTCACGCTGTTCCACTTCATCGCCAACAACTTGCTGGTTCCCGCGCTGGTGGGCTGGCGCGTTCGCCTGAACGCCCTCGCATTAACTGTATCCTTACTCTTCTTCGGTTTCCTGTGGGGCGCGATGGGCCTGCTGCTGGCGATCCCAGTCACCGCGGTCATCAAAGTAATCTGCGACCACATCGAAGACCTGCAACCCATCGGCCGCTGGCTCAGCGGCTAACACCTCGCCACGCGCGAGTTGTGCGTGTCATCCCGAACGGAGTCCCGCGCTTTTTCTGACGATGCGAGGAGCATCGTCATCCTGAGGCCGGCACCTTTGCCTCAAGCCGGCCGAAGGATCTCTCCCATCGCATCCTGGCGGGCGCGGGACGCTGCGAGGGATCTGCTTTCCTGCAGATTGCGTCGCGCCGATCGCTACTTCACTCCTCGTAATCGCACAACCAAATCCTGCATCGCTGCGCCATCCCGCGTATCCTGAAACATACGAATCGCTGCAATCCCCGCAGCCCCCGCGCGCATGCACTCTCCCGCGTTCATTTCGTCCACTCCGCCAATCACCAGCACCGGAACCGTCACGCTGCGGCAAATCTCCCCCAGCCGCGCAACGCCCTGCGGTTCGCCCATCCCCCGCTTCGACGGCGTATCAAAAACAGGCCCGAAAAAAATGTACGCAGCGCCCGCGCTCTCCGCTTCACGCGCTTCCTCCAAACTGTGGCACGAAACGCCCACTATAAATTCCGCCGGAGCATTCCCGCCTCTACACCAGCCCACCACGTCCCGCGCGCTCAGCGATTCCCGCCCCAAGTGCACGCCCGCAGCTCCCGCCGCCAGCGCCACGTCCAACCGGTCGTTCACAATCACTCGTGCCACACCGCACCCGGCGACGGCCTCGCGCGCCAGTGCCAGCAACTCCCGTCCGGATAAATCCTTCTCGCGTATCTGCACCCAATCCACGCCAGCCGCGGCAGCCGCGCGAATTTTCCCCAGCACACCTTCGCCGCCTTCGCCCGCTGCGAGCGATTTCCGGTCGGTCACGTAGCAAACAATCGGTTTTTTAGGTACGGGTGACAACGGCGGACGTCCGGCGGCGAAACGCTTCCAGCGCAAACAGCACGTTCATTACTCCCAGCCCTGAAATCATTCCGCGCAAATAGGAATTTTTCACAAAAATTGCCAGGGCCGGATACTGATAAAGAAAATAGTTCACGTCCCAAACCTCGGACCACGGCATCAGGATCAACAGCAGTCCCAGTTCCAGCCACAGCAGCAGCAGCACCACGCGCAGAATCCGAGTGAACATGATTGGCCTACGATTATGGGAGATTATCGCCAGAGTCGCAACTGAATCGCGCCATAACGCGATTCACCCTACGATCCCGCTGTGCGGGAACGCAGGGCCGCGGCGACCTTCACGGGTCGCGGTTGAAGTCGCCTTTGAATGTGTAGCGGCCGCTCTGTCCCGTGCTTTTCGGGACAGAGCGGGCATCCTGCTTATGTTTGAAGTTGCGTCTGTGGTTCCAGCGGCCATACCTCCGTACTTGTTGTCGTTTTCGTATCCCGCTCAGCACAAACGCTCAGTCGCAACCCGCCACCCGCGCCAAAACTCGATAAAATCGTCGCGAAATGAAAAATTGCGCGCACGAAAGAAAATCCACCGACCCAGCGATCCACGAACGCGCCCACCGAACGTCTCGCGCACACATCGCGCTACTGGCGACCCTGCTCTACGCAATAATCGCCGCACCAGCCGGCGCCCAACAATGCACCGTAAAACCCGCGACAATCTCTCTAGGCCAAACCGTCCGCCTCTCCTGCCCAGTCCCCGCAACCGAAGCCAAACTGAACGACCGCACCGTCCGCCTCTTCCCGCAATCCAACGGCGCCTCGCAAGGCCTGATGCCCATTGCCGTCGCGGACCTACCCGGCTCCTACGACATAGATTTTCTAGCCGAAGATGGCACGACGCTCACCTCCACCAAACTCACCATTCGCCCGACCAAGTTCCCCACGCAAAATGTAGTCCTCGCTCCACAAATCGAAGCGCTCCACTCCACGCCCGAAGACATCACAACTCTCACCGAGTTCCGCAACACTGTCTCCGATGTAAAATTCTGGGAAGATCCGCTCGTCGCTCCCGTCCCCGGCTGCATCCTTTCCCCCTTCGGAGTAAAGCGCCTCCACAACGGCAAACCCACCGGCGAATTTCACGCCGGCATTGACCAGCGCTCACCCGCCGGACGCCCCGTTCACGCAGCAGCAGCCGGCACAGTGAAAATCGCGCAGCCTTTCGCAGTCCTCGGCGGCACAGTAGCCATTGACCACGGCCAAGGCCTCGAAACCATGTATCTGCACATGTCAAAATTATTGGTCGCCCCTGGCGCGCAAGTAAAAAAAGGCGAAGTGATCGGCTACGTAGGCGCCACAGGCCGCGCCAACGGCCCGCACCTCCACTGGGTAATAGACGTCAACGGCGTCCCAGTAAATCCCCAGCAATGGGTACCCCTGAAAACTTGCAGCTCCGAGAAGGCTAAGCCAAAAACGAAGTAACGAAACTATCGTAGCGCCGGCGTCCCGCCGGCTCAGTTGACTTTGAAGTTGTAGCGGTCGCCTTCGGGCGGGCGTAGTTGCCTTTGATTGAAACGATCCACGCGCCCAAAACCATTCGCGCAAAAAATCTCAACACAGACATTCAAAACGCGGACGGAATTTCGTGCGGGCAGGAATTAATGCTTTTGTAGCGTAGCAATGCGATCAGCCACATCGCGATAATCAATGTTAGCCGCGTAAACCTGCCGGAAACTATCCAGCGCCGCATCCGCTTCCCCCGCGGATTCCAGCGCCAATCCCAAATCATAACGCAGCGCCAAGGCCGATTCCTCTTCCAACCCCGGCACCTGTAACGCGCGCTGGTACCACAGCGAAGCCACTTTCGGCTCGCCCTTATCCATGAACGAAAGCCCCAGCATCACCGAGCAATTCATTTCATAACGGAAGGGCTTGCCCTTCTGCACGGCCTTCGCCACTTTCTGGAATTCTCCGATGGCTTCATCCAGCAATCCCATTTCCCGGTAGGCGATGCCCAGATTGTAGTGCGTCTCCAGGTCTTCATCCTCTTCGCCCATTTCGCCGAGCTCGCTGCGGAATTCCTGGAACACTTCATGCAGCTGGTTCAGATTTTCCAGCGTGCCAGGCGTCGCCGCAGGCGCGGCCGCAACGTTCTTGCTGGTCGAGCCATTCGTCGGCGGCGGCGGGATCGCGGCCATCGGCGTGGCGTTCGTTTCCGCGAACACCTGTTCCAAACTTGCGTGCGTGTCTTTGGGCGAAGATACAGACGAAGACGCAGACGCCAGCGCCGGTTCCGCGGCCGGAGCTTCCAGATCGTCCAGCTCCGCCACCAACTCGCTGATGAAATCCTCGGTCGTCGCGGCCCCGGCGTGCTCGCGCGGAGCAGCCGTCTCCGGTGTCAGCTCCAGCTCGAAGTCAGCGCCGCTCGATGCAGCGGCCTCTGCCGCAGCAGGCGCGTCCACAATCTCCAGTACGGTCTCAGGAATCGCTTCCGCCGGTGACTCCTCTATCGCCGCCACCTCGAGAATTTCGATCTCAGGTTCCGCCGCCGCAGCTTCCACCGGCACTTCAATCTCCGGCACATGCGCCGCGATCTCGGATTGCGGTCTGTTTGCTTCGATCTGGAACGGCACGGGCTTCGCGTCGTGGTCGGGCTCTTCATCCGGCAGCGCGCTTACCTCGAACACCGCCTCCAGCGCTGCAATTGTATCGGTGCTCTCAGACGCCTCGGCCGCAACCGGCTCCGGCTCGACGATGGGATCAAGCTCCACGCTGGCCGCTTCAATTTCGTTTGCCACCGGCGCTTCGGCGGTCTCCGCCGCAATCGCCTCCCACTCGTCGGAGAGATCCAGTTCTTCCCCAACCCCGGCGATCTGCGGAGCTGCTGCCTCCTGCGTCGCAGGCGCGGCGGCCACTTCTTCCGGCGCAAGCGCGATCGGCGCGGGCGGTGGTGCCGCTTCCGGTTCCAACCCACTCAGGGGAATTTCAAACTCGATGGGCGCAGCAGCAGGCGCGGGAGCCTTGGCAACCGGCACAGGTTCCGGCGCAATCTCAAACGCCGGAGGTTCCGCCGGCGCAGCAGCAGATGCCTGCGCGGGAACTGTCCCAGCTACCTCCGCAGAGGAAGTCACCGGCTCCGGCGCAGCCACCGCGGTCGGCGCCGCCGGCATATCTTTCTCCGTCAGTCCCGCTACCTTTGAATATCTCTGCCGCAGCTCGGCAAAGCGGTCGGCATTGATCGTGTCGTTCCGCTCGCGATGGATCTGTTCCAGCTGCGCCGCCAGTTCCGCTGTCCGGCGATCGTTCCCAGCGCCCAAATGCAGATCGAGCAAGCGCTCCAGAGTCGGGGTGTGCCGCGGCGCCCGCTGCAGCACGTTTTCCAGCAAATGCGTGGCTTTCTGCGTCAGCCCATAACTCGAAAACAGGTCCACGTCCGTCAGCGCCTGCGCAATATACTTGTGCGTCTCCTCGTCCAGCGCTTCCTCGGCAATCGCCGCCGGCGCGGGAGGAACCAGCTTGTTTTGCTCTTCGGCCGCTGCTTCCCGCAGACCCGCGTGGCTGGGGTTTGCCGCGTTTGCCGCCGCGCTCTCCGGGCTCGTGCCTCCGGCCACCGGCGCACCGCCCGTTCGCGCGCGCAGTTGATTCAGCCGGTCCACCAGTCGTTCGTCGTTCTTGTTGCGCTCCACCAACTCCACCAGCAATTCTTCCGCGCGTGGAAAATTATCCTGCGCCGCATAGGCATCGGAAAGCTGGCCCAGCGCCGCGTTCAACCGGAAAGGATCGCTGGTGGTTCTGCAAAAGTCCGCGAGCGCTTCCAGCGGTTCGGTCCGCCCTGGCAGCCGTTCGCAGGCGGTTGTAAGCGATTTCAAAAAGTGATCCTGAGCGCCTGCTTCAATCATCGGCGCGCGCAATTCAGCCAGCAGCGGCAGCGCTTGCTCCGGTTGCGCCCCTTCGATCATCCCCTCGGCAACCTTGCAAAGCAGTCCGTAATGCGCGTGCCCGCGCGCCAGTTGCCGCCGCGCCCGCTCCGCGGCCTTGTCTGCATGTCCCGCCCGCAGCTCGTATTCCACCAGCAGCTTGGTTACGTCGCCTTCCGTTTCCGCTTCCGGATGCGTGCCCAGGATCGCGATCGCTTGGTCAATCTTCTCGCTGGCGTTCAGCGTTTTTGCTTTCAGCAGAATCGCAGCCGCATTGCCAGGGTCCACTTCCAGCGCGCGCTCCACCAGCTTTTCCGCTTCTTCCGTTTCGCCGCGGTCGAATAGCCGGTGCGCGTACGCCTGATACGTCAGCGCCGCTTCCTTCTTCTGCCCCATCATGCCGTAGAGTTCCGCCAGCCGCATTTGCACGCGCTGATTTTCCGGCTCCACTTCCAGCAAACGGTGCAGCACCTCCACGGCTTTCTGCGAATGATTCGATTTCAAGTGCGCTTCGGCAATCTGCAGGAATAAAGGACGCGCTTCGCTCAGCACCCCCTGCTGCACGTACAAATCCGCGAGGCGCTCCAGCGGTGCCAGCTCATTCGGCGCCAGCTTGGCGATCTTCTTGTAAATCGCGATCGCTTTGCTGTTGAAACCATCATTCAAATAGACCTGCGCCAGCCGCTCGAAATACTCGATGGCCTGCGTCATGTCTCCCTGGCGGGCGAACAAATCCCCCACCGTCATTAATGTCGCTTGATCTTTCGGGTCTGCGCGCAGAATTAGCTGGTATTCGCCGATGGCCTGGGCGACCTTGCCCTGGTTGAGGAATTTCAGCGCATTTTCCAGCGCTTTGCTTTTGTTGAAGGCCATGGATGATTTTTGCCTGCCGGACCCCGCACACTCCGGCACCGCTACTCAGCCGTACGGACGGCTTAGACATGAAGGTTAGCACGCGCCAAAAACAAGGAGCAACGCGCCACAAGAGGGCAGGTGCCATAGGCGATAACAGTGCCTCTTGCGTGCCGAGAAGGGTCCCCGGATGGCCCGAGCCGCCCGCTCAACCGGCCTGAGGTCTCTCCTCCAGCCGGCCCGGCCTCCTCTTGAGCAGGAGCGGATATGCATGCGCCGCGCCGAGGGGCACGCCACGTCGCCCCCGCCGTCTCTGGGAACGCCATTCTCCTGAATGGCGTTTTTCTTGGCTTCTCCCCAACTCCGTAGAGGCGCTGCTGGTGAATCGCGCCACAGCGCGATTCATCGCTCCCCCCGGCACGTAACTATCAGCCGTACTAGCCGCCCAAGCTTCCACCGTCAGCCACTCCCCGCCGGGTTTTCTCTTGACAAAACTTCGTTGCAGGAGCAAATTTCGCTTCAAGCAACCGGCCTGAAACGGGATCTCCTCCATCGCGAGAAGCCCCTTGTTGCGCCGCGCGCAATACCCACTTCTCGGGTCGGCCCTTATCACCTAAGCGAAATACAATTTTGGAGGAGGCTCCATTGGAAACTGCTATTGGCGTTTTTGGTTCGCGCGAACGCGCGGAAGAAGCTGTGAAGGAATTGCTCGATAAGCATGTCCCGAAAGATTCGATCGTCTTCTTGACTCGCTCGGAAAATGAAGCCACCGCGCTAGCCACTGAACTGGGCACCTACGCGGGAGGCTTTATCGGGGGAGCCGCGGGTCTCTCCGCCGGAGTCGTTGCCGCCACGCTGTTCTTGATCCCGGGGATCGGGCAAGTATTCGCTCTGGGCGTCGGCGCCACCGCCCTGCTCGGGTTTCTTGGTTCTCAGACCGGTGCCGCCGTAGGCAAGGCGCTCTCGGATGATGAAGAAACTCCCAAACCGAGCTCGACCCAGAAGTCTTCCGAAGACACGGTCGTCTTCCTGGAACCGCTGAAGCAGGGTCGTTCTCTGGTGGTCGTCCGCACGGACTCTCCCCAGGCAGCAGCCACCGCCTGCGCCACCCTGGATCGCCTGGGCATGAGCATGCAAGCCCGCGCTGCCGCCAAGATGCAAGCGGCCACCCGCCAGATCGGTGAAGTCACCATCGTGGACATCAGCGGCCGCATTACCCTCGGCGAAGGCAACGTCATGCTTCGCGAAATCATGGTGGACTTGCTCGAGAAAGGCAACAAACACATCCTGCTGAATATGACCGAAGTAATCCACGTGGATAGCGCCGGCATCGGGGAACTCGTCCGCTCGCATACCAGCGTCCGCAAACAAGGCGGTCACATGAAGCTGGTCAACCCCCACAAAAAAGTGCGCGACCTGCTGCAAATGACCATGTTGTCCGCGGTATTTGACGTCCAGGAGGACGAAGGCAGCGCCATCAAGTCCTTCGGCCTCTCGTCGAAAGCAGCGGGATAGAGCGGAATTGCGTTGCACGTTTCTTCATTGCTGGAAATTTTTCGACCCGCTCGCCGCGCTTACCGCGTGAGGATGTCGGTGGCAGGGCTGAGCGGCAACGGATCCTGCGTCGCGCCCGAAGCCCAGCACGCCGATTGACGCACCGGCGCGTACGAAAACCGGTGCAGCGGAGTGGGCCCGTGCCGCCGCAACGCCTCCAGATGCTCCGGCGTTCCGTAGCCCTTGTGCTGCGCCAACCCGTACTGCGGATATTGCAGGTCGAATTCTTCCATCCGCCGGTCGCGTTCCGTCTTCGCCAGAATGGACGCCGCCGCAATCGAAACCGACCGCGCGTCCCCATGAATCAACGCCTTCTGCTCGATCGGCAGATCAATCTCCATCGCATCCAGCAGCATGTAATCCGGCAAGGGACTAAGCTGCGACACCGCCGCCATCATCGCTTGCCGGCTCGCCTGATAAATGTTCCACGCATCAATTCGGCTCGAGTCAATTTCCGCCACGGCCCACGCCAATGCGTGTTCGCGAATGCGTGGCGCAAGTTCCGCCCGCCGCTCCGCCGTTAGTTTTTTGGAATCGTCCAGGCCCACAATGCGCCGTCGTGGATTCAAAATGACGGCCGCAGCCACCACCGGACCAAATAGCGACCCGCGCCCCGCTTCATCAATTCCCGCGACGCGCAGCCACCCACACTGCCGCGCCTCCCGCTCATATCGCGAACAACAAAGTCTCCCCATCGGCTCGCGATTTTAGCACAAGCTCGCAGCACATCCCCTGCCGACGTAGTGGGTCAGTTTCCCATCACCGCATGAGTCAGGCGCGTGGATTAATTCCGGGTAGCGAACGGGCTCTCTACTCCTCAGCAAGCGCCTCCATCGGGGATATTTGCGCGGCGCGTTGTGCCGGCAGCAGGCAGGCGGCGAGACACACGACTGCCGTCACGCACGCGGCCGCGGCAAGGACCGCGACGTTAAGCGGCGGTACTTGGAAGAGCACGGACCGCATCGCGCGGCCCGCCTGCCACGCTCCGATCAAGCCCAGCACGGTTCCGGCGACGAGCAAGCGTAGTGAGAGCGCGAGAAACTGCATTCGAATCTGCCCGGGTTGCGCCCCGAGCGCCATCCGCACTCCGATTTCGCGGCGGCGCTGTGTCACGGCGTAACTCAGCACTCCATAGGTGCCGATGGAGGTGAGCAACAGTGCGATCGCTGAGAAGAGGCCAGCCAGCAACGCCGGTGAGCGACGGGCGACCAAGCTGTCCGCAATGCGCGTGTCCATCGAGCGGACATCACTGGCCGGAACGTCGGGGTCGATTTGTCGCACCATCTTCTGCAATGTCAACGCGAACGATTCCGGCGGCAGGCTGGTGCGGACGGCGACGAAGACGTTGTCACCGATGCGAAAGGCGTAGGGATAATAAATCGCGCCCTGAGCTTCGTCTTCGGTGAGCCCCGCTTGTTTTACTCCACCGACAACCCCGACGACCGTAAAAGCTTCGGCATCCTTTCCCTCCTCGGAGCCGTCCCACAATCGTTGGCCAATCGCGCTCGAGTGCGGCCAGTAATATCGCGCGAAGTCTTCATCCACCACGCAGACTCGCTCGGAGCGGCGTGAATCATCCGCGGTTAGGAATCGTCCCTCCCGCAGCGAGAAACCCATCGCGCGAAAATAGTCGCCCGCGACTCCGTAAGCATAATGCCCTCGCGCGGATTCGCCCGGGCGGCGAACGTGACCCGCTACCGTAGCGGCGCTTTTGCCGATGTTGCCACTGAATGGCACATTGTTGACCACGCCCGCGTACTTCACTCCCGGTAGCTGGTCGAGTTTGTCCAGCAACCTTTCAAAAAATGGCAGACGGTCTGCCTCCGAGTAGTCTTTCCACGTAAGCAAGATTTGCCCCGTCAGCACGTGGTCCGATTGAAAGCCCGGAGAAACGGCCATCACCCGCTGCAGACTCAGGCCGAGCAGACCCGCTCCGGCCAACAGAATAAAAGCCAGGGCCATCTGAGCGACGATAAAACTGTGCCGCAGGATTTGCGCGCCGCGCCCGCTGGTGCCGCCACGGCTCACCGATTGCAGCGTATTTCCCAGATGCCGCCGCAGATTGAACCAGGCGACGGGCACCGCGAACACGATGCCCATGACGATGGCTGCGACCAAGCCGACCAGCGCTAATCGCGCGTCGAAAACGATGCGACTTCCCAAGGGCAGGTGATCAGCTCCCAACGCGCGCAGCAGCTGCATTCCGCCGGCGCCGACGGCGAGTCCGAGTAATCCTCCGGCGAACGTGAGCAAGGTGGTCTCGACCACCACTTCGCTGACGAGATATTTCCAACCTGCGCCAAGCGCCTGGCGCACGGCTAATTCCTTAGCTCGGCCGCTGGCACGGATCAGCAGCAGGTTCACCAGGTTGACCGCGCCAATCAAAAGAAGCACGAGCGCGCCTGCCTCCAGCAGCAGCAGCGTGGGACGCACGGCTGCGACGTGATCCGCGCGCAATGGCACTACCACCGAACGAAAGCCCGCTTCCGCAATCATCTTGGCCTGCGGGTCGTCAACTTCCAGCGCCGCGTTCTGCGCGTCGAGTTCCGACTGGGCTTGTGCCAGCGTGGCGTCTGGCCGGAGGCGCGCAATCATTTGAATCACATTCCCGCCGGAATGCCGCCGCGATGGCGCGCGAGCTTCCGGATCCGACGCCAGAGGTAGGAACACACGTGCATCGGACGAGAGAAAGCGGAAGCTGGGAGGCAAGACGCCAATCACCGTTCTGGAAACGCTGTTTACGCGAATCAGCTTTCCAAGCACGTTAGGATCGGCGTTGAATCGTTGCCGCCAATACGTGTCGGAAAGAATAGCAACGTGGTCGGTGTCCGAAGTGTTTTCCTCGTCCGTGAAAGTGCGTCCGATCGCGGGGCCGAGCCCAAGAGTAGAGAAAAAATCCGGAGACACGCGCATCGTCGGCTCGCGTTCCGTTGAACCAGGCTCGCCGACAACCTCCGTTGCATAGCGGTAGATCGAAAGCGAGGAAAAGGCCGGAATGCGGCCGCGGCGCTCGTAATAGTTAGTCACCGAGGACCCGTCGCGCTCGACGCCAGCTTGCGGATACGTATTGAATATCATCATGAGCCGATCGGGCTGGGGAAAGGGCAGCGGACGGAGCAGCACCGAGTCAATCACCGCAAAAATCGTCAGATTCGCGCCGAAGCAAACGGCAAGCGTCAGCAGAGCAGTCGCTGTAAATGCCGGCGTCTTGCGCAACAATCTCACGGCGTAACTCAGCTGCCTGCGAAACTCGTCGAAGAAGTGCACACCAAACGCTTCCCGGCCATCCGTTTTGATGTGGATAGTGTTCATTTGCGCTTTCTGTTGCGCTCGCGCCTGTAGTCATAGCCGGGACCGTAATCAATTGTTCCAAACCAGGACACGACATTCGCTTGTTGTCGGCGGCGGATGTACTCATTGAGCGCGGAAGTCATAGTGTCGTTCTTGGTTCGATGATTTCCCAGTCTTTGTGCTTCGCAGGTTAAGCGGTCGTCAATCGCGACCTTGGTAGGCATCTCTATGCCTCCTACAACTTATTCTACACACAGCTATGTGTAAGTCAGTATGTCAAGGAATGTGTAGAGTTGCTCTGCGCGTACTTTATCCGTGCGTGTCCGCCTGAGGCCCTAAAAACAAAAAAGCCCGCCCCGACTTCTCGGAGCGGGCCATTGCAAATCCGTAGCGTATTTTACTTCGCGGCAGCCGCTGCTGCTTCCGTCGGCGCCTCAACCCGCACCGCGCGCTTGATCCTCGCCGCCTTGCCCTTGCGCTTCCGCAAATAATTCAGCTTCGCGCGTCGCACTCGTCCGGCCTGCACGATCTCGATCGAACTGATCATCGGCGAATGCACCGGAAAAATCCGCTCCACCCCAATTCCAAAACTCACGCGCCGCACCGTGAACGATTCGCCCAGCAACTCCCCGCGCCGGCTCATCACCACGCCCTCAAACGGCTGGATACGCTCTTTGTCGCCCTCGCCTTCCTTCAGCCGCACGTTAATCTTCACCGTATCGCCCGGACGAAAATTCGGATGATCCTTGCGAATTTGGGACTGCTGCGCTTTATGCACAATCGGATTCATGACATTATTTCCAGGCAGACCCGCTCAGGTGGGGCCAGCACACAACGCACAATCTCCGATTCTAGCGTATTTACCTGTGTTTTTGCTACACCAAATTGTTGCTTCAGTGCCGCTTTACCTTGGTCGCGAATTGAACGGGGTTAATGTAGCGGCCGCTCTGTCCCACGCCTTTCGGGACAGAGCGGGCACCCGCATCGCCTCGGTCGCGGATTCAAAGCGGTTTTGCAGTAACCAGCCCGGCGTCAAAACGCAGCACTATCCTTTTTTCTGCCCGCCGCGCGCAATCTCATCCAACACCCGCCGGTCCTCCGCGCCCAACCCAGCCCCATCCAGCAACTCCGGCCGGTTGCGCCAAGTCTTCTCCAGCGCGCACCGCCGCCGCCACCTGCGAATCTCCTCGTGGTTTCCGCCCAACAAAACTTCCGGCACATCCCACCCGCGAAACGAAGGCGGCCGCGTGTAATGCGGATAATCCAAAATCCCGCGATCCGCAGCGTGAATTTCGTTCGCGCTGAATGAGTCATCCGCGCGTCGTAGGGGCACGGCATGCCGTGCCCGCTCGCTCCGCGCCGCACCCTCGCTGAACGATTCATTCACAATCGAATCCTCGTTCCCCAGCGCCCCCGGTATCAACCGCGTCACCGCATCCAAAATCATCGCCGCCGGCAATTCGCCGCCCGACAACACAAAATCCCCAATCGAAATCTCGTCAGTAGCCAAATGCTCCGCCACCCGCTCGTCCACGCCCTCATATCGTCCGCAGATCAGCACGACACGCGCGAGCCCCGCAAACCGCCGCGCCGTCTCCTGACGAAACATTTTCCCCGCCGCCGAAAGCAGCACAATCGCGGTCTTGCCACGCACCCCAGCCGGCTCAGCGTCAGCGTCAGCAACAGCAGCAGCGCCGTCCTCGCCAACCAGCGATTCCACCGCCTCAAACAGCGGCTCCGGCTTCATCACCATACCCTCGCCGCCGCCGAACGGCCGGTCGTCCACAGTCCGATGCCGATCGTGCGTAAACTCCCGCAAATCGCGCACACCAATATCAATCAATCCAGCCTCGCGCGCCCGCCGCACAATCCCATAATCCAGCGGCCCCGCAAAAAACTCCGGAAAGATAGTAATAATGTCAAAACGCATCGCGCCTAATCCTACCGCAAACCGCAAACGAGCGCCCGACGCCTTGGCTGGAAAACGAAAATAACTACTCGAGGTTTAATTCGCGGAGTCCTTCAGGAAGCACCACTAAAATCCTTCGCGCCGCCAAATCCACATCCACACAAATTTCCTGCGCCAAAGGAATCAGCAACTCCCCTCGCGCCGTATCCACCACCAAATTCGGCGTCCCGGAAATCACATCACCATGAATTTCCACGTCGCGCACCAGCCCCACATCCGAACCATCCTTCTCCCGCACCGCGCACCCCACCAAATCACTAATGTAATAACTCCCCACCGGCAATTTCACGCGATCCGCCAGAGGAACCTGCACCTCGAGCCCCACCAGTTTCCGCGCATCCTCCACCGAATCGCTCGCAGCAAAATGAAATATCACTTGCCCCCCGCGACTATGCGACAGCCAGCACTTCCGCAAAACCGCCCGCCGCGGCACACCTCGGCCGTCCCATAATTCCACGCTCTCTAAACGTGTG
>Ga0209447_10000230_pt1 | contig 14696 bp, 11 predicted proteins | sample BogFormECP04_OM3_FD_188243 | JGI IMG/M metagenome (GOLD analysis project Ga0209447, IMG submission 188243) | Bog forest soil microbial communities from Calvert Island, British Columbia, Canada - ECP04_OM3 (SPAdes) (version 2) | ecosystem: Environmental > Aquatic > Freshwater > Wetlands > Bog ... | reverse complement strand
ATCGATCAATCCGGACCAAGAGAGGATGATGGCGAAGCGCGCCAACGCCAAGACGGTCGAAGTGAATTCCAGCCATGTGGCCTACATGTCTCATCCGAAAGAAGCAGCCAAGCTCATCGAAGAGGCTGCTGCTTCCGCGCCAGCCACGGCAGCAGCTTGAAGTGCGGCGGTGCCTCCGCCGGTACAAACAACACCGGCGGAGGACCGGATGAACGTCGTCCCGTCAGGAACACGATGAAAGATCAAATCACGATTGAAGGACACGACGGCGCGTTTGCCGCCTATATCGCGCGGCCGAAGACGGTGTCGGCTCCGGCCGTTATCGTTCTGCAGGAACTGTTCGGAGTGAACGCCGACATTCGCAAGCACTGCGATGAACTGGCGGAACAGGGTTACCTCGCACTCGCTCCTGACCTGTACTGGCGGCAGGAGCCAGTCGTCGACCTGAACGTCACCTCCGAAGCGCCCAAGTGGACAATCTGGAGACTCTCAAAAGAGTCGTGATCGAGGTCGAAAGAGCGGCTGAAAGCACCCACTGAGACTAATCCCAAGCCTCAGTTAGAGGCCGCCGCAACTCACAGCGGAGTACCCTCTTAAAGGATGGGCGTCAAGGCTCAAGCGCGTCGAAAGAAGGTGTCCGAGTAATATAACAATATGTGTTATATCATTCACAACCCGATGAGATGAGCCGGCAAATAAAGGCAAAACTGTAAGACGAGACAGGCGTTTACCTGATTTCGATCCGGAACGCTCGGTCAGACGCTGATTGAATGGGAATCTTGGTTCAAATGTCTAGCTTAATCTCTGGTCTCAAGTTGTCCCATTTTGGCTGATGCGGGACACCGCCGCAGCATCCAGTTCGTGGTGGTCTCTAGAGCTGGATGGATTGAATGGTGTACCACTTTGATGGAGTCGCGCGGTCATTTTCACCAAATCCGCGACCGAGTTGGCCGTCATCTTCTGCATCACCTGACCGCGGTGTGCCTTCACTGTGCTCTCGGTGATACCAAGCTCGCCCGCGACCTGTTTATTCAAAAGACCGGATACGACCAGCCGCATGACATCTCGTTCGCGAAGTGTAAGTGATTCGTAACGGTCCCGCAGATCCTGAATCTCCGTCTGCTGAACCAGCACGACGCGGCTTCGCTCAAGGGCTTGCCGGATCGCCGTTAGCAACACTTCGTCATTGAACGGTTTGGTCAGGAACTCGATGGCCCCCGCCTTCATGGCGCCGACCGACATTGGGATGTCGCCCTGTCCCGTTAAGAAGATAATCGGCATGTCGGTCCGTTCGACGGCCACGCGCTTTTGTAGTTCGAGACCATTAAGATCGGGCAGCGAAAAGTCGAGCACGAGGCAACTCGGAGTAAATGTTCGTGGGCGATCGAGGAACTCTTGCGCGGAGGCGAACGTCTCGGCCTGCCAGCCTTCATCCTCTATCAAGAGCTCCAGCGATTCGCGCACCCATACGTCGTCATCAACAACGAACACGATGGGCTTAGCGATTGCCATTAGTGATGACCCCACTTCATACCTAACTATCCCACGCTAACTCGTCATATTCCTCTCAGACGAAGTGCCGCGTTCACTGCATCAAGCAAAGCGGTGTCGCTGAAGGGCTTGTATAGGATACTTACGGCTCCTTGCCTCAAGGCTTGCTTCCGAATGTCCTGCTCACGGTGAGCAGTGATGAAGACGATGGGAATTCGTTGACCGCGGCGGTTCAATTCCTGCTGAAGCTCAAGTCCTGACATTCCCGACATCGCGACATCGAGGATTAAACATCTCGTGTCCTCCACACAATCAGACGAGAGGAACTCCTGTCCTGATGAAAAGGCCCGAGCTGGAAACCCGAACTCCTGAAGCAAGTCGGGAAGCGACTCGCGTAACATCTCATCATCATCAACTACCGATAGAAGCGGACGTTCGGTGGTGCTTTGTTCGGACTGCATAACGGCAGAATGCACGACTCTATCTGCGGCGTCAATTCGACTTTGGTACTGCTCTCGCACCCGTTCGCGAAGACGAACTTGACGAGGCACCTGAATCTGATGGAACTGCATTAGAAGAAAGCTCCTCATCAATAGAGTCGGAAGGCTCTAAAGCCTCCTTTGTGGTGACACGCGCGACCAGTTCGCCCAGGCGGGAAAGCAGGAAACTAAGTACGGGAGATTGGTTCGACCTGTTGTAGCCGAGAACCAAGTCGATCGTTGGCGGATCTCCTCTCAGAGGACGGGTGGTTACGGACTCGGGTATGAAATTCTGGAGGTAAGGCGGCAAGATCATGACGCCGCCGGTGGTAATGATTGATGCAACCGCTTGCGCCGGATGGTCCACCTCGTGAGTTGCGGTAATGCCCAGCAAGGATCGCTTCAAGTAATCATCAATGGCGCGGCGAAGTACAGGTGCGGTGTTAGCCACGGTGAGAAACGTTTCTCCGATGAGGTCTTGTGGGCTAATCTCTGGCAATGCAGCAAGGCGGTGATGCGTCGGCAGGTAGACGATAAAGGGACTTCTTAACAGAGTCTCATAGGCCAAATCCGGCCAGCCTTCTTCTCTTCGAAGTAAGGCTGCATCGATCTGCCCCTTCGAAAGAGCATCAGCAAGGAGAGGCGAGAACTGAGTTGACGTCGCGATATCCACGTTGGGAAATTCATCCTGTAAGATTTGCAGTACGGCGGGCATCCAGTGCAATTCCTCTCCGTTACTTATGAAGCCGATGGCAAAACAAGGCCTGGCCGGATGAGCTTGCGCACTTGGAAGAGAGAAGGAAAACGTAACGCCTGTGCCAACATTGGGTGTTGCCCATAAACGCCCCTGATGAGCCTCGATAATATAACGGCTGATCGAGAGTCCGATCCCCATACCGTCTCTTTTTGTAGTGTAGAAGGTTTGGAAAAGCCGCTCCGCCGCCTGCGGTTCGAGACCGATTCCGGCATCTTTCACGCTCAGGCGCACGTGATCACCGTCTTCTCGCGCAGTTCTGATGACCAGCTCCCTTGGGCGGTCGTTGATCGTGCTCATCGCGTCCGATGCATTTCGCAACAGGTTTAGGATGACTTGTTGAATTTGGGTTCGATCGCCTGTGATGATCGGCAGGTCGGCTTCGAAGTCGGTCAGCATCAGCACTCGTTTTCTCTGAAGCTGATCCGAAAGCGTCGTAATTACCTCTCGTGCGACCTCGTTGAGATCCAACGGCTCGCGCATGACTTCGTTCTTCCTGAATAAGGCGCGCAATCGGGTGATCACATCCGAGGCGCGGTTGCCATCGCGAATGGTCCGCCGGGCTGTTTCTCGCGCACCCTCGACGTTCGGAGGATCGGCGTTTAATCTCCGAAGACAAATACTGGCGTTGGTGATGAGACTCGAGAGCGGCTGGTTGATCTCGTGTGCAATCGAGGCAGTCAATGCGTTCAGGGTCCCAATGTGTGCAAGCTCATCCTCAAGCTGACGCAATCTTTCGCGTTCTTTCTCGGCACGCTTGCGGTCGGTAACATCCTGGACTATGCCGAACATTAGGGCAGGTCGGCCCGAAGTGTCCCTCTTCACATCACCTTGGCTGTGGACGAGACGCACTTCCCCTGTGGGCCGGAGCACTTGATACTCTATGTTGTAGCGGGCACCTCCACCGAGCGCTTCGTCGAGGGCTTGAGACACTAGGTTCCAATCTTCGGGATGGATCCTTTCCCCCAACCCTGCTAGGTCCATTGGCAATGCCCGTGGCTCAAGCCCGAAGATGCGATACGTCTCATCTGACCATGTAATGCGATCGTTTTCGAGGTCCCGGCTCCAGTAGCCGACATGCGAGATGCGCTCGGCCTCTTCAAGTCTAGCTTTGCTTTCTGCCAGTGAAGCCTCGGTGCGCTCCGAGCGCTTTGCGAGTTGGTGATTCAGAGACTCAAGTTCCTCACGAGCCTTACGCAAATCTTCCTCGATGTGGCGGCGACTCCTGGCGAACCATGACACCAGCAAAGTGAATAAGGCGAAGATCAAGAAATGCGGTAGCTCTGTAGCTGCTATGTAAAGGGTATGGAGTGGTGGAACGAAGAAGTAGTCGAATGCGAGCGAGCACAGAACGACCGCCAGCACACCGGGGCCTTGCCCTCCATACCAGGAACTGATTGCGCTCGCGCAGATGAAAAGTGGAACCGTCGCATCGCGGAACCCGAAGTGATCGAGCATCAGCCCCGCGCCCAACGCCACGGCAACAGAAAAAACCGCCAACGAGTAACGTTGGAGACGCTCCCAACGCCGCCGGCCTGGGGCTCGGTGGATGGCGGAGTCACTCGATGCAACAGGTGAGGCGATCATTCTTGATCCTGTTGCTGCTTCGGAAAGCCGTAGGGGCCACTGTCATGGCACTCGGCGCCATCTTTGCCAAGACTCGTTTGCGTGCGATCGATCCTCGTCGAGAAGAAAACCGTCCGGGTCAGGTTGGTTGACCAAGTCGAAATTGACACTGGCGACGTTTTCCTATGGTGGGTTGAGAAATACGTACCATCCGACCGGATGTTGTTGACGGTCGCTCGCGCTTCTACTTCGAATGCCGAATCTTGTAACCACGCTGGATGTGGAGAGTTCTGAGCGGACTCGTCGAGTTTCTTGATTTCAGACATCAACGGTACCGAGGAAAAGAACGCCAGTCGGCACAGCGCAGGCTAGTACTGGAATTGTCTCGATTCGCGTTCAAAAGTCGAAGGCCTGTTGAAATTGTCACTTTGCTCCGGCGTGCGACCCACGATCAAACTCAGTGTATTAGGCTCAAATTGCGCTGGGACTGCAAGCCTTTCCGGCACTTTGCGATCATCGACGGGGCCGCGCACAACAAGCATGTTGAACCTGCTTTCGCAATCTGTTTCCCATCCGTTGCTATTGGTTTCACTCTCGACGTTGCCGACATTCTTTCCGGTATCGATATGCAAAAGTTGTTCGCCTCAGAAACAGCGACCTTGAAAAGTGCTCACAGCATCGCTATGACACACTTGCCGGGGGTAGCTAACGGTTCTTCTCCTCCACTGACCGGGAGGTATTCCGACAAGAGCCTTGAAGGTTCTGCTAAAGGATGCCTGGTCAGAAAAACCCGCTTCCAGCGCCACGTCGGAAAGAGCAAAGACAGACTTTGAAAGCAACGATTTCGACTGTTCGATTCGCCGGAGGATCAGGTAACGGTGCGCTGAAGTTCCAAACGATCGTCTGAAGGATCGCGTGAAGTGGCTGACGGAAAGTCCGCATTCACGTGCCAGATCCGCGAGCCCGATCTGCCCGTCCAGGTTTTCCCGTAGAAGCTCAGCAACTCGACGCTTCTGCCACGGTGCCAGTCCGCCGCGATGCGTTTTAATCCCGCGGGGCGATGGAGCATACTGTTGCGTTACATGAGCGCAAAATAGTAGACGGAAATGATCGAGGAAGAGCTCACAAAACACCTGTGGAGCGGTTAGAGAGGGCAACATCATTTGCGTCATCTGGTGGAGGACAAGGTCGAAGGCTCCATGCTGGCACGGAAGACTCTCGATGCTGGCAAGCTGGGCGTCATCCGTAAACACATCGAATGTGGAACGGGGAACATGGTAGTGGACCCAGTCAACCGGACCTCGATTACGGGCACGAGGGTTAGCTTCCAGGTCGTAAATTCCCACACCTCCGGCGGGCCATGTCGGGATTCGAGAATATCGGCCATCCACCCAGATTTCGCACCCTTGGACGCATGCTGGCGTCAGATGCACGGATACGACGAATGCTTTTTCGCCCGGAATGGATCCGGTCTGGTCGGGGAGACCGTTTTGCGAGGTTAGACGAGTAATCGCAATCTGCGGTTTCGAAGGCGGACTTATGACGAGGCTGGGGGCTTTACCCAAACGAAAATACTTCGCCATTTGACCCCCATAAGCGGCGGGCTCTCGAAGTTCACTCGTCATACCGACTCGTCTCCGGTATCCATCGGCGCCTCGAACTGCGCATAAAGCTTTACGCACTCCAGATGCCATTTCAAGGTATTGATAAAGCTGTATTTAGCGTCACAGTCAATGCCTGTAATTGGGCAAATGCCGAATTATCAGCATTCTTGGCCGGGCTTTGCGATGGCGTCGTTTTCAGACAAGACCTTTGTCCGGATGCATTGGCGATGCCGATTTCGATGGCTTGCTTTCCACTACGGGCGATTGAGGTGATAGTCGGCCTATTTTCGCCCACCCAGGTTCCGCAAACCTGGATGCCGCGCATTTATCGCGCGATCACTAATAACAAATCCAATCGGTTTCGCAAAGACATTCGTCGTCCGATGAGATACACAGAGTTGGATTGTTCCAGCGACCGGGCTCAATTGCTTACCCGCTTCTCGGCGAGCGGGCCACCGCCGGATTTAGCCATTGACCACTTGCTTCCAGCGCACGTTGCTGAGAAATTGCGCAATATGGAGGGGTGGCAAGAAATACTAGCGCACACAATATCTTGTGTATGACGGTGAAGATATCGAAGGGATGATCGCTTGTTTTGGGTGGAGGGGAATATCGTTGTGGCTCAAGTCTGGGTCGTAGGTGGCCCGCACGCTGTGGGGGTATCGGGCATCATCGAAAAGGGGCAGACCGTACCCATTCCTCATCCGACCCAGCGAGGAAGAGCGCGTTCCATCTACGAAAGTAGGCAGACGACGCTGCATGCGCCCGGTGACAAGGCTCAAAGGCGCTGACTGCTGTGTTATCACAAAGAAAGGAATTTCATCATGCCGATGATTGACGTATACGCCGCTGCAGGAACCTTCGCCGACAAGCATAAGCTGGCTCAAGACTTGGCCAACGCGGTCATGCGGTGGGAGAAGGTGCCGCCGATCAATCTTTTCAAAAACAACACGGCAGCATTCATTCACGAGCTGCCAGCCGAAGCGATTTCGAACGCCGCCGGCCAGAGCAATTACGTGCGCGTTCAAGTGCTCACCCCAGTTGGTGTATTAGATCGCGAAAAGCAACTCGGCGTGGTGCGGGAACTGACCGACATCGTTTCTGCTGCGGCGAAAGATCCGACCCTGTCGAACCGAACTTGGGTACTTGTCACGGAATCGCCTGAAGGTGGCTGGGGGATTAACGGGCACGCGAACACGAGTGCCGACATCGTCGCGGCCGCCCGCTCAGAGCTGGCAAAGCAAGGTCGTTAAAAACACAGTGGCATTTGTCGGGGGTCCGAGCAGGGAGATAAGGGCAGACAGTATCCTACGGAAAAAGATCGACGTGAAGTTCTGCCCTGGGATTGCGAGCGCAAAAAATCTGGGTCATTCAAAACAGTGGTCACCTGATTCCCATCGATCAAAGCCATCAACTTGCCGATGGCATTCGAGTGTTTGAGTCTGCGCTCACTAACGTCGGCGAAGGCTAGATTTACATATAAAATGCAGGACAAGGCCTGTAATGTCCCTCGACCCGCAACGCGTTGATCGCGAGCAAGAGCATCTTGGCGATTACCCGACGTCTTCCCGCTGCGCTGGCAGCCGCATCCAGAAAACAGCGGAGGCGCCGGGTAGCGATTCGGGCAAGCGCACCAAGAATAGTCTCCATCAAGACGAACAAGAACTGGGGAAAATCGTCGATCTTATTCCACAGACGATCATCGTTTTGAATCCCAATGGGAAAGCTCTGTATGCAAATCGTGTCGCGCTTGAGTACACGGGGCTTTCCCTCGATGAAGTGCGGGCGGACGATTTTCGGAGTCGGGTGTTCCATCCAGAGGATGTCCAGAGACTTCGCCAAGAACGGCAGGACGGTCTCGTCGGCACGATCCCGTTCGAGAATGAGCAACGCGCCCTCGGCAAAGATGGCAAATATCGGTGGTTCCTGATCCAGTACAGCCCGTTGCTCGACGAAAACGGGAATGTCGTTCGCTGGTACGCGACAGGAACGGACATTGAGGAACGCCAGCGCTCCCAGGCAGCCCTAGCTAAAGCCCACGACGAACTAGAGTCTGAACGCGATCGGCTTCGCCTACTAGTCGAAGCCCAAAAGGCGCTGGTTTCAGATCTTGATTTGCGAAGTCTGCTGACAGGGCTCACCGCGAGCCTGAGGCGGGTCACAGATTGCGATTTCGTTGGTCTTTCGTTTCCCGACTCACCCAGCGGGGAACTTCGGGTGCATTTTGCTTGCTACATCGAGGGCCGAGGGACCGTTAAGGAAGGAATGACAGTACCACTACACGGCTCTGCTTCTGGGAAAGCGTTCCAGACCGGCCAACTCGTGTGCCTGAACAAAGCCGAGCACCCGGACCCTGAGATCTACGACACACACGAAGGCCAGGAATTCTATCAGCTCGTGTCATTAAACGAAGGAGTGCCTTCGGGATATTTTCTCCCTCTGGTCCGTGGGAACAGAGTCATTGCTGTGTTGCAGCTCACCAAGCACGGCACCAAGTCTTTGAAAGCTCAAACGGCGGAGTTCCTCTCTGCATTAGCGGGCCAACTCTCGGCCGCTGTGGCCAATTCGCTCGAGCATGCCGCCCTTGTGGATTCACGCGAACGACTGGCGAGCGAACAGGTCTATCTAAGAGAAGAAGTCGTGCGTTCCTCAATGTTCGAGGAGATTGTCGGATCATCGAAGGAGCTGCGCGAGATACAGAAGCAAATTTCACGGGTAGCACCGACGGATTCCACGGTGTTGATTCAAGGCGAGACCGGAACCGGTAAAGAATTGGTCGCCCGTGCGATCCATAATCGCTCAAAGCGCGCCAATCGTGCTTTCATTTGTGTTAACTGTGCAGCGATTTCTCCGTCGCTGATCGCTTCTGAACTGTTTGGACATGAAAAAGGCGCTTTCACCGGTGCACTCCAGAGGCGCCTCGGCCGCTTCGAATCGGCCGATGGCGGCACGATTTTCCTTGACGAAGTGGGAGAACTTGCGCCTGAGATGCAGACCTCGTTGCTTCGTGTTCTACAAGAGCAGGAATTCGAACGCGTGGGTGGAAATCAGCCAATCCATATCGATGTGCGCGTAGTGGCGGCGACAAACCGAGATTTGGATTCCGCCTTGAATGACGGCAGCTTCCGAAAAGATCTCTTCTATCGCCTGAACGTGTTTCCTATTCAAGTTCCTCCTCTGCGAAATCGGGTGGATGACATTCCCTTGCTTGCTGAATATCTGGTCGATCGATACGCAAACAAAGCTGGCAAACCGATTCGCAGTATCAGCAAGCGAACGCTCCAGCTGTTCCAAAGCTATGATTGGCCGGGCAACGTACGGGAACTGCAGAACGTTATCGAGCGTGCAGTAATCGTATGCGATGGCGAGACCTTCCAGGTTGATGCAAGCTGGTTAAAGCCCGCTGCTTCCGTTGCCAAGGCAAGTGTTGTTTTTGCTGCCGACATTGCCGAGCGCGAAAAAGCCATGATAGAGAGTGCTCTGCGCGACAGCAAAGGGCTTGTCTCCGGGCCTGGCGGTGCCGCTGCGAAATTAGGTCTCCCGCGGCAAACTCTCGAATCGAAGATCCGAAAGCTACGTATTAATCGCTATCGTTTTAAAACTCCGTAGGCCTTTTCCTCTCTTAAATTGTTGCCATCTTTGTCCTTACTCCCCCTTGATCGGTGTGCCAATGCCGAATTTCTGGCAAATGCTCATTGTTTCAGCCGGCCCGGAGGGCGCAAAGCCAGATAATTCAGGGGGTTTACAAATGGTCTTAAAATTGCATTAGCTGGTTCGGGATTGGTTTGGAGATGAGTTGGAAGGTTGAAAAACACCGCGACGGTCAAAGAACAACCATTCGACTGATAGGCCGAATGCAGATGCAACATCTACAGGATTTGCAGATGTTGATCGAAGAGAGCAGACCGCCGATAGCGCTCGATCTGGAGGAACTCATGTTGGTTGATCTGGAGGCGGTTTGCTTCTTGGGACACTGTCAGAACAAAGGCGTGTCACTGCTCCACTGCTCGCAATACATCAGGGACTGGATCGCGAAAGAACAAGGCATAGAAAAATAGCGATTCGTTCAAAAAAGACAGAAATAGAGGTGTCACAGAAAAAAGCTCGGTTTCTTATGTTCACTTGTGGCTGGCTTACTTCAAGCCTGAATCGGCGGCGCCGTGTCCTACTTTGCCCCCGACAGGTCCATTTGCCGTCCTCCCTCACCTCAGCCCTGTTCCGGAGAATTCGGGTGGCCGGTTAACGTCCTTTTCCCAGTCTCGACCCTTCGAACGATATCACCTCCCCACTAGTCTGGCTCTTACACGTGAGGCCCAAAACGACATTGCAAACTCACGCAGAATGTGAGTATCCCCGTCTTGGGACCCATAATCCGCGTTCAGCCTCGATTGACGGGCGCGGGCGAACGGGCTCCATTAGAAGCGTCGGATATGCTACCGCATGCGGTGCATGACCAAACCTCAGAAGATGAACTTCAATGCAAACTGAATCAGGCGCGGATTGTTCACCGTCTGTGTGATCTGACCAAAACCTGGGGAATCCGTTGTCGTTCCCGGAAACGCGAATTGCGGATGATTGAAGAGGTTAAAAACCTCAGTACGGAGCTCGAGTTCGGCGGACTCGTAAACCTTGAACGTCTTGAATAGCGATGCATCAAAGTTGATGAAGTCTGGTCCAAAAATAGGTGTACGCGAGGCGTCGCCTAGCGCCCCCGCCGATGGATCGACAAAGCAGTTGGTATTAAAGAATTCCTGCGGAGTCGGGTGGCTCAGCTTCCCACTGCATGTTTGATCGGGACGATTGCCCAGAAAGCCAAGCTCCGTACCGGAGTTGTTCACCCCAGTCGACAGACCCATCGGGAAGCCGGAAGCCAGATGGGCGATCATGTTGACTTGCCAACCACCTACCAAGGCCTGAGTAATGCCGGATGCGTTGGAGGCGTAATGAGCGCCCCGCCCAAAGGGCAGTCGATACAGCACACTCCCAGAAAAATTGTGCGTCTGGTCGATAACCGTCAAACCTTTATCTGATAAACCAGGAATGACAAGAGGATAATATGCAACGCCAACCAGCGACCCGAGATCATCGTTGAGCCCGTTATCAAAGCCTTTTGCATAAGCGTATGACGCCAGAAAATAAAGTCCGCTTTTGTATGACTTTTCAGCTTTGAGTTGCAGCGAGTCGTAGCGTGCCAACCCTCTGTCGAGCACGCCGATGATGTAGTAGAACTGGGGATAGGGTCGCAAGTTCGTCGGATCAATTTGTAGGTTTGGGGGTGCCGTATTCAGGTTCCATTCGGCCGTCTGCAGATGACTCGAGCGCGAACCCACGTACCCTGCCGTTACCACGATGCCTGCTGGAAGCTCCCGCTGTAGATTCAAGTTAAACTGCTGAATCATCCCAGGTCTGAAATTTGTGTTTTGACTATAAACGTTTCCGCTCAGGTCGTTGGGGGTAGGCTGAACGGGAAGGGGGAAGCCTTGGGAGAGAGTGGTTACAGGCGTGATGTCGTCGGATTGGAAAGAGAATGTGCTGTAGAACGGAGGATTCAAATCCAGTCCTTCCGCTCCCAAATTCCATCCCGCATCGTGGAGAATCGCGTATCCCCCCCGGATTACGTTTTTTCGGGAAAACGGGCTGTATACGATGCCGATCCTCGGTTCGAAACCAAGATAGTAGGAGCTGATTCCGGCGGTCTTGCTTGCATTCACCCCGGCAATCAGAAGTTGCCCAGTCGCAAAATCAAAGTTGGAGTATCGGTTTTGCGCTTCTACCGTTGGCGTTGTGTAGTTCCAGGCCAAACCAAGCTGTAACGTTAAGTTGGGCCTTACTCTCCAGCCATCCTGGAAGTACGGCCTAAACTCCTTCCAGCGCCGGCCGGAAATTGAACCTGCGAATTCGTTATCGTGTTCACCACCGGCCGGAATGCCCAATAGAAAACTGGCGATCGGATTCCCGGTGGACCCGTTCAGTGAGCCGTTTAAGAAGCCGGCCGTAAACAGGTTGTCGAACGACATTTCCCCCATCGGAAAGGCGTCGCCCAGTTCGTTCAGTTGGAAGAAGCGAACTCCCACACCCATCGAAAACGAGTGCGGACCGTGGACCCATTCAAAGTCATCGGAATAATGGAAAACGTTGGTGCCATCCTGAATCGGCGAGAATCCGCGATCACCCGCGCCCCAGTACCCCTCATTGAATTGCGTATTCATGAACCCGCTACTGAAAAATGTACCCAGGTTCGCATTCGGTATCTTGAGGAGGTCGCTCCAGTTCGTACCATCCCCGATGGAGATGATGTGATCGAAAATGCGGTTATATCCAGCGGTAAATTGATTGATCTTGGAGTTGGAAAAGATGTGCGTTTCCGAGATCGCTAGGTTGCGCCCGTGATTATTCAATGCCTGATTGCTGGCATAGCCGCCCGGCTGACTGCCAAAACCGGGAAGACCGGACGGAACAAGAACTGAGGCCTGGTCCCGGCTGAAACGCACGAACGCACGGTCCGATGCAGAGAACGTATGATCCATGCGAAAATCAAATTTATTGTCGGTGTACGTCTCTTTCGGCACATCGACGTAGTTAGCTGACAAAACGCCAGGAACATTGGGGAGCGGAAGATAGCTCAATATTTGTTGTGCAATGGAACTGATCCGATCTTGAGGAATGATGTTTCCCGGAAACTGAGTTCGAGTCATAACCCCAGTTGTCGAATCTGTTTGGGTCGTGGCCGGGTCGTAGATCGGCACCTCCGGCGCTCCAGGAAAAGACTCTGTGAAGTTGCCTTCCCGTTCCAGAAGGCTTGGAACCTGCGCTAATGAGGGTATCCCCTGAACACTTCGGGTTCCTTCGTAGTCGAAAAAGAAAAAGGTCTTATCTTTCCAGATTGGACCTCCGATGGAACCGCCAAATTGGTTGCGGATATACTCCGGATTCACGGGTGAAAAATAACTGGCTGCATTCAGGTCTGTGTTGCGCAGAAAGTCATACAGGGTGCCGTGAAATTGGTTGGTTCCCGACTTCGAATTTAACAGCACAGTCGGCCCCGCGCGGGTTCCATACTCAATCGAATAATTAGAGGTAAGGACGTTGAACTCCTGGAGAGCATCGATCGAAGGCACCACGCCCAGTGCCCCTGAGGTTAGTTCCCCATCGTCGACGCCGTCGTAAAGCCAATCAGTCCGGTTTTCACGCGATCCTGCCACCGAGAGAGAGAAAGAACCGCGGATGGAGGTTTCACTGCCGCTGCTGGCACCGCCTGAAAAAAAATCCAAGGGTTGATTCCCTGTGGATACACCCGGAGCGAGGGTGGCCAATTCAACGAAATTGCGCCCGTTCAGAGGGAGGTCGGCCACCTGCTCCGCGTGAACCACCTGACCGAGGGAGGCATTCGCAGTTTCTACCGCGACGGTATTCGCTTCGACTGTGACATTTTCCGTTGCCGTTGATAGCGACAGCCTGAAGTCGATTTCTGGGCTGGCTTGAACTTCGAGCAATATACCGGACCTAGCGGCCGACCGAAAGCCAACCGCAGCGACTTTGATGTCGTAGGTTCCAGTTTGTAAGGCGTTGGCAACGAAACGTCCGGCAGCATCGGTCGTGAGCACGCGCTCGGTGTTGGTTCTGGTTTCGGTAATCGTCACATAGGCCCCGGCAATCGACGCCCCAGAAGAGTCCGTGACAATCCCTAAAAACGACCCGGTCGTTTGCCCATAAACCAGACCGGAAAGGGTGGTCAAGAACAAAAGGATAAAGGCCCGGTGAAGATGCGAGACCTTCGTCATGGTGCCCCCACATCGAGAATAGTTATGGACGAGCAACGAATAGCGGTCATCACTTGATATTTCAGTCTCCGTAATCAATATCTGCAGATCCGCACATGATGGACTTGCATTCGGCCTTTCACGCGAAAGGTCATTCTCTTGATCATCGCGGTGTCGTTCGATGTTTCCAACTCATCCTCACGGCAAACGTGGAACAATATGCAATCTCACAACAATTCCTAAGCACCTGAAATCTTGGGTATTGCGCCCTCTGGGTCGCGCCTAACAATGAGCGTTTGCCGGAAATTCAGCATCGCAGTGCGATTGAGTGTATCTCGGCGAATGAGGACGGGTTTTGCAAAACCGATCTAATTTGTCATTAGTGATCATGCCGTGAGGGTACGCCCCGCCCTTGTATCCGCAGGCACGAACAGGTTCCTCAGCGCTCACTAGTACGAAGGTACGGTCCGTACCATCGTCTAATAGATTTCTCTCGCTGACTCTGGCTTAATCTCACTCACGAACGGCGACGAACTTCGTCGCAGTTGGGCAAGATCAAGAGAATGAGAGGAAAGACGATGTCGGCGGCGATAACTTACGAACGGAACGATGTAGTGGACGTCAGACTTTCATCCCTCGCAATGGAAGCGGCGATCCTGAATGAAGTTCAACAGCCCGCCGCCTACGGGGGGCAAATGGCGAAGTATTTTCGTTTGGGTAAAGCCCCCAGCCTCGTCATAAGTCCGCCTTCGAAACCGCAGATTGCGATTACTCGTTTAGCCTCCCCAAACGGTCTCCCCGGCCAGACTGCATCTATTCCTCCCGAAAAAGCATTCGTCGTATCCGTGCATCTGACGCCGGCATGCGAGCAAGGATGCGAAATCTGGTTGGATGGCCGCTATTTTCGAATCCCGACATGGCCAGCCGGGGGTGTGGGAATTTACGACCTGGAAGCTAACCCTCGTACCCGTAATCGAGGTCCGGTTGACTGGATCCACTACCATGTTCCCCGTTCCACACTCGATGTGTTTACGGATGACCT
>Ga0209447_10000228_pt1 | contig 14817 bp, 9 predicted proteins | sample BogFormECP04_OM3_FD_188243 | JGI IMG/M metagenome (GOLD analysis project Ga0209447, IMG submission 188243) | Bog forest soil microbial communities from Calvert Island, British Columbia, Canada - ECP04_OM3 (SPAdes) (version 2) | ecosystem: Environmental > Aquatic > Freshwater > Wetlands > Bog ... | reverse complement strand
AGAGCGCATTCACGTCGAGATCTTCAACGGCGGCGAGTCCATGACCCCTGGCGTCGTCGGCGCAGTGACGCGAGCTCCGCATCCGCCTGGCGACGAGGCAGACACTGGCCTGTTGCTATCGTTCGCGCGCAGCGGCATTTCCGCACACTGGGACGCGTCGCGGTACGGGAACATCCTCGAAATGGCCGAGGCGTGTGATGTCCCGGTCCGTTGGGCGTGTCGAACTGGTGTTTGTCACAACTGTGAGAGCGGTTTGGTTTCAGGGGCGGTCGTCTATGGACCGGAGCCACTCGACAAGCCGGCCGATGGCAACCTTCTCGTCTGCTGCTCACAGCCGACCAGCGACGTCGTCATCGATTTGTGAAGCTACAGCGTCCGGATTTACAGCAATGGCGAGAAGCGGGAATGGAAAAATGATCCTGCGGCGTATCGCGTCTTTAAGTTTTTTCTTAGGGGAGCCTGTGCGGTCCGGCTTTGGCGCGCCTTTGTGCTACGATTTCCCGCCGGGAGGCTTTCATGAAGATGTTTCTGCTTGGCGCGCTTTTCGCGTCGTCGATTTTTCTCGCCGTTCATACCCAACAATCCACGCAGACGCAGCGCACTCCCTTGTTCGAAAACGACGCCGTGAAGGTGTGGAAGTCCGTCATTTTTCCAGACGCGCCCCTCGCCATGCACCGGCATGAACATCCACGCGTAATCGTAGCGATGACGGGCGGGACGATGAAGATCGTCGAACAGAGCGGCCCCGCTGATTCTCACGTCTGGGAAACCGGCAAAGCTTACTGGCTCCCCGCAAACCCGCCCAACACGATGCACGCCGACGTCAACGCCGGTGATAAGCCGATTGAGGTCGTTGTGGTCGAGTTGAAAAAAGAGAACTAATCCGGGACAGCGCGAACAGATTTCGAAAATGCTCGACCTCGCTGCGTTTTTGCAGGGCGGGCGGGTGATCCGCTCTTCCATAGCACCCAAACAACCTTCCTGGAAACGCCCTGCGCGGCTCGATTCGTATTTCTAATCGGTTATATAGGCCTGACGAAGGACGGCGGCGAAAACACCAGGCAGAAACGCGCGATGGACCAATCTGCGCGGGAGCCCGCGCGGCAGCAACGCCCTGAGGAGTGCGCGGTCGCCTGGAAATAGCCGGTTATTTGGCGGAAAGTCCGCAGAACGGGGAAGGAAGCGCAAGAACTGAGTGATTTTACGGACGATCCGAACGATACATATTTATGGACTTGTCTTCACGCGTCGCGCCAGCGCGAGCGGCCGCGCTGCGCCAGCGAAACAACTTGACAAAGGATAGAGCCTACACTATAAGCCTCTGCAAGGAATAACCGGTTAGACTGTTTTAACGCTTTCGCTTGCAAGACCGGAGCAGGAATCGCGGGGGGATCAGCCGAAGATCCGCCGGCTCGCAGGGTCCGATTCGATCGAGCGTTAACAAACTTGGGGGTGGGGAATGCGAAGCACACGACTTGCAAAATATTCCAGCGTTCTGATTTTTGCATTGGCGCTGTTCACTTGCGGACGGCTGCTGGCCGGCGTGACCGCCAGCATTTCGGGGACGGTCACTGACCCGAGCGGCGCGGTAGTGGCGGGCGCGACGGTAACCGCGACCAACGTGGACACGGGCGTCGCCACCACGCTGACCACCAACGCGGCGGGGTTTTATTCCTTCCAATCGCTGCCGCTGGGCAATTACACCATCAGCGTGCAACAAACCGGATTCAAGGGTTACGCGCAGACGGGACTGGTGCTGGATCTGAACTCTGCGCTGGTGATTGACGTGAAACTCGCGGTGGGCGCGACGACGGAGAAGGTGGAAGTATCCGCCGACGCTTTGCACGTGGACACCGAAAGCACGCAGATGGGCGAGGTGATCACCGGCAAGACGATGACGGACGTGCCGCTAGTGACCCGCAGCTATACCGATTTGTTGGGTTTGCAGCCGGGCGTGGCGCAGACGGCGTCACAAATGACGGGAGCTTACGCGGGACCATTTATTTCGGCGGGTTTTGCGGTGCCACAAGTATCGGGCGATTTGGATTCCGGCGCGGTTTCTGTGAATGGAATGCGCGAATCGGAAAACGGTTTCATCCTGAATGGAATACTGGTGCAGGAGATGGGATTTTCCGGCGCCGGTGCGATTCCCAATCTCGATTCGATTTATGAGTTTCGTATTCTGACGAACAATCCCGACGCCGAGTACGGCAACTACAGCGGCGGGCTGATTAACGTGGTCACAAAATCGGGCACGAACGGATACCACGGGAATCTCTTTGAATTTGTGCGCAACACGGATTTCGACGCCGCGAACTACTTTGACAAAGGGCAGCGGGGCGCCTATCACCAGAACCAATTTGGCGGCACCTTCGGCGGCCCCATTAAACGCGACAAGATTTTCTTCTTTGCCGACTATCAAGGAAACCGGGTAATTCAAGGCATAACCCAACGCATCACCGGAGCCCCGACCGCGGATGAAGAGTCGGGAAACTTCAGCAGCCTGGCAAACAGTTTCGTCATGAATAACCCCATTCAGGGTCTCCCTCCGGTCCCCACGACGGTGAATGGAACGGCTTGGGCAACTCAATTAAGCACTCAACTGGGATATACCGTAATGAGTGGGGAGAACTATTACGTTCCGGGGTGCACGTCGACCAACCCGGCCACGGGTTGCGTCTTCGGGAGTCCTACCGGACCGCAACTATCGCCCACCGTCTTTAATCCAATTTCGGGAAACCTTCTGCCGTTCATTCTGCCCGCGAACGGAGTGGACGCTACATCGGGCCTGCCGACCTTTACCACCAATGCCGGAGCAATAGATCTTAACGACAACAAGTTCAGCGGGCGGGGGGACGCTAACACCAGTTTCGGGCTCCTGACAGCGTATTTCTACTGGGACAAATTCAACCAACTCAGCCCCTATTGGCCGGGGAACGCGCCGGTTTATCCGGGATTCAACGTGAGTGGAAAAGGGCAAACCTACAACGTCGATCTCGGAGCTACGAAAACGTTTGGCTCCGCATCGGTAAACGAATTTCGCTTGGGATATTTTCGCCTGGATACGTTGTTCAACCAACCCCAAGGTGGAAAGGGAGTGACGCTGGCGAGCCTGGGATTTGCTTCGGGCGCGGGGGGCGCTCCGGGCATCGTGCCACTGGTGCCTTCGCTGGAAGGCGTTCCGGAAATTGACTTCAACGACTTTGTGATCGGCGTGCCGAGCCGTCCGAACGGCCTGATCGATAACATTTACCAGGTGGTGGACAATTACAGCCACATTGTGGGCACGCACACACTGAAATTCGGGGGCCAGTATCACTACGACCAACTGGAAGAAGACCTGATTGATAACGTTTCGAACGGGAACTTCTTCTTCGGAAGTAATTTCAACGGCCAGCCCAGCGAAACGGGAGTCGATTTTGTGGACTTCCTGCTGGGAGCGCCCAGTTCGTACGTGCAGGGGCAATCGTACCCTTCGTACGGCCGCAATTTTTATCTCGGCTTGTACGGGCAAGATAGCTGGCGCGTGAAATCGAATTTGACGTTCAACTATGGACTGCGCTACGACGTCAGCGCGCCGTGGAAAGTAAAGTACAACCAATTTCAAACTTTGATTCCCAAGGAACAATCCGTCGTTTTCCCCGGTTCACCGGTAGGGTGGGTGTTTCCCGGTGATCCAGGTGTTCCGAGCACGCTGGCGCCCACCCGTTGGAACAATTTTGCTCCGAGGTTAGGCTTGGCGTATTCATTCGGAGACTATGACGGCATGCTCGGCAAGATCCTGGGCAAACCCGGATCTACCAGCATCCGCGCAGGTTGGGGTATTTTCTACAGCACGTTCGAAGGCGCGACGGACTTCAACGAAATTGGCGACGCGCCATTCGGAAACTATACGGGGCAGAACGAACCGACTTTCGCCGCTCCGTTTACCAACCGTGCCGCGGGCTCGTCCATCACAAACTTTTTCCCCGTAACCCAGCCGCCGCTGCATTTTTCGGCCAAGAATCCTGCGAGCGGACCCCCATACGACAACTTAACCGATTTCTTTAACGCCTTCGGGACGATCGGCAGTTCGCCGGCCTTCTACAACAAGAACCGGCTCCCCTACGCGGAAGAATATGAACTCTCCATCGAACACCAGTTTACCAGTGCTGATTTGTTGACCTTGAGCTATGTGGGCACGCAAGGGCACCGGTTACTCTCGTCGGAGTCTGCGAATCCGGGAAGTCCGTCGCTGTGCCTGCAACTTGCGGCCGAAAACGCGATTGCGGTGGGAACGACGAATACCACATGCAGCCCCGGCAACGAAAACCTGGTTTACGCTATCCCGGGCGGTGGATTCCAGCCTGGCACGCGACTAAATTTCCCCGGTACAACGCTCCCAGGCGGTACGCCGATCGTTCCGTTCGGCAACGATTCGTATTTCATCACCGCCGGCGCGTCCTCCTACAATTCCCTGCAGGTTAGCTACCGGCACACGAGTGGCCGCCTGCAGACCCTAGTCGGCTATACGCTCAGCAAGGCGTTCGACGATTCGTCAGGTTACGGCGAGCAGATCAATCCTATTAACCACCGGTTGAGCCGCGGGCTTGCCGCGTTCGACAGCACGAACAATTTCGTGGCCAGCTACAACTACAGCCTGCCGATCGATAAACTGGGCGGGCCATCGCGCCTCACCCACGGATGGGCCATCAGCGGAATCACAAAATTTGCCACTGGTCTGCCTGTGACGCTCGTCGAAACTGACGACCAATCGCTGCTCGGTACGGGATTCGGCGGACCGATTACTCTGCCGGTGGACACGCCCAATTTGGTTGCGCCGGTTGTGATTGAGAACCCGCGAAATACCGGCGGCCAATACTTCTCGACGTCATCGTTCGAGCCTTCCGCTTTGGGCTCGCAGGGTGATTCCAGGCGCCGGTTCTTCCACGGGCCTGGAATCAACAATTGGGATTTTGCCGTAGTCAAAGACACGCGGATCACGGAACGCGTCAACCTGCAATTCCGCGCTGAGCTATTTAACATGTTCAATCACACTCAGTTCTTGACGCCGAGTGGGATTACCGGTTTCACTCCAATCCCCCCAGCCCAGGGAGGCGGCTTCGCGCCTACATCGGCGTCGTTCGGCCAGGTTCCTGGAACGCTGCCGGGACGCATTGGCCAGCTTTCTTTGAAACTGTACTTCTAGTCAGAATAGAACGAAGACGCAGAGCGAAGGCTTCGATGCTGCGGGAACCGGACGGATCGCATCCGTCCGGTTTTGTTCGAAAGCAGTCGAACGCCCGCGCGGAAATGCGGGCGCTGCAAAGAGCACACATCCATGGCGGCCCCAGGCGTTCTGGCAGCGACGTTAGTGAAACCCGGGAAGTACGAGATACGCGAATTCCCTCTGCCGGAACCCGCTGCTGGTTGTGTGCTGATTCGCATGGAAATGTCCGGGATTTGCGGCACGGACAAGCACACTTTTCAGGGTTACACCGCTCAGTATGGCGGCCGTCAGTTGGAATTTCCGATTATTCAGGGGCACGAGAACGTCGGAACGATTGCGGCGATTGGCGGCGACGGAAAGTACGCGGACTTCGAGGGCGTGGCGCTGCGTGAGGGCGATCGCGTGGTGGTGGGCGCGAACGTGGCGTGCGGCGAGTGTTACTACTGCCGGCACGATTTTCCGTACTACTGCTGCGAGAAGACGACGGATTACGGCAACAATCTGAGCGCGAAAGATCCGCCGCATTTGTTCGGCGGATGGGCGCAGTACATGTATGTGCTGCCCGGAAGTTTTCTGGTGAAGGTGCCGGACGATTTGCCTTCCGAGGTGGCGGTGCTGACGGAGATTTTCGCGGTGTCCGTGGGACTGGACCGCGCGAAACAGATGTCCGCGTTTCCGAACGAGTCGTTTCGTTTCGACGACACGGTGGTGGTCCTCGGCGTGGGTCCTTTGGGAATGTGCTTTCTGATGAAGGCGCGCATGCTGGGCGCGGGAACGATTATCGCGGTGGATAAGTCGGAGTACCGCTTGAATTTTGCGAAGCGCTTGGGCGCGGACTTCGCGGTGAATGTCGAAAGCATGTCGAAACCGGAGCGCCTGAAGATGGTGAAAGATTTGACGCACGGGCGCGGCGCGGACATGGTGATTGAATGTGCCGGAGTGCCGCAAGCGGTGCCGGAGGCGCTGGAGATGTTGCGCGTGGGGGGATTGCTGGTGGAGGCGGGCAACTTTTCGGATTTAGGCGAGGTCGCCATTAGCCCGCACCGCCATATTTGCGCGAAAAATGCGCGCATTCTGGGCGTGGGCGGCGAGGAGCCGGCGGCTTACGGGCCGGGCATGCGGCAGATGGCGCGTTACATGAAGAATTATCCGCTGCGGGAATTTGTGACGCACCGGTATGGATTGCGCGACGTGGATGCAGCGATGAGGAAATCCGTGGAAGCGGAATCTATGAAAGTCGTGCTGGAGCCGTGGCGGTAGCATTGGGTGGCAACCGCAGAGCGGGACATCCATGTACACACACTACCTTTTGCATTTCGCGCGCCGTAAGAGGATGATGAATCTGTGAAAATGTCGAAAGCAACCCGCGGGCCGTCCAGCGCTATCACGGCGCTCCCAGCCAGCCGTCCCTGCGCCGGCTACCTCCAAAAACGCCAATTTCTATTCAATACAAATGAACCCTTTCTTCGCACCGCGAATTTTTTAACACACGGAAAACAAGGCACTTACCTTTTTCTATTCAATACAAATGAGCGGTCACGAATCACCACCACACCCGCGGTCCGTAGTGATTTTCACGTTTTGGTACCAGCTCCATGGCCGCGAAAGAGCATTGCAAGGGAATTCAATCTTTCTGGAAAGAGGAATTCATGAGCGCAAGCAGCGAGCGATTTCTATTTGCTTCGGCACCCGATAGCTGGGGAGTGCTGGATTATCCCGGGCCATCGTGGGAGCAATCGTACGAAAAGATGCTGGATGAGATGGTGGAAGCCGGCTACACGGGATCGGAACTCGGGCCGTACGGTTTTTTTCCCACTGATCCGAAAATTCTTCAGCCGCAGCTGGAAAAGCGCAAGCTGAAGCTGCTGGCTTCATTCGTGCCGGTGAAAATGACAGATCCGGCGGCGGGCCATGCGGTGATGGAGAGAATTCGCAAGGTGGGAAATTTGCTGGCCACTTTGAAAGCGCCGTTCCTGGTGATTGCGGATGACCAATCGCCCGAGCGCAACGCGTTTTCGGGACGCGCTTACGACAAGGGATGCCCTACGCTGAGCGCCGAGCAGTGGAAGCACATCGGGAAAATTGTGGCGGACGCGGAGAAAGTGGCAAACGAATTTGGGCTGGATTTGGTGTTCCATCCGCACGTGGCGACCTATGTGGAAACGCCTGAAGAGTGCGAGCGTTTTTTTGACGCGACAGCGCACACGAATGTCGGCTTGTGTTTGGATACCGGACACTGCGTTTACGGCTATGGCGATTCCGTGAAAGAGGCGGAGAAATATAAGAGCAAGCTGCGCTTCGTGCACATCAAGGACTGCAATACGAACGTGCTGCAAGAGGCGCGGCGCAACCAGTGGACTTTCGAAGAGGCCATCGAGCACAAGGTTTTTACGGTGATCGGGCAGGGCAACATTGATTTCCCGGCATTTTTCCGCACGCTGGTGAAGAACGGGTATTCGGGATGGTCGGTGGTGGAGCAGGATGTAAAATTTGGCGCGACGCCGATTCCGCCGGCCGAGAGCGTGGCAGCGAGTTTGAAATATTTGCGGGGAGTTGTGAATGACCTCGGAGTAGCCGCGGGAGCGCGTTAGGCGCGGACGTGGCGATTTAGATTTCCAGCAGTGTTGTCGTAACTAAGGGCCAGATTTATCGGGGAGAAGTTGGAATGAAGAAGCTCGGAGTAGGAGTGCTGGGCGTCGGGGAGATGGGCAAACGGCACGCGGAGAATCTGCGCCGGTTGGTGCCGGAGGCGCGGCTGGTGGCGATTGCGGACGCTTCGGCCGAGCGCGCCAGAGCAGTGGCGGAGGAACTCGAGATCGAGAATTGGTACAGCAGTCTGGACGCGATGCTGGAGCGCAAAGACCTCGACGCGGTGCTGATCGCCACGCCCGACAAGTTTCACGCGCAAGCGGTGGAGACGGCGGTGCGCGCGGGGAAAGATGTGCTGTGCGAGAAGCCGCTGGCGCTGAATCTCTCTGATGCGCGCGCAGCGATTGATGCCGTGGCCAAATCAGGCCGGCGATTGCAGGTTGGTTTCATGCGTCGTTACGATCCTGCTTATGCGGCAGCCATGAAACGGATTGAAGCCGGCGAAATTGGGGTTCCGGTGATTTTCAAATCGCTGGGACGCGATAAAGAGTGGGGCCCTATTGCGGCATACGAGTCACGCATCAACGGAATGATTTTTTACACGAACACGATCCACGATTTCGATTTGGCGCGCTGGATGATGCAGGACGAAGTCAGCTCGGTGCATGCGTACACGACGGCCGCGATTCGGCCGGAACTTGCGAAGTTTGGAGACGTAGTGGCGAGCGTGGTGAACCTGACGTACCGCCGGGGCGCAATCGGAAACGTGGAATCGTACGCGCAGGCGATTTACGGATATGACGTGCGCACCGAGATCGTCGGATCGAAAGGCTCGATTTTTGTCGGCAGCCTGCAGCAGGCGCCGGCCGTTTTTCTATCGGCGAAGGGTGGCGAGCGGAGCCTGGCCGATCATTTTCTGACGCGGTTCGCGGATGCATATCTCGCCGAGGTGCGCGATTTTGTGCACAACATGCTGCACGACCTTGCGCCGCGAGTTACGGGCGACGACGGGCTGAAAGCGCTGGCGATCGCGGTCGCGGCGGAGAAATCGTACCTGCAGGCGAAACCGATTGAGGTGGCGCTGGCGGATGTGCGGGCGGCATCGTGACGCGCGGCTTCAGTCGTTAACAAGATTGGATGAATGGACGGAAAACATGACGCGCGCAACTGAAACTGTTTACAAAAGTCCTCTGCACAAAATGACGCAAACCACTCCCACCTGTTTGTGGAACGATTCCGCTTCCATCGAAGAGCTGACGTATTCGATCGAACATGGAGCTGTAGGTGCGACGTGTAATCCGGTGATTGTGGTAGGCGTTCTGAAAAAGGAGATGAGTTTCTGGAAGGGCCGCATACAAGAACTGATCAAAGAGCTGCCCACGGCGACTGAAGACGAGATCGCCTGGCAACTGGTACGCGAAATATCCATCCGCGCCGCGGCTCTGCTGAAGCCGATCTTCGATGCGCAGCGCGGCCGCAACGGCAGGCTTTCGATTCAAACGGACCCGCGGCTATTTCGCGACAGCCAGGCAATCGTGAAGCAGGCGATGGAATTCAGCCAGCTCGCGCCAAACATGATCGTAAAGATTCCCGTGACGCGCGCGGGAATTCCGGCAATCGAAGAAGCTACCTACCGCGGAGTGAGCATCAACGCGACCGTGTCGTTTACATTGCCGCAGTGCATCGCCGTTGCCGAAGCGGTGGAGCGCGGCCTGCAACGACGCGCAAAGGAAGGCAAGGAAATCGCCAGCATGGGGCCAGTGTGCACGCTGATGGTGGGGCGCCTGGACGACTGGCTGAAGGTCGTGATGGAAAAAGAAAATATCGCGATCGATCCGGGATATCTTGAATGGGCCGGAGTGGCGGTGCTGAAGAAGGCGTACCGCATATTCAAGGAGCGAGGCTATCGCATCCGGCTGCTTTCGGCTGCGTTTCGCAATCATATGCACTGGAGCGAATTTATTGGCGCCGACATGGTGATTTCGCCACCGTACCCGTGGCAAGTGCGATTCAATGCGAGCGACATCGAAGTGCGTTCGCGAATTGATGAGCCGGTGCGGGCGGAGATCGTGGAGGACCTTTCCAGGAAATTTGCGGATTTCCGGCGCGCGAACACCGAAGGCGGATTAAAGGTGGAGGAATTCGATTCTTTCGCGCCGACGCGGCGGACTTTGCGGCAGTTCATTACGGCGTGCCACGATTTGGATGCGGTGGTGCGAGATATTTTGATCCCGAATCCGGAAGCGTAGTGATGCGGCGCAATAGCGGATGGCGATCCGCAAACACACGAAATATCAGCTGAATCCAATTTTGGAACAGGAGATTCGCACGTGGGAAAACTGGCGATTACCGGTGGCGAGCCCGTACGCAAGACACCCTTCACGCCGTGGCCCGTCGCCACGAAGGAGGAATTCGCCGCGCTGGAGGACGCTTTCACCAGCTTGAAATGGGGCGGCCAACCGTTCCCTGGCAAATACGCGGATGCGTTCGCGAAAAAATTCGCCGCATTTCAGACCGCGAAGTATGGCCAGTGCGTGAGCACCGGGACAGTGGCGATCGAGGCTTGCCTGAAGGCGATTCAGATTCGTCCTGGAGATGAAGTAATTGTGCCGGCGTACACCTGGGAGGGAACGGTCGGTCCGGTGCTGCTGCTCAATGCCGTGCCGGTATTCGTGGATGTGGATCCGGAAACGTATTGCCTGGACGCGAAGCTGATCGAGCAAGCCATTACGCCGAAGACGAAGGCGATTCTGCCCGTGCACCTGGGGATGCGTTTTGCGGACATGGACGAAATTTTGCGCATTGCCAAGAAACACAATTTGAAAGTGATCGAGGATTGCGCGCACGCGCATGGCGCCATGTGGAAGGGGCAGGGCGCGGGTTCCATGGGAGACCTGGGAGCGTTCAGTTTTCAGTCTAGCAAGTTGATCACCTCGGGCGAAGGCGGCGCGGTGATCACCAACACGCTGGAATACATGGAGCTGGTGCAGAGCTATATCAACGCGGGGCGCGCCAGCCTGACGGATCAATATCATCATCGCATCATCGGATTTAATCATCGGCTGAGCGAGCTGCAGGCGGCGGTGCTGGGGCCGCAGCTGGATCGTTTGCCGCAGCAGGCCGCGACGCGCGAAAAAAATGTGAAGCATTTCGAATCGCGGCTGCAGAATACGGCCGCCATCAAATTGTTGAAGCCCGAACCACGGATTACGCGCCTCGCGCCCTACGGCTTCATGTTCAAATATTTTTCGGAGAAGGCGAATGATATTCCGCGCGCGGCGTTTGTGGGCGCGCTGCAGCTGGAAGGCATTCCTTGCGATGGGCTTTTCTACGAGCCTGTGTACAAGAGCTCGCTGTTCCCTTTGAAGCCCGAGGACTTCCCTGCTCTGAGTTGGGGGCGCGAGAAGCCGCTTGATTTGCGCAACATGTATTCGTGTCCAGTGGCGGATCGCGCGGCTTATCACGAGGCGGTGTGGTTTCCGCATCAGCTTTTCGTGGGCAGCATGGCGGACGTGGACTCGATCGCGGATGCGATTGAGAAAGTTCTGGGTGCGAGCGAGGAATTGCGTGGTTTGGATCACAAGGCGATTCGAAATCAGAGGCTGGGGCGCGCGGATCGCGAGAGTTAGGCGAAGCGGGAGCGCAAGAGCATCCGGCGCCGGCGTTTCACGTTCTGGGGAGAGTTCCAATCAATGGGCGTGGGGAAAAAGGTTGGGTTTGCGGTGGTGGGCCTGGGCACGATCGCGCAAGGATTTGTATTACCGAGCTTCGCGAAGTGCAGGAACGCAAAACTGGTGGCGGTAGTCAGCAGGGATAACGGCAAGGCCGCGCGAGTGGCGCGCAGATTCAAGGCCAGCGCGCATTACAGCAACGACGAGTACGCGGCGTGCCTCGCGAATCCTGAAGTGGACGCCGTTTTCGTGGCGACTCCGAACGGCCTGCATGAGTCTTTCACGGTGCAGGCAGCGCAGGCCGGCAAACACGTGCTGTGCGAGAAGCCTTTGGCGGCAACGGCCGAGCAGGCCGCGCGAATGGTGGAAGCTTGCCGGCGAAACCGCGTGCTGTTGATGACCGCATACCGAAAATATTTTGAGCCCAGCAGTCTTTACCTGAAGCAATTGATTCAGAACGGCGAGCTGGGCCAGATTGACATAATACACACGGCGTTCAGTGAATTGTATTCGGCGGGCAAGTCGTTGCCGTGGCTGGTGGATTCGAATCTGGCAGGCGGCGGGCCGCTGATGGATTTGGGTGTGTATTGCGTGAACACTTCGCGCTGGCTGGTGGAGGAGGATCCGGTGGAGGTGAGCGCGCAGACTTGGGCGCGCGACACGGTGACGTTCTGGGACGTGGAGGAAGGGATTTCGTTCCGCTTGCAGTTTCCAAGCGGACTTGTGGTCCAGGGCAGCTCGTCGTATGCGGCGGTCTTGTCATCCTTTATATACGTGCAGGGGACGAAGGGGTGGGCGTCGCTAACTCCTGCATTTCCATTCGATGAAGTGCGGCGGCTCACGGGCAAGATCGGGAAACGCGCGATTGACCGGACGTTTCCGATCGTTGACGAGTTTGGCCTGGAGCTGAAGGAGTTCGCTTCGGCGATTCAGAACCGGCGGCCGGTGGAAAGCGACGGCGTGCAGGGGCATCGGGATATGGTAATTCTTGAGTCAATTTATAACTCGGCAAGAAAACAGCGGCCGCTTGTCATAAACTACTGAGTGGCGCGCAGTGGACGCTGCGAATTTACGGGCGCAGCAGCGCGAGTTCTTTGGTTACAAGGCTGATACGGATGACCGCCGTGAAAAAAGCAGGGCGTAAAAAATCGGGCAAGACTGCCAGCATCTACGATGTTGCGAAGATGTCGCGCGTCTCCGTCTTCACGGTTTCCGCGGTGGTGAACCACAAGAGCCACGTGGGCGAGAAGCTGCGCAAGCGCGTGGAAGCGGCGATCCGCAAGCTGAATTACCGCCCGAACCTGATTGCGCGGAGCCTGGCGAATCAGCGCACGCACACCATCGGCATGATCGTGCCGGATATCGCTAATCCTTTTTTCCCGATGGTGGTGCGCGGAGCGGAAGATGCCGCGCAGCGGCACGGGTACAATCTGCTGCTGTGCAACAGCGACGACTCTCTCGCCAAAGAAGAAAAATCGGTGGAGTTGCTGCTCTCGAAGCGCGTGGATGGGATTCTGCTGACGAAGGCCGCGGAGGATTTCCGGCCATCGCTGCGGCAGATGATCAAAGAAGTTAACATCCCTTTTGTGCTGGTGATGCGCACGTATCCGAAATTGACCAAGGATGCCGTGATTACCGACGATTACCAGGGCGCGTACGACGCGGTGTGCCATCTGGCGCGTTCCGGAAGGCGGCGCATCGGGTTGATCGGCGGCCCGCGCAAGGTGAGCAATGCGCAAGCGCGCTGGGAAGGATTTCGCGACGCGTTGAAGGCGGAAGGACTGGCTTACGAACCCGAGCTGGACATCGAAGGAGACTATCGGATCGAATCCGGATTTCGCGCGGGGCACGCATTGCTCTCGCACCGGCCGGATGGGATTTATGTGGCGAACCATTTGATGACCGTGGGATTGCTGAAGGCCGCGGAAGAAATGGGCTTGCGCTGCCCGGAAGATTTTGGCCTGGTGAGTTTTGATGATTATCCCTGGCTGGGAGTTTTTCGACCGCGGTTGACGACCGTGGAATTGCCGAAACACCAGCTGGGGATCGAGGCTGCGGAACTGCTGATCCGCCGCATTGCGGGAGATCGTAGCAAGGCCGTGGTGAAAAAGCTGCAGCCGGAATTGCGCATTCGCGAATCGTGCGGGTTTGCGCTGCACGTGTCGCGCGGGCAATCGCTGGACTACGAGCCGGGCAAAACAAAAAACGCGTTGGTTCGAGACTTGCGGTAAAACGCATTTCTGGCGCCGCACACTTTACGATTCGCTGAAGTCAATTAATTTGGGTCTGCGTGTAAATCCCCGTGTTTTGTAGCCACCGTAGAGAATTCCCACCACCAGCCAGGCCAGGCCGGCATATTTCGTCCAGGTTTGCAGGCTGATCAGCAGCAGCAAACAGAAAACGAAGCCGAAGCCGGGAACGAAGGCGTCCACGAAGAAATTGCGCTGCCCGATTGCTTCGCGCGAAAACCAGAAGTGGCGGAAGGCGGCGAGATTCACGCCCATGAATGCCAGCAGCGCGCCGAAGGTGACGATTTCCGCGGCGTGCTCCCACGGAATGGTGACCACGCCGATGTACGCGAGGACGCCGACGATCCACACATTGTAGACGGGATTGCTTTTCCTGGGGCTGAGGTAGCCGAAGATCTTTTTCGGCAGCACATCGTCACGACCCATGCTGTAGAGCAGGCGCGACGCGCCGACGTGTCCGGCAAGCCCGCAGGCGATGCTGGAAACGATAAGCATGACGCCGTACGCAGCGAACAGCGCGGGGCCGCTGGCCATTCTGGCGACGTCCATGAACGCGGTTTCCGGATTTTGCAGCGTGGTGTAGTCCGGCCAGACGCGCTGTGCGAGATAAACCTGCAGGCCGCTGAAAAGTCCGGTGAAGATAACGACCAGGACGGAGGCGAGCAGCACGTTGCGTTTGGGATTGTGGACTTCTTCGGCAAGGATGGAGACCCCATCAAAGCCGATGAAGACCAGCGCGGCGAGCGAGGTGCCGGCGGCGACGGCGCGAATATTAAATGTGGCCGGATTGTAAATCGGATGCAGAGAGAACAGTCCGGCGAAATGCTGGTGCAAGACGATGAAGCGGAACGATTCGACCAGGAATACGGTGGTGACGAGCAACATGAAGCCGAGCAGGACTTCGTTGGTGCGCGCGGTGAATTTAATTCCCTGCACCGTGAGGACGGTGATGAAGCCCACGGTGACGGCCGCCAGAATTGCGAAAGGGATGCGCGGCGTCATGCGCTGGATGGCGAGCGCAGCGTAGAGAGCGTTCTGGATGGGCTGAAAGAGGTATTCGAGGAACATGGCCCAGCCGACGACGAATCCGAAGTGCGGA
>Ga0209447_10000227_pt1 | contig 14848 bp, 14 predicted proteins | sample BogFormECP04_OM3_FD_188243 | JGI IMG/M metagenome (GOLD analysis project Ga0209447, IMG submission 188243) | Bog forest soil microbial communities from Calvert Island, British Columbia, Canada - ECP04_OM3 (SPAdes) (version 2) | ecosystem: Environmental > Aquatic > Freshwater > Wetlands > Bog ... | reverse complement strand
CGCTCGGCCATTCTTTTCGATGCGTCGCGCGAGCGGTTCTTCTCCACCCGCATCCGCGAATACATCGAAGAAAAAGAATTAGCCGGCGGCACCGAGCTTTTCGAACTGGTAAAGGGTTCCAGCATCGAATACGAATCTCTGCTCGAGCGCCTGCTGACGCAGGAAACATCTTTCTTTCGTTATCCGGCCGTTTACGACGCGCTGGAAAAACGCATTTTGCCGGAGGTGCAGGAACGCAAGTTCTGGCAGAACCCCCGCGCGCTGCGCATCTGGAGCGCCGGCTGTTCCACGGGTGAAGAGGCCTATTCCATCGCCATCACCCTGTGCGACGCGCTGAAATTTGTAGAAGCCTGGGAAATCGAAATTCTCGCGACGGACATCAGCCGCCGCGCGCTGCGCCACGCCGAACGCGGCCTGTACAGCAAGCGCAGCCTGCAAGATGTCTCGCTCGGGCAAGTGGATACTCACTTTACGAGCACCAAGCACGGCTTTCAAATCAAGCCGCGCATCAGAAAAATGATTTCGTTCGCGCAAATGAATCTGGTCGAGCCGGTCTATGTCGGCAAGCTGGACTGCATCTTCTGCATGAACGTGCTCATGTATTTTTCGGAATCGCGCCGTCTCGCGATTCTGCGCCGCTTTTACGACGCACTCGAACCGGGCGGCTATTTTCTCTTGGGGCATTCGGAGACGCTCTCCAACGTGCCCATGAAATTTGAATCTCTGGTAATCGGCGATTGCCGCATCTATCGCAAGCCGGTCGTTTCCGAATCGCGCGCTGCATCCGTGTTGGTGGAGGAAAGCCTGTGAACGGGCCCAATCAGGAATCCGTCGAGCTCTTCCTCCAGGAGGCGTCCGAAAACCTCCAGTATCTGCGGGAATATTCCGGCATGTTGCAGGAACCGCAGACCCGGCCCGAAGATCTCGAAAAACTTTACATCGCCGCGCACACTCTCGCAGGCACTTCCGCCAGCTACGGTTTCCCCCAATTTTCCGAAGTCGCCGCGAAAATGGCGCACATCTTTCATTACGCCATGAACGCCACGCTCACCGCGGACATGCACGGCCCGCTCACTGAATTTATCTCCGATGCCATTTCCGTTCTCGAATTCGATTTGCTGCAAATCAGTTCCAGCGGCACCGAAACGGAAGGCGACATCCTAGCGTTCAAACAACGCTACGCGTTCGCCTTTCCCGCGCCGCCCGTCTCACGCGCTGCCCGCGAAGCCGCAGCCGAACAAGCAGCGGCCGAAGAACCCGTAGCCGATGCGCCGCCGGCATATTCATTCGTTGATAATCTGCCGCAGGATAGCGAGGTCCCAGCCGAAGTCCTCGAATTTTTCGTTCCCGAAGCCGAGGAGCATCTCCAAGCCGTCACCGAATGTCTCCTCGCGCTCGAAGCCAATCCGAATGCGGAAGATATCAACCGCCTCTTCCGCTCCATGCACACCGTGAAAGGCTCCGCCGCGCAAGTCGGACTGCATCGCCTCTCTGCCGTCGCGCATCGCGTCGAAGATCTGATCGGCCGCCTGCGCGATGGCGTCCTGAAACCCAGCGCCAATATCGTGGACATCTGCCTGGAATCCGTGGACGTCCTGAAAAAATTCCTCCACCGCCAGTGGTCCGGCGACGAAGAAATGCGCGCCGCGGTAGATCCGCTCCTCGCGCAAATCGCCGAACTCGCCCCCGAAGAATACGAAGACGCGGCGCCGTCGCAATCCATGCCCGCCGACGGAACAGAAACCACAACCACCGAAACCGGAATCGCCGCGCCAGAAAAGCGCCGCGCCGCTCCCGAAGCCCTGCCGCAAGCGAAATCCGTGCGCATCTCGCTCGAACGCCTCGACCGCATGATGAACGCCGTCGGCGAACTCGTCATCAACCGCACCCGCATGGTCGGCCGCCTGGCCGAACTGGCCAAACTGGTCGAGGTCTTGAATTTCTCGAAGAGCCGCCTCTCCGGAAAAGTTTCCGAATTCCAGGAAAAGCACGAGTTCAGCAAAATCCAGCCGTCACTCGTTCCCGGCAGTCACGCGCCGCAAATGGACACCTTCCGCCCGAATTTCCTGGGCATGCCCGCGATCACTTCCAACGACCTGCTCGAATTCAGCGAGCTGGAAATGGACCGCTACGACGACGTCAACATCCTCTCCCGCTCGCTCACCGAAATTTCCGCCGACGTCAACGTCGTCCTCACCCAGCTCGAAGGTTTCATGGGCCGTGTGGATTCAGACATTGATGAATTCACCAAGCTAGCTCATCACCTGCAGGATGAAATCACCGCCGCGCGCATGGTCCCCATCGGCAACCTTTACACCCGCCTTACCCGCACCGTGCGCGACGCCGCCAACGCTACCGGCAAGCTTGTTGACCTTTCGCTCGAAGGCGCGGACACCGAACTCGACAACAATATTATTCAGCACGTTTCCGATCCGCTGATTCACCTCGTGCGCAACGCCGTGGCCCACGGCGTCGAAGACCGCCGCACCCGCCAGCGCTCCGGAAAATCCGAAAAGGGCCTGGTCAGTGTCCGCGCCTATCATCGCGGCAATCACATTTTCATCGAAGTCGAAGACGATGGCCGCGGCATTGATTACGATGGCGCCCGCCGCCGCGTCGTCGAAATGGGCGCGATGTCGTCCGTCGCGGCCGCCGAACTCACCGAACGCGAGCTGCGCGAATTTCTTTTCCGTCCCGGTTTTACCACCGCCTCTGCCATGACGGAGCTGGCTGGCCGCGGCGTCGGCCTAGACGTAGTCCGCGCCAACGTGCATGCGCTGAACGGGGAAATTGAAGTCCGCTCCGAGCCCGGCCACGGCGCCACCTTCACCGTAAAAGTTCCGCTCACGTTAATCATCTCGCAAGCGCTCTTCGTGCGCTGCGGCACATCCGTCTTCGCTCTGCCGCTTGCCGTAGTCGAGGAAATTCGTCGCCTCAAACCCGACGAAATCGAAGACGTCGGCGGCAAACTCCTCACCCGCGTCCGCGACGTAGTCACCGAAGTAGTGCGCCTGGATGTCCAACTCGCCCTGCCGCCGCTCGAACCGCTGAATGGCTACTTCCACATGGTCATAGTCAAAGTCGCCGGCAAACAAGTGGGTGTCGTCGTCGAAGAAGTCCTCGGCAAAGACGAAATCGTAATCAAGAACCTCGGCGATTATCTCCGCAGCGTGAAACTCTTCCCCGGCACCACCATCGCGCCGGACGGCAGCCTGATTCTGTTAATCGATTTGAACCGCCTCGCGTCTGCGGACACTGCCGAGCGCAACGCGCTGCCCGCTTCCTCACCAGCAGCCCGCGTTTTCGCTCCAGGTGCCGAAGCAGTAGCCGCCGGCAGCATCCCAGCTGGCGCCGTGGATTCCATCGAGAATGATCGCGTCGTAGTGGTCGCGGACGATTCCATCAGCGTCCGCAAATTCGTCGGACGCATGCTGGAAAAAGCCGGCTATCGCGTGAAACTCGCCTCCGACGGCCTCGAAGCCTCCGAACTCGTCGCCCAGATCGGTTGCCACCTCGTCATCACCGACCTCGAAATGCCGCGCATGAACGGCTACGAGCTAATGGCCCATCTGCGCCAGAATCCCGTCACGAGAAAAATTCCCGTGATGGTCGTCACTTCTCGCGCCGGCGCCAAACATCGCGATCGCGCCATAAAAGAAGGCGCCGCCGCATTTCTAACCAAGCCCGTGCAGGAAGATCAGTTGGTGGCAACGGTAGATGAACTGATCGGAGCGGAAAAACCCGACACACGCCGCAAGTTAAACGTTCCAGTGCGGCAGGATTCAAATGATTAAGGTCCCCGAGAAAAAAATTCGCGTCCTCGTCGCCGATGATTCCGCCTTCATGTGCAAGGTGCTGAAGGAAATCATCAATTCCGACGCGCAACTCGAAGTCGCCGGCACCGCCCGCGACGGCCGCGAAGCCGTAGCCCTAGCCGAATCTCTGCGCCCAGACGTAATCACCATGGACATCAACATGCCGCACCTCGATGGCCTGCAAGCCACCGAGCTGATCATGTCCCAGCATCCCCGGCCGGTAGTGATCGTCAGCTCCGAATCCCGCGAAGGCGCCGCCAGCACCCTGCGCGCCCTCGAACTCGGCGCCATTGACTTCGTGCCCAAGCCCACCAACGGCATTGACCTGGACATGCGCAATATCCGCGAAGAACTCACGCGCAAACTAAAAATGGCCGCGAAAGTTCGCGTCGTGCGCACCGCCACCATGTCGAAGCTCACAGCTCACGCGCCAGTGCCACTCTCATCGGCACTGTCGAACAATGCAGACCGCGCCGCACAGCACAGCGCGAGCAACGGCACAAAATTCCCGCTAGTAGTAATCGCAGCGTCCACTGGCGGCCCAGCTGCTGTCATGCGCGTGGTCGCAGGCCTCCCGAAAGATTTACAAGCAGCGGTCCTTCTGGTTCTGCACATGCCCGCGGCCTTCACCAGCCAATTCACAATCCAACTCGCGGAAATCTCTCGCTTGCCTGTGAAAGAAGCCGAATCGCACGAAGCCCCGCAGCCCGGAGTTATTTACCTCTGCCCCGGCGCCAATCATTTGCGAATTTCATCCACGGGAAAAATCACGCTCGACGGCGGACCGCGCATCGAAGGCTATCGCCCCTGCGCAGACGTCGCTCTGGAATCCGCCGCAGCCTTCGCGCGCCCGCTCACCGTCGCTGTCGTTCTCACCGGCATGGGCAACGATGCCTCCAAAGGCGTGCAAGCGGTGAAAGCCGCCGGCGGCCACGTGATCGTACAGGACGAAGCCACCTCCGTAATTTTCGGCATGCCCGCCGAAGCAATCAAGACGGGCTCAGTGGACGAAATTCTTCCCCTCGATCAAATCAGCGCCGCAATCGAAAAGCGCATCGCGAAAATCACGCGCCTCGCGCCCGCTCCCGTGGGTGCGCGATGAAAATCGCCACGCAAGACACTGCAAAATCACGCCGCTCGCGCTCCACCGAAGCCGTAATCTTGTTTTGCATCGGCACGCAAACTTTCGCCATCGCCGCCGACGCAGTCCAGGAAATTCGCAGCACAGACAGCCTAGCCACCGCCGCTATCGAAATGGAGCTCGCCGAAGTTCCTAAAGTCCGTCATCTCGTTGAACGCAGCCATCGCACCTACTACGTCGTCAGCGGCTGCGCCCATTTCGGCTTGCGCGTCACGCGCCCCACGCTAGTCCTGATCCTGCGCCAAATTCGCACCGCGGTTCTCGTGGACTCCATCGAAAGAATGGCGGACGTCTCGAGCGTCCACGCGCTCCCTCAAGCTTTTCAAGGCGAAGAGCGCCAGTGGTATCGCGGCCTTATCTACATCGAAGACCGCGTGATCCCGGTCATCAAGCCGGACGGATTTCTCACGCCCGAAGAATTCGCGCGCCTCGATCGCGCCGCAAAAGCCATTGAATCTCGTCACGCACTCGAAGGAGCAGTGCCAGCATGAGCGCCCCAGAAAATCGCGCGCGCAAATCCTGGGTGCTCCTGCATGTCGGCAACCGCCGCTTCGCGCTGCCTGCCGAATCCGTCATGGAACTAGCGCCGCCCGTGCGCCTGCACAATTTCCCGCACACCTCGAGCCTAATCGCCGGAGTAATCGTCCGCCGTGGCCGCATCGTTCCGGTGTACGACGTCTCCCCAGTTCTCTGCGGCCGCGAATCCAGCGTCCATCGCTTCTATCTAATCGCCGAACGCACTTTCGGCACGGGTAACGAGACCAGCGAAGCCAGCGCCATCCCGGTAAACGGTGAATGTGAACTAGCCACCAGCGAAATGCAGCCGCCGCCAGAAAACGCTCGACCCTATTTCTCCGGCACTCTGACAATCGAAAACGAAAATATAGATGTCCTCGATCTACAAAAGCTAGTGAGCGCCGAACACCAAAATTCCAGCGCGACAAATCAAGTGGAGCCGCGCCCATGAACGCCCTCACAAATCTTCCGCGCATCCTGCTCGTAGATAGCAACGTCTATTTCGCCAAACGTGTCGGCGAAGCCCTGCAACAGGTCGGCTTCGAAGTTGTCCCCTGCACGCAAGCCGCCTACGCGCTCACCATGCTCGAATGGAACGCGCCCGCCGCCATTTTGTGCGCCACGAATCTCCGCGAAATGGGCGCGCTAGAAATGGCTCCCATCCTGCGCGCCGATCCCAACTCCGCGCACATTCCCCTCATCGCCATCGGCGGAGGCGGCGCCGGAGCAGGCGATCAAGCGCTCCTCGAAGCTTATCGCGCCGGTTGCGACGATTTCGTTGATCGCCGCCGCTCGCCCTCAGACATCGCCGCGCACGTCCGCGGTTTTCTAGTCAGCCGCCAGGACGGTTTTCAACCGACGCAAATGCTAACCAGCGCGGAAACGGATCTAAGCGGCAATCTCCAGCATCTCGATCTTCCCGGCGTAATCCAAATGCTAGGCCAGGCCCGCCAAACCGGCGCCCTGCATATCAACGCCGTGGACGCCGACGGAATTATTTTTTTCGAGGGCGGCGAAATCACGCACGCGGAATGCGGCATGTTCTTCGGCGATGAAGCCGTCACCCAAATCGTCGCCACCTGCCAGGGCGCGGTCAAAGGCGTTTACAAATTCGTGTATGGCGCGACACCCGCGCAACGCACCGTCCTGCGCTCCGCCACCGATTTGCTCCTCGATGCCATGCGCGAATTCGATGAATCGCAACGCGACTCCGAGGAAGTCCCTGAAAACAGTTCCGATCAACTCGCCGAATCAAGCTCCGAACTCGACCCGCAACTCGGCACGCAACTCGACACGCTACTCGACAACGTGGAGAAAAAATCGCTATGAGCGATACGCAAACGCTAACCGCGGCCCGCACTCCGACGGTTTATTTCATTGACGACAGCGCCACCATGCGCGAAGTCATCAAGATCGCTTTCCGCAAGGAAAATATTCACGTCATCACCTGCGCCGACGCAGCCTCCGCCCTCGCCCAATTCGGCGACTCCGCTCCCGACGCCGTAATCACAGACGTGATCATGCCCGATAAAGACGGCTACGAAGTCTGCCAATTCATAAAAGAACACGAACGCTTCGGAAAAACTCCCGTAATTCTCATGTCCGGCGTGGTGAATCGCACCGTAGCGGAAAAAGCCATGCAGGTAAAAGCCGATGAACTCGTGCGCAAGCCTTTCCAGCCGCAGGATCTGATCGCGCGCGTGAAAAGTCTTCTGAATCCTGCCGGCACCGCGCAACGTGGTTCGTTGCACGAAGAAGAAGCAAATGCGTCGCAAGCCGCCAGCCGCGTTCTCGGCGGCCTTTTCGCGCCACCCGCAGCACCACCATCGGCGGCGCAAACAAATTTCGCACCGCCAATCGCCGCGCCCGCAAATTTCGCGCGTCCAAATCTCGCCGCCACGTCCGCCTGGCCCGCCGAACCCGCGCAAACTTTCGCGCCGCAACGTATCGCGCAAGCACCCGCGCGTCCCGCAGCGCCACCGCAACGCGCCGCCGCAGCCCCACCTTCACCCGACGCCCAAAAACTCCGCCACGAAATCCGCCGCCTCGAGCTCCTGGTAAAAAAACTCCAGGCCGAACTAGAAGCCCAAAAACAATACTGCGCCGCCCTCGAAGCCGACTTCAAATCCATGCAGGAAACCGAATAGCGTCCGCTCGCTTCCGGATTTGCCGAAGGTGTACACTCCTGTTCGATGAAATTTCAGCGGCATTTCCTTCTGATTGCCATCGCCGGTATTGTCGTACTGTACCTGTTCTGGATGTATCGTTCCGCTCCGTGGGATCCCATGCGCTGGACCGGCGCAATCCTGATGGTCCCCTCATTCATCCTGTTTTCCATCGCCCACGTGCAATTGGGCTCCTCGTTTTCCGTAAGTGCCCAGGCCCGAAACCTGGTGACTACCGGGCTCTACTCGCGCATTCGCAATCCCATCTACCTTTTCGGTGGTCTGCTGATCGTCGGAGTGATTTTATTTTTCGAGCAGCCGCGGTATTTGCTAATTTTTCTAGTCCTCATACCGATGCAACTCGTGCGCATGCGCCAGGAAGCAAAAGTCCTGGAAGAAAAATTCGGCGACGCCTATCGCGAATACAAGAAAAGCACCTGGTTCTAGGCGCGCTGCCGGTTGCTTGCAGTTGATGTTGTGGCGGCCGCCTTCAGAGTCTGTGTGCCAATTCGAAATTCATGGCCTCAGCGGCTGAAAAGCTTGCGGAAAGAGTCGGTTTTTTAGGGGGTCGGAGCTTTAGCTCCGACAATAAGTGCTTGGCTTGCGATGGGCTTCAGCCCCTGAGGAAACGGTTGGAAGGTTTTTTCCGCAACCTGTAAAGCCGTGCCCTGACGTAAAACAGCGGTTGTCACACACACTCGTCAGCCGGGCGCCTTTGCCTTGCATTACTCACTCCAATCCCTTCGCCCGCAGAAATTCCCGCGCCACATCCGCAATATCCCGATGCTCCCCGTCCACCTCATAATTCATCCGTCGCATTTCCTCATCATTAATCTTCCCCGCCAATTCCAGCAACGCCGCCCGCATCTCCGGAAATCGCGCCAAAGCATCCGCCCGCACCACCGGCACCGCCTCATAAGGCGGAAAATAATGTTTATCATCGACCAACATCGTCAAATCCCGCGCCGCCAGCAACCCGTCCGTCGAATTTCCCGCCACCAAATCCACCTGCTTCTCCAAAAGCGCGCGATAAAGCAATCCCAAATCCAAAATCCGCGGCGTCTCCCGGAACGCCAGCCCATAAGTCCGCGCCAATCCCGCAAACCCATCCGGCCGTTCCATGAATTCGTAACCAAACCCCGCCTGCCACTCCCGCGCAAAAGGCGCCGCATCCGAAATGGTCGAAAGATGCAGCCGCCGCGCATCCTCCCCGCGCACCACGATCGCAAACGTATTGTTGAACCCTAGCGAGGGCAGCACCTCCAATCCAAATCGCCGTTGGTATTCACTGCGCACCCGCTGCAACACCGCCGCCGAATCGGACTGCAAAGGGTCGTGCAAAATTGCCGTCAGCGCCGTCCCGGTATATTCCACATACAAATCAATCCGCCCCGCCAGCAGCGCCTGCTGGCAAATATATGATCCCGCCAGATAAAATCTCCGCGTGACCTCGCGATGGGTCCGGGCCTCCAAATGCTGCGCCACAATTTCACCCAGCAAAGCCTGCTCGGAAAAATTCTTCGACCCCACAACAATTTCATCGCGCCGCACCGCGCCGCACGAACCCAGCGCCACCGCCCAGGCCAACACCACGCAAGCAAAAACGCTCCGCCGCGACGCCCCGCCGCGCATCACAATCGCGCGGGTTGCCACCGGCGCTCACACACACCCAGCAGAAAATCGGCAATCAGCGCCAATAACGCCGCCGGAATCGCCCCGGCCAATATCAATTGGTTATTCACCATCGCCAATCCGCGAAAAATAAATTCGCCCAACCCTCCCGCGCCAATCGCCGCCGCAATCGTCGCAATCCCCACGGTCAACACGGTCGCCACGCGAATCCCCGCCAATACCGTCGAAAACGAGAGCGGCAATTCCACCTGCAGCAAAATCTGCCGTTCGGTCATGCCCATCCCGCGCGCCGCGTCGCGGATCGCCGGATCCACGCCGGTAATTCCCGCCACCGTGTTGCGAATAATAGGCAGCAGCGCGTACAACGCCAGCGCCGCGATCGCCAGCCGGTCCGCGCGACCTCCCAGCCACGGCACCGGAAGCAAAAATCCAAATAACGCCAGGCTCGGAATCGTTTCCGCGATATTCGCTCCGCCCAAAATCGGTTTCGATAGCCATGGCCGCCGCGCCACCAGCACGCCCAGCGGCACGCCTACCGCCACTGCCAGCAGCATCGCAATCCCCACCAGCCACACATGCTCCAGCGTCGCCTGCAGAATTTCCCGATGATGTCGCGCAAAATATTCCAGCAGATTCATCCCGGTCCCTCCAGCTTTTCCAGCATCCGCAAATTGGCAATGTACGCCGCCGTCACTGGTTCCGTCGCATCCATAAAATCCTTCGGCGTGTGCAGCCCCACCAGCGCCCCCGCGTCAATCACCCCGATTCGATTCCCCAGCAGCAGCGCTTCTGCCACATGATGCGTCACGATCACAATCGTCTTCTTCAGTCGCCGCTGCAAATCCTGAAATTCGCACTGCACCTCCGCCCGCGTCAGCGGATCCAGCGCCCCGAAAGGCTCGTCCATCAGCAGCATCGGCGGATCCGCCGCCAGCGCGCGCGCTACGCCCACCCGCTGCCGCTGTCCGCCGGAAAGTTGATGCGGATAACGATGCAAAAAATCCGCCTCACTCAATCCCACCAGCTGCAAAAGTTCCGCCACCCGCGCGCGCACGCGTTCCTCAGGCCAGCCCTCCAGCCGCGGCACCAAGGAAATATTTTGTTCCACGGTGAAATGCGGAAAAAGTCCGACTTCCTGTATCACGTATCCAATCCGCCGCCGCAATTCAATCGGATCGCTTTCCACCGTCGCCCGCCCCTCCACCAGCACCGCGCCTTCCGTAGGCTCCAGCATCCGGTTGATCAATTTCAAAGCCGTGGATTTTCCCGCCCCGCTGCGCCCCAGCAAAACCAAAGTCTCGCCGCGCTGCACCACAAGGTTCAGATCGCGCAACAACACCCGCCCATTCGGCAACCGATAACCCGCCTGACGGAATTCGATAACAGGATCTGAATCGGGAAGGGAACCACGCCCGGCGGTACGTTCGGTGTCAGCGCTCATGCATTTGACGGCAGCCCACAGCGCAACTCCACGTCACACAGCGCCAGCCGCGTCTCGCGCAGGCTAGCAAGAGCCACCTACCCTGTCAAACGCCACAGCGGCGCAAATAGCATTCCGTAAGGGCCACTTCAGGTGGGCGCGGCTGCCGTTGCTTTTGACTTTGTAGCGGCCGCCTGCTCTTTTAGGCGGGCGCCTTTGACTTTGCTCGCGTTCGATTGATTCAACGCAATCATCTACGCGCAATCAGTGAAACGTGTTTTCATAAACCCCGACGATGACCATCCGCGACACCTTCTCCCGCAGCTTCTGTGCACATAACTAAAGAATCTTGCGCACATCCCCCCGCATCTCATGAGGCAGCAATACGCAGATACAAACAATTTCCAAGGGAGTCTCACGTGAGCAAGTTAAAAGGTAAAGTCGCAGTCGTAACCGGAGCCTCCAAAGGCATCGGCGCAGCCATCGCCAAAGCGCTCGCCGCCGAAGGCGCATCTGTTGTCGTCAACTACGCTTCCAGCAAAGCCGGCGCGGATAAAGTCGTCTCCGCCATCACCGCGGCAGGCGGCAAAGCCGTAGCCGTAGGCGGTGACGTTTCCAAAGCCGCCGAAGCCCAGGGCATCATTGCCGCAGCCATCAAGAATTACGGCCGCCTCGACATTCTCGTCAACAACTCCGGCGTGTACGAATTCACTCCCATCGAAGCAATCACCGAAGATTCATTCCACCGCATGTTCAATATCAACGTGCTTGGCATCCTCCTCACCACCCAGGCCGCCGTCAAGCACCTCGGCGAAGGCGCCAGCATCATTAATATCGGCTCCCTCGCGAGCCGCAGCACTCCTCCCACTAGCTCGGTATACTCCGCCACCAAAGGCGCGGTTGACGCCATCACCGGCGTCCTCGCCCGCGAACTCGGACCCAGGAAGATCCGCGTCAACAGCATCAACCCGGGAATGGTCGAAACCGAAGGCGCGCACACCGCCGGCTTCATTGGCTCTGAATTTGAGAAGGGCGCTGTCGTACAGACTCCGCTCGGACGCATCGGCCAAGTCCGCGACATCGCTCCCGTAGCCGTCTTCCTGGCCTCGGACGATTCCGCCTGGCTCACCGGCGAGCGGTTGCTCGCCACCGGCGGCCTCCGCTAATCTTCGTTCACTGCATCCAATCTGCGATTGTGTCGAGGTTGGGGCGCTGCTTGTGAATCGCCTTGCGGGGCGATTCATCCTCAAATCCCATAGTGTGGGATCGAAGGGCCTGCCTACCGCAGGCAGGCTGCGCCCCGTCTCCTCGCAGCGTCCGCCCCGCTTCGGTCGCTTTTGAATTTGTAGGGGCACGGCATGCCGTGCCCGCGTTACCCAAAGCTCGGCCGCCGGTCCCGCCCGAGCTCTCTCGCCCTTCTCCAATCCAATCTATGAGTTACCTCTCTAAGTAGTTCTACGAATAGTTATCAATCCGCAAACGTGTTAACGTGAGTCGGGGCACTATTGAAGCCTCCAAAGGACGCAACATGCTCGACCCAGCCCAAAATGGGATAGTCACGCCACATAATCTCCCTCCGTGCTCCGTGCAATCAGAGCAGTCCGTCCGACGGCCCAACTCAACACTCGCCACTCATCACTCGTCACTGCAGTTTCTAATCGCTAGTCCGCAAAATATTAGAATTCACCGCAAACCATTGAAAACAAAGAACGGCGACCTATGCTAATCGCTAGTTTTTCGCCCATTTTCGTCACCGAGATACCTGTTGCGCCCAAGCCGCCGCAAAGGTATAAGCGCCACAATTCTTTAGCGGTGCCAAATGACAAGGGCAGCCAACCGATGACGGAACGCACCAATCCAGACATAGGCGCCGCCACGCGCCCGGCCTCCGCCTCCAGCTCCCTCTGGAACAAAGACCTCGCGCCCATCCCGCGCAATCAACGCACCTGGGGCACCTACAACTATGCCGCGCTCTGGGTCGCCATGAGCGTCAACATCCCTACCTACATGCTAGCCAGCGCCATGATTGCCGGCGGCATGAATTGGAAGCAGGCCATCTTCACAGTCTTCCTCGGTAACATCATCGTGCTCATCCCCATGCTGCTCAACGCGCACGCCGGCGCCGAATACGGCATCCCATTTCCAGTTTTCGCCCGCGCTTCCTTCGGCGTGCTCGGCGCCAATATCCCGGCAGTCCTGCGCGCGCTGGTCGCCTGCGGCTGGTTCGGAATTCAAACCTGGATCGGCGGCGAAGCCATCAACACCCTGCTCGCGGCCATGATCCCGGCCTGGGACCATGCTTGGCTCTGCTTCCTGCTTTTCTGGCTCTTGAATCTTGCCGTGATTCTCCGCGGCATCGAAGCCATCCGTTACTTGCAAGGCGTCACGGCTCCCGCGCTGCTGATCCTCGGCCTCGCGATGCTCGCTTGGGCCTACCGCAAAGCGGGCGGCCTCGGTCCGATGCTAGCGACGCCCTCGCAATTTCGCACCTTCCGGGAATTTTTCGCCTTCTTCATTCCGTCGCTCACCGGCGTAGTGGCCTTCTGGGCCACCGTCGCGCTCAATATTCCAGACTTCACGCGTTACGCCAAAGGACAGCGCGAACAGATGCTCGGCCAGGCGCTCGGCCTGCCCACCACGATGACGTTTTATTCCTTCATCGGCATCGCAGTCACGTCCGCAACGGTGATGTTGTTCGGCCGCGCCATCTGGAATCCGGTACAAGTGCTGAGCCGCCTGGGAAATCCTATCGCGGTGGTAGTCGCGATGCTCGCGCTGCTGCTCGCCACTCTCAACGTGAACGTCGCCGCTAACGTGGTCTCACCCTCCAACGATTTCTCGAATCTCTATCCGCGCAAAATCAGTTTCAAGCTCGGCGGCGTCATCACCTGTTTCATCGGCCTGCTGATGCAGCCGTGGCGCTGGCTCGAAAGTCACGGCAGCTACGTGATGGGCTGGCTGGTGGGCTACTCCAGCTTCCTCGGCCCCATCGCTGGAGTGATGATCGCGGATTATTACCTGCTGCATAAACGCGTAATTCTCGCCGACGACCTATATAAGCGCGGCGGCGCCTACGAATTCTCGCGCGGCTTCAATTGGCGCGCCATCGCTGCCCTGGTAGCCGGCGTAGCCGTGGCGCTGAGCGGCCTGGAAATCCCCGCGTTCCGCGGCCTCTACCCCTACGCCTGGTTCGTGGGTTTCGCCGTCTCCTTTTTCATCTATTTATTGCTGATGCGAAGTTCGCGCGCTACAGCGTCGAAATAATTTGCGGAAAAAATCATCGTGCCAGAAATTTTCGCACGTCGCGCAAAACCTTAAGCAACATTGCATCGGTGAGCCTGCCAGTAAAAGTATTCTGCTGGCTCGGATGATAAGACGCAAAAAGCCGCGGCAAATCTCCCGGCAGCTCGTAACTCGCGCCGTGCCGAAAGGGAAACGCAGCCAGCGTCGCGATGAGCCCGCGCTCTTTCAGCAATCCCAAATAAGCCCGCATCGCGATGCCGCCAAGTACCATCACAGCACGCGGCCGCAAGATCTCCAGCTCGCTCTCCAAAAAGTGCTGGCAATTCGCCAGCTCCGCAGGCAACGGCTTGTTTGCAGGCGGCGCGCAACGCAGAGTCGCGGCCATGTAAGCATTTTTCAACGCAACCCCGTCGTCGCGATTCACGGAAGTAGGCTGGTTGGCAAAACCCGCGCGAAACAGCGCCTTGTACAGAAAATCGCCCGAGCGATCGCCGGTAAACATTCGCCCCGTGCGATTGGCGCCATGCGCCGCGGGCGCGAGCCCCAGAATCAAAAGCTCCGCGTGTGGATCACCAAATCCCGGGACCGGCTTTCCCCAGTAATCCCATGCCAGAAACGATCGGCGCTTGTCCCGCGCGACCTGTTCGCGATACCGTACCAGTCGCGGGCACGCGCGGCAGTGAATGATTTCCTGATTCAGCTTTTCCAGTTCTCTCAAGCGGGTTCCAGATTAAAAGTTATCATGAACCCGCCCGAGTCTCGCAAGCGTCTAACGGGCATGAGCAAGTGGCGCTGTAAAGCGCTTGTTCGAGAAATGGCTTAGCTCGCGCCGCGGGAATCCAGAAAGCGGCACGACGATTTTGTGGACATGCGCAGCGCTGTTTTGTAATCTGCGGACAATCCTCCGAAGATGCAG
>Ga0209447_10000223_pt1 | contig 15029 bp, 11 predicted proteins | sample BogFormECP04_OM3_FD_188243 | JGI IMG/M metagenome (GOLD analysis project Ga0209447, IMG submission 188243) | Bog forest soil microbial communities from Calvert Island, British Columbia, Canada - ECP04_OM3 (SPAdes) (version 2) | ecosystem: Environmental > Aquatic > Freshwater > Wetlands > Bog ... | reverse complement strand
AATTTCGATGGTCGCAGCATCGCTTTCACCGACGCGGGCCACCGACTGAGCCAGGCGCTTCAGGCGCCTGGTCAGATGCCGCGCACCCAGTATTCCGAATAGTGCCGTGGCCGCTCCGAGGCACATCGACACCCACAGAATTCGCAGCGCCAATGCATTGGCGCGCTGAAACACCCGCTCGTTCGGCTCGCAAAGCTGCACTTGCCATCCCCGCGCCGTTATTTCATTGCCGGCGCTGAGCAAGGACCTTGAAACAAGGACGCGGCGTCCATCGGGGAGACGTTCAAATTGCGGCGCATCCAACACCCCCAGTGTTGATCCCACGGCAATCCCATTCCAGCGCCGATTGAGAAGATCTGTGGGTCCGACCAGCACAATTCCGTCGCGATCGAGGACATACGCTTCGGTGGCGGAGCGCGGATCAGGCTCGTCGGTAAGACGCTCAGGATGCTTTGCTGTGCGCCGCCAACTCAGGTGCGCGGCGATCACCCCCACGACACGGCCGGTTTCTTCGCGCACCGGAATGGCCATGTCACCTAAGCTAGCGACAGTCGCGGCCGGTAGTGACTGCGACGCGGCGGCGGTTGCAATGACCCCGAGCCATGGTCCCTGTAATCCGGACGCAAACCAGGGGCTGGTTGCGACGTTGTCCCCTGCCCGCAAAGCGCCATTCGAGGCAACGACGCCACCGCTTACGTCGGCGATTGCGATCCAATCAAGCTGCGGGTAAGCCGCCGCCAGCTGCTCAAAGACCTGACCTAAGCTGCTCGGCCGATCAGGAGCGTGCGCCGCCCTAAATATAGGTCCCGCGGCGCGAACCGCATCGAGGCGCGCGGCCAGCCCTTGACCGAGATCGGAACTTAGTTGGTCGGTCTCGAGCGCCAGCCGGCGCACATGCTGCTGCAGTACGTTTTCGCTGGCAATGCGCCCAACCCAGAGCGCCGCCGCGATCGAAAAGGTGACCGTCAACGCGATGATCAGCCACATGGCGGAAGCGGCCAGACTGCGTCGCGGGTCGAGGCTTGCGAGTACCGGGCCGGCCATGGCCACACGTTATCAGGTGACTAAAGTCACTTCCAATCGATGACGAAAGTCACTTCCAATCGACGGCGGGCGAGTCGCATGATTGCATCTCACAAGAGGGTTATCTCGTGACCAGCGGTGAGCCGATCGACCATCCCGCCATCCGCATCGTCATTGCGGAGGATCAAGCGCTCGTGCGCCGGGGTGCTGCGATACTGCTGTCGATGGAGCCGGACATGGAGGTGGTGGGGCAGGCGCGCAATGGCGTCGAAGCAGTCGAACTTGCGCAATTGCTTCATCCCGACGTGATCTTGATGGATTTGCACATGCCGCTGAAAGGCGGAGTGGCCGCTACTCGCGAGATCACGCGGGCACTTCCGAATACGCAAATCCTGGTGCTGACGACGCTCAATGACGATGAAACCGTATTCGAAGCGGTGCGCGCCGGGGCCCAGGCCTATCTGCTGAAGGATGCGGATGAAGATGAGTTGCTCGAGACCATCCGGGCGCTGCGGCGCGGCGAGTCCCGATTGACCCCGCAGATCGCGCGCAAGGTGATGGACCAATTCCGGCGTCTTGCGGCAAACCCTAAAGTTGATCCGATTCGCGAGCGCCCGGCATCCGAGGACAGCAACGCCGCGCAAAAAAGCGCATTCGGCACGGAGTCGTTGAACGACAAGGAGGAGAAGATTCTGCAACTCATCTCCGAGAGCATGACCAATCGACAGATCGCCAACGCGCTTTTTCTTGCCGAAGGCACGGTGAAGAACTATGTGAGTCGGATCATGGAGAAGTTGCACGCCAACACCAGAACTGAACTTGCCCTCCTCTCCGTCAGGCAGCCGAAAAGCGACTAAAGTCATCATTGAGGACGCTGCATGTCCGTCGTCGAAATTGCGCTAAAGCGGCCTTACACCGTCGCAGCCATGCTGATTCTGATCGCCCTCATGGGAATCGGCGCGGCTTTGCGCATGCCCATCGATATCTTTCCGGAAATCGACATTCCGGTGGTAGCCGTGGTGTGGACGTACAACGGCATGAGCGCACAGGACATGCAGAACCGCATCTTGACGTTGCACGAGCGGCAGCTCGCCTCGCTGGTGGATGACATCGCGCGAATCGAAGCCGTGAGCTACGAAGGCGTCGGGGTGGAGAAGATCTACCTTCACGAAGGCGCTGATGTAACGCGTGCGGTCTCGCAGCTGGCCAGCAGCGCGCTGGTGGTGCTCAAGTACATGCCCCCCAATATCACTCCGCCGTTGGTGTTGCGCTACGGTGCCACCGACGTGCCGATCATTCAGCTCAGTCTGTCGAGCAAGTCGCTGCCCGACACCAAGCTGAATGATTTGGGGCAGAACATCATTCGACCCGCACTAGCAGTGGTTCACGGCGCCGAGGTTCCCTACCCTTACGGCGGCAAGCCGCGCGTGATCATGGCTGATTTGGATTCGGCGGCGTTGCAAGCCCGCGGCCTGTCCGCCTCGGACGTAAGCACCGCGTTACAGCGCCAAAATGTCATTCTCCCGGCCGGCGACGTGAAAATCGGGGACAAGGACTACACCTTGGCCATGAACAACTCCCCCGACGTCATCGAATCCATCAACGCCTTCCCCATCAAGCAGGTGGAGGGCCGAACGGTATTCATGCGCGACGTTGCGCATGTACACGACGGCTTTCAGGTGCAGACGAATTCCGTGTCGGTCAATGGAACGCCCGGCGCGCTCATGACAATCCGCAAGACCGGCGGCGTGTCGACCCTTGCGGTGATCAACGGTGTGCGTGCGGCGCTCGTCGACATCAAGAAAGTTCTGCCGCATGACGTGTCGATCAAGGCCTTGTTCGACCAATCGCTGTTCGTGAAGGCAGCACTCAACAGTGTGTTAATGAGCGCTTGTATGGCGGCGGCTTTAACCGCGCTGGTCATCATCTTGTTTTTGGGCAACGTCCGTTTGTCCGTGATCATTCTCGCGTCCATCCCGCTGTCCATCGTGACGGCAGTCCTGTTCATCAATCTCGCTGGACAAACACTCAACACCATGACCCTGGGTGGATTTGCGCTGGCGATTGGAATTCTTGTCGACAACGGCACGGTCGTGATCGAAAACATCGAGCGCCACGTCGCCATGCGCGAACCACTGCATCAGTCCATTGTCATCGGCGCCAGCGAAGTGGCGGTACCGACGTTTCTGTCGACACTTTGCATTTGCATTGTTTTCGTACCCGTGTTTTTACTGCAAGGTACAGCCAAGTATTTATTCTCTCCCCTGTCGCTATCGGTCATCGGAGCGTTGCTTGCGAGCCTCGCGCTCTCGTTCACGATGGTGCCGGTGCTGTTTAATCTCTTGATGCGCGGCGCGGTACATGAATTTGGCGCGGAGCCTGCGCACGCCGCAAGCCAAGTGCAGGCGCCAGCAAAGAATTTCCTCGTGAGATTTCAAGCCGGATTCGAACATGGATTTCAAAGTTTCCGCGAGAACTACCGGAATCTTTTGTCATGGGCCTTGTCGCAGGCGCGCCTGACGGTATCCGCATTTGCCGCCATGATCGTGGTGTCGGTGCTCCTATTTCCTTTCCTGGGGCGAGACTTCTTTCCGCAGGTGGATGCTGGCCAGATGCGCCTACACGTGCGGGCGCCCCCTGGGACGCGCCTGGAGAGGACCCAGCAGTACTTTGCCGAGGTCGAGGCGCAAATACGCAAGCTGGTCGGCAATCAACAAATCGACGTGATGCTCGACAACATCGGATTGCCCTACAGCGGAATCAATATTGCGCTCAGCGATTCGGCCACCGTCGGCCCTATGGATGGCGAGATACTGATTTCGCTGACTGAAAAGCATACCCCGAGCGCGAAGATCATCGCGATGCTGCGCCAAGAGCTGCCGGCGCGGTTTGCGGAACTTCAGTTCTTCTTTCAACCCGCCGACATCGTCGACCAGGTCCTGAATTTCGGTCAGCCGGCGCCAATCGACGTGCGGGTTTCGGGACCGGATCAGGACGCCGCATTTGCACTGGCCTCGCAGATAGCGCGCGCCCTGAAGGGCGTCGCCGGTGTTGTCGACTCGCATGTGTTTCAAGTCCCGAACGCGCCGGCATTGACCGTGGACATGGATCGCGCGCTGGCCACGCAGACAGGCGTAACGCAGCAAGAAGCAGCCAATAACGTGCTGGTGGCCACTAATTCAAGTGCGCAAACGGCGCCGAATTTTTGGGTCGATCCGCGCAACAGCGTGAGTTATCCGCTGGTGGTGCAGGTTCCCACCTATCGGATCCGCTCCTCGCAGGATCTTCAGACCATGCCGGTGACTTCGGGTGCCGGCGCGAGCGCCGGCCAGCTGCTGTTGAATCTGGCGTCCTTTGGCCGCGAGGCGGTGCCGATGGTGGCCTCGCAGCTGAACATTCGCCCGGTATTCGATGTCCATGCGGATGTGCAGGGGCGCGACCTGTATGGCGCGGCCGGCGACATCGACAAGGTGTTGAAGCAGTATCGTCCCGATGCCTCGAAGGCGTTAACGGTAACCTTGAGCGGCCAGGTGGAGACGATGCGCGAGAGCTATACCGGACTGTTCACCGGCATCGCACTCGCCATCATCCTGGTGTATTTATTTCTGGTGATGAATTTCCAGAGCTGGATTGACCCTCTCATCGTGTTGATGGCAGTTCCGTTCGCCCTGGGCGGAGTGTTGTGGATGCTGTTCCTTTCGCAAACCCCGATGAGTGTGCCGGCGCTCATGGGCACGCTCATGTGCATTGGTTTAACGACGGCCAACAGCATCTTGGTGGTCACCTTTGCCAATCAACGCATGGCGGCGGGCGACGACCCGTTGCATGCAGCCATCAGCGCGGGATTCACGCGCTTGCGGCCGGTACTCATGACCGCCGGCGCGATGATACTCGGCATGGTGCCGATGGCGTTGGGTATTGGCGAAGGAGGCGAACAAAATGCACCATTGGGCAGAGCGGTGATTGGCGGCTTGTTGTTCGCAACGTTTGCGACTCTGATCTTCGTGCCCACCATGTATTTCTTGTTGCGCCGCCAACCGTCCGTGGTCGTTGATTCCGAGCCTAAAGGTAGTGCCAATGCAATCGCATGACCCAGAAAATCCCAGCGCTTCACCGCCATCAGGCGCGAACCCGTCGCACGGCATGTATCCGGACGAGGCGTCGCGCTCCGAGCACGCGGCGGTGTCCACACAATTTGATCCCGAGACGGGTCGGCGCGCGAAGCGGGGCGTTGGCATCGCCGTAGCTTTGCTGGGGGCCTGTTGTCTGGCGGTGATCGTGATCCGCTTTTTCCATGCGCACGCCGTAGCAAAGGCCGGAGAAACCGCGTTTTCGGCGCCGCCGCCAGTGGATATTGTGATTGCGAAGCCCGCCACGATGGGACAGGATCTGGTACTCCCCGGCGAGACCGCTGCCTGGTATGAAGCGACGATATACGCGCGCGTCAACGGCTATGTGGCCAAGTGGCTGGTGGACATCGGCGATCATGTCAAAAAGGGTCAATTGTTGGCGATCATCGAGACACCCGAACTCGACGCCGAATTGCAGGCCGCAAAGGCGCAGCTCAACGCCTCGCGGGCGCAGGTGAGCGCACGCCAGGCGGAAGCGGAGTTCAGCAAAACCACCAACGAGCGCTGGCGCGATTCCCCCAAGGGCGTCGTTTCCGAGCAGGAGCGTGAATCCAAGAAAGCGGACTACGAAAGCGCCGAGGCGCGACTCTACGCGGCCAACGCGCAAGTCAATCTCGACAAGTCCAAGGTGGATCAATACAGCGCCTTGACCGAATTCAAACTGGTCAAGGCTCCCTTCGACGGCACCATCACCGAACGCAAGATCGATATCGGCAACCTGGTGACCGCCGGCAGCGGATCGACGACCACGCCTCTGTATCGCATGGCGCAGACCGATCCATTGCGCATTTTCGTCGACGTGCCGCAGAGCGCCGCCGGCGAGTTGATGAACGCCGGGGCACCCGCTGAAATTCGCGCCACGGGCGCTGTGGGCGGCGTGTTCGCCGGCAAAATCGCGCGCTCGGCGGAGTCCATCAATCCGCAGGCCCGCACCATGCGGGTGGAGGTCGACATGCCCAATGCAAATCATGCCTTGGTTCCGGGAATGTACGTGAATATCGCATTCAGGCTGCCGCCTCGAGGCTTGGTCGACGTGCCGGCTGCCGCTTTGATATTTCGCGCCAGCGGCACACAGGTTGCAGAAGTCGACGCCGCAGGCAAAATCCGCTTTGAAAGCGTAACCATCGCACGCGATAACGGCAGCCTGGTCGAGTTGGCATCGGGCGTGCGGCCAGGCGACCGGCTGGTCTTGAACATCAGCAGCCAAATTGCGGCGGGTCAAACGGTGGCGGTGACCGACCCCGAAACCGCCAATAAACATCTTGAAGCGAAGCGCTGAGGCCTAAGGTGAAGTCGCCGCGGCTACTGGTTCTTTGGCTGATCGCAGGGTTGAGCGCTTGTGCGGTGGGCCCCAATTACCGCGCGCCGAAACCCGATGCGCCGCCGGACTTCGCCGCCAAGGTCGCCAATGCGCCGGGCACTGGCACCGAGGTCGCGCCACCCGCTCCTGATTTGGCAACCTGGTGGCGAGCGCTGGACGACGCGGAACTCAATTCGCTGGTCGATCGCGCGGTAAAATCGAACCTAGACTTAGGCTTGGCGCTGGATAGATTGCAGCAAGCCCGCACCTATGAGGCGGCCGTGATCGGACAGGCCTTGCCGGAGATCGACGCGAGCGCCGCGGCGGCGCGCGGCACGGGCAGCGACCTCACCAAGGGCCGGGCGGATCCGGCCTTAAGATCGGCTGACAACGGTGCTGGTTTGCAACATATCAATACCATTGCCGGCTTCGATGCGGTGTGGGAGCTTGATCTGTTCGGCAAGTATCGCCGCGAGTTCGAAGCTGCGCGGGCCGATTCTCAAGCGGCACGCGCCGCGCGCTACGATGTGCTGACGACCGTCGTCGCGGATGTGGTGCGCGCTTACATCGATCTACGCGGGTTTCAGATACGCGCCGGCATCCTGCACAAAGCCGGCGATGTGCTGCGCGAGTCGCTGCGCATCGTGACCATTCGTTATGAGCGCGGCATCACCAACGAACTCGATGTGGCGCTCGCGACCCGCGAACTCGCGACACTGGAAGCGCAAATCCGTCCGGTCGAAGCGGAAGTGAACGCGGCGGAGTACACGCTGGCCGTGCTCGTGGGTGATTATCCCGAGAACATGATTCAAGAGCTGTCGAAGCCCGACCTCATTCCCCCCATGCCCCCGCCGGCTGCGCCCGGAACGCCGCTCGACTTGCTGAAACGCCGGCCGGACATCCGCCAGGCGGAGCGTGAACTGGCCGCGGCAACCGCGCGCATCGGGGTGGCGACCGCGAATCTGTTTCCGCAGGTCGCGGTGCTCGCATCAATCGGCAGCCAGGGCCAGGGCTGGGGGACCACGCCCAGCGTCAACAAACATATATGGTCTTTCGGACCCGGTGCGGTCTGGCCGCTTCTCGACTTCGGCGCGCTCGACGCCGAGGTTGATATTGCAGACCTCGCGGCTCATGCCAGCATGCTGAGTTACCGGAAAACCATCTTGACCGCTGTGCAGCAGGTGGATACCTCCCTCGATGCCTATGAAGCGCAGCAGGATCGCATGGAGAACTTGAGCACTGCGATGATTGCGGGCGAGCGCGCCCTGTACTTGGCGACCTCGCGCTACAACCGCGGACTCACGGATTTTCTCAACGTCGTGGATGCCGAGCGCCAACTTTACGATCTCGAAGAACAGTACGCGGACGCGCAGGTGGCGCAAGGCGAGCAGTTCGTGCAGCTCTACAAAAGCTTGGGTGGCGGCTGGCAGAATTATCAGGACGTTCCGGCCATCCGGCGCCCGCAGCCGGCGATCATTGCCGCGTTTCGCCGGGTGCTCAGCTCATCGCCGCCGTGATGCCAATCCTCGCGTTCGCGCTCATTTGCCCGCGTTCTGCACGCCGAGCGAGTTCACGACCTTTTTCACGTGCGGGGCTTGCAGCGCGATCTCCCCGGCTTGCTCGCGCATCAGGTCCGTATCGACGACGCCGTAGAGATACACCACGCCATCCAGCGTCTGCACGCTCACCGCGCCCGGCGCCGCCGCTCCAGGATGTTGATTGAGCAGCGTGCGGACATCGGCGGAGATCTTCGCATCCCCGGGACAGCCGTCGAAACCGCATTTTTCATACACCGCGCAGCCGGGCATCGCGCTTGCCAGAATCAGCGCAAGCAGCGCCGCGCGAAAAGGGTTGAATGTGACGCCCACTACAAGCTCCGACTTTACGGCGCCAGCAATAGTTCCAGGGTGCGGCGATAGATGGAGTGCAAGCGATCGATGTCCGACACGCGCACGCACTCGTTCACCTTGTGGATGGTTTCATTGATCACGCCAAGTTCGATCACTTGCGCGCCCATCGGGGCAATGAAGCGCCCGTCGGAGGTCCCGCCGCCCGTGGTGAGCTTAGGATGGATGTGCAGCTGCTCCTGTACGGCACGAGCTGCGGCGCGGGATAGAGCGCCGGGAACGGTTAGAAACGGCAGCCCGGAAACAAACCAATCGAGGGTGTACTTGACGCGGTGGCGATGCAGTATTTCTTCAACCACGAGCTTCAATCCATCGACGGTTTGTTCGGTGCAAAAGCGCAAGTTGAAGCGCGCGCGCAGCTCACCGGGGATGACGTTCGGCGCGCCCGTACCCGCCGAAATATTCGATACCTGGAACGTGGTGGGCTGGAAATGCTGATTGCCATGATCCCAGGTGCGGGCCGCGAGTTCAGCAAGCGCCGGCGCCAGCGCGTGCACCGGATTGTCCGCCGACTGCGGATAGGCGATATGTCCCTGGATGCCGTGCACCGTGAGGCGGCCGCTCAAGCTGCCGCGGCGTCCAATCTTGATGGTGTCGCCCAGCGTGGCCTCGCTCGAGGGCTCGCCCACCAAACACCAATCGATATGCTCGCGGCGCTCGCGCAATACCTCGACCACGCGGCGGGTGCCGTCCACCGACGGACCTTCCTCATCGCTGGTGATCAAAAAGGCCAGCGTGCCCTTGTGCTCTGGATACTGCCCGACGAATTCCTCACTGGCGGTCACCATGGCAGCGAGACCGCTTTTCATGTCCGCGGCGCCGCGTCCATACAGGAGTCCATCTTTGATGACCGGTTCAAATGGATCGGTGCGCCATTCGTCCAGCGGCCCCGAGGGCACCACATCGGTATGGCCGGCAAAGCAAAACACCGGCCCGCCCGAGCCTCGCTTCGCCCAGAAATTGTCCACCACGCCGAAGCGCAAGGTCTCGACGGAAAATCCCGCAGCTCTCAGCCTATCGATCATCAGCGCCTGGCAGCCACCGTCGGCCGGACTGACCGATTGGCGCGCAATCAGCTGCTCCGTCAATTGCACGGTATTGGCCATCAGAAGCGCAGGATGGGCGGCTGGCGCCGCAGATTGGCCCAAAGCCCAAATACACCGAGACATGCGGCGCTGATCGCCACCCACGCCGGCATGGCGAGTCCGAGAAACGTCCACGTTACCTTGGCGCACTCCCCGGATCCGGTCAGCACTTTCACCAGCACCTCGCTCAGCGAGAATACCTTGAGCATGAAATCCAGCGACGCACCGCAGGCCGGAACGCTGTCGGGCGGTAGGTTCATGATATAGAGCTGACGCAGGGCAACGCCGATGGTGGCCAGCGCAGCCAGCGCAAGCAGCAGCGCATACAGGCGACGGCCTTGAGCCCGCGGATCATGGGCAGCGGCGATCAGGAACACCACGCCGAGCGCAAATACGCCCACTCTTTGAAAAATACACAGCGGACAGGGCTCCAGATGCATGACGAACTGGGCGTAATAGGCGTACGCCAGCAGGCAGATGCAGGCGAGGAACCCGAGAAGATTACCCCGGCGCGCCGTCATCAGCGGCGCGTGAGCGCTTGCGCCGCGTCAATCTGCTTCGCGACATCCTCGAGAGAGGAATGGCGAATATCCTTGCCGTGCACCATGTAGATCACATACTCGCAAATGTTCTTGGCATGATCGCCGATTCGCTCCAAGGCGCGCACCACCCACATGATCTCGAGCGCGCGCCGGATGGTGCGCGGATCCTCCATCATGAAGGTAATGCACTGGCGATGGATGGACTCGTACTCCTCGTCCACCATTTTGTCCTCTTGCGCGGTCTTCAGCGCCGCCTGCGAGTCCATGCGGGCGAACGCGTCCAGGGCGTCGTGCACCATCTGCGCCACCTGCCTTCCTAAGTGTTTGACCTCGCGGTACTTGTCCGCCGGACGCTCCATCGTGGCGAGCCGCGAGGCGATATAGCCGATCTTCTCGCCCTCATCGCCGATGCGCTCGAGGTCGGTGATGGTCTTGATGATGGCGACGATCACGCGCAAATCCCCGGCCGCCGGCGCCCGAATCGCGAGGATCCGGCTGCACTCTTCATCGATCGATAATTCCATGCCGTTGACTTTGTAGTCGTCGGTGGCGACCGATTCGCCCAGACGGCTGTCGCCTTCGACCAAGGCGGTGATGGCTTTGTGCAGCTGCTGCTCGACGAAGCCGCCCATTTGCAGCACCTGATTGCGCACCTTTTCCAGGTCCTCGTTGAAGCGCCGGGAAATGTGGTGGGTGAGATCGGCCGTTTCCATAAATCTACCTTGAAGCCAGTTGTCCCGCGACGTGCACGCGCGCGAGTTACGCTGAGTCGTTTACATCCGATTGCCGCGCACGTCAACCATGCTCGCGAGAATTGTGACCTTCATGCGCTCGCCGCAGCGCTCGCCGCTGCCCGCGTCGCGAGCTTCCAAACGCGCGGTGGCGGGAAATGACAGGTGAAAGTACTGCCCTTGCCCTCGGCACTTTGCACGTCGAGCCAGCCTCCGTGGCGCTGCAGCGCATGTTTGACGATCGCGAGCCCCAACCCGGAGCCGCCTTGTCCGCGCGATCGTCCCGCATCGACGCGATAGAAGCGCTCGGTAAGCCGCGGAATGTGCTCCGGCGGAATACCGATACCGCTGTCGATGACCGAAAAATGGGCTCCCGCTTCGTCCACCGACCAAAGCATTTTCACGGTACCGTCCGCCATCGTGTATTTCAAAGCGTTCACCAGCAAATTGGTAAACGCGGACTCGATCTCGTGCGCCGAACCCAGCAAGCCATCGCCGGATTCAAGCTCCAGCAGCACATGGCGCGGCCGATCGGGGCTGATGAGCGCATCCCGATGCACTCGTTCCAGCATGCGCGGCACGTCGATCGGGTCGCGCGGCGCTTCGCCCTCCGTGGACTCCAAGCGCGACAATTCCAACAAGTCCGCAATGATGGCGTTCATGCGCTGCGCCTGCGCGCGCATGTCCCGTATCGGACCTTCCCAGGCCGGATCGACCGCAGGATCATCCGCCAGCGTATCGAGATATCCGGATATCACCGTCAACGGGGTACGCAACTCGTGCGAGGCATTGGCGACGAAGTCCTTGCGCATGGCTTCCAGACGCATCTGGCGCGTCACATCGCGCACCAGCAGCAGCGACTGGCCGCCGCCGTAGGGGACCACTTGCAGCGCCAGGAACATATCCATCTGCACCGGCGGACGGATGATGAGCGGCATCGCAAAGTCATCGCCGTGCAAGTAATGCGCAAACTCCGGGGCGCGGATCAGATTGTCGATTCGCAGGCCCACATCCACTGGCCGGCGCAAGCCGAGCAATCGGGCCGCCTGGCGGTTGAACCAGACGATCTCGTGTTGCGGACTCAATATGATCACGCCGTCCGGCAGCGCCGCGGTGGAACGGCGCAGTTCGCGATACAGCTGCACCAGGCGTTGCTTGTGGTATTGCTTGCGCCGATGCAGGCGCACCACCTGGGCGATGATATCGCCCCAAATTCCGCCCAAAGTCGGAGGGTCGATCTGCGAACGCAGGCGCAGCCAGCGGTCCAGCCGGTACAGATTCAGCAGCTGCCACGCCAAGTACAGGCAGGCTGACCCCAAGATCCACACCCAGATAGGACCTATGAGCAGACCCACACACAGGCCCAACACTAGAATGCCCGCGAGCCGCGCGAGCGCGAAGGTCCACATCGCTGCCATGGGCTAGTAGATTACGCTTTAGGCGTCTCGAGTCGAGAACCGGTATCCGGCGCCACGCACTGTTTGCACCAACCTGTCCAATGAGAATGGCTCGAGCGCCTTACGCAATCTGCGGATGTGCACATCCACGGTGCGCTCTTCGACGTAAGTATTACCCCCCCACACGCGGTCCAGCAACTGACCGCGGGTAAACACCCGCTCGGGGTGGGTCATGAAGAAATGCAGCAAGCGATATTCGGTGGGCCCCAGGGCAATTTCCCGCTCGCCGGCGCTCACCCGGTGGCTGGAATCGTCGAGCTTCAGGCCGTCCACCTCCACGACATCGTCGGCGCCGGCCGGAGCCGCGCGGCGCAAAACCGCCTGGATGCGGGCCAGCAATTCGCGCGGCGAAAAAGGCTTGGTGATGTAGTCGTCGGCCCCGCCTTCGAGGCCGTTCACCTTGTCCTGCTCCTCGGCCCGCGCCGTGAGCATGATCACCGGAATCTCCTCGGTGTCCTTGGCGCGCTTCAATGATCGGGTGAGCTCGAGCCCGCTCATGTCCGGCAGCATCCAGTCGATGAGCATCAAGTCGGGCCGGACGTCGACGATGCGAGCGCGTGCTTCGCGACAGTCCTCTGCCTCACGAACCTCGTAGCCGGCGCGGCGCAATCCAAAGGCGATCATGTCGCGTATCGGCTTTTCGTCTTCCACCACGAGGATGCGCCTTGTTGACATACGATAGTCCCTTGATTCCAAAGCCGACTATTACAGACTTCGATTGTGACAGTTCCGTGACGTGAGACTACCTGGCCGCGCGTTCCGCCTCGGTCAATGCCACTTTATCTCTCAAGTACAGCGGTTGCAGTTCGGCGGGGTCGAGTCCGCCGCCGGCGTTCAAGCGCAGGGCACCGAGCCGCGCGATTTCACGCGCGTTCGGCAGCGCGCGGCTACCCTCCTCGTCCAGCTGCACACCCAAGCGCTTGGCAAGATTAGGGTAAGCGGAAAAGCCACGGCCGATGCCTCGCACGGCAACGCTCTCGGCCTCGCCGCCTGGCCAACCGCCTAGCAACGGTAAGGCCACGCTGTCAGGAGGCCCCACACGGGGAGCACCGGCTGCAATCAGCCCGTGCGCCGCATCGGCCGCAAAGCAGCCCCAGTACACCTCGCCCATGCGTGCATCGAGACAGGCGATGGCTAACCTTGAGTCGCGCTGCAGGACCTGAAGCGCCATCGCTTCCAGCGTCGTGACCGGCACCACCGGCAGTCCGGCGCCGAACGCCAGCCCCTGCGCCACGGATACGCTGATCCTCACGCCGGTGAACGCACCGGGCCCAATGCTCGCGGCGATGCCATTGAGCATGGACCAGTGAACCTGCGCCTCGGCCAGCAACTCCGTGACCATGGCAAGCAGCTGCTGTGCGTGGCCCCTGCCGGCCTCGATTGACCGGACCCGCACATCGCCATCGCACAGCAGCGCGGCCGAGCAGACCTCGGTTGCCGCGTCCACAGCCAGCACGCGGGTCACTTAAGGGAGTCCCGCGATACGCGCCGAAGCCGCGCGTCGTCCTGCGCGCTCGGCGAGGAATTGCGCGCCGGCGGCGCCGTCTCTGATGATCGGACTTCGCGGCATGGAGTCCAAAAACACCCGACCGTAACTTTTGGTGCTGATGCGCGGATCGCCGATGACGATCACGCCATAGTCGTCGAAGTCGCGGATCAAGCGCCCGACGCCTTGCTTCAATGCCAGCACCGCCTGCGGCAATTGGTATTCATAGAACGGGTTGCCGCCGCGGCGGCGAATGCCTTCGAGGCGGGCCTTGAGCAGCGGGTCGTCAGGCGCGGCAAACGGCAGCTTATCGATTGCGACGATCGACAGCGCTTCGCCTTTGACATCCACCCCCTCCCAAAAACTGCCGGTGGCGAGCAGCACCGCATTGCCGAGTTCTCGAAATCGATTGAGCAGCGCTTCGCGTGGCGCCTCGCCCTGTACCAGCACCGGAAACGGCGGCTCTGGGAAACGCGTCTTCAATGCTCGAACGCCTTCGGCCAGGCCGCGATAGCTGGTGTACAGCAGGAACGCGCGGCCGCCGCAGGCCAGGAGCAGTGGCGCGCAGGCACGGATGAATTCATCGGCGAATGCGGGATCCAAAGGCTCGGGCATGCGCGGCGGCAAAAACAGGCGGGCTTGCGAGGAATAGTCGAAGGGACTGTCGATGCGCAGCGTGCGCGCTTCGGGCAGGCCGATCCTCGCGGCAAAATGCGAAAAATCCTCCCCTATGGCCAACGTCGCCGAGGTGAACACCCAGGCACAGGGCCGCGATTCCACGTATTCCCGCAGGCGCTCGGCGATCTCGAAAGGTGTGAATTGCAGCGACAATCCGTTTGCCGCAGCCTCGATCCAGCGCAGACCGGAATCATCTGACAACTCGCGCAACGCCGCCAGTGAGTTGGCTTTGGCAGAGGCCCGGCGCGCGCAATTCGCGGTGCCGGCGCCGCCGCCTAAAGCCTCGAGCTCAGCGGCCAAATCGCTCAAGGCGGTCTCGATGAGCGGCAGCGCGTCGAGAAAAGCATCGGGCAATTCCGACCATTCAATGCGTCCGGCGCCGCGCGGCAGCGCATGCCTCAAGCCCTCGAGCTGCGCCTCGGCGTTCAAAACCGCCTCGACAACGACCGGCGCACGAATCGCCGCCGCGCTAAGTTCGGCGGTCACGTCGCGCAGCAGCAGCTGCGCCTTGCGAACCGACCAGGTGACGCCAAAGAACTGCGCGGCGATATCGGGGACCTGATGGGCTTCATCCAAGATCACGGCCTCGGCCCCAGGCAAAAGATCGCCGAACCCTTCCTCCTTTAGCCCTAAGTCGGCCAGCAGCAGGTGATGATTCACAACCACGATATCGGCGGTCTGCGCATTGCG
>Ga0209447_10000221_pt1 | contig 15099 bp, 14 predicted proteins | sample BogFormECP04_OM3_FD_188243 | JGI IMG/M metagenome (GOLD analysis project Ga0209447, IMG submission 188243) | Bog forest soil microbial communities from Calvert Island, British Columbia, Canada - ECP04_OM3 (SPAdes) (version 2) | ecosystem: Environmental > Aquatic > Freshwater > Wetlands > Bog ... | reverse complement strand
CCGCATCACTCCGCCGAATAGTGCCGTGTACACCGCCACCAAGGGCGCGGTTGACGCCGTCACCGGCGTCCTTGCTCGCGAGCTCGGTCCCAAAAAGATTCGCGTGAACAGCATCAACCCAGGAGTCGTCGAAACTGAAGGCACGCAAAGCGGCGGCTTCATTGGCTCGGACTTCGAGAAGGGCGTCGTCGCACAGACCCCGCTAGGCCGCACCGGGCAACCCGGTGACATCGCTCCCGTCGCCGTCTTCCTAGCCTCGGACGATTCCGCCTGGCTAACCGGCGAACAACTCCTCGCCTCCGGTGGCCTCCGCTAACCCAATCCGCGCGCGCCACCGGAGCGCATCATCAGCTCCGGTAGGGGCGGGTCTCAGACCCGCCCCTCGTAGCGCTGACTTCGCGTCGACGCTATGCGGTTGAACTTGTAGGGGCATGGCATTCGCTGCCCGCGCTTCTCTAGCGCCGAGCCCGCGCCAGCTCTCTCGCGCTACTCCAATCCCACCTGCAAGTTACCTCTCTAAGTAGTTCTACGAATAGTTATCAACCCGCAAACGTGTTAACGTAAGTCGGGGCGCTATTGAGGCCCCCAAAGGACGCAACATGCTCGACCCAGCCCAAAATGGGAAACCCACCGTCCCCAAACCTCTCGCCCGCCTCCCGCGACCCCATGCTGGCGTGCCCGAACCTCCAATCCCGCCGAAATCCCTTGCCAGCAGCCAGGACGCTCGCCGGCTCTTCACTCATCACTCGCCGGTTCTCGCTCACTACTACCCCGTTTAATCGCTAGTCCGCAAAATATTAGAATTCACCGCAAATCATTGAAAACAAAGAACGGCGACCCATGTTAATCGCTAGTTTTTCTGCCATTTTCGTCGGTGAAATACCTATTGCACCGGGCCCGCCGCAAAGGTATAAGCGGCGCAATTCTTTGGGGGCGCCGAACCATGCGAACCGCTTTAGGATGACCGAAACCACAAACCCGAATGCGCAAGTCGCCACGCTCCCAGCCTCCGCGTCCAGCTCCCTCTGGAATAAGGACCTCGCGCCAATCCCACGCAGTCAACGCACCTGGGGCACCTACAACTACGCCGCGCTCTGGGTCGCCATGAGCGTCAACATCCCCACCTACATGCTCGCCAGCGCCATGATTGCCGGCGGCATGAATTGGAAGCAAGCCATCTTCACCGTATTTCTCGGCAACATCATCGTGCTGATTCCTATGCTCCTCAACGCACACGCCGGCGCCGAATACGGCATTCCATTTCCAGTTTTCGCTCGCGCTTCCTTCGGAGTGCTCGGCGCTAACGTCCCGGCAGTCTTGCGCGCCCTGGTAGCCTGCGGCTGGTTCGGAATTCAAACCTGGATCGGCGGCGAAGCGATTAACACGCTACTCGCGGCCATGATCCACGGCTGGGACCACGCGTGGCTCTGCTTCCTGCTGTTCTGGCTGCTGAATCTCGCCGTTATTCTGCGCGGCATCGAAGCCATCCGTTACCTGCAAGGCATCACGGCTCCGGCATTGCTGATTCTGGGTCTCGCGATGCTCGGCTGGGCCTATACCAAAGCGGGCGGCCTCGGTCCCATGCTCTCCACGCCCTCGCAATTTCACACCTTCCGCGAATTTTTCGCGTTCTTTGTTCCTTCGCTTACCGGCGTGGTAGCGTTCTGGGCCACGGTCGCGCTGAACATTCCAGATTTCACGCGTTACGCCAAAGGTCAGCGCGAACAAATGCTAGGTCAAGCGCTTGGCCTGCCCACCACGATGACGTTCTATTCTTTCATCGGTATCGCGGTCACTTCCGCAACAGTCGTCGTGTTCGGCCATGCGATCTGGGATCCAGTAGAAGTGCTCAGCCGCCTGGGGAATCCCATCGCCGTGGTGGTCGCGATGCTCGCGCTGCTGCTCGCCACTCTCAACGTCAACGTAGCCGCCAACGTCGTCTCGCCTTCCAACGATTTTTCGAATCTCTATCCGCGCAAGATCAGTTTCAAGCTCGGTGGTGTCATCACCTGTTTTATCGGCCTGCTGATGCAGCCGTGGCGCTGGCTGGAAAGCCACGGCAGCTACGTGATGGGCTGGCTGGTGGGCTATTCCAGTTTCCTGGGCCCCATCGCCGGAGTGATGATCGCGGATTATTACGTTCTGCACAAACGCGTGATTCTCGCGGACGATCTATACCAGCGCGGTGGCGCCTACGAATTTTCCCGCGGATTCAATTGGCGCGCCATCGCCGCGCTCGTCGCCGGCGTAGCCGTAGCGCTGAGCGGCCTGGAAATCCCCGCGCTCCACGGCCTATATCCCTACGCCTGGTTCGTAGGTTTTGCCGTCTCATTTTTTGTCTATCTGTTATTGATGCGAGGTTCGCGCGCCGGAGCGTCGAAATAATGCGTGGGGAAAATGTGCGCCTTCGTAGCGGCGGTCTTCAGACCGCCAGCAGTGATCGTCACCCACTTGAAGTGGCCACCTTTAGGTGGGCGTACTTGACTTGGCATTTGTTGAGGCTCGAGCGCGCTGCTACCAACTCGAAATCCATGCTTCAGAATTCGCGACGTCGCGAGTCATCGCGCCAGAAATTGCCGTACGTCGCGCAGGACTTTCAACATCATCGCGTCCGTGAGCTTTCCAGTAAAAGTATTCTGCTGGCTCGGATGGTACGACGCGAACAAGCGCGGCAAATCGCCTGGCAGTTCATAGCTCGCTCCATGCCGAAAAGGAAACGCAGCCAAAGTCGAAATCTGCCCGCGCTCTTTCAGCAGTCCCAGATAAGCCCGCATCGCGATACCACCAAGCACCAACATCGCGCGCGGCCGCAGAATTTCGATCTCGCTCTCCAAAAAGTGCCGGCAATTCGCCAGCTCCCCAGGCAGCGGCTTGTTCGCGGGCGGCGCGCAGCGCAAAGTCGCGGCCATATATGCATTCTTCAGCGCCAGACCATCTTCGCGATTCGTCGAAGTCGGCTGATTCGCAAACCCCGCGCGAAACAGCGCTTTGTACAGAAAATCGCCCGACCGATCACCGGTGAACATGCGCCCCGTGCGATTCGCTCCATGCGCCGCAGGTGCAAGGCCCAGAATCAAAAGCTCCGCCCGCGGATCGCCAAAGCCCGGAACAGGCTTGCCCCAATAATCCCAGGCGAGAAACGAACGCCGCTTGTCTCGCGCGACCTGTTCGCGATACCGTACGAGTCGCGGACACGCGCGACAGTGAATGATTTCCTGATTAAGCTTTTCCAATTCGCTCAAGCGGCGCTCCCGCTGAAAAGTTATCATGAACCCGGCCGAGCTTCGCAAGCGTCTAACGAGCATGTCGCGAAATCTTGCAGCGCCAAGCCGCGGCACCATGCAGCACAAACGCTCTTAGTCCGCGGACGATCGCGCAGCAGCAACGCACCCAAAACTTCGGAGCCAATGGATCTCGATGCCTGACTCGCCAGAAAAAATCCTCATCCTCGATCCCGATCCGCACAGCAGCGAGGGCTTGCGCGCCGCTTTGCAGTCGGCCGGATACGACGTCGCCGTCTTTGCGACCACCCGCGAAGGACTCGACACCATCCATCAGACTGGCGCCGATCTTGTGCTGCTCGATGCCACCATGCAAGAGCCCGGCGCCGGCGAAGTCCTGGCCACGATTCGCGGCTCCGCAAAAACTGCGGGGATTCGCGTCATGCTCCTTGTGGCCGGGGGAAGCGAGCAGCGCGCCTCGGCCATGGATCTGGGCGCGAACGATGCCATCTCGCGTCCCTACGATTTGCGCGAGTTGTTAGCACGCGTCCGCGCCCGCCTGCGCGTGCAACGCGCCGAAAACGAACTGCGCGAAAAGATGCGCATCGCCGAAGAAGGCCAACAGATCGCGCACACCGCGTTCGAAGCGCTCGCCGTCACCGAGAAGATGACCAGCGACGCATTCTCTCTCGATCGCAAGCTCAAGACCGGTTTCGCGGCCGTGCTCGCCGTAGCCATCCTGATGGCCGGAATTTATCTTCTCTTTGCGCGCAGCGCGCAGAAAGTCACCCAGCGCTCGAATTCGATTCTTGCCAAACTCGAAGGCGGAATCGTCCGCCAGCAGGACTTGATCGCCGAAGCGCGCAAGCTGCGCGCGCAACAGGGCATCGAGCCCGGAGCCGCGGCAGTGGAGCCCGTAGCCAAGGACGATCTGAAGAAGCAAGCCGAAGACCTGAAGGCCAAAATGGCCACCGCCAGCTCAGACGACGCCGCCGGCCTGCAAAAACAATTGCAAGAAACCAATTCGCGCCTGCAACGCCTCGAAGCGCAAGGCCAGGCCGCGCAAAGCATCATTCCAGCGGACGTCCAATCCGTTTGCCTGCTGCACGTGGCCGTGGCGTTCAGCGACCAGCAATCAGGGCGCCGCCTGCGCTACGGTGGCCTCAACGAGCAGGGTGAGCCAATTCAGGATAGCGAAGGCAATCCGGTATTGACGCTGGACGGAAAAGGGCCGGAAGTAAAGATGGACGTTTTCGGCACCGGCTTTGTCGCCGGATCGAACGGGCGAGTAATCACCAATCGCCACGTCGCCGAGCCTTGGTGGAAGAATGACGAGATCGCCCAAATCACCGGCCAAGGCTTGCAGCCGCAAATCTCCGCGATCCGCGCTTATTTCCCCGGCGACCCACGCGCGTTCCACGCCGAAATACAGGATATTTCAGAAGTGACGGACCTCGCCTCCGTCCGCGTGGATCTGCAGGACCTGAAGCGCCCCGTCCTCGCGATTGACACCGGCAAGAATTCAGCCCTGAGCGGACAACCCGTCATCCTGATGGGTTACGCCACCGGCCTGGCCGCGATCCTCGCGCGCACCGATGAAGAATCCGCGCAAGATATACTGAAGAAAGCCGGTAGCGACGTTTCGCAAGTGCTCAACGAACTCGCCAAGCGCAATTTGATTCACCCGTTGATCACCCAAGGGCACATTGGCGATATCCTGCCGGATAAAATCGTGTTCGACGCGCAAACCACTTCGGGTGGCTCGGGCGGACCGCTCTTCAACCGCGATGGAAAAGTCATCGGCGTGACGGTAGCGATCTTGAAAGGTTTCGGCGGCTCGAATTTCGGCATCCCCATCCGCTTCTCGCAGCCTCTGCTCTCAAAGTAACGGCCGAAACGCGCAGCTGCACAAGTCGCGCTCGGCGTCGTTCTGTTTAAATTTTCACCGATTGATCTTTCACAAAGGCAAAGCGTAGATGAGCGGCCGGATTTTGCTGGTTCTCCAGAAATAAGCCAGGATGATCACGCTGGCGATCGCGGCGTACGCGCACCACAGCGAAGTGAACGCGTAGCGCTTGAACGCCATCACCACCAGCAAAATCACTAGGTTGGCCCAGCCGAAAAGTACCATCGCGCGAACCTTGGAAAAAAACAGCGAGCCGCAAGTCGCAATCACATACAGCACCGCCACCGCGGTATTGTTCGTCGCTTGATTGATGTATACGATGCTGTTTCCGCGTACGTACACTTGCGTCGGATATGCCGTCAGCGCCCACAAAATATAAAGCGTGGTGCCCACGCCGACCGCCAGAAATGGCAGCATGCGCCGCCGGCCCTTTCCGTCAGGCTCAAACAGCAGCACGCTCAGCGGCAACAGCAAGGGCAGCAACCCCTGCGCATACAGCATGAAAGCCGCGCCCATGTTGTGCGTGATCGTCGGCGAAAGATACCCATCCAATCCCAGCCACACGAATCCCTCGATGAACTGATGAATCGCAAACAATAAAGGCAGCGACGCGAAAAGCAATTCGCGTCGGTGCTTTACTTTCGTCAACGTGACCACGCCCACGGCGCCCAGCGCCGTGCTGCCAACAAAATTCGCGGTTGCGGAAAAACACATGGCCGATTTTTCCTCCGCGGGAGCATTGCACCGATCTCAGCAGAACGCAAAATATTTCTTACAACGCAGCAGCGATAGGATTTCCCGGATATGTGACTTCGGAGCCTCTGCAACGTAGCCTGCGGAGTGACATGAAACGAGGTGCGCAGCCGACTCGCGATTCGCCGTGTGATCGGAAACCCACCGCTTGCTTTCGTCTTCGCTAAATTGACACGGCGTGCTCGGCACAGCTAGCATAGTTGCAGCGATTGTAGCCTCGGAGGCGACTCCGAAGGTGTGCCTGCCGAACCCGGTAACGCCGGATCTTGCGCCATGGAAAGCAGCTCGCGTTCGCAAAATATATTGGACCGGATTGTCGAAGCGCGCCGCGCATCTGTGGCGCATCGCAAACGCGTGCTTCCAGATGTCGCGCTGAAGATGGCGGTGGAAAAGAAGGTCGCGCCGCCGCGCGATTTCCCGGGCGCGCTGGCGCGAGCCGGCAAAATCAATATTATTTCGGAATTGAAAAAAGCTTCGCCTTCGCGCGGCGTGATTCGCGAGGATTATGCTCCGGCGGTGCTGGCCGCGAGCCTGGAGGAAGCCGGCGCCGCTGCTTTGTCGGTGCTTACCGAGGAAGATTTCTTTTCCGGCTCGCTGGGTGACCTGAAAGAGGCCAGCCGCGTGACCAAGATTCCCATCTTGCGCAAGGATTTCATCGTGGATCCCTGGCAGGTGTGGGAAACGCGCGCGGCGGGCGCTGATTCGTTTCTGCTGATCGCGGCGGTGCTGCACGACGCGGAATTGCGCGCGTTGCTGGAGCTGGGGCGCACATTAAAAATGGAAGCGCTGGTGGAAGTGCACTCGCGCGAAGAACTGGCACACGTGCTCGATGCCGGCGCGCGCATCATCGGCGTGAATAATCGCGACCTGCGCGATTTTCAGGTGCATCTGGAAACTTCGCTGGGATTGGCAGAGGCGATTCCGGAGGATTGCATCGCTGTGAGCGAATCCGGATTACGCACGCATAACGATCTGGTGCGACTGCAGCGCGCGGGGTTTGACGCGTTTCTGATCGGCGAGCACGTGATGCAGAGCGCCGATCCGGCGACGGCACTGCGGGCGCTGCTTGCTCCGGCTGGCGAGGGGCATACGGCGGCATGAGCAGCGGAACGTCATGGTGAAAGTGAAAATTTGCGGCATCACCAATTGGAGTGATGCGCGTGGGGCCGTGGAAGCTGGCGCGGATTTCTTGGGATTTAATTTCTATCGCCAGAGCTCGCGCTATATCGCGCCGGCCACGGCTCGGCGCATTGTGCGGCGCTTGCCCGCGAACGTGGCATCTGTGGGAGTGTTTGTGAACGAAGCGGAGCCTGAAATGCTTGCGATTGCGCGGCGGGTGGGCCTGGATTACGTGCAACTGCACGGAGACGAAACGCCGGCAGTGGTATCGCGCATGCGGCGCACGGTTCGCGTGATCAAGGCGATTCGCGTGCGCGGTTCCTTCCGCGCTGCGCAGCTGGCGAATTTCAAGCAAGCTTCGTCCATTTTGCTTGATGGCTTCGATGCGCGGTTGCGCGGTGGCACCGGAAAAAGTTTCAACTGGAAGTTGGCGAAAAGCGCCGGTCGCAAGCGGCAAATATTTCTGGCTGGCGGCTTGACGCCGGAAAATGCGGCGGAGGCGGTTTTTGCGGCGCGGCCTTTCGCGATTGATGTGTGCAGCGGGGTGGAATCGCGGCCTGGCAAAAAAGACGCGGCGCGGATGCGCGCGCTGGTCGCTGCGGTGCGCCCTGTGAATTTGACGCGCCCAGTGAGCACGAAGCGCCCGGTAAGTTCGGCGCGGAGGAAACGACGGTCATGAGTGCCATCGCACAAATGGTTCCGGATGCGCGCGGCAGATACGGCAAGTACGGCGGGCGTTACGTTCCGGAAACGCTGGTGGCGCCGCTGGAAGAGCTCGAGCGCGCCTACGCGGTAGCGCGCGCGGACAGCAAGTTTCAAGCGGAGCTCGATTCGCTGCTGCGCAATTTTGCCGGACGTCCCACGCCCCTGCAATTCGCTGCACGCCTGACCGCGCACCTGGGCGGCCCGCGAATTTACATCAAGCGCGAAGATTTGCTGCACACCGGCGCGCACAAAATTAATAACGCGCTGGGCCAGGGCCTGCTCGTCACGCGCATGGGCAAAAAGCGCATCATTGCCGAAACCGGCGCGGGCCAGCACGGCGTTGCCACCGCAACCGTCGCGGCGAAGCTGGGCCTCACGTGCACCGTGTACATGGGCACGGAAGATATGGAGCGCCAGCGTTTGAATGTGCTTCGCATGAAGCTGCTGGGCGCGGAAGTTGTGGGCGTGGATTCGGGCAGCCGCACGCTGAAAGACGCGATCAATGAAGCCATGCGCGACTGGGTCACCAACGTCGAAAGCTCGCATTATTTGCTGGGCTCGGTACTCGGAGCGCATCCTTACCCGCAAATTGTGCGCGATTTTCAAAAAGTAATCGGTGAAGAAGCGCGCGGGCAAATTGTGCAGGCAGAAGGACGTCTCCCGGACACTTTAATCGCCTGCGTCGGCGGCGGCTCGAATGCGATTGGACTGTTTCACGCGTTTTTGCCCGATGCGTCCGTGAAAATGATCGGTGTGGAAGCGGGCGGGCGAGGCACGGGGCTGGGTGAACACGCCGCGCGCCTGGCGGCGGCTGGCGGTTTCAGCGGCGCGCGGCCCGGAGTACTGCAGGGAACTTACACATACGTTTTGCAGACCGCCGACGGGCAAATTGCGACTACGCACTCGGTTTCCGCCGGCTTGGATTATCCCGGCGTCGGTCCCGAGCATGCCTGGCTCGCGGAACAGGGCCGCGCGGAGTATTGCGCGGTAAGCGATAGCGAAGCCGTGGAAGCCGCGCGCACGCTCGCCCGACTGGAAGGAATTATTCCGGCGCTGGAATCCGCGCACGCGCTGGCGGAATTGATTCGCCGCGCGCCGCGCATGAAGAAAGATGAGCTGGTGATTCTGAATCTTTCCGGCCGCGGCGATAAGGATATGGATATTTTCTCGCGCTATGTCTGAAAACTTCGCTTCGTCGCAAACAGCAGCGGCGGCGCCAAAGCCCTCTGGGCGAATCGCGCAATGTTTCCGCGCCCTCTCCGCAGCCGGCGAGATGGGGCTCGTTGCCTACATCACTGCTGGCGATCCTTCACTCGCGGCCACCGAGAAGATCGTGCTGGCCGCCGCGCACGCGGGTGCGGACGTGATTGAACTGGGCGTGCCCTTCAGCGATCCCGTCGCCGATGGTCCCACGATTCAACGCGCCAGCGATCGCGCGCTGCGCGGCGGCACTACTCTTGCCGGCGTGATTGAGCTGGTCCGGCGCATTCGCGCGCATTCGGAAATTCCGCTGGTGCTGTTCAGCTACTTCAATCCGATTTTGCAAATGGGCCTGGAAAAGTTTGCCGCCGCGGCCGCTGCGGCTGGCGCGGACGGCGTGCTGGCGACGGATCTGACGCCCGAAGAAGCAGTGGAATATCGCGCCACGCTGCATGCGCACGGGCTGGATACGATTTTTTTGGCCGCGCCTACTTCCACAGATGCGCGCCTGGCGCTAATCGGGGCCGCCTCCAGCGGATTTCTGTACGTAATTTCGCGCACCGGCGTCACCGGCGCACGCGAGGCGCTGCCGGCGGAACTTCCCGCGCTGATCCGCCGCGCACGAAGATTCACGTCGCTGCCCATCGCGGTCGGTTTCGGCATCTCGCTGCCCACGCACGTCACAGTTCTGGGCGGAATTGCCGACGCCGCCGTGGTCGGCTCCGCACTGATGGCTGAAGTTGAGAAAGCCGCCTCGCCAGACGATGCAGCAGCGGCCGTCGCGGAACGAATCCGCGTGCTGAAATCCGCCGCGCGCACTGGAGTAAGCCGCCGCAGCAGTGAAGCTCCTTAGCGCCCTCGCGGCGGTGACGCAGATCCAGCCGCACACCCAGCCGCACCCCACACGATCGTTGCGAAATCCTTCCGCACTTGCAGTAAACTTCATGCGCATTGATTCATCGGATTTGTGTTTTGAGGAGAACAGATGGATAAGCGCGTGGCCAACGCAGACGCCGCCATTGCTGGCATTCAGGATGGCGCGACGATTTTGCTCGGCGGCTTCGGCCTGTGCGGAATCCCGGAAAATTTAATCGCCGCGTTGCGCCGCAAGGGCACCAAGGACCTGACCCTCGCCTCGAACAACGCCGGCGTGGACGATTTCGGCATCGGCCTGCTGCTGCAAAGCAAGCAGGTAAAAAAGATGATCGCCAGCTACGTCGGCGAAAACAAGACGTTCGAGCAACTCGCGTTGAAAAAAGAAATCGAAGTGGAGCTGAATCCGCAGGGAACGCTGGCTGAACGCATTCGCTGCGGCGGCGCGGGAATTCCGGCGTTCTACACGCCAACGGGCTACGGCACGCTCGCCGCGGAGGGAAAAGAAGTCCGCGAATTTAACGGCCGCCCGCATGTGCTGGTGCCGGCGCTGCGCGGGAATTTCGCGTTCATCAAAGCCTGGAAAGGCGACCGCTGGGGGAATTTGGTGTATCGCAAGACCGCGCGGAATTACAACGCGGTGATGGCCACCGCGGCGGATTACACCATCGCCGAAGTGGAGGAAATCGTGGAGCTGGGGAAACTGAATCCCGACTGCGTGCACACCCCGGGAATTTTCGTGGATGCAATTTTTCAGGGCGAAAAGTACGAGAAGCGCATCGAGCGGCGCACTGTGCGCAAGCGTTAGGAGCTGCAAATGCCAACGGAAATTGATAAGCGCGAAGTGATCGCCCGCCGCGTGGCGCGGGAATTGCGCGACGGATACTACGTGAATTTGGGCATCGGCCTGCCGACGCTAATCCCGAATTATTTGCCGCCGGGAATGGAAGTGATTCTGCAATCGGAGAACGGCATGTTGGGCATCGGGCCCTATCCGTTCGCGGGCGAAGAAGATCCTGACCTGATCAACGCGGGCAAGGAGACCATCACCGAAATTCCCGGCTGCTGCTATTTTTCCAGCGCGGAATCTTTCGGCATGATCCGCGGCGGACGAGTGGATCTCACCGTCCTCGGCGCACTGCAGGTGGACGAAGCCGGCAACCTGGCGAACTGGGCGATCCCCGGGAAAATGTTGAAAGGTATGGGCGGCGCGATGGATCTGGTAGCCGGCGCGAAACGCGTGATTATCGCGATGGAACACACCACCAAAGACGGCGAGCGGAAAATCGTGAAAAAATGCAGCCTGCCGCTCACCGGAGTGGGTGTCGTAAAACTGATTGTCACCGAACTTGCCGTGATCGAAGTGACGCCACAAGGACTTCTGTTGCGCGAAGTGGCCGCGGGAGTAACGCCCGAAGAAGTGCAAAAAGCCACGGAGCCGCAGTTGCAGCACGCGCCGGATTTGCAGACGATGCCCGCGTAACGCGCGCCGGAAAGTTGTCAATTATGCGGCGGGGCTGCGCGGAAATCGCGAATTGCGATACCATGCAGGGAACGGGCCGTCCAGGAGATTTGATGCAGCCGCATTCGATAGTGGTGATCAGCCTGCACACGCCGAAGGAAAGGATCTGGGGCGAGTTGATGGAAATGTCCAGCTCCGGCGTGACCTTGCGCGGAATTGACCTGAGCTCGTACGACGATTTCGTCAGCCAGGTGCTGCATCCAGAAGGCGACCGCATGGGGCTGCCGACGCTTTTTTTCCCCATGCTGCGCATCGAACGCATCGCCCTCGACGAGCCGCGTGGCTCGATTCCATCGCTCGCGGAAATGTTCGCGAAGAAGACCGGCCGCTCGCTCGAGGATTATCTGGCGCAGTTTGCCTAGGCGGCTGTTTCCAGCGCCTGACAAAACACATTCATGAAGAGCCGAATCCTCACAGTTCCCAACCAGCTCACGTTCCTGCGCCTGGCCTTCCTGCCGTTTTTCATCATGGCGATTCATTACGAACGTTACAACTGGGGTCTGGTGATTCTGATTGTGGCGGGCTTCACCGACGCTCTGGATGGATTTCTCGCGCGCGGCTTGAATCAAAAAACACCCCTGGGCGCCTATCTCGATCCGATCGCGGATAAATTGCTGCTTTCATCTTCGTATTTCGAGCTGGCGCTGCACGGGAAAGTGGTCTGGTGGCTGACGATTCTGGTGCTGGGGCGCGACGTGCTGCTGCTGGTGGCCAGCGCAGTTATCCTCCTCACGGTGGGCTACATGTCCTTGCCGCCGAGCATTTATGGCAAGGCCACTACGTTTTTCGAAATCACCATGATTTTTCTGGTGATGGTGCTGGCATTGTGGGACAACCGCGCCTTGTTCATCGTGAAAGAAATTTGCGGGTATTGCGTGGCGGTGTTCGTGTGCATTTCAGGAGTGCACTACAGTATCGTGGTTTCGCGGCGGCTGCACACCGGCGGATAATCCGATTTTTCCCCAGCGGTTAGCTGGTGCGCAGAACGCCGAAAGCTACCATCCCCAGGCTCGCTGCAATCACCAGCGCCGTGGCCCAGCCCAGCAAATTCGCACGCTTCCATTCCTCCGGCGAAGATGGCGCGCGATCCACCATGATTTTTCCCAATACGAAGCCGGTTGCGAATCCGCCGAAATGAGCGAAATTGTCGATAGCTCCAAAAATTCCGATGGGCAGAACCGCGATGATTACGATGTACACCAAAAGGCGCACGACTTGCGCTCGCAGCATTTGGTGCCCGATGCTGCGACTGCCTGCAGTGACCGCGATAATGACCCCGCACAGTCCAAGGATTGCCCCGGAGCCGCCGATGGCAAAGTGCCCAAACAGGCTGCTCAGCACATAGCCGCCAACGCCCGTCGCCACATAAATGAACAAATATCTCGCGGAGCCGTACATCTCTTCGACTTGCGGCCCGAAATCCATCAGGACCCACATGTTGAAGGCGATATGCATCAGGCTGGCGTGCAGAAATATCGCCATGACGAAACGCCAAGGTTGTAGCAGATTAATCAGCAACGGCAACGAGGCGCCGAGTTGTTGCAGCACCCGGCCGCTAATTGCACCGAGGTTCATCAGTGCGGAAAGCCCGCCGCCCGCCGGCGCTTGAAATCCAGTGGTGCGAATCGTAGCGAGCAAGCTCACGCCGTACAGCAGGCAGCTCAAAGTCAAAATTCCGTATGTCACTGGCGATGTGGTGGGCAGCAGGCGGCCGAGCGAGCGGCTGGCCGCAGCCATACCAAACGTCAAACTAGCGCCGCATTGATGGCATTTCGTGGCAGTGGCGCCGACGAGCGTGCCGCAGGCCGGACAAAGCTTCGGGCGTGGATTTTCCTTCGCGCCACCGCCAAAGAAACCGCTCATCTGTTCTTTAAACCGATCCAGCTTCCAACGCAGCCTTGGCGAGATATCCAATAGGGTTCCTTGCGAGAGTGTGAGTGCATTCATATAATACCGAAATGCGAGAAAACCTGTGAATCAGGAAACTGCGTGATCCCAGCGGCCCAGCCGGAGAAATTCCCCATACAATTCATGCACGGCTTACACAGCGAACGCATCGATTTCGCGCGGCTTGCGCTGATAATGTTTTTCGCGCTCGTCGCCGTTTCAGGTTGCGCGAAACACAACGTGGCCGCGCGCCAACCAGCGAACACTCCCGCGTCACAACCGTCCGGCGCGCCGCCCGCATCTGCGCCCGCACCGCAACCAGGCCAGCCCAGGCAGCCGGGCGCGTCGCGTACATCCGGTCCTCCTCCGGCTATCGAGCGCCAGCCCGCAGTACCCGGCGAATATGTAGAAGAAGGCGTCGCGTCGTGGTACGGCGTGCCATTCAACGGTCGGCGCACCTCGAACGGCGAAATCTACGACATGCACGAATACACCGCGGCGCATCGCACCCTGCCTTTCAATTGCGTGGTGCGTGTCACCAACCTGAACAACGGCAAGCACACCGAAGTGCGCATCAACGATCGCGGCCCCTTTGTGGCCAACCGCGTGATTGACCTGTCGCTCTCCGCCGCGCAGGCCATCGAAATGGTGGGAACCGGAACGGCCAACGTGCGTCTGGAAATCCTTTCGGGGCCGAATCCGAATGTAGGATTTTTCGCGGTACAGATTGGCGCGTTCAAAGTGCAGGAAAATGCCGAGCGGCTGAAAGCGCAGATGGCAGAAACCTACCCGCCGGTGAGCATCGCCACGTACGATTCGCCCAACGGAACATTCTATCGCGTGCGCATCGGCCGTTTGCCCAGCGAAGATGCGGCGCAAAAACTCGCGGACCAGCTGCACAACGCCGAGCAGCTCACCACGTTCGTCGTGCGCCTGGACGACTAATCCATTCCGGAGCGCGCGCCCGAGTTTTACTTGTGCTTCATCGCGTAAACACCGTCCCACTCGACGGGCGGTTCTTCCGCAATGTATTCTTCGCAGCGCGCAAGAAACACGCGCGAAGGCCCATCATCCGGCCAGCGCTCCAGAATCGCCGCCCAGGCGGACCGCGCGGCGCGCCAGTCGCGATGCGTGTACGCTTCGCGCGCCACGCTGAACAGCGCCACCAGCTCCTCACCGCCATTTTCCTTCGCGCGCGGACCCAGAATTTCGTAAATGGTCACGGGTTGCAGCTTGCCTTTCACCCGAATGAAGTCAATCTCGCGAAACATGAATTGATCGTCGCGCAGAACCCGCCGCGTGAATTCGCTGATTAATATTTGCGTGCCGTATTCCTTGTTCAGTCCTTCCAGCCGCGCCGCCAGATTCACCGCGTCGCCCAAGGCCGTGTATCCGTAGCGCAACGACGAGCCCATGTTGCCCACCGAAGCGATGCCGGTATTGATTCCGATGCCGATTTCCAGCACCGGGCTTCCCTGCGCGCGCCACTGCACTTGCAATTCCGCCAGGCGCGCCAGCATGCTCACGGCGCTCAGGCAGCAGCGCTGCGCATGATCGGGTTCATCGAACGGAGCGCCCCAGATGGCCATCACCGCGTCGCCGATATATTTATCCAGCGTGCCCTGGTGGCGAAAAATGATGCGGGTCATTTCCGTCAGGTAACCGTTCAGCAAGCCGGCGAGCGTTTGCGCGTCGAGCGTTTCGGAAATGGTCGTGAAACCGCGAATGTCGCTGAAGAGCACGCTCACATCGGTTTTGCGCGGTTTCACGCGCTCCGGATCGCTCAGCAAGCGGCGAATCACCTCCGGGCTGACGTATTGCTGGAACGCGCCGCGCACTTTGCGTTTTTCCTGCTCTTCGATCAGCACGCGATATAGCGCCACCAGGCTGACGTTAGGGATCAGCACGAACAC
>Ga0209447_10000218_pt1 | contig 15251 bp, 10 predicted proteins | sample BogFormECP04_OM3_FD_188243 | JGI IMG/M metagenome (GOLD analysis project Ga0209447, IMG submission 188243) | Bog forest soil microbial communities from Calvert Island, British Columbia, Canada - ECP04_OM3 (SPAdes) (version 2) | ecosystem: Environmental > Aquatic > Freshwater > Wetlands > Bog ... | reverse complement strand
CTTTCTCCGATATTCTCGTCACAATCTCTAGGAGGACGTATGAATTGGAAGCGTTTCTTCGCAGCGGTGTTTGCGCTGCTGGTAGTTCTATCGTTTAGCTCGACGCGGGCGACTGCGCAGACGGCAACTTCGGGTGATATCGCCGGGGTAGTGACCGATCCGAGCGGCGCCACAGTTCCTGGCGCGAAAGTTGGCCTGAAGGATGAAACGAAGGGCAACACGCAAGAGTCCACCACAAACAAGGACGGCGTGTACCACTTTTACTTGCTTTCACCGGGGCCTTACACGGTGACTGTGAGTGCGGCGGGTTTCGAAGGTTTTACTCGCCATTCCAACGTTGCGGTAGGGCAAATCGCGACACTGAACGTTCAACTGACGTTAGGTGCGTCGACCACAAGCGTGACTGTGACGGAAGCGGCACCGCTATTGCAGACCGATAACGGAGATACGTCGAACTCGCTGAGTCAACAACAGGTTGCCAACGTTCCGAACCCCGGTAACGATCTGAGCGCGATCGCGCAGCTCTCTCCGGGAATTATCGTCAACTCACAGGGCGGTTACGGCAACGTCGAGGCGTTCGGCTTGCCAGCCACATCAAACCTCTTCACGGTCAATGGAATGGATGACAACGATCCGTTCCTGAACCTCAATAATTCTGGCGCGACAAACTTGCTGCTCGGATCGAACGAAATTCAAGAAGCGGACGTGGTAACGAATGGCTACTCGACCGGCTACGGGACTTTCTCAGGAATAGACGTGAACTACGTTACGAAGTCGGGAGGGAATGCCTTCCACGGGAACGCGGTTTACTACTGGAACGGCCGGGCGATGAATGCTAACTCATGGCTCCACAACGACAACGGCGAGCCCCGTTCGTTTGTGAACGCGAATCAGTGGGCGGCCTCGATCGGAGGGCCCATCAAGAAGGACAAACTATTCTTCTTTATCAACACGGAAGGGCTACGTGTTTTGGTTCCAGTCCCACAGAACATCTTCGTGCCTAGTCCGGCATTTGAGGGTTCTGTCGTTGAAAACCTCACGAATCAAGGTTTGACCGCTTCAATTCCCTTTTACTGTCAGAACATGACGGTTACTGCGCAAGATGGGACGAGCATCACGTGCCCGGCGGGAGTGCCGGGATCGGGAAATGGAATTTTCAACCTCTACAACGGAGCGAAGGGTTACGCCAATGCTACAAATACGTTGGCAGGCGGCGGATGCGACAACGTCACTGGCGCCACTGGCGGCGCGGGCGTATTCGCGGGCTTTGTTGGAGGAGGTGGCACGACTCCTTGCGCTCAGAACCTTTTTGAGACACCTTCAAACTTCGCACCGGAGTGGCAGCTTGCGGGACGTGCCGACTGGAACATCGGGCCGAACGACCGAGCTTATGTCCGCATGCAATACGACGTCGGGACTCAGCCGACGAACACGGACCCGCTCAACCCGTTGTTCAACACGCAGAGCTACCAGCCAGAATACCAAGGGCAGTTGAACGAAACCCACTCGTTTGGGCCTACGCTGACGAACCAGTTCCTGATGGCTGCCACATGGTATTCAGCGATTTTCAAGGCCGCAGATCAGAATGCTACCTTAGCCGCGTTCCCCACGACGCAAATCATCAATGACGGGGCGCTGCAAGGTATCGGCGGAATTAATTTCGTCTTTCCGCAAGGCCGGAACGTCACGCAAATCCAGTTCGGCGACGATGTCTCCAAAACGATTGGCAATCACACAGTGAAGTTTGGTGGCAAATTCCACAAGGATTACGTAAGCGATCACGACAACGGGGCGTACACCAGCGGCCTGCAACTTCCACTGACCTTGTCGGACTTTGCCAATGGCGGCAACGTTCCCAACTACAGCGCAGCCGGATGCCCGACGGCGCTAAACCCAAATGCGACTTGCGCCGATGGAACCGGGACACTGTTCGTTAAGGCCTACGCGCAGTCGCAGAATTTGCCGGTGCGCCTCTATGAAGTTGCGGGCTACGTCCAAGACGACTGGCGGATCAAGCCGAATCTGACAATCTCGCCGGGTCTCCGGGTTGAGCACGCGTCAAATCCTACCTGCGTGACTCTATGTTTCGCGCAGTTCTCAGAACCCTTCAGCGACATCGTCGCGGATCCGACTGGGGCTTACAACCAGCAGATCCAGACTAGCCGCCGACAAGCGCTATTGAGCTACCAGAATCTCCAGTGGGAACCTCGAATCAGTTTTGCGTGGCAACCATTTGGTGGGAGCGCGTCGGGTATGCTGAAGTCTGATTTGGTGGTTCGCGGCGGGATCGGGATCTTCTATGACATATTCCCCGGAATTATTTCCGACAATATGGCGCAGAACCCGAACTTGTATAATTCATTTACTCTACAGGAGATTAACCCAGCTCTGACGGGGGCTCCGCCAAGTTGCGCCGGCTATTTGTCGCCAAATCAATCGCCGGGTAATAACTTGTTCGACTGCATCAACGCGGCAAACACGGCTTTTAACACTGCGTTCTTGACAGGTCTCAACTCGGTGGCTCCGAATCCTCCGCCGAACCCGACGTTCACTAGTCCAAAGACTTATGCGCCGCAAGTGCAGAAGTGGAGCCTTGAGATTCAAAAAGGCTTTGGTCCGAACGATTCGATCAACATCGGTTACTACGGAAACCACTCGATTCACCAACCGGTGCTGAACAACTCCGTGAACGCATTTGGGTTGGTCTCACAGCTTCCGGCGGCTGCACCGACCGAGCAGTACGGCACAGTGGAAGCTGTCGAAAGCGCAGGTGTCTCGAACTACAACGGCGTGATTGCCAGCTACAAACATCGCTTCTCTGGGTGGGCTGGCGGCGGCGTATTTCAGTTCAACTACACTTATGGACATGCACTGGATGAAATCTCAAACGGAGGTTTCAATCCGTTCGCTGCGAACGGCACTGGTGGATCTGCAGAGAGCATCACGCATCCGCAGAATCCGTTCGATTTGCGCAATATGTATGGCGACGCCGACTACGACGCACGGCACTCTCTGAACGCCAACTACGTCTGGGAGGTGCCCGTTCGGAAGGCCCTAAGGGGTCACGGTTGGGCGGCGCTCGTGGATGGATGGCAGGTCTCGGGCGCACTTTTGTATCGCACCGGCTTCCCCTTCACGGTAGTTGATGCAACCGATACAGACAGCAACAATTACGGTGGGACGATTTTTCCGAACCCCATCGCGCCGGTTACGAGTAACAGTTGCAACAGCGAAAAGAATTTCGGACCTAACGGCGTTCCTTGCGCCTTCGCCGCGGCCTTCGGCGGCTTCGGCGGCATTGCCGGGGGCTCGGAGACGACGTTCGGTGCTGACGGCCTACGTAACGCGTTCCGCGGTCCTTCGTACTTCGACACGGACTTCAGCTTCACGAAGAAGACGAATATCCCGCACTGGGAGCGAGCGCAGTTGCAGCTGGGGTTGCAGTTCTTCAATCTTTTCAACCATCCCAACTTCAATTTGCCTGTGAACGACATCACCAATCCGAACTTCGGCACGGTGCAATCTCAGGTGAACCCGCCGACTAGCATTCTCGGTTCGTTCCTGGGTGGAGATGCTTCGCCGCGTTTGATTCAGGTGAAGGCCCAATTCGTGTTCTAGCCAGTCTGCTCGGGCGGACGGCCGAATGCGCGTGATTTAACGGAAAGGACGTCCCAAGAAGTTGGGACGTCCTTTTTGTTTGTGGTGGGGTTATCGTACGAAGTCTTCAATTCTCGAATTGCCTGGCTTGTTGCTTGGGTGAAGGTAACGGGAGTTCGTCTTAGCGCCTGTGCGCATACCGAAGTACCGCGACGGCAGCCACAGCTGTCAGCTTTACAACTGCAAGTCGAGAGGAATAAGCTACCGCTATTGGAGACGCACTTTGTCACGCTCCGGCTACTGGCGATCTGGCCTAGTTTCCATCTCAGCGCGACTCATTTTACTGAATCCATCCTCGTATTGCCGCGGATCGAGCATGATCCTGCTAGGAAAGCATCCGCTTTCAGGTTTAGCGAAAGCGCCGTCGGTCGGATTCATCTGGAGCATCATGGCTGTCGATTCGCAGGAGCTACGGCAGTCTCCGATATTGTGTGGTGGCGCGCGTAAATTACAACCGTCTGGCTTGAGAGACAACGTATGAAAGGAGAAATACGATGCAAAGGAAAATAATCGGCGTTCTAGCGATCTTGGCTATCGCAGTGACGGTGTGGGCGGGCGGTGACCCATGGAAGTCCAAGCCGTATCAACAGTGGGACGAGAAGGATGTGATGACGGTATTGCAAACGTCGCCATGGGCAAAGGTGGGCGTACCTGCCTCCGGCTCCTGGCGCCCGATGGGCATGGCTCCCGCCGACACCTCCAACCTCGGCGTTGCGGGCTCTTCTAGCGACAAGTCCCATGTGTCAGCTGGTCCCAACTCCAATCAACCGGGAGGGGATGAGAAGGAGGTCAATGCGACGTCGCAGACGTACAACATTTTTTGGTGGTCGTCCCGGACAATTCGCGAGGCGGCGGAGCGTCGTGCGGTTTTGAAAGGTGCGACGACACAGGCAGACGCTGAAAAGGCGCTTGCCGCGGTTCCTGACTCCTATCAGATTCTGGTTAACGCAGTTAACATGGCGGCTTTTGGCAACCGTGGGGAGGAGGCTTTTAAGAGCGCAGCGTTCCTCGAACTGAAGAAGACGAAACAGAAGATTAGCCCTACCGCCGTCATCTTTCAGAAGGGGGCCGATGGAAAAGTCGTTGGCGCCATCTTCAGCTTTCCGAAAACGACCTCCAATGGCGAACCTCTGATTTCATCGGACGAAAAGGAGATCGATTTTAGTCTGCGCATTGCAGATTCATGGATTCGGACGTTTTTTAGTCCGAAGCAAATGGCGGATTCTCAGGGCGTGGACTTATAGTTAAACGAACGGTTTTCGGGGAGAAGTTTCTGGCGGAACCCCACCTGTTGAGCTCGTCATGATCGCTCTCAGCGATTGGTCGAATGGCGGCCCGGATATGCCGTTCTCGGTGATTATGGCGGTGATGTAGCGGTGCGGAGTTACGTCGAAGGCGATGTGCGCGGCGCGGACGTCTGGGGCGGTGCGGACGCCGGCCACGTGCGTCACTTCTGCCGGGGAGCGTTCTTCGATGGGGATTTGATCGCCGGTGGAGAGCGAGAGATCGATGGTGGAAGTAGGCGCGGCGACGTAGAACGGAACATTGTTTTCTTTGGCCAGGACCGCGATTCCGTAGGTGCCGATTTTGTTGGCCGTGTCGCCGTTGGCGGCGATGCGATCTGCGCCGACCACTACCGCACCTACGCCGCCAGTCCTGAGAAAATGGCCCACCATGTTGTCGGTGATCAGCGTCAGCGGGATGCCGTCTTCGTGCAATTCCCATGCGGTGAGGCGCGAGCCTTGCAGATACGGGCGCGTTTCGGGGACCAGAACTTCGATCTGATGGCCCGCTTCGATCGCCATGCGGATCACGCCCAGCGCAGTGCCGATTCCTGCTGTTGCTAGTGCGCCGGCGTTGCATTGCGTCATCACGCGGCCGGATTTTGGCATCAGCGCGGCGCCAAATTTTCCGATGCAGCGATCGCCGGCGCGGCGCTCTTCGTGCACCAGCAGAGCTTCCTGCACCATCGCAGCGCGAATTCCTTCCAGACCAGCTGCGCCATTTCGCGAAGCGGCGGCGAGCGCGAGTTCCTCGAACCGCCGCTCGAAACGCGCAATCGCCCAAAAGAGATCCACGGCGGTGGGGCGGGTGTGCGCGAAGGTTTCACAGATGATGGGAAATTCCGCGCGTAATTCTTCGAGTGTCTTCGCTGCGGAGCGTTGCACGCCCAGCGCGATGCCCATGGCCGCGGCCACGCCGATCGCCGGGGCGCCTCGGATGATCATCGTTTTAATGGCTTTGGCGACGTCGCGGTAATCCGTATACGTGTAATAGACCACTTCTGAAGGTAGCTTCAGCTGATCGAGGATCACAACGCCGGCTGCGGTCCACTGAATGGGTTCCACTGTGTGCAACGCTTTCGTCTCCGTTACTAGTCTGTGCGGGATGCTGCGCACAAATTTCTATTGTAGCTGATTTCGCCGGGTTCTTCGCGGGCGGATTCCGCAGGCCACTCGGCCGTTGTTGTGGCTAAGGTGCCGCAGGGAAGTAACGGAAGCCGTGCGAGGCCACCAGAAATCCCAAGAACAGAAACGAATTGTAGCTGACGTGCAGAAGGTAGCTGGCGACTACGGTGTGCGTCCTGGCGCGGGCGTACGTGAAGACGATGCCGACCACGACCAGCAGCGCGACCTTGGCCCAGGCTCCCCACAATTGCGATGCGTGCAGCAATCCGAAGAGCGTGCCGGTGACCAGGATGCTCGTGGTCACGCCGAAGCTGCGCGCGATCACCGGATAGATGTAGCCGCGGAAGATGGTTTCTTCCAGCACGGGCGCCACAAGCACCGCCATGGACATCAGCAACAGCGCACTGCGGCGATCTTGGAAGAATTCTTGCATCAGCGTCTGTTTGGGGGATTTGAACATTGCGGACGACATCGTCACCAGGATCGCGAGCATGCAGCCGCTGAGAATTAATCCCAGATAAGCAGCTGCGCGGGGCGTCTGGCTGGTTTCCAGAGGGCGCCAGCCGATGGTGCGCCAGAAAGGTGCGTGGAAGGTGTGGCGCATTTGCACGGCCAGATAAGCCAGCAGCACCACGGACAACAGCGCTTGATTCAAGATGAGGAAAAGGCTTTCCGTGGCGGCGACATTCTGGATTTGACGATAGCTGACGCCGAACATCGCAAAGCCTTTGACCAGAGAAAAGAAGAGAACCACTGTGCCGGCGATGGCGACGATGAGCAAAAGCAGTAAGTCAATCCAGCCCCACGGCACGCGAAGATCTTTCGGGAGCAGCGGATCAAAGGCGCCCAGATAGCCGGGCGTGATGGACGCCGCGAGATGGGCGTGTGAAGACTCGGGCGCGGGCTCGGGGGCGCGCGCGCCGTCCGGCTGCGGAGGATTGTAATCGTCTAAGGTCATTCGAGAGCGTTGTTGCGAGTCCTCTTTCAATATACTTCATTCGTCGCCGGGCATCGAGATGTTGACGCCCGGGCAAGCTGGGGCGCAGCGAGCAGCGCCCCTACCAACCAACATAAATTCTCGTGCCGCTACTGCTGCTCGGCCGGGGGCTTCTTGTTTGCGCCGTTTGCGCCATGGGAGCTTGTGCCGTTGCCGTTCAGGGCGCACGCGAGAATTTGTCCGGTATAGGATTTTTTCACGCGTGCCACTTGTTCGGGCGAGCCTTGCGCGACGATGCGCCCGCCTTCTTCGCCGCCTTCCGGGCCAAGATCAATGATCCAGTCGGCTTGTTTGATGACGTCCAGATTGTGCTCGATGATCAGCACGGTGTTGCCGAGCGTCACCAGCCGGTTGAGCACGTCGAGAAGTTTTTTTACGTCGTCGAAATGCAAGCCGGTGGTGGGCTCGTCCAGAATGTAAAGCGTGCGGCCGGTCTGGCGCTTGGAGAGTTCGCGCGCGAGTTTGGTGCGCTGCGCTTCGCCGCCGGAAATGGTGGTGGCGGATTGGCCGAGTTGCACGTAACCGAGGCCGACGTCCACAAGCGTCTGGAGTTTGATCTGAATGGCGGGAATATTTTCCAGGACTTTGAGAGCTTCTTCGATGGGGAGCTCGAGGAGATCGGAAATGGAAAGGCCTTTGTAACGCACGGCCAGAGTTTCGGCGTTGTAGCGTTTGCCGCGGCAGACTTCGCAGGTGACGTACACATCGGGCAGGAAATTCATTTCGATGCGGCGCTGGCCGTCGCCTTGGCAAGCTTCGCAGCGTCCGCCTTTTACGTTGAAGCTGAATCGTCCGGGGCGATAGCCGCGCTCGCGCGATTCCGGCAGCAAGGCGTACAGCTCGCGGATGGGCGCGAAGACTCCGGTATAGGTGGCGGGATTGGAGCGCGGCGTGCGGCCGATGGGCGCCTGGTCAATCTGCACCACTTTATCAATGTGCTCGATGCCGGTGATGGCGCGATGCGCGCCGGGTTTTTCCATGGAGCGATAGAGTTTCGCGGCCAGCGCGCGGTAGAGAATATCGTTGATGAGCGTGGATTTTCCGGAGCCGGAAACGCCGGTGACGACGGTCATGAGTCCGAGGGGCAGAGTAACGTCAATATTTTTCAGATTGTGGCCGTGCGCGCCCAGAATCGCGATGGATTTTCCGTTGGGGCTGCGCCGCGTTTCGGGCACGGCGATTTTTGCTTTGCCCGAAAGATACTGGCCCGTGAGCGATGCGGGATTTGCGGCAATTTCTGCGGGCGCGCCGGCGGCGACGAGATATCCGCCCGCTTTTCCGGCCCCGGGTCCGAGATCTACCACGTAATTGGCGCGGCGAATGGTTTCTTCGTCGTGCTCGACGACCAGAACGGTGTTGCCCAGGTCGCGCAGGGTTTCCAGAGTATTGAGCAGGCGGCCATTGTCGCGCGCGTGCAGGCCGATAGAAGGCTCATCGAGCACATAAAGCACGCCACGCAGGCGCGAACCGATTTGAGTTGCCAGCCGGATGCGCTGCGCTTCCCCGCCGGAAAGCGTGGCCGCGGAGCGGTCCAGGGTGAGATAGCCCAGACCGACGTTAAGAAGAAATTCCAGGCGCTCAGCGATTTCGGTTAGGGGACGCCCGGCAATTTTGTGCTGGCGCAGGGTGAGCTTGGCGCGGATTTTATCCACTGCGGCGCGCGCGGCGGTGAGCGGCAGTTCCGTGAAATCGGCAATCGAGAGGCCGGCGATTTTCACGGCGAGGCTTTCGGGACGCAGGCGGCGCTCGTTGCACGCGGCGCACGGAGCGGGCGACATGTATTGCGTTAGCCATTCACGGTAATTGTCGGACTTCGACTCTTCGAGATTGGATTCCAGATGCGCGAGCAGCCCCGGGAAGTTGAATTCCTTGGCGTTTTTACCATCGGCAGGATTGCCGTGGAGAATCAGGTTCTGCGTCTTGCGCGAAAGTTGTTCGAAGGGCGTATCCAAATCGAATTTGTAGGCCACTGCGGCCAGGCGCATGGTGCGCTGCAAATACGTGGAACCGGAACCGGGCCCCAGGCCGCCTTCGAACAAGGGCTTCGTCCAATCCACGATCACCTTGGAAGGATCGAAATCGTATTTCGAACCGAGGCCGTGGCATTCGGTGCAAGCACCATAGGGCGAATTAAAGCTGAAGGAGCGCGGCTCGAGCTGCGGAACGGAAATGCCACAATCGGGGCAAGCGAGTTTCTCGGAATACACGCGCTCGTCACCGCCCACGACGACGATGGTGACGAGTCCTCCAGTGAGTTTCAGCGCGGTTTCGATGGATTGCTCCAGGCGCTGGGCGATGCCATTTTTCAGAAGCAGGCGGTCCACCACGATTTCGATGGTGTGATTCTTGCGGCGATCGAGCGGAATCGGTTCATCGAGATTCACCAGGTCGCCATCCACGCGCGCGCGGACGTAGCCTTCCTTGGCGTATTTTTCCAGTTCCTTTTTGTATTCGCCTTTGCGTCCGCGCACCACCGGCGCGAGCACCATGATGCGGTCGTCCGGCTTCAGCGCCAGCACCGATTGCACAATTTGTTCCGTGGACTGGCGCGTGATGGGTTTGCCGCATTTGGGGCAGTGCGGAGAACCGATGGCGCTGTAAACGACGCGCAGATAATCGTAAATTTCGGTGATAGTGCCGACAGTGGAGCGCGGCGAGCGCGTGGTGGTTTTCTGTTCGATGGCGATGGCAGGCGAAAGACCTTCGACGGAATCAACGTCGGGGCGTTCCATTTGATCCAGAAACTGCCGCGCGTAGGCGGAAAGGGATTCCACGTAGCGGCGCTGGCCTTCGGCGTACAGCGTGTCAAAAGCGAGCGAGGATTTGCCCGAACCGGAAAGCCCTGTAATGACCGTAAGCGTGTTGCGGGGGATTTCCAGGTGAATATTCTTCAAGTTGTGCTGCCGGGCGCCCCGGATAACGATTTTTTTCAGGCCCATGTTGGGATGGGATGCTCCCTGCAGGATGCAACGTCATACACTGGGTAAAATGCGCCCAGTGTAATCTATCAACATAGCAAGACCGCTACGGTGCGGTCAAGCAGCAGCCCGCGTACGAAAATAAATCGAACTCATTTGCGACGGCAGCGTCTAGAGGGAAATTTTGCCCTGCAGCTTGGATTTTTTACTTGGGGGCGAAAGTCGGAAAGGCTGTGTTTTCAGTAAGTTGAGTTTGGTTCACAGCGTGCGATATGTATGGGTGTCAGAGGGAAGGAAAGCCGAGGATCCCTTTAGGGGATTGAGGGCTGGGCCGGCTTCCTTCCCTCGGCCTCTCTCGCCACATTCATAAATCTCATACGGGCCTACAACGGCGGGACCGTCCTCATACTGCTGGTGCTGCTTCGTTGCCGCGTCTGCGATTTTCAGCGAAATCCAATCCATATAAAAATGCGTGGGAAGAATAATTCCATTCCCGTTTACAATCATGGGACGGCTGGGGCGTGGTCCAATTGGTAGGACACCTCACTGTTAATGAGGACGGTGTTGGTTCGAGTCCAACCGCCCCAGCCAGATCTTCTCCGTTTGTAGCGACTCCCGCCCTTTTGTCGCGTTTGACATCAATGTACGTCCAGCGAGTCGCCGGTGTGGTGCTCGGTGATCTGATATTGCAGAAAAGCGTGTACCGCCTGGAGCGCTTCCTGGTCCGTGGTGGCGATACGCACTCGGGCGCCGCGCTCGGTTTCTTCGAAGTGATACGCGACTTTATCTGCGCGTGATTTCATGATTTCTGTTCCCGGGGGATTTTCGCCGTGCACGAGGGCGGGGATGTTGAAGTCTCCCGCGGAAAACATTTTCGCGATGTGCTGCAGATGTTCGCGGATTTCGTCGCGGCTGGCGGTGTCCGATGCGTCGTTTGCCGAGACTTCGATCGCGCCGCCGTCTTTGTAGAGCAGAAAATGATGCGTGGTCTTTTCGCGGGAGAAGCCCATCGCTTGATCGCCACGCTGCATCATTTCGCAGTGGTGTTCAGCTGATTTGTCCGGCGCTGTGCTTTGGCTTCGAGTTGTGAGTGCGAATGCGGTGGCGGCGAGAAGCAGAATGGTCAATTTGATATCCATTGTTTCCTCCGTTGCTGTTTTCGTTGCTGGATCTTGTGCGGAACGAGCGAGGGAACTCGCGACACGCCGTCTCGCAGTCCTTCCAGGAGGCGGGCTTGGCGGCCTTTGGGCGTTTTCGCCAGGCGCGTTTCCCAATCATGGATGACTTCGACCATGCGGTGGCGCAGCGCCTGCAGGTCGCGCATTTGCGCGTCGAGTTGCGCTAGTTTTGCGCGCGCTAAAGCGGCGACGCGGCGGCAAGGCGCGCCGCCCTGTTCGCGCTCCCTGAGAATGTCTCGCAACTCGCTGAGCGAAAACCCGAGCGTGAGCGCGCGCTGAATCAGAATCACGCGTTGCAGGGCTTGCGCGGGATATTCGCGATAGCCACCGGGCGTGCGGGGCGACGCGGCGAGCAGGCCGATCCGTTCGTAGTAGTGCAGCGTATCCACGCTGACCTTGGCTTGGCGAGCCAGTGTTCCGGAACGCATGCGGTCCTCCACGTCGTGAATGAAAGTATGAACCCCCGAACCGATTCGGGGGTCAAGGCAAATTGTTAGACGCGTGGCGGGACTAGGCGTTGAGGAGGCGGGCACGCAGAGCTATACGGACGGAGCTGCCTCCGTCCGGAGAACAAGGGTGGCCTGGCTAATCCTTGATTACGGGAAATCCGGCCTCGGTCCAACCGCGCCAGCCGCCGTCCATGGAGATCACGTTGCTGTAACCCATTTTTTGCAGATTGTCCGCCGCGAGCGCGGAGCGGAAGCCGCCGCCGCAGTAGAGGACGATGTTGGCGGATTTGTCGGGGATGGCTTTTTCGATGTCGCGCTCGATGATTCCTTTGCCCAGGTGCACGGCGTTGGGAATGTGGCCGCGGGCCCATTCGCTTTCTTCGCGGGTGTCCACCAGAATCAGTTTTTCGCCGGCGTCTAGTTTCTTTTTCGTGGCTTGGACGTCCTCTTCCTTGATGCGCTTCTTGGCGTCGGCTACCAGTCTAAGAAAACCTTCGGGATGATTGGGATGGCTCATTGTTTCACCTCGTTGTTCGTTTCAACTCCAGGGCAAAAACATAACATGATGTTCGTCGCGTCGTCACTTCATGTCGCGCCAGTTGACGCCTACCTTGGTGTCGGCCACTAGCGGGACGCTTAGCTTGTGGATGCCTTCCATTACTTCTTTGGCCAGTTTGGTGAGCTTGGGAATTTCTTCCGCGGGGCCTTCGAAGAGCAGCTCGTCGTGAACCTGCAGGATCATTTGCGATTGGAAATTTTCCTGGGGCAGGCGGCGGTCGAGTTCAATCATGGCCAGCTTGATCAGGTCCGCGGCGGCGCCTTGCATGGGCGTGTTCATGGCGGTGCGCTCGGCGAAATTGCGCATGTTGGGCTGCGGCGAATTGATTTCGGGGATCTGGCGGATGCGGCCGAAGAGAGTGCGCGTGATGCCGGTTTGGCGCGTTTCGGCGATCTGCCGGTCGAGGAAATCTTTTACGCCGCGGTAGCGTTCGAAATATTTGGCGATGAATTGCGCGGCTTCTTTTTGCTCCACGCCGAGCTGCTGCGCCAGGCCGAACGCAGAGAGTCCGTAAATCACGCCGAAATTGATGACTTTAGCGACGCGGCGATGCTCGCGCGTTTGCGCGAAGGGTGCGACGTCGAAAACTTCCTGCGCGGTGCGCGAGTGAATGTCCTCTCCGCGACGAAACGCTTCGACGAGGACCGGATCGCCGGAAAGATGCGCGAGGATGCGCAGTTCGATCTGCGAGTAATCCGCGGACAGAAGCTGGCAGCCGGGCGCGGCGACGAAGGCAGCACGAATTTCGCGGCCCAACTCGGTGCGGATGGGAATATTTTGCAGATTTGGATTGGAAGAACTCAGGCGGCCCGTTGCCGTGCCGGTCTGCGAGAAGCGCGTGTGCAGGCGGCCGGATACAGGATGGATCAGGCGCGGCAGCACGTCGGAATAGGTGGATTTGAGTTTCGCGAGCTCGCGGTATTCGATGATTTTCTTGGGCAGCTCATGCACGGCTGCGAGTTCTTCGAGTATATCGGCGGCAGTGGAACGCGCCTTGGCGCGGCTGCGGCGCGGCGGCTGCAGTTTCAGCTTGTCGAAGAGGATTTCAGCGAGCTGCTGCGGCGAATTGATATTGAATGCGACTCCGGCGTGACCATAGATCGTTTTTTCCAGCTTGCCGATTTCCTCCAGCGTGGTGGCGGAGATGCGCTCCAGCTCCACGGGATCCACGCGCACTCCGGCGGATTCCATGCGGGCCAAAACAGCTGCGAGCGGCAAATCAATTTTTTCGTAGAGGTCCACCAGGCCTTGCGCTTCCACTTCGGCGCGGAGCACCGGCGCGACACGCAGCAGAAAATCAGCGCGTTCGCCAGGAGCACCAGAGAGCGTGCGATTCAAGTGGCGCAGGACGACTTCGGCAAATTCGTGGTTCGCGGTGGTGGGCCGCAGCAAATAAGAATAGAGCATGGTGGCGTGGCGGATTCCGGCGACCGTGTTCGCTGGGGCTGGAGCTGAAACCGCCGATTTCTTTGCGGATTTTGCCGCGCTTGCAGCCTTGACCGCACGAAGCTCCGCGCGAGCCGTCAGCAATTGAAACAATTTCGGGTCGTGGACGACTTTCGGCTGCTTGGAATCGGCGAGCCATTCCTGCATCGCGGTGAGGGTCTTGTCTTCCCCATCGTTAGCGGCGATGCGCGCTTGCCCGGGCTGTGCGGAAACTTCGATGCCCAGGACGCGCGCGCCAAAACCTTCGTCATCCGGGTCCTGCGCGTCGAGCGCGAGCCATGCAGCGGTTTCACGTTCACGCGGAATCGCGTCGAGAAACTTTTTGAACGCGGCTGGCTGCTCAATAGGCGCGTAGTCCGTCTGCTGAGCATCAGACAACGGAGCAAGTTCGCGCAGCAGAGAAGTGAAACCCAGCTCGGAGTAAAGCTCGCGCAAAGCGGCGGTGTCTGGCTCGCCCACTTTCATCGTGTCCAGATCGAGGGCCACGGGCGCGTCGGTGGGAATCGTCGCGAGCTTCTTGCTGAGAGTGACGAACTCGCCGCATTTTTCCAGGGCTTCGCGATAACTCGTTCGTTTTACTTCGCTCGCGCGTTTCAGAGTCTCTTCGGCGCTGCCGAACTGCTGAATCAGCTGCCGCGCCCCCACTTCGCCGATCCCTGGCTTGCGGCGCTCGCCGGGAGCTACTTTTTCATTGGGGTCGCGCGCGCCGGGAATATTGTCAATGGAATCGCCCATCAGGGCCATCACGTCCGCGACTTTCGAAGGCGGCACGCCCATCAGTTCTTCCACTTTTTTCTCGTCAATCAGCAGGTCCGCTTTGGTGGGATTCAGCACCAGCACGTTCGCCGTCACTAGTTGCAGCAGGTCTTTGTCGCTGGTGACAATAAAGACGTCCAGATTCTTTTTCGAAGCCAGGCGCGCCAGAGTGCCGATCACGTCGTCAGCTTCATACCCGGGATATTCCAGGATGGGCAGGCGCATCGCTTCGCAATAGCGGCGCACAAAGGGAATTTGCACCGCAAGATCGTCGGGCATGGGCGGCCGCTGCGCTTTGTAAGCCGCGAAAAGCTTGTCGCGGAAAGTGGGCGCGCTCACGTCGAAGGCGACCGCGACGTAATCCGGCAGCCGCTCCTTGTTGGTAAGCAGGCGACGCATCATGGTGGCGAAGAGATACGGCACCTTGGTCGGGATGCCGGAGGAAGTTTGCAGGCGGTCCATGGGCGCGAAATACGCACGGAAGATGTAGCCCATCGCGTCAATCAAGAAGAGGCGCTTGCGGTCTGTGGGAGGCATGCTGGCTTTCCGGCGCCTGGAGCGCGGGAAGGAAAGTATAGCAGACGAGGAGCACAGCTGTAGCTCGCGGCGACCGGCCACCGCTGGCCGCGCTGCTGCGATTGTTGGTGATTCCGCGATGTTCGCATATATTTGACGGACGTCGAACGGGGTGGAGTGTGTTCTTCGAGGAGCTTTCATGATCCGCGCGGTGGCAGTGTGCGTGCTTTTGATTTTCGCGACTGGCGCGATGGCTTCACCGCTGCAGGTTGAACAGAGCCGCTACGTGGTGAAAACCAGCAGCAAGATTGAATTCCACGCCACTTCCACGTTTGCAAAGGTCGTCGGCGTCTTTCATTCCTGGGAT
>Ga0209447_10000217_pt1 | contig 15318 bp, 12 predicted proteins | sample BogFormECP04_OM3_FD_188243 | JGI IMG/M metagenome (GOLD analysis project Ga0209447, IMG submission 188243) | Bog forest soil microbial communities from Calvert Island, British Columbia, Canada - ECP04_OM3 (SPAdes) (version 2) | ecosystem: Environmental > Aquatic > Freshwater > Wetlands > Bog ... | reverse complement strand
ATGCTGCTTACCAGCGTGCATGGGCTGCTCGTGTGCGAACCGGGGAGCAGCCTGCGAATATCTTCGCGCCGAAGTAGCTTTTGTGGGCCAAGTGATCGAGATTGTGCCAGCGCAAATTACGGTGTTAAAAGACATGCCGTGGTCCGGATATTCGATGCGCTTCAAGGTGGAGATTTCTCTGGCAGGCCAAACAGCTCCCGAAATTACGATTGAGACGGGGCAGGGTGGTGGCGACTGTGGGACCCCACTCCCTGTAGGCCAGCGGGCGTTGATCTTTGCTTCGAAAAGTCGGGGCGGAACACTTTGGACAGGTTTGTGCAGCGGTAACCGAATATTATCGGACTCGCCCGAAAGCGAAAGCATTGTGAGAAAGTATGTCGACCTCGCGAAGACGGTGACTATCTTTGGACGCGTGGACATGGCGAAACCCGTTTGGCACGGAGATCGCGTTGAGGACAACTCAGGCTCAGACCCGGTACAAGGAATGCTTCTACGTGCCGAAAGCGAGAAGTTTTCTGCTTCTACGAAGACCGCAGACGATGGCACCTACGAATTCGATGGATTGCCGAACGGAAAATACACCATCTTCCCGGAACTTCCTGCGAGTCTGGATTTCGATCGCGGGAATTTCGAAAAACGCTATCAGGCGGATCTCTCCGCCGGCCAGTGCGCCAGCATCCGTTTCAAGCTCGAACCAACGACGCGGATACGAGGGCGGGTGAATTTTCCGCCGGGGACGGAGCCGAGGACGCTTGAGGTTGACGTCGTCCCGACGCATTTGGAAAACGTGGATCAATTCGCCGGTACATCGGTTTTTACAGATGAAAATAATCGTTTCGATGTTTGGCCTTTGCCTGCCGGAGACTATTACATCGGTGTGAATACCAACCCCTCATTGAAGAAGGGTCCTGCTTTGCCGCTGACCTATTATTCTGTCCTGACAGACAAGAGAAATGCGGTCCTGGTGCACCTCGCGGAAGGGGAAGTCGAGGAGGTAGAGATGCCTTTGCCGGCTGTTGCAGTTCCTGTCCAGTAGCCGCTGATAGATTTCCCTTCCGCGAGCAATCCGCCCCGGCAACGGCTGACTCTCCGTGGGTCGCGCAATCGGAAATCGGCCTCCCGCGTTCCGCAGGAAGGGCTCGCAGTTCGGCGGGTGGTCAGAATACAATGGTATATGGACCCGGCTGCTAAACCCGCCATCACGCAGGCTGCGCGGCGGACTGTGGATTTGCGCTTTGTGGAGTTGATGGACAAGGTGCGCCGCAACCGTCCGGGCGACGACCTCGAGCTTTTGCGCCGTGCCTATGATTTCGCGGCAGAGCAGCACAAGACGCAGACTCGCCTCTCCGGCGAGCCGTTTCTCTCCCATCCTGTAGAAGTGGCGCACATCCTTGCGGACATGAAGCTGGATGTGACTTCACTGTGTGCCGCGCTGCTGCATGACGTCGTCGAAGACACCAAAATTCCGCTGGGAACAATCTCCGAACAATTTGGCGCGGACGTGGCGCGGCTGGTGGAAGGCGCAACGAAGATCAGCCGCCTGGATCTGCTGGCGCCCGAAGCGCGCCAGGCGGAAAACGTGCGCAAGATGCTGCTCGCGATGGTGAACGACGTGCGCGTGGTGGTGATCAAGCTCGCCGACCGTCTGCACAACATGCGCACGCTGGAATACCTGGATTCGGAAAAACAGCAGCGCATCGCGCGCGAGACGATTGACATTTACGCGCCCGTCGCCAACCGGCTGGGCATGGGCTTGATTCGCGGAGAGCTAGAGGATCTTTCCTTCCGTTACCTGGAGCCCGAAGCGTTTTTTGAATTGCAGAAAAAACTCGCCACGAAACAAAAGGTGTTCGATAAATTCCTGCTGGAAGTGCAGGATTCCATCCGCGACAAAATGGTGGAGACCGGCATACCAGCCGAAGTGCAGGCGCGTGTGAAGCGTTTCTATTCGCTGCACCTGAAAAGCCAGAAGCAGCAGCGCACTTTGGATCAAGTGTACGACCTGCTGGCGATCCGCGTGATTACCGACACCGTGAAAAATTGCTACGCCACGCTGGGCGTGATTCACCAGATTTGGCCGCCGGTGCCGGGGCGCTTCAAAGATTACATCGCGATGCCGCGGCCCAACCTGTATCAATCGCTGCATACTACGGTGATTCACGGTGGCCAGACGTTTGAAGTGCAAATCCGCACGCAGGATATGCATCGCATCGCCGAGCAAGGTGTCGCGGCGCACTGGAAATACAAGGATGGCCGCACCGAAACTTCCAGCGCGGATGACCAGCGCATCGTCTGGATGCGCCAACTGATCGAGTGGGTGCAGGAAATGCAGGAGCCCAGCGAATTTCTCTCCACGCTGCGTGTGGATCTTTATCCCGAAGAGGTTTACACGTTCACGCCGATGGGCCGCGTGGTGGTGCTGCCGCGCGGCGCCACGCTGATTGATTTCGCTTACGCGGTGCATACCGAAGTGGGCCATCAGTGTACCGGCGCAAAAGTGAATGGCGCGATTGTGCCGCTGCGGCATTCGGTGGCGAACGGCGACGTGATCGAAATCATCACGCAGAAAGGCCACGAGCCATCGCGCGACTGGCTTTCCTTCGTGCACACTTCGCGAGCGCGCAGCAAAATCCGGCAGTGGATCAATTTGCATGAACGCGAGCAGGCCAAGGATGTGGGCAAGCGGCTGCTGGAAAAGGAAGCACGGCAGGCGGACATCGTCCTGAAGAAAATCGCGCCGGAAGTGTGGCAGCGCGTCGCTTCGGAATATGGTTGCGGGCGCATTGACGATCTTTACGCCGACCTGGGCTATGGAAAATGGTCCGCGCGGCAGGTGCTGGCGAAAGCGAGCGGCCAGCCACTCACCGATCCGGCTGAAGAGAAGCAGCCGAAGATCGTGGACACCGTGAAGCGCATGCTGGGGATGAACGACGGCGCGATTTTGGTGCGCGGGCATGACGATCTGATGGTGTATCGCTCGAAATGCTGCAACCCGATTCCAGGGGATGACGTGATCGGGTACGTCACGCGCGGGCGCGGCATCGCGGTGCATGGCAAAAATTGTCCCAACGTGCAGAACTTGCTCTATGACGCCGAGCGGCGCATCGCTGTGGAGTGGGCGGGGCAGACGCAAGCGACTTTTCCGGTGCGCCTGCGGATTCTCACCGAGGATCGTCCCGGGATGCTGGCCAGCATCACCACGGTGATCAGCGACAACGGCGCGAACATCCGCACGTTTGAAAGCGGCGGGCAAGATTCGCGCGCGCGCATCGAGGTGGCGCTGGACGTGCTGGACCGCAAGCAGCTGGAACGCATTTTGTCCGGCGTCAAGCGCATTCCGGGCGTATTTGATATCGAGCGCGTTTACAACGTTTGATTCCGCAGCGCAGCTGGCTTTCGTCGCGTTTTTACGGGCGCGTTGCGAGGCTCCCCTTTTTCTGAGCGCTTCATCTTCCTGAACCCGTAATCATTCCGCGTCACGACGTTTCGCGCAGTCAATCACTCTGTACAATGAAAGCTATGGGAACCGTTCAGGCAATCGGTTCCACCCGCGGATTGGGCCGCGCCGTGCGCCGCGGGAGTTCGTTTACGGTGATCTTGGTATTTGGCGTCCTCTTTTCGCAGATAGCTTGCGAAAGCCTGATGCCTGTCGATACCAAACCGCTCGACAACGCCGGAATACGTTACGGTTCGATCAAGGAATTAAAAGCGCTGCACATAACGGGTCCGGAAGTCGGCGAAATTGCCAAGGTCCGCCAGTCCGGCCTCACGGACGCGGATTGCGTCTCGTTGCTGCAGATTTTTCATGGCCGCGGCGAATCGTTTGCCGCCGGCGACGCGGTCGCGTCTTTGCATCAATCGGGGTTGAGCGAAAGCAGCGTGCTGGCGCTGGCCGGCATGGATCAAGTGGGCCTGGGTTACGGCGACCTGCAAGCCATGCACTTGGCCGGGCTTTCGGACGCCATCGTTCTGGAAGTGGCGCGCCATCACGCTTCGGGAACGCCGGCGCTTTCGGGGGCGTCGCTGGGGACGATGCGGAATCTGCGGATGGACAACGCGACATTGCTGGAATTGGTGCGCCGCGGGATTCCCGATTCACAAGCTCCGGAAATCATCGCGCTGCGCCGCCACGGTTCCACCGACGCGGAGATTCTGCGGCGTTTTACCGCGTCGTAGTTCAAGGATGTCTCTCCGCACGCGTAGCAACTGAGGCGCATTTCCATTTTCCTTTTTCTATTTTCCCTTTTCCATTTCCTGCTCGCACAGCTAGAATCCTTGCATCTTGACTCGCGTCGCGCCGCGTTCGCTTTGTGCATTGCTCCCGGTAGTGGTCGTTTTGCTTTGCGCCACCAATTGCACCGTGCCGCTGGCTCCCGGCTACCAAATACTGAAAGAATCGCGCGAAGTCCGCTTCAGCGAGGGCCCGCCGCCGGAGTTGCGCGTGCGCTCGAGCTACACTCTGCAAAATTCCGGGCTTAGCGATCTGGCGTTCATCGACGTAATTTTTCCGGACGAGAAAATCTACGGACGAACCGGCCTGCACGTTGAATGGAACGGCCATGAAGTGACTCCGGAAAAACTGCCCGCGGAATATCAGCAGGAGCATCCGGACACGCTGCGCCTGCCGTGCGAGCCGCCGTGGGCGCGCAAGGAACGACGCAGCTTGCAGATCGATTACAGTTTTGTAGCGCCGGCCGAACAAGGTGCGCGCATCACACTGGGCGCCGCTGATTTTCACCTGGGCTCGCGGGGTTGGATTCCTTTGCCGCAGCCGCCGAACCGCGTGCTGGCTCCTTATCCGGCGCGGCCCCCGAAAACTTTTTACACTGTACGCGTGCCGGACAATTTTCTGGTTCTTGCGGGGGGCACTACCGCGGGGCGAAACAAAGAGGGCGGCGAAACCGCATACCGCTTCGAGCTGCGCAAAGATGATTTGCCTGCCTACATCGTGGCAGGCCGCTACGTTGATTCCGCAGCGCCGGGGAAAGCGGCGGACGGCGCCGAAGTTTCTTTCTGGACGCTGCAGCCACTGCAGGGAGACCCAGCTACGGCGGCGCGGAGCATCGCGGCCGCGTGGTCCGCGCTGCAAAAAGATTTCGGCCCGCTCGATAAAAATATCCCCCGGCCGCATATTGTGGCATCAGCGGAATTGCGCGCGCGCTCCGGAGAAGAAAATCGGGCTGCGGCGGCCGGATTTCCTGGCGGTGCGCTGGTGAATTCCAAGGCGCTGGAGTTGGGATTCCAGAGCGACGAGTTGACGCAGGAAATCAATCAGGCGCTGGCACACAGCTGGTTCGGAGTGGAAATGTATCCCGCGGCGGATGCCGCGGTCGGAATCGGCGAGGGGCTTCCGAATTACGCGACCATCGTGGTGGATGAGGCGAGTGGCGGCCAGCCTGCGCGGCAGCGGCGCATCCGGCAATTTCTGCATGCGTATGAGGCAGCAGTGCAGCAGTCCGCCGGAACGCCCAACGCCGAGGAATCGATCGTGACCACCATGCTTTACGATTCCTTCCCGCGACGGCGCATCGCAGCGGCGAAGGCTGCGCTATTTTTCATCGCGCTCGAAGACGCCTATGGCGAAGCTCCGGTGCGCAGCGGCCTGGCGCAGGTGGTTGCATTGCTGCGCGGCAAGGAAGTAGGCTTTGGCGACTTGCGTGCGGCGCTGGAGCAAACGACTGGGAAGAATCTGGCCGAGCCGTTTCGGGTGTGGCTTTACAGCACGGGGATACCGCAGGACTTTCGCGATCGCTATGCCGCGGAAAAGTAGAAACCTGAAAATGGAAAAGAGAAAATGGAAAATCGGTCGGCCGATACCCGCGAGCGATTGAACCGGCGCGGCTGGATTTGCTTTTCCATTTTCTATTTTCCAATTTCCATTTTCCGCTCTAAGGAGGGTTTGTGAGGGAAGTGATTTTCACGGAAAAAGGACCCAAAGCGATTGGGCCGTATTCGCAAGCCATCAAGGCCAACGGATTCGTATTCGTTTCCGGCCAGACCGCGTTCGATCCCACCACCGGCAACGCGCTCACCGGCGATGCGGCGCAGCAAGCCGAATGCATCATGGAAAATTTGAAAGCCATTGTGCAGGCAGCCGGCTCTTCGCTGGATCGCGCGGTGCGCCTGGGCGTGTTCCTGAAGGACATGAACGATTTCGCCGCGGTGAACGAAGTGTACGCGCGCTATTTTCCCAAGGATCCGCCGGCGCGCACCACGGTGGAAGTGGCGCGACTGCCGCGCGATTTTCGAGTGGAGATTGACCTGATCGCTCTCGCGTGACGTGGGATGACGCCGGATACAGGGCCGGATTAAATGCTGGAACCCGCGGCACACACGCGTTCCGGAGGCTGGCGATGAACAAAATCACGTACGGATTGATTCTGGGCGGCATTCTGGGGATTTTCGACGGGCTTAGCTCGTGGTTCACGCCGGCGGTGCGCCCGCAGTTGATGGGGATTGTGATCGGCTCCACGTGCAAAGGCCTGCTGGCCGGCCTTTTGATCGGCATCTTCGCGCGCAAAGTCCATTCGCTCGCTCTCGGCGTGCTGTTTGGCCTGGGCGTGGGGCTGCTGTTCGCATTTTTCATTGCGTACATGCAGCGGAACTATTACATCCAGATCATGGTGCCCGGCGGACTGGTGGGACTGATCGTAGGTTACGCCACGCAAAAGTATGGCGATTCGTCGGACGCCCCGCCATCCCGCAGCTGAGTCCCGGGTTCGGCCAACCTTCCATCAGCAGTACGCGCTGTGTACCTGTACGTCCAGCCGGCATAGCGCGCGCCGCCATTTTTCAGTATGCTAGCTGTGTTCATATTCCTGTAAGGATTCGGCGGCAAAATCATGCTGGTGCGCACTTCGACCCCCTCCGTGCGATAGCAACTGGAACTTTGATTAGCGCCTTGCACGCGCAGCCAATACGCCTGTCGTTAAGCCGCGTGCGCGATTCCATTTTCAAGATAGTTCGGCAATAATTGTTGGTGAGCAAATGCCCGAGACCAATTTTGACCTGATCGTCATCGGCAGCGGCCCGGCGGGCCAGAAGGGCGCCATCTGCGCCGCGAAACTGCGCAAGCGCGTCGCGGTGATCGATCGCACGCTGATGATTGGCGGCGTTTGCGTGCACACCGGCACGATTCCCAGCAAGAGCGTCCGCGAAGCCATTTTTCAGCTGACCGGCAACGCTGTGAAGGCTTTCTACGGCGACAATTATCGCGGCAAGAACGACATTTCGGTGCAGGACCTTTCCTTCCGCGTGCGGACGATCATCTCGCGCGAGACCGAAGTGATTCGCGCGCAGCTGAAGCGCAACGGCGTGCAGATTTTTCAGGGCACGGCGCAATTCACCGATCCGCACACCATTGAAATCCAGGGCGACACCGAAAGAACCGTGATTCACGGCGAGCACATTTTGATTGCCTGCGGCACGCGTCCGGCGCGCAATCCGGAAATTCCTTTTGATGATAAACGCATCGTGGATACCGACCGCTTGACGGTTCTGGAAGGCCTGCCGCGCGAACTGATCGTCGTAGGTGCGGGCGTCGTCGGCCTGGAATACGCTTCGTTCCTTGCAGCGCTGGGCACGGAAGTAACTCTGATTGACCAGCGGCCTACACTGCTGGATTTTGTGGACCGCGAAATTATTGAGTCGCTGGCCTACCATCTGCGGCAGATGGGCACTACCTTCCGCCTGGGCGAGAAAGTTACGCGCGTGGGCATTGATCCACAGCGCGATCGAGTGTTCGCGGAACTGGAAAGCGGCAAGAAAGTTCAGGCGGATGCTTTGCTGTACGCCGTGGGCAGGCAGGCGAACGGGGACCAGTTGCGCATTGAAGCCGCGGGTCTGGACTCCGGCGAGCGCGGCAAGATCAAAGTGAATGCGCACTATCAGACGAGCGTCCCGCATATTTACGCGGCGGGCGACATCATCGGTTTTCCCGCGCTGGCCAGCACTTCCATGGAGCAAGGGCGTCTGGCAAGCTGCCACATGTTTGGCGCGCCTTCCGAGCACATGCCCGAGCTTTTTCCTTACGGCATCTACACCATCCCGGAAATTTCGATGGTGGGGCAGACGGAAGAGACTCTAACGGCCAACAAAGTCCCTTACGAAGTAGGGATTGCGAAATACAACGAGCTGGCCAAGAGCATGATGCTGGGCGATGAAAGCGGGATGTTGAAATTATTATTCGATCGCAATACGCGTAAGCTGCTGGGTGTGCACGTGATCGGCCAGCGGTCCACCGAAATTATTCACATCGGGCAGGCCGTGATGTATTACGGCGGCTCCATCGAATATTTCCGCGATACGGTGTTCAACTATCCGACTTTGGCCGAAGCCTACAAAGTCGCGGCGCTCGACGGGCTCAACAAGCTCTGATATTTTGAGATTTTGTGCTGGTTGCCCGGAATTTGGTTTTGGCAGATAATCCTTGCGCGCCAGCGCGCGCGTCTTTGCGACGGCGCACTCTCGTTTCGATAAACCCAACCCCTCACATAATATTTTGCATGGAAGGAGGCGCTCCTTGATCTCATTCACCGTCAACGGCAAGCCTGTCACCGTGGAGGATCCCCCGTCCACTCCCTTACTCTGGGTAATTCGCGATTCCCTGAACCTGACGGGAACGAAATACGGCTGCGGCATGGCGCTGTGCGGCGCGTGCACGGTTCATATTGATGGCCAAGCGGTGCGTTCCTGCGTTGCGCCGGTTTCGCGCGCGGAAGGGAAGAAAGTCACAACGATCGAAGGAATTTCTCCGGACCTGACGCATCCGCTGCAGCAGGCGTGGATCGAAATTGACGTGCCGCAGTGCGGTTACTGCCAGTCCGGGCAGATTATGAGCGCCGCGGTGCTGCTGGCCGAAAATTCCGCGCCGAGCGACGAGGATATTGACGAAGCGATGTCCGGCAACATCTGCCGCTGCGGCACCTACCCGCGCATCCGCCGCGCCATTCATCGCGCCGCGGAAATTCAAGCGCAGCGAGGTGCCAAGTGAGCGCCGCCACGGAAATGAAACGCCGCGAGTTTCTGAAGGCCGGCGCCGCGCTGGGCGGCGGCCTGTTGATCAGCCTCTACGTTCCGGAGTTCGTGCCTGCTGCGCGCGGCACCGATGCCGCCGCGAAGCCTGTGGCGCTGAACGCTTTCGTGCGCATCGGCACGGACGAATCCGTCACGGTGATTTCCAATCACTCGGAAATGGGGCAGGGAATCTACACTTCGCTGCCGATGCTGCTGAACGAAGAACTGGAAGCAGATTGGGCGCGGGTCCGCGTGGAATCTGCTCCGGTGGACGCGGTTTACAACCACACGGTGTTCGGCATCATGATGACCGGCGGCAGCACCACTACAAATTCCGAATACGATCGCTTCCGCAAAATGGGTGCGATGGCGCGGATCCTGCTCATTTCCGCTGCGGCGCAATCCTGGAATGTGGATCCGCAAACTTGCCGCGCTGCAAAGGGCTACGTCATTCACACGCCGACGGGCCGACGCGCTTCGTACGGCAGCCTGGCGGAAGCGGCTGCTAAAATCGCGCCGCCAAAAGATATTCCGCTGAAGGATGCGAAGGATTTCACGCTGGTCGGCAAGCCCACGCATCGCCTGGACACTCCTTCGAAGACCAATGGCACGGCGCAATTCGGTCTGGACGTTTACATTCCCGGGATGCTGACGGCGGTGGTGGCGCGCGCGCCGGTGTTTGGTGGAAAAGTCGTGAGCTTCAACGCGGACAAGGCCAAAGCGATTCCAGGGGTCGTAAACGTCGTGCAGGTTCCTTCCGGCGTCGCGGTGCTGGCCAGCGGTTTTTGGCCCGCAAAACTTGGCCGCGAAAAATTGGAAATCAACTGGGACGACGGGCCGGGAGCGACGGTATCCACCGTGGCAATGCGCGAACAATTTTCCGCGCTGTCGAAAGCTCCTGGCTTGGTCGCGCGAAAAGTTGGCGACCCCGCTGGTGCTTTGGCGGGCGCGGCAAAAACGATTACCGCGGAGTACGAGGTTCCGTATCTTGCGCACTGCATGATGGAGCCGCTCAATACCGTGGTGGATTTGCACGAAGATCGCTGTGAAATTTGGACCGGCACGCAATTTCAGACGGGCGACCGCGCGGCTGCCGCAAAAGTGGCGGGGCTGAAGCCCGAACAGGTGACGCTGCACACCACGCTGCTGGGCGGAGGATTTGGCAGGCGCGCGAATCCGGCTTGCGATTTCGTCACGGAAGCCACGGAAGTGGCTAAAGCCGCGAAAGCTCCGGTGAAAGTGGTGTGGACGCGCGAAGACGATATTCGCGGCGGCTGGTATCGCCCGATGTGGTACGACCATTTCGCGGCGGGCCTGGATGCCAGCGGCAATCCTGTGGCGTGGACGCACACGATCGTTGGCCAATCCATCATGGCGGGCACCATGTTCGAATCCTACGGCATCAAGAATGGGATTGACTCGGCGTCCGTCGAGGGCGCTGCCGACATTCTTTACGGAATTCCCAATCTGCAGGTGGATCTGCACAGTCCGAAGAATGAAGTTCCGGTGCAGTGGTGGCGGTCGGTGGGCCATTCGCATACCGGATTTTCCGTCGAAGCGTTTCTGGACGAAGTTGCGCACGCCGGCGGCAAGGATCCTTACCAGCTGCGGCGCACTTTGCTCGCGGGCCAGCCGCGGATGCTGGCGGTGCTGGACCTCGCCGCGCAAAAAGCGAATTGGGGCAGCGCGCTTCCCGCAGGACGCGCCCGTGGAATCGCCACGCACTTTTCGTTCGATAGTTACGTGGCGCAGGTTGCGGAAGTTTCCGTGGAAAACGATGGTACGGTTCGCGTGCATCGCGTGGTCGCGGCGGTGGATTGCGGCCAAACCGTGAATCCGGACACGGTGAAGGCCCAGCTCGAGGGCGGAATTATTTTTGGGCTTACCGCGGCTTTGAAAACCGAAATTACGCTGGAAAAAGGCCGCGTGCAGCAGCGCAATTTCAACGATTACCCGATGGTGCGCATGTTTGAATCGCCGGCGATCGAGGTGTTCATCGTTCCCAGCACCGAGCATCCCACCGGTGTCGGTGAGCCGGGCGTGCCGCCCGTGGCTCCCGCGGTGGCGAACGCGATTTTTGCCGCTACGGGCAAGCGCGTGCGCCGCCTGCCGATCAAACCGGAAGATCTGCGTTCTGCATGAGCGTTTACGGCGAGGGTGTGAACATGAGCAGCAACTTCAGTAAGAAATGGCCGGCCTTAATCGCGCTCGTCGTTTGCGCGATCGTGGCTGCGTGTTTACCAGCGCTCGCACAGCAGCAGGCGGCGCTTGCTACTCCGGCGAATTCAGTCCATGCCGTTCTGGCCGCGGCTGGCCCGAACGGCGGCGCCCCTAAATCGGATTCCGCGGCGGCGCAGGCCGCCTTCAATCGTGCCTGGACTGTTTTTGTTTCTCCGCGCTGCCAGAATTGCCATCCGTCGGGCGATGCGCCGCTGCAGGGTGATGACAGCCACGTGCACATTCAGGACGTGAAACGCGGGCCCGACGGCAAAGGCGTTTACGGGATGAAATGCAACACGTGCCATCAGGCCGCGAATCTGCCGGGCGCCAATATGCCGCCGGGGAATCCGAAGTGGTCGCTGCCGCCTGCCAACATGAAGATGGTCATCCAGGGCGAAACCGCCGGCCAATTTTGCCGCCAGCTAAAGGATCCGGCGAAAAACGGCCATCGCAGCCTCGCGCAAATTATCGAACACGTTTCTTCGGATGAACTCGTTGGCTGGGGCTGGAATCCGGGCGATGGGCGCACGCTGCCGCCGCTCGACCGTCCGGAATTTGTGGCCGCGATGAAGACTTGGGTGGATAACGGCGCTGCCTGCCCGCAGTAGGCTGCGTTAAATCTTTTAGCTTTGCTTTTTCTTCTCTGTGATCTGCAAGCCGTTCCCGGCGTCTTCGGTATTAAATCTTTTGGCCTTTTCCGGACGCACCGCAATTTGCCTCAACTGGAGTATGATACCCCCCGCGACGTCCTCGCATCCCCGGCCGGAAGGGGCCTTTCATGAGTCACCGGTTCACGATTGGTGTCGAAGAAGAATTCCAGATCGTAGATCCTGCGTCGGGAGAATTGCGTTCGCACGTCAGCGAATTGATGGAAGCTTCTTCGCCCGGCCTGGGCGAGCAAGTGAAGCGCGAAATGCACCAATCCATCATCGAAATCGGCACGAAAATCTGCGCGGACGTGCACGAGTTGGACGCCGACATGCGCCGTACGCGCGGTGAACTGGTGCGCGCCGCCGAAAGCCGCGGCTTGCAGGTGGCTGCCGCCGGCACCCATCCATTTTCCTCGTGGATTGACCAGGTAATTTCTCCGGGCGAGCGTTACCAGAATATCGTCGAGGAAATGGGGCAGCTGGCGCGCTCGCTGCTGATTTTCGGCATGCACGTGCACGTGGCCGTGCCCGATCGCACCACCATGATTGACCTGATGAATATGGCGCGTTACTTTTTGCCGCACTTGCTGGCGCTTTCCACCAGTTCGCCATTCTGGATGGGCCGCGACACTGGGTTGAAATCGTTTCGTACTACCGTCTTTCGCAGGTTCCCGCGCACGGGCATTCCCGACCATTTGAATTCGTGGAATCAGTACGAGGATTATGTGGAGCTGCTGGTCCGGTTGCATTGCATCGACAACGCCAAGAAAATCTGGTGGGACGTGCGGCCGCATCCCACGTTTGGAACCTTGGAATTTCGCATCTTCGACGTGGTGACGCGCGTGGACGAGGCCATCGCGATCGCGGCGCTCACGCAGGCTATCGTGGTGAAACTGCATCGGCTGTACACGCGGAACATGGGCTTCCGCATGTACCATCGCGCGCTGATCGAAGAAAATAAATGGCGCGCGGCGCGCTGGGGCGTCGAAGGCAAGCTGATTGATTTCGGCAAGCAGGCGGAAGTGCCCATGGCCGTGTTAATCGAAGAGTTATTCGAGTTTGTTGACGATGTGCTGGAAGAGCTGGGCAGCCGCGCTGCGCTCGAGCCGATCCGCGGAATCTTTCGCAATGGCACCGGAGCGGAGCGGCAATTGCGCGTGTATAAAGAGACCGGCGACTTGCAGGCCGTCGTTCGCCACATCGTTGCGGAAACGCGCGAGGGAGTTGCGTTGCCAGCCAGCTCCGCCGCCGGTGCGCCGCAGGCTTCGTGAAGAGACTACGTTGAGTTGATATTTTTAGTCGCTGTGCATCCATGCGAAAGGAATCGTAAACCATGAAAATCGGAATACTCTGCGGCCGCGAATACAGCTTCCCGCCGGCGTTTATTGACAAGGTGAACGAGCTGGGCAAGAAAGACGGCATCACCGCCGAATTCGTGAAGCTTGGCGGCACAGTGATGGGCGAGCTGGCGCAATACAAAGTGATCGTGGACCGCATCTCGCACGAAGTGGAATATTATCGCGCGTATTTGAAGCATGCCGTGCTGCAGGGCGCCTACGTCATCAACAATCCTTTTTGGTGGACCGCCGACGATAAATTCTTCAATTATTCGGTCGCCGCGAAACTGGGCCTGGCCATTCCGAAGACGGTGGTGCTGCCGCAGAAATCCTATCCGCCCACCGTGGACATCAATTCCGAATCGCTGCGCAACTTGATTTATCCGATTGACTGGGACGCGCTGCTGGATCACGTTGGCCGGCCGGCATTTCTGAAGCCTTATTCCGGCGGCGGATGGAAGCAGGTCTATAAAGTTCACAATCGCGAAGAATTGATCGCGGCGTACGACGGCACCGGCTCCACTTGCATGACGCTGCAGGAAAATATCGATTTCAGCCAGTACGTGCGCTGCTTCACTTTCGGCAAAATGGACATTCTGCCCGTGGTTTACGATCCCGGGGAGCGCCGCTATCTGGTGGAGCACAATTATCTTTCGCCGGAACTGGGAGCGCGCGTGGTGCGCGACGCGCAAACCATCAATCAGGCGCTGGGCTACGAAATGAACACGATTGAGTTCGCGATCAAGGACGGCATCCCCTACGCGATTGATTTCCTGAACCCTGCGCCCGATTTCGAGCGCGACCGCATCACCGAATTTTATTTCACGCACGTGGTGGACCGCATGGCGCGCCTGGTGATTGATCGCGCCTTGCGCGGCGACCCCACTTACCCCTGGCCGCGCTGGGAAGAAATGCTGGGAATCGGCGCGGGGGCTGCGGGGTTTATCGGCACGCCGGGCAAGAAAACCGCGGGGGCGAAGACTGCATGAGCGGTTCGGCTCCCGTTTCTCATTCGCAGTCCGGTTCGGCCGAGGCACCTGCGGAATTGTGGCATCGCCTGCTTCGCCCCGATGTTGAGCTCGCTCCGGCATTCCTCGCCGAGCTTAATGCGCGGATGCGCGCTGAAAAACTCACTTTCGGCGAGCGCATCCATTGCCCGTTCCTGCGCCCGTTTTTTCTCACCGCGGAAGACGAGCAGCGCGTTCGCACCGTTGCCGAATCCATCGCGGCGCTCGGTGAACGCGTTGTGAAGCAATCCCTTGCCGACCCGCGCTTGCTCGCGCAGTCCGCGCTCAGCCCGGAAGAGGAACGCCTGGCGCGCATCAACCCGCGTTACGGCACTTCCAGCACGGCTTCGCGCCTGGATGCTTTCCTGCTCCCCGATTCGCTGCAATTCGCCGAATACAATGCGGAATCTCCCGCGGGGCTCGGCTATGCGGAAACTCTCGCGAATGTGTTTCTCACGCTTCCCGTGATGCATCGTTTCGCGGAGCATTACGCCGTGCGCAAATTTCCGCTGATGCAATTGATGCTGGCCGCACTGCTGGAAAGCTATCGCGAGTGGGGCGGCACGGCTTCCCCGCCGGTGATCGCCATCGTGGACTGGCGCGAAGTTCCCACTTGGAGCGAGTTTGAAATTTTGCAGGTTCGTTTTGAAAAAGCGGGCGTGCCGACGATAGTCTGCACTCCTTCCGATTTGGTCTTTGACAGCACGAAACTCATGGCACACGGCCGGCGCATCGATCTGGTGTATCGCCGCGTGCTGATCAACGACATTCTCGCCCGTCCTGCGGAATGCGAAGCGCTGGTGAAAGCTTACGAAGCGGGCGCGGTCTGCGTGGCGAACGCGCTTACGTGCAAAATCGCTCACAAAAAAGCGTTCTTCGCGGTTCTTACAGACGAACGGAATGCGGCGCTATTTAGCGGGAGCGAGCGCGAAGTGATCCGTCGCCACATCCCGTGGACGCGTTTGCTGGAAGACGCGAAGACCACGCGCGACGGCGAATCTTTCGGGTTGCTTGATTACGTTCGCAAACGGAGAAGTGATTTTGTGTTGAAACCGAACGATGAATACGGCGGCACGGGGGTAACCCTCG
>Ga0209447_10000216_pt1 | contig 15330 bp, 11 predicted proteins | sample BogFormECP04_OM3_FD_188243 | JGI IMG/M metagenome (GOLD analysis project Ga0209447, IMG submission 188243) | Bog forest soil microbial communities from Calvert Island, British Columbia, Canada - ECP04_OM3 (SPAdes) (version 2) | ecosystem: Environmental > Aquatic > Freshwater > Wetlands > Bog ... | reverse complement strand
CGCAAAGGATTGAAAACAAAGGGGACCAAAATGGGAAAGGGTGCGAGGAGCTACTAAAGAGCGCGTTAGAAGGAGCGGGAAAAGCGCGTTGGTGCCGGGAGGTTTGGGGAGAGATGCGAGCGTCATGGGGAAGGATAGCACGATAGTTACCATTTGTCAATAGTAGTTTGTAGTAGCGTTCGAATGGGCTGTGGAAAAGCAGCTTAAGTTGCTGGATTCAGTTGGGATATAGAGCGATGCGGATAAAAGAAGGAAGGCCCGCCTCAGAAGGCGGCCGCTACAAAAACCTGGAAACCACCGCGCGCAGAAACTGACTTTAAGTCACGGCCCGCGCTATCGAGAAATCCCGTTAAGAGTCACACTCGAGTCACGAAGGTCAAAAAAAACCCACACGCCAGGTCAGCGTGTGGGGAAGGCGGCCGCTTTAGTCTATTCAGCCCGACCAGAAATCAGGTGATTATCCTTCTGGGCCTGACGATCGGAGTGAGCAGTGAGACTGCCTTGTTTAGCGGCCCGCAGCGTGGACTGCGATGGAGGATCTGTTTTCACTGACAGTGGACGCAGGAGCGGGCTGTGAGGCCAACTTTTGATGTGCATCCTTCTGTCCGTCGTGCTTTTGAGCGGGCGTAGCGTAAAAAAAGGTAAGCCCCAGCTCCGGAGCGTCGAATGTTTCGACGGTGTGCACATCGGCGACGTTGACCAGGTTCAGTTGCGCGTGGCCTGAAGCGTGTTCGTAGTCAATGGAAGTGGCCAAGATGATGACGCTGACTTTTTCGCCGCGGACGAAAAACCTGTACGGGCGGCCGCCGGACTGCATAGCAAATGTGTAATCGCCAGCAGGCAATGTGGCAGTTCCCCAGTGAGTCTCAACCGGCAGCGTGAACTTGCCTTCATAAGCATTCTGCGCGTTCCCTCCCATGGCCAAAGCGCCCAGTGCGAGAGCGGCTGCCGCTACCTTCGTAAAAAACTTCAAATGCCGAGCCCCAATCATTTTGAATCTCCTTTATCGATGCAGATTTTAAGTTCCGGGCGATCAATCGCCCACTTTATCGGATGAGTTCTTTTAGCTAGGAGGTACGGCCAAACTGCGTCTTTAGAAATTCTTTAGAGTGAGGGGAATAAAATCACAAATAGTTCGGTCTTCAAGTTGTGGGCGTTCTTCAAGCGGACTCGCGTCGAGAAATAAGTGGTGGCAACGGCGCGATCCGTTATTCCACTTTAGGCGCTTTCCTGCAAAGCGGTCAGGGGGCGGCCAGTGAAAGCCGGATTGTCCGGGCTGCCCTGCAGACAAACAAGTTGTTTGGAATCAATAGCGATTGACCGTCAATGATGTCCACTCGGGCAGTGTGAGTAGGTTTTGTAGCACAGCGGCCTCACAATTCTGAGGACGAAGATCACTGCAACTTCGCGTATTCGGCCTTGGCGGCAATGAGGATGGGGATGTCGGCGTCGGCGTCTTTCCAGAGTGTGAGGAAATCTTGATAGGCATTTTTTGACTTCGCGGTGTCGCCTTGCATGGCATAGGCGCGGGCGAGACCCAGATGGGCGAGTGCGCCGATGGGTTCATTGAGCACAATTCCGCGATGGTCGAGGATTTTCTGGAACTCGGCGGCGGCTTCCGTACCCCGATGCGCGGCCAGATAGGCTTCCCCGCGGACGAAAACAGGATACATGGCTGTCCAGCCCCAACTACTGTAAGTCGTCAGTCCTAGCTCATACGGCAGGGCGGCTCTGAGAGTCTCCAGGGCTTCAGAAGCATTTCCCTTGGTGATCGCAAGCTTTGCGCGGAGGGTTTGCAGGTAATTGAACTGCACGATGGTGGCTTCCGGGAACCTCTGGGCCAGATCGTCGGTAAGTTTTTGCGCCCGCTGGTCGTCCCCGACATAGGCCCACGCAAGCGCGGAAGCATACTGCACGTCGTGGCCTGCCGTATGCTGCATTGCCAAAGTGGCACGCCGTCTTGCTTCGTCTGCGTTGCCGAACAGGGCCTCCCGGATGGCTGAAAGGGCGGAGTAGGTTGCAGCCGCTTCCTTGTCCCCAGCCCGTTCGGCAGAATCTGCTGCCTGACGGGAAAACTCCCGGGCGGTCCTAAGCCGCCCGGAATAGGCGGCGGTATCGGCCTCGTAGGCCAACATGGTGGCTTCGAGCCCTGGCTTGCCCGCCGACGCAGCCACCTGCTGCGCCATCCGCGCAGAATCATTCTGCAAAAAAGCAATCTGATAGAGGGCTAGAACGAATTGAGAGCTTTTCATTCTGCGTTCGAGAGCGTGCTCATACGTGGCCTTCGCCTCCTCGAGGCGATTCAGGCAGATGTAGCCACGAATCGGGATGTAGTACGAGGCGGGTGAGCTCGGACTCAAGCGCACCGCCTCCTTGCCGTGTTCCACCGCTTTTTCATATAGCGCGAGATCCGGGTAGATGGCCCCTGCTAAGTAAATATGCGGGATTTCTGCGCGGGGATAAGCTTGAATCCAAAGCTGGAGGGCTTCTTCGGCCTTTTCCAGATTCCCAGTGACCACCTTATGGAAGCGCGCCGTAACGAAGTATTTCTCGGGCTCGCTCGTTCGGTCACGCAGTTCGTAAGCCTTGCGGGTACACTCAACATCCATACTGAGTTCACCAACACCAACATACGAGATGCCCAACCATACGTAGGCGAGTGCGAACTTTGGGTCGAGTGCGATGGCCTGCTGATAATACGGAACAGCCGCGGCGTCTCCTACAGTAGTATGAATTTGAACGGCCAAGCTGAAGGCTTTTAGGGCCTCGAGCGAGGGCGTGGTGGCCTGTTCAAGCGGCGTATCAAACTTCTGAACGGTACTCAACGACTCACCGAGTTTGCTTCGAATTTCCAGCGCTGTCTTTGCCAGAGCATCGAGCACGTGATTCTTATCGCCAGCCTGCGCTTCCGTGCTCGCCAGCGATTCGCCATTGATGCAGTTGAGCGCCTTAAGGGTCAGCAGGTACTGGGTGCCAATCTGGGCGATCGTGCCGTCGAGAACGGCAGCGCTCCCGGCCCGCAGGCAAATTTCGCGCGAAATCTGAGACGTGAGTTTCGCATCCGGTTGCTGGCCCATCATGTGCAGGGTCCGTTGAACTTGCTCGTCAGAAATAATGCTTAAGAAGGGGGACTGCTCGAGTTGCACGGAAAGGCCTTGGCGCAACGCACCATCAAACACCGGATCGCCCGTCGTGTTGGTGAAATCGGCGAGGACAATGGTGTCCTTGTCGGTGAGCATTCGCGTACGATGGAAATAAAAGTAAGTTCCAGCAAGGAGGGCTGCCAGCGTGACTGCGGCGGCAGGAGCTATCACCTTCCAAAGCTTTCCAGAGCTGGCGGTAGTCTTCCGATTCGCCGCTGGCTGCCGTGGCGACTCCGTATCACGCTTCAGCCGCTGCAAATCCGTGCGGATGTCCGCAGCTCTCTGGTAGCGGAGCTTGCGGTCTTTCTCGAGCGCCTTGCCGATGATTTCTTCTAACTGCGGTGCGAGTTCCGGCTGCAACCGCGCCACAGGAACCGGTGTTCGATTCAGAATGGCTTCGTGTACGATGGCCGCGGTGTTGCCTGGAAACGCCATCCGGCCGGTGGCCATCTCGTAGAGAACCGCGCCGAGAGAGAACAAGTCCGTCCGTGCATCGAGTTCTTCCCCTCTGGCTTGTTCCGGAGACATGTACGCCATTGTCCCCATTATGGTGCCGAGCCTGGTCACGAGTTCGCCCGATGTGGCGGTGGGCATCTGCGAAGCAGCGCCGGCCGTCCCGGCGGGAACCAGTTTCGCCAGGCCGAAATCGAGAATCTTGGCAGCACCGCGCTCGGTGACAAATATATTTGCGGGCTTGATGTCCCGATGAATCACTCCCTTGGTATGGGCCGCGCCAAGAGCGTCAGCAAGCTCCAATCCTAGCGCCAGGAGTTCCTCGAGGGGCAACGCCTTGCCGGAAATGCGGTGCTTGAGGGTGGCTCCTTCCAAAAATTCCATGGCAATGAAAGGCTGACCTTTGTGTTCGCCGATTTCATAAATGGTGCAAATATTGGGATGGTTGAGAGCGGAAGCAGCCTGCGCTTCGCGCTCGAAGCGGATAAGTGCTCGTGAGTCTGGCGCGAAACCGTCAGGAAGGAACTTCAAGGCAACGAAGCGGTGGAGCTTGGTATCCTCCGCTTTATAAACAACACCCATCCCCCCGCTCCCGAGCATTTCGAGGAGCCGGTAGTGCGAGATGGTTTTGCCAAGCATGGGGGAAGAGACTAGCGCAATCTTAAGTTTCACCCGCAACCAAGTCAACGTGTGGAAAGGTGTGTGTGGAAGGCATGGGGCGACGGGAGCCCAAAAGAGATTCTTCTGGGAGATGGTCCGCGATTTGAAGATTTGGTTCGAGAACGAGGAAGACCTCGTCGGCGGTCAATTTAGCTGGATGCACTTGACGTTGGGGTTTGGTTTGCAACCCTGAGGAGCGCGCAGTTGGAGGATGGCCAGGAGGGAGCGCGGCATTTGCTTGGGGAGTTCGAAGATGGCGACTTGCGGCGCGTTGGCTTCGTCGTGATAGGAGATGCGGAGGAAATGCTTGCGCTGGCGGCGCCGGACGAGGCCGACGGCGACCGCAGGTAAGACACCCAAATGCCGCGCCAATTGCTGGGAGTATTCGTAGGAATCGATTTTATCGAACGGGATGGCCAGTTTACTTCCCGAGGACTCAAACGTGAAGATGGTCTGCGAGCTGGGATCCAGGCGACCCAGGGCGCCTTCTTTGAGAGCCGCGATTGTGCCCCCGATATAGAGCACTTGTCCGTCCTCGACCGCAGGGACGGACGGAGCCATGGCGAGAAGTAGACACAAGGCCAGGATTCTCTTCATGTGACACCTCCAGGAGGTTCTTTTCCCGCATCGCAGGCGAGATGATCCCGGGAGTGCAGGCAGAGTGCCAGGCAGCGGAAGGCGTAAGCCTTGCGTTTTGTTAAGAGAGGGCAGAAACCGAGCAAACAAAATGTCCGCATCGGCTGACGGTTGAAGCCCTCGCCATGCAGGAAAGAGCGAGCGCAACGGCTACTTACGGGCACGAAAGGCGCGATTGACGCTTGAGTAGCCGACGGTTAGAGTCCTACCTCTCAACTCGCTTCTGATCAATTCAAGGAGCTTTCAATGCTGCGATGGGTTTGGCTTGGCTTGCTGGTTGTGGATTGTTTTGTTGCGCACCCGCTGATGGCCCAGGAGGCGGGCAAGCCTGCGGCGGGAACGACCGAGGCGGTGAAAACGGCGACGGGGAAATTGCTTACGCCGGAGGCGGCGCTGCATCGGCGCAGCATCGCGGATTTGCAGTTTGCGCCGGACGGGAGGCGGGCGGCGTTTGTGGTAACGGAGCCGGCGAAGGGGGCGGTGCGGGCGCGGCACATTTGGATTTACGAGAAACGGAACAATGCGGTGCGGCAATTTACTTATTCGGGGAAGTCGGAGTCGATGCCGCGGTGGTCGCCGGATGGGAAGTTTTTGGCGTTTCTCTCAAACCGCGAGGGAGAACAGCAGCAGATTTATCTAATGCGGGCGGAGGCGGGCGAGGCGGCAGCGATTACCAAGGGGAAGCGCAGCGTGCAATCGTTTGCGTGGTCGCCGGACGGGAAGCAGATCGCGTTTCTGGGGCCGGAAGCGAAGAGCGAGGACGAGGAGAAGAAAGAAAAGGATAAGGATGACGCGCATGTGGCGGATAAAGAGGATAAGCATGCGCGGCTTTGGCTGCTCGACGTGGCGGGTGCCAGGGAGGCGGCAAACGTTACCAGCACGGCGGGCCATGCCGGAGGGAAGAGCCAGGCCGACACTGCGGGCGGGGCGGGTGCCGGGGGTGAACCGCAGGCCTTGACGCCCGCCAACTGGAACATCGCTGAGTTGGAGTGGATGCCCAAAGGGCACAGCGTCGTGGTGAGCGCCACGGATCATCCGGAATCGGATCGCAACACGAACCGTATTTTTCGCGTGCAAGTCCCGGAGGGTGCGGCGCAAGCCACGGACGCGGCGATGAAGCAGATCGCGGCGCCGCGCGGGCCGTTTGGCGAACTGCGCGTCTCGCCCGGCGGGAACACCATCAGCTACGTGGGTTGCCGGGAAGACGGGCCCGTGCCGCATGACTTGATGCTGCTCGAACTGACGGGGAACGCGCCGCGGAATCTGACGGGGGCGAGCCTGGACCGGGCCGTTCATGAGTACCAGTGGATGAAGGATGGCTCGCTGGTAACGGTGATTGGGGATGGCTTTCGGAATAGGTTTGTGGCGTTTAGCGCGGAAGGCGTGATCCAGGATTTGCCCGCGACGGTGGGCAATAATTTGGCGGGCTTTGCGGCTGCGGAGTCCGGCGATGTGCTTTTTGTGGGACAAACGGCGACGCAGCCGCAGGAATTATGGATTTGGGATAAGAAAGGCCCGCCGCAGCAGGTTTCGCATCTGAACGATGCTTGGAAAGAGATTACGCTGAGCAAGCCAGAAGTTTACAAATATAAATCGTTCGATGGGCTGGAGATCGAGGCGGGGTTGCTGAAGCCGGCGGGGTACGACGGCAAATCCAGGCTGCCGCTGATCGCTCTGATTCACGGCGGGCCGACGGGAAACTGGGGAGACTCGATCGAGACCTGGGGACAATTGCTGGCGGCGCGCGGGTATGCGGTGTTTTATCCCAACATTCGAGGGTCGGTGGGTTATGGGCAGAAATTTATTGAGATGAACCGGGGCGACTGGGGCGGCGCGGACTTTAAGGATGTGATGGCGGGAATCGATGATCTGGTGGCGCGCGGGATCGCCGATACAAACCGGTTGGGGATTGGAGGGTGGTCGTACGGCGGGTATATGTCGGAATGGGCGATTACGCAGACGCCGCGATTCCGGGCGGCGGTGGCCGGGGCGGGGCTGACTAATTTGATTTCGGAATATGGAACGGAGAGGGGGCCTGCTTACGATGAGTGGTTTTATGGGGTGCCTTACGAGCCGGAAAAAGTTACGGGATTTCTGAACAGCTCGCCGTTCCTGTATTTAAAGAACGCGAAGACGCCTACGTTGATTTTGCAGGGCGAGGCGGATGATGTCGATCCGCTGGGGCAGAGTCAGGAACTTTATCGCGGGCTGAAACGGTACGGAGTGGAAAGCGAGTTCGTGATGTATCCGCGGGAGCCGCACGGGCTGCGCGAGGAAAAACATTTACTGGACCGGCTGAACCGTGTGCTGGCGTGGTATGACAAATACATGAAGGATGCGGCTCCGGCGGTCAAGCCGACCGGGGGTGCGAAGAATTGAAGCGCGGAGGGGAAATTGTGGCGCTGCAAAATGAGCCACAATCCCTAGCGTAAGTCTTTACAGCGCGGCACACTCGTGCTAGGCTTTTTTCCCGTACCGCCATCCGTAAAGGCGGCCGCGCAAGCGGCCGGCGCGCCAGGCGGCAAGGGCTCCGATCGAGAACCTGCCAAACGTTCATCGAGCCGATTGTGGTGTGATCGGCTTGTTGCGAGAAACCCCCTCCATTCGAGGAATACAGCGGCGTCTCTTTTCGCGCATTTGGGCTGCGGCACGTGCGGTTTTGGCTGGCTATGTGCAGTGGAATGATGGAGTTATGACGCGACTTGAGACCAAAAGGGGAACACTTGCTTAAGCTACGAAAAGTGGAAATCGTTGGCTTTAAGTCGTTTTGCGAGCGCACGGTGGTGACTTTCAGCGGTTCGGGGACGACTTGCATCGTGGGGCCGAACGGGTGCGGCAAGTCCAACGTGGTGGATGCCATTTCCTGGGTGCTGGGAGAGCAGAGCCACAAATCGCTGCGCGCGGAGCGCATGGCGGATTGCATTTTTAATGGGACGGCGAAGCGGCCGCCGCTGGGGCTGGCGGAGGTGACTATTACGATGGAGGATGCGGAGCTGGCGGAGGCTGCCCGGTTCGTGATGGAGAGCGCGGAAATGCAGGTGGCTGAAGGAGATAGCGCTGGCCTGCCGCTCGCCGATGGTAGCGATTTCACGGCGGATTCCAGTATGACCACCGCGATTCTCTCGCTCGATCCCGCGCAGGCTCCCGACGCAAATCAGGAATCCGTGGTTGTCGGGGCGCAGCATGCCGCGCCCCTACCTGACGACCAATCGTCCTTGGGAGCGGATTTTTTTAAGGGCAAGCGCAGGAGAAAATCCGCCGACAAACCCGTGTTGGCCACCAAACCGGGTGAAGTGGTTGTCAGCCGGCGGCTGTACCGCTCGGGCCAGAGCGAATACCTGATCAATGGCCGGGTGGGGCGGCTGCGCGACATCCAGGAAATGTTCATGGGCGTCGGCCTCGGGCCGGACTCCTACGCCATCATCGAGCAGGGGCGCATCGGGCTGATCCTCTCGACCAAACCGATGGAGCGGCGGGCCATTATCGAAGAAGCCGCGGGCGTGACGAAATTCAAAACCAAGAAGCGCCTCGCCGAGGCCAAGCTCGAATCCTCGAAAATAAATCTTTCGCGCGTGAACGACATCGTCGTGGAAGTCGAAAAGCAGCTGGGCTCGTTGAAGCGCCAGGCCGCCAAGGCCCGCCGCTATACCGAAATTCGCGATCAGATGCGCGGCATCGTGCGTCAAATGCTGGCAGGGAAGGCGCGCGAGCTGGATGCGGAAGCGGAACGCATCGCGAAGAGCCTGGAAGAGCTGACGGCTAGCGAAACGCAACACGCCACGGCAATACAACAGCAGGAAGGCGAGCAGGACCGGCTGAATCAGCGCATCTACGAACTGGACGCCGAGATTCGCCAGAACCAGAACGTGCTGAATCTGACGGCGCTGGAAGTCGATCGCAGTGAAAACCGCATCGCGTTCAATCGGCAGCGCGCCGAAGAGTTAGTTGGCCGGCACAGCCAGCTCGCCGCGGAGATGGCGCAAGCGAGCGCGCAGGCCGCGGAGTGCGAAGCGCGCAGTGCTTCGCAAATTCAAGCGGTGACTATGCTGCGCGAGGAATCCGGAGTGCTGGTCGGGCGAGTGGAAGAGCTGGGCGTTCGCGCGAAGTCCCGCGCCGCGCAGATTTCCGACTCCGAAGCGGGCATCGAAGCGCTGCGGCGCTCCGCAACGGAAGCCGGAGAGAGCATTCTTCGGCTGCACGGCGAGCAGAAGCAGGCCGAAGAAGCGCTGGTGCATCAGGCCGAAGCGCTGCGCAAACTGGAAACCAACGAGCACGAACTGCTGGAGACTTCGCTCAAAGTCCGCGATGACTCCGACAGCGCCGCGCACGACATCGAAGCCGCTTCCGCGCAGTTGAGCGCGCTGAAAAAGACCGCTGGCGATCTTCAGGCGGGGATTGCCGAGCTGCGCCAGCAGCGCGACGCCACCACCAAGCAAGCCGATGCTTTGCGCGATTCCGTGGTGAGCGTGCGGGCGCGCCATTCCACGCTGACGCAAATTCTCAACGACCGTTCCTACACGGCCGACGCGGTGCAAAAGCTTTTTGCCGCCAATGAGCGCGGCGCGAGCCGGGATTTCCGCGCCGTGGGCGTTCTCGCCGATTATGCCGAGGTCGAGGAGCAGCACGAAGCGGCGGTCGAACAGTATCTGCGCGACGAGCTGGAATACGTGGTGGTCGAAACGTACGACCATGCGCGAGCCGGCGTTTCCCTCCTCCGCGAGGAAGTCGGGGGACGGGCGACGTTTTTCGTCGATTCCCTGCGCAACCTGCGCCTTTCCGAATACGAGCCCATCGTTAATTTCCGCGTGGAAGATGGCGTGATTTCGCGGCTCGACAGGCTGGTGGAATTTCGCGATCCGCTGGGCGCCGCCGCCAAGCAGTTTCTCCCGCGGCTGCGCTCCGCTTATCTGACGGACAGCCCCGTGGCCGCGGAAAAGCTCTCGCGTGAAAATCCGCAGTACGCCTTCCTTGCGCCCGACGGCACCTGTTATCAGGGCCGCATGGTCACCGGCGGACGCGCCGATGAAGCGGGCCCGCTGGGCATGAAGCGCGAGCTCCGCGCGCTGGATGCCGAGGTCATGCAGCTCGAACATGAAATGACCGGCAAACAGTTTGCGCTGGAAGCGCTCGTGGAAGAACTCGCGGCGAGTGAAAAATCACTGGAGGCAATTCACGAACAGCAGCGCGATGCCGAGCGCAGCGTGCTCTCCGCGACGCATCGCTACAATCAGATGCAGAGCGAGCTCGCGCGTCTCGGCCTTGAGCTGACCGTTTGCCAGAATGAGCTGGGGCGCATCCGCCAGGACGTGGAAAACGCCCGGCAGCGCGCCGAGCGTGCCAAACACCAGCACGCCGCCGCCGCGATTTCCCGCGCCGACGCCGAAGCGGAAAGCGCGCGCTTGACCGAAGACCTGGCGCAGCTTCGCGGCTCAATTCAGACCGAGCAGAACGAACTGGCCGCGGGCCGCGCCGAACTGGCGGCCATGCATGAGCGGCTCACCGCGGCCGAGGCCCTGGCAACGCGTCTTGCGGAGGAGCACGCCGAACTCGGCCGCCGCGAATCCGCGCTGCGGCAGCAGGTCACCTCGATCGATGATGAGACCGCCGCGCTCGCCAAACAAAGCGAGGATCTCTCGCTGCAGCTCGAGGGCCTGCGCGGCGAAAAGCTGCGCCTGGAAATTCGCCAGCGCGAGCTTGAACAGGAATGGGAAGCGGCGCGCACGCGAGTCACGCAGATGGAAGATCACCTGCGCCTGGGCCGCCAGTCTTTGCAGGAAATCCGCGAGCAGCGCAGCCATTCCGAAGTTGACCGGGCGAAAAACGGCTCCGACCGCGAGCATCTGCGCGAGACGTGCATGACGGAAGTCAACGCGCAACCGGAAGACCTGATCGCCACGGAAGCGGCGTTTATGAGCGGCGAAGAGTTGGTGCTCGCCGAAACGAATTACCGCGAGATGAAGCAGCGCATCGATTCGATGGGCCCGGTGAACATGATGGCGCTCGAAGAGTTCAACGAGTGCGACCAGCGATTCACGTTCCTCACGCGCGAGCGCGATGATTTGCTGCAATCCATCGCCGATACGCAACAAGCCATCAGCGAGCTGGACGCGGCAACGAAAGAAAAATTCGAGCACGCTTTCCACGCCATCAACAAGAGCTTTTCGGAAGCGTTCACTACGATTTTTGGCGGCGGCGTGGCGGAGATGCGTTTGACCGAAGTGGACAGCTCCGGCGACGCCGGCATCGACATTGTGGCTTCGCCTCCGGGCAAGCGTATGCAGAATATTCTGCTGCTCTCGGGCGGCGAGAAGGCCATGACCGCGCTGGCGCTGCTCATCGCGATCTTCCGCTATCAACCAAGCCCGTTCTGTATCCTCGACGAAGTTGACGCGCCGCTCGACGAAGCCAACGTCGGCCGCTTCACGCGGCTGATCGGCGAAATGAGCAGCCAGACGCAATTCATCATCGTCACGCACAACCGCAAAACCATGGAGACCGGCAGCGTCCTGTATGGCGTCACCATGCAAGAACCCGGCGTATCGAAACTCGTCAGCGTCCGCTGGGAAGGCTCCGACGCCCCCGCACAAAAGCATCAAGCCGCTGCCGCTTCGGCAGCGTAGCAAGAAGCCACCGGAATCCAGAAGTTACATTTGTAATTCGAGAGCTAATCTGGAAAACGGCTAAACCGCTTCCTGGTTTCCGCCCGCCACGCGAACATTGAGCCGTGGTCGCATCATCCACTGACGAACGTCCATGGTCCGCGCGAAATTAGTCCTACCCTGCCCGATGCCTAGTTTCTCTTTTGCAGTTGCAGATATATTTTTTATGATATATGACATTAGTGTAACACATACGGTCGATTACGCTCGCAACTCCACCCAAAAACACGCAGGACAAATCGAATGCCCGTTTTTTGATTTACCTGATGGCGACATACGTGTTCGCCGTGCTTCCGATCTTGATACACGTTCTGCAGCGGGGTGGCGCTTCTGGAGACGTTACGTTTTCGGACCTCTTTCCTTCGACCGATTGGTTTGTATACAGCATCGCCATCTGGGCCGCTACTCTCGCGGAACTCGGCCACGAACCGAGGATCGACGCTCCTCATCTGTTGATTGCCATTTGTGCTACAATTGCTGTGGTTTTAGCTTCTTTTCAGTATGCGCAGATGAGTTATCAGCTGGAGTTGGCGCGTTCCGCCAAAGGCGGGACCGGAGAGTTGAGCGTTGCGCTGAACAGATGGTTTACCGGTTGGAATGAAGGCATGGCGGGCGCAACCACCTTCTTCGCTATCGTCATCAAGGTTACGGAAAAGAAACGCCGGTGATGCTTTTTACGAGGTTGCCGTGGGAGGTTGGTTATGGGACTGGTTGCTGAAATTATCGAAATCGCCCTGGCTGTCATCGCTTTCTTCTCTGGTTTGATTGGCGTGTGGAAGCGGGCCGGCAATAATGGTTTTATTCACAATCGAAAGTAATCATTCCAAGCTCTCCTGCGCTTCGATTTTTAGAAACTCTCTGCTAAAAATTAGACAAAGAATCTCCGCTGAGTTCCTTTGACTTCGCGTTGCGCTGCGCTAGAATGCTTTCCTCTTGGTCGGGGGAAAGTTTTTCGTGTCTGCGAGTTCTGCAATGCGAGTCCTTCGGGAAACGGATTTTGCCGGGCTGACGCCTGCGGCGCGCGGCAAGGTGCGCGACATCTATGATCTCGGCGACAAGCTGCTGATCGTCGCAACGGACCGCCTCTCGGCCTTCGATGTCATCCTTCCCACGCCCATTCCGGATAAGGGGCGCGTTCTAACGCAGCTTTCGCTTTTCTGGTTCGATCTGCTGAAGGACGTCATTCCCAATCACGTTCTCAGCTCGACGGACTTCCCTGCACCGTTCGACGCGCACAAAAACGATCTTGCCGGCCGCTCCATGGTCGTCCGCAAAACGCAGCCGCTGCCCATCGAATGCGTGGTGCGCGGCTACGTCTCCGGCTCCGGCTGGAAAGATTATCGCTCCACGGGAAAAATTTGCGGCATCGCGCTCCCCGCGAATCTAAACGAGTCCGACCGCCTGCCGGAACCGATCTTCACTCCCGCAACCAAGGCCGCCACCGGCCACGATGAAAACATTTCCTTCGAGCAAGCCGCCGCGCTCATCGGCAAGGACATCGCTGAACGCGTGCGCGCCGTCAGCATTGAAATCTACCGCCGGGCCGCCGCCTATGCCGAGCCGCGCGGCGTCATCCTCGCGGATACAAAATTTGAATTCGGTCTTTTGCGGAAGGAACTGATCTGGATCGACGAAGCCCTCACTCCAGATTCTTCCCGCTTCTGGCCCGCCGCGCAGTACAATCCCGGTGGCCCCCAGCCCTCTTTCGACAAACAGTTTGTGCGCGATTATCTCGAACGCATTCGCTGGCCAAAAACCCCGCCTGGCCCCGAATTGCCGCCCGAGATTGTCGCCGCCACGCGTGCCAAGTACCGGGAGGCGTATCGCATCCTGGCCGGGCACGAATTGGATTAAGGAACGGAAAAGGTATCCCGGCCCCACAACTCAGGCGTTTTGTGCGGAGCGTGCCATCGTGAAAGACCAACTCGAAGGGCTAGTTTCACAAATGGTGGAGCGCGGCATCCTCTTTGACGAGGCCGTCGGCGAATTCGAGAAGCGCTTCATCAAGCGGGTGCTGGAGCGCAACAACGGCAATCAGTCGCGCTCCGCGGAAGTGCTCGGCATCCACCGCAACACGCTGAGCCGCAAGATCGACGAGTACAAGCTCGACCACAACGGCCACCGCCGCAGCCGCGGCCGGTAAGTCCCCAATCAGACGCAGCGCAACGCCCCCCTCGCAAAATAAAAAAAACGGCCCTCCCGCTTCGCCGGAGGGCCGTTGCTGAAATCCACTTCTCGATTTGTCTAGCTAGACGGCTTCTTCGGCGCCGGGTGTTTCGGAGCCGGCTTTTTCGCAGGCGCCTTTTCCTTGGGCAAATCGTCGGCGTTTACCTTGGCTTTGTCCCAGTGCAGCATGAACGCGGGATCGGGATCGTACGTTTCGAGAGTGCCGGTGAAGCGCGGAGCGGTGTCCTTCTCGAGCTTCGCCGCCTCAGGTTGCCCGGCAATTTTCACGTCCATGTTCGCGGTCGTAGCGGCATCGAATTCCGCCTGGTTGGTGACAAAGGCGATCTTCAGCGTAACAGGATCGCTCTCCGCCGCGCCCGGGACGACTTCGATCAGCTTTCCGGGCACATCCGGAAATTCCAGCCCGCAGGCTGCGAACCACGTAACTTTGGCCTTGTCGCCTCCGGCTTTCAGGTCGGAGACGACCGAAGCGATGGTCATATCCTTCCGGGCGGCTTCGAGATCGGCGGCGCTCAGCAGCTTGTAGCTTTCCGGCCGGTCGCCGGAAGTCGACGCCAGTTGCAGCAATTCATTGAACTCCGCGTCATTCAGGCTGTCGCAAACCGTACCGCCTTGATACGCCGTGATCTGGTTGCGGAGATAGGTCGTGACCTGCTTCCTCTGCTTCTCGTTGGCCAGCTTCGAGGTAATGGATTTGGCGTAGTACCAGAAAGAATCCAGCAACTGCGGCGGAGTCATCGAACCGTAGGATTTGCCGATCAGGTAGTACGCGATGGGATCATCGGGCTGATAGGCCAGAACGGCTTTGTAGGCTGCCGCGGCACCCGCGAAGTCTTTCTGCACCGTGGCGGCCTGCGCGGCCGCGTTATTGAACGTCGTACCCGTCGATTTTTTCCAATCCTGGAAAGCCTGATCCGTCACCGCATCAGGTTTTTTCACGTCACCCAGAAGCTTGATCCCGAGGGCTGCGGCATCCCGCGCCCCTTTGGCTTGCGCGGCCTGGTCTGGTGCACCCAGCGCCAGGAAGGACTGCGACCGGGCTACCAGCACTTGCGTCTTTGCCAGGCCATCCACCTTGTCTCCGAGGGCCACGTACTTATCCACGTTATCGATCACCTTCGGGTAGTTCTTCTGCACGCTGTAAGCTTGGATGTAGAGCGGATAGACAAAAATGAGCAGCTGGGAATTCGGATACTTCGAAACAAAATCATCCAGACACTTGATCTGCGACGCGGGAACCTTATCGGTCGCGCAAGCCTGTTCCGCGTTGTACTCGGCAATCGTGTACGGCGCCTTTCCCGCCGGCGCGTCTTGGCCCGCGGCGGGTGCTTGCGCGTGGGCTGCGTTTGCCAACAGCAGGCAAATCGCCGCGGCCATCGCGAGGCCTGGCACTCTTCGTGTTCCATTCATTCCCATTTCTCCTCGCTCAAAATGCGTGCCTGATTTTTTCTCTCCGGTGCACCCCGGACAGCTGCCGGGAACCGCGTCGATTCGGAAAACCTTGGGATTATAGGGAAAGCCGCCCTTTGTCCGCAAGACGTTACCAGGAAGAATCGTCATCGCTGTTTCAGGCGGTTTTCATACAGCCGGTG
>Ga0209447_10000214_pt1 | contig 15359 bp, 13 predicted proteins | sample BogFormECP04_OM3_FD_188243 | JGI IMG/M metagenome (GOLD analysis project Ga0209447, IMG submission 188243) | Bog forest soil microbial communities from Calvert Island, British Columbia, Canada - ECP04_OM3 (SPAdes) (version 2) | ecosystem: Environmental > Aquatic > Freshwater > Wetlands > Bog ... | reverse complement strand
GCGCTTCTCCTCGCGCACCGCCTGTTGCCAAGCCCGCGTGATGTGCTGATCGAACATGCGCCGGTTCTGGATTCCGGTCAGCCCGTCGCGCGCCACCATCTCTCGCAGCAAGCACGCCTCGAGAAAACGCTTGCGGCTGGTTTTCTCGTGCACGTAGGCCACTGATGCGCCGAACAGATTGGTGCCGAGTACAGCCAGCGCGTCGTGGCCGAATTCGCGGCCAGGCAGCATCAGCGCGGTGCCCACGGCAAGATACATGAACGTCACGAGCACATTGGCGGCGACGGCATGATAGAAAATCAAGCCGCCCATGAGGTAGATGAACAGGATGGTTATCATCAAGCTCGGAAACAAAGTGCTAATCCCGCCCGATGAAGCAATGATCTGGACCGCCGCTCCGCTCAAGCCGACGGTGGTCATGGCGACTATTATGATCGGCGTACAGATTCGGTGGCGCTGCGCTGAAAAGCTCGCCGCGAGTCCGATGAGCAGCACCGGAACGATCACCAGCATGCGGATCATGCTCGGGATTCGGTTGAGTTCCGGACCGAGAACCGTGGAATCCATCGCCGAAAACACGACGGTGAACAGGATCGCCAAGCACAGGTTGACGCGGGTTTGGTGCAGGGTCTCGTCGAAGTTTTTGTATCTGAAATCCGCCTCGAGATCCGCACCGAAAGTCAGCCAGGGAAATCCCGCCTGCAGCTGTCGCGCATGGGGCGAATCGGGTAAATCTACATTGGGAATTCCTGCAGCTTGGCTCATTGGCATCACCGTACCGGCGTAGGCGCAAGTACTCAATGACCTAGGGCACTATTTGGCCGGCAATGCCGGCCACGGAGTCTGCATTATGTCAAATATCAGGGTCAATCGGCCAAGTAGCGCTTAAGGTAGGTGTCGAAGTCGGTATCGTCCTTAGCCTCGATATTGCGCTGCGCCCGGTGCGATTCTTTGGCCTGCGCCGCGAATTCGGACAGTCGGCTTTCGTTGGGCGGATAAAGCCCGAGAAAATAGTCCTTGTGCAGGTTCGACATTCGCAGTGCAAGCTGAAAGAAGGATTCGCCGGTTTGGCGCATTTCGGCGAGCAGCCGCGCAGACGGAGTCCGCTCCACGTCGTCGATTTTGGCGCGCTGCTGCTCCAGCGCCAGTGTATACGGGCGCTCGGATTCGCCATGATCGAGCATCTCGCACAAGCCTTGCATCGCATCGAGCAGTTCACCCGCCCATAGGGTCATGGGGATGTCGCGCCCCTCCCGATTGAGCTTGAGGTTCGGCTCGCGCCCGCGCCGCGCGACCAGCAGATGATTGGCGTCCAGCGCCTCTTGTTCGCCGCGGCTGATCGGCGCGCTCTCCCGCAGCAAGCACAGGGCGACAAAGGCTTCCAGAAACCGCAGCTTGTTTTGATTGACGCCGACCGGATCGAATGCGCTGACGTCCAGTGCGCGGACCTCGATGTATTCCACCCCGGCCCGATGCAGCGCCTTGGTCGGCCGTTCGCCCGAGCGCGCTATGCGTTTGGGGCGTATGAAACTGTAGTACTCGTTCTCGATCTGCAGAATGTTGGCATTGAGCTGCTGATACACGCCGTTGACCTTGACGCCGAGCTTCTGATACGGCGGATAAGGTGTACCGATCGCCCGGGACAAGTCGCGCACGTATTCGTCCAAACTGTTGACGGATACGCTCAAGGTCGCTTGATTCTTATTGCGATAGCCGATGTCGCTCATGCGCAGCGAGGTGCCGTAGGGTTCGTAGACGGTGTCGCCATCGAGCACCGACAGGGCGTTTTCCCGGCCGGCAAAGAAGCTGTTCGAGACAGCCGGCGACGTGCCGAACAAGTACAGCACCAGCCAGCCGTAGCGGCGGTAATTGCGCAGCACGCCGAAATATTGTTCGGAGACGAAATCCTGGCCCTGTTGTTTGGACTGATTGACCTCTTGCAACACGCTCCACAATTTCGAGCTGAAGGAGTAGTTGAAATGCACGCCGGAAATCGCCTGCATGATGCGGCCGTAGCGCAGCCCCAAGCCATGGCGATAAACGGTCTTCATGCGCCCGACATTGGAAGCCCCGAATTGCGCCAGCGGTATGCTGGCGTCGCCGTTGAGGGCGCAGGGCATGCTTGTCGCCCACAGCAACTCATCCTGCAGGTGGCGATAGACGAATTGATGGATGTCGCAAAGATATTGCAGCAGTTCCCAGGTCTCGCCGAATGGCGGGGTGACCAGTTCGATCAGTGACTCGGAGAAATCCGTGGTGATATGTTCGTTGGTGAGCGGCGCGCCCAGGCTTTCCGGGTGGCGCGTCTGCGCGATGTGACCGTCGGGCGAGACGCGCAACGACTCCTTTTCGACGCCTTTGCGGCCGCCGCGCAATATCGCCCGTTCCCCCGAATTTATGAGGCCCGCGAGGCGGCGCTCGAAAATCTTATCCACCATGTTACGCAACGAATCCTCGATTCCGCTCTACGGCAGCTCGGCGATGACTTCGATTTGCACGAGGAATCCGGAATCGACCAGACGCTGCACCTGCACCCACGAGGTGGTCGGCAATCGCTCCTTGTCGTAGTACTCGAAGCGCAAATCCGAGGCTTTCAGCAATGCGTCCATATCCGTCGTATATATCGTTTCCTTGACCACTTCTTCGAAGCCGGCCCCGTGCGCGGCAAGCGTGCGGCGAATATTGGAATAAGCGGCACGCATCTGCCCTGCCATATCGCCAGGCGATACCAGCCGGCCGTTCTGATCCGCGGCCACCGAGCCCGAAATATACAGCGTTTTGTCTATCAGGACGGCTTGCGAGTAGCCGAAGTCCTTTTCGTACGGGTTCAAATGAAATATTTGTTTGACTCGCGGCGGCGGCGCTTGCGGCTCGCGCTCGCATGCGCACAGCGCCAGAATCGCGATCCCGGCCGCCAGGCAGGCCCGGAGCGCCGCGCTCTTGCGATCAGGGATTCTGGCGTTGCGCGGCCTCAGCACGGGAGCGAAGCGCACGGAGCATTTTTGGCAGATCGTGGCGCAACGCCGAACGCACGATCCATTGCGGCACCCAAAACCCGGGCGCCAGGTCCACCGTGTAATGTGCGACAGTGTCGTCGCCGTCGCTGTTCAAGACCCAGGATCCGCGCAGGATGCGCAGGTCCCCGGAGACGCGTTCGATCGATACCCGGGTGGGTGGGTCGTACGCGGCGCGTATTTCGTAGGTCACCTTGGGCACGAACCAGGAGTAATTCATGACGTGGCGAATCCGTTGCCATGAACCGTCCGGCGCGGTCTCCAACACATCGCAAGTTACCAGGCCTGGAACCAAGGCCACGGATTCGCGGCAGCTCGTAATCAGCGACCACACAACCTCGCGGCGCGCATGAATCCTCACCGTCGCAGAGGCATTGCCGCTTTGCTCCGCGGGATCCAGCGATACCCGCACCTCGATATCGCCGTGCTGCGCGGCATCTTGCGCAATGGTCGCGGCGCAAGCCGTGCCTAAGGCGAACTGCAATGCTAATAACAATGGAAGGCGCACTGGTTGGTCTGACTCCCGCGAACACATTGTGTTCGAATAAGATCGCCGCGTGGCGGTTACTGCGTGGCAAAGTCGTCATTTCAATCCGTCCATCCAAACGTTCATCTTGGCCTCGAGTATGTCCAGAGGCATCGCGCCGTCCTTGAGAATCTCGGTATGAAAGCCGCGAACGTCGAAGCGCCCTGCCAACTGCTGTTGCGCGCGCGCCCGCAACACCTGAAACCTCATCTCGCCCATCTTGCAGGCCAGCGCATCCGCCGGATTCGCAACATACCAGTCGATCAACGATTGGGCGTCGACATCATCGATAGCCAAATGCGCATGAAGATAATCAAGTGCTTGGGTCCGCGTCCAGCCCTTCGCATGCAAGCCCGTATCGACCACCAAGGCAACCGCGCAGCGCATTTCTGCCGCTGCAGCATCCAGTTTCTCCGCCTCGTCAGAGTACAGACCCAACTGCTCGCCCTGCAAGGCGGCATACAGGCCCCAGCCGTCGGTGAAGACGGCCTCGGTGCCAAAGCGTCGGAACCGCGGCAATTCGACGCGCTCCTGCTGAATAGCGATCTGATAGTAGCGGCCCGGCACGGCTTGCGTAAGGAAGCTCGAAATCGACACCGCCCGCGCAGCCGCCGCGAGGTTGACGTATAGCACGGCGGGCGGATTTGCCGCAGGTCCCGGCGGCTGGTAGAACAACGGCGTTGCCGGCTCGCTGATCCACTCGGTGGCGCGAATATCGAAATCGCCGCTCGGGACTTCCGCGAATAAACCGGGAACGGCGGCGCGAACTCTTGCCGCCAGTTCCTTGTAGGCCAGCAGCAGCTCTTCGGCGGCGAGCGGCGCAGCGGCTGTGCCCGGCGCAGGGGCGCGCCCAGCATCGGCCAGCGGCGGCGCGCGCGCACGCAGGCGTTCTACTTCGGCGATGCCGATGCGCTGGACCTCATCCGCGGTGAGCCTGGTGCTGGTCGCGCGTTTGATACGGTAGGCATACCATGCTGCTCCCAGCGGCAGTTCCGACAACGCGAGACCCGCTCTGGCTCTCGGCAAGTACTCGTCCCGCAGAAAATCGTGCAGCGCGCGATTTGCGGGGAGCAATTTCTGCGCGATCGCGGCGGAAATGATTTTCGTCAGCTGCGACCGCTGCGGCTCTTTGATGGCCGCCGGCATCGAATGCAGGGGGGTGTAGAAAACATTGCCGGGGCCGTCCGCGCCGAGACGTTCGAGCACCGGGAGCATGCGTTCGACCAGCGCGCGCGGCAAGATGTAGCCGCGGCGTACTCCTTCGCGCATATTGGCGGTCGCCTGCCGCGTCCAGCCTACGTATTCATCGATGCGTCGCAGCCAGCTGTCGAATTCCGCGGCGCTTGTCAGGGGATTTCGGCCGGCATCCGCCGCCGCAGCCGCGAGTTCAAGCGGCATTCCGCCGAACGGGTTGAGCGGCAGCAACTCGGTGGGAAAGGTGAAGCCTTCGATGGCGAGCTCTCGTTGCCTCGTGAAAATGTCGTATGTGCGCCGCGAATCGGCATCCAAACCATCGCGCGCAATGCCGCGAACCTCCGCAAGATAGCGGCGCTCGACATTCAGGGCATCGGCCAGCGACTGCGGTGCAATGACATCCTCGGTGTCGACGCGTTCCGCCCAATATCGTTCGACGATTCGGCCGAGCGGTTCGGAGGGCGCCGCCGATTTCGCCGCATTGGGCACAGCGGGCTGCGGCGCCCGGCCGCACCCGATGAGTGCGAATAGCGCAAGCCCGAGCAGTACCCCATGAGAAAATCGAGTCATTGGTAGATTATATGCCGGTGGGTAGGTCCATAATTCGCAATACACATCGAGGGCAGAACCTATGTTGGTCGGAGCGAGTCCACGGCGCGTAGCGATTGTCGGCGGCGCACGTATTCCGTTTGCGCGCGGCAATGGCGCTTACGCTCAGGTGGGAAATCAGGAAATGCTGGTCGCAGCCTTGCGCGGCGTGGTCGAGCGCTTTGGATTGCTTGGCCAGCGCGTGGACGACGTCGCCGCCGGCGCAGTGATGAAACACTCGAGTCAATGGAATTTGACGCGCGAGTCGGTGTTCGACTCAGGATTGGCCGCAGATACACCGGGCCTCGATCTGCAGCGCGCCTGCGGAACCAGCCTCGAAGCGGCCATCGTGTTGGGCAACAAGATCGCGCTGGGCCAGATCGAGTGCGGAATCGCGGGCGGAGTCGACACGGTAAGCGATCCGCCCGTGGTCTTTCCCCGCAGCTTTCAGCAGCTGTTGCTACGCAGCTTCCGCGGCCGCAGCGCACTCGAACGATTGGCTCCATGGTTCGGATTGCGGCCGAGCAATTTCCGGCCGGTGTTGCCGGGAATCGCGGAACCACGCACTGGCTTATCAATGGGGGAAAGCACGGAGCTGATGGTCAAGACCTGGGGTATCTCGCGCGCGGAACAGGATCAGCTCGCGTTGGAAAGCCATCAACGGGCCGCGGCCGCCTACGCGGCGGGCTTTTACAAGGATTTGGTTCGCGACTATCTGGGACTTTCTCAGGACAACAATATCCGCGCTGATACCACCCTCGAGAAACTGGCAAAGCTGCGGCCGGCATTCGATTTTTCCGGCGCCGGTACCTTGACCGCAGGAAACTCCACGCCAATGACGGACGGAGCGGCGGCGGTGCTGCTCGCCTCCGAAGCCTGGGCCCGGGAACGCAATCTCCCGGTGCTGGCGTTTTTGAGCTACGGCAAGGTGGCGGCGGTCGATTACGTCGAAAAAAAGGAAGGTCTGCTGATGGCGCCGGCGTATGCGGTTCCGCGAATGCTGAAGGACGCGAACTTGAGTCTGCAGGATTTCGATTTCTACGAGATTCACGAAGCCTTCGCCGGACAGGTGCTATGCACGCTCAAAGCCTGGACCGATCCGGATTTCTGTAAGGATAAACTCGGGCTGCCCGGGGCACTCGGCACCATCGATCGATCGAAACTCAACGTCAAAGGCGGCAGCCTCGCAATCGGCCACCCGTTCGCGGCGACCGGCGCGCGCATCGTCGCTACATTGGCGAAAATTCTCGATGAAAGCAAAGCCAAGCGCGGACTCATTTCGATTTGCACTGCCGGCGGCATGGGCGTCACGGCCATTCTCGAACGCTGACCGCGGAGCAATAGCAGTAGCAATGAAACTGGATGATCCAAGTTTGCTGCGCGAGCAGTGCTTCATAGACGGCAGCTGGGTGGCCGCTGACGAAGGCGGTGTCTTGGCGGTAACGAACCCCGCCACCGGTGCGACGCTGGGCTCGGTTCCCAACATGGGCGCCTCCGAAACGCGGCGCGCGATTGCCGCCGCGGACGCGGCACTGGCGGGATGGAAGGCGCGCACGGCCAAGGAGCGCGCCGTAATCATGCGCTGCTGGTTCGACCTTATATCCTCACATCAAGAAGATCTCGCGCGGCTAATGACCGCCGAACAAGGCAAGCCGCTGGCTGAATCCAGAAGTGAAATATCCTACGCCGCCAGCTTCATCGAATGGTTCGCCGAAGAGGCAAAACGATTGTATGGCGATGTCATCCCGGGTCATCAGAGCGACAAGCGCATTCTGGTGCTGCGGCAACCGGTCGGCGTGGTCGCGGCCATCACTCCATGGAATTTTCCGGCCGCGATGATCACCCGCAAGGCCGGGCCTGCGCTTGCCTGCGGCTGCACCTTGGTCTGCAAGCCGGCCACACAGACGCCCTATTCGGCGCTGGCATTGGCCGAACTCAGCTCGCGGGCGGGGATACCGAAGGGCGTATTCAATGTGCTCACGGGTTCCGCCGCAAACATCGGCGGCGAGATGACGAGCAATCCCACGGTACGAAAGCTCACCTTTACCGGCTCCACCGAGGTCGGCAAAAAACTCATGGCGCAGTGCGCCGGCACGGTGAAGAAGCTGTCGCTCGAACTGGGAGGCAATGCACCTTTCATCGTCTTTGACGATGCCGATTTGGACGCCGCGGTGCAAGGAGCAATCGCCAGCAAGTACCGCAATACCGGCCAAACCTGCGTTTGCGCCAACCGTCTCTTGATCCAGGAGGGCGTCTACGAGAAGTTCGCGGCGAAACTGCAATTGGCCGTGGCGGGATTGCGCGTGGGAGATGGTCTGGCCGGGGTTACCGATCAGGGCCCCCTGATCGACGCCAAAGCAGTTGCAAAAGTTGAAGAGCACATAGCAGACGCGCTGTCGAAGGGCGCGAAAGTAATGCTCGGCGGCAGGCGGCACGCCTTGGGCGGATCGTTCTTCGAGCCCACGATCCTCACCGAGGTCACGCCCAAGATGCTGGTGGCCCGCGAAGAGACTTTCGGACCGGTGGCGCCATTATTCAAGTTTGCGACCGAGGCCGAAGCGATCGGCATGGCGAATGACACGGAATTCGGCCTGGCCGCCTACATGTACACGCAGGATCTTGCGCGTAGTTGGCGGGTTTCGGAGGCGCTCGAATACGGAATAGTCGGATTGAACACCGGCATCATTTCCACCGAAGTCGCGCCATTCGGCGGCGTCAAGGAATCCGGCATCGGGCGCGAGGGTTCCAAGTACGGCATTCTCGACTACACCGAGATCAAATACGTGTGCATCGGCGGAGTGGGTCAATAGAGCCGTGTTGGGACGGTTCCTAGAGTTTTCGCTCACAACCCCTGATATCCGGGCTTCCCTGGATTTCTACACCGGGCTCGGATTCTCGCAAGCCGAGGTCGGCGAGGCATGGCCGCATCCTTATGCCGTGGTGACTGACGGCAGGATTTGCTTGGGACTGCATCAACAAGCCACTCCGGCGGCGCTGACATTCGTGAGGCCCGGCCTGCTCAGGTACTTGGATGAGCTGGAACGGCGCGGGGTCGAATTCGAGTTCCGCCATCTCAGCGATGACGTGTTCAACGAAGCGGGCTGGTTCGATCCTTCGGGTCAGCTCGTAAGGCTGGTTGAAGCGCGGACATTTTCGCCGAGCAAGCGGCTTGCCACCGAGACCTCGCGCTGCGGCTATTTCCTGGAAATCGCGATGCCGAGCCCGGAGCGCGAAGCGGCGAAAAAATACTGGGAAGAATTCGGCTTCGTCGGAATGGACGAAGTGGATGATTGTCTGCCGCACATATCCTGCACCAGCGATTTCATCGACCTCGGACTTTATCTTCCGGCGGATCTCAAGCGCGCCACGTTGCGGTTCGAAGTCGACGATGTCGGGGGCACCTTGGGAAAACTCGCCGAGGTGGGTATAGTGCCGCACGGTGAGTTGCCGCTGCCGCTGCGCTCCTTGCCGGCAGCCATATTGACGGCGCCGGAGGGGACACCGATTTTGTTGACTAGCTGATCGGCACAACGAACTTGAATTTCAGCCGCATCGCGTCCTGCACCTGCAATGCGCCCAGCATCAGGCTGTAGGGCGTCAGGCCGATTGCCGTCTGTTTGAGCTCTAGCGATCCCGCCGCGGTCAAGCCGTGCGAATCGCTCTCGAGCGTGAAGGGTGCGTGAACGATTGACTCGTGGCCGGCAATATTGATCGTCAGTGCGGCGCTGAGCGCACCCGGCGTACTCGTGATCGCCATACTCTTGACAGTGATTGCCGGGAACTGCATGGCGTTGAGCACCATGGCGCTCTGCAAGTTGCTAAACGTGCCCGCTTTGGCATCCTCGGGAACGCCGTCCGGGAAATCGCCACCCTCTTCCGATCGCGCTTGGCTGTCGTCGACGATGAAACTTTTGGCCGGCACACTGACCGAGAATGACGAGGCTGACAAGGTTGCCGCGACCTGCACCGACCCGCTGACGGCGCGGCTGACCAAAACGTGGTTATGGCCAAGCCGCGCGAGCGCTCCCGCCCGATACACCAAAACGCGCAGCTCCGATTTGCTGGAATCGATTCGGTAGATGCCGGGAGCCGGCAGCGGCTGCAGACTTGGCGTAGGTTGATTCGGAGTTTGCGGCGCGGGGGCGCGCGGCCGCGGCGCGCCGCATGCAGCCAAACCAAGCACCACGAGGGCGATGCCGACGCGCTTGAACATAACTTAGATCCCGCTGGCTTGTTAAACTAGGGGCAGTCTTGCACCTGGAGCGATTCGATGCCAAATGAAAGTTCCCCCCAACGCTACGGTGCGGTCGCGCAAGGATTTCATTGGATCATCGCCGGGTTGATCGTCACGCAGTTCACTCTGGGCTGGATGGCCGATGACCTGCCGCTGGGGATGCGCAGGCTGGCGCTACTCGCGCGGCACAAGAGTTTCGGCATGACCGTGCTGATGCTGGCGGTGCTGAGGCTGCTATGGCGCCTCTTCAATCGGCCTCCCGAATTGCCCGCCGGCATGACCAAGACCCAGATGACTCTGGCGCGCGCAACACACATCGCGTTTTACGTACTGCTGTTCGCGATGCCATTCACCGGCTGGACCATGTCCTCCGCCAAGAATTATTCGGTGAGCTGGTTCGGCCTGTTCACCTGGCCGAATCTCATCGCTCCGAACGAGCATGCATTCGATCTGCTGAGGTCGACCCATCACTTACTGAGCGACGCGCTCCTCGCGATTGCGATTCTGCACATTCTCGCGGCGCTCAAACATCATTTCTGGAACAAGGATGATGTATTGATTCGCATGGTGCCATTTACCAAATCGGAGAGACGCAAATGAAAAGTTGCTTTGCCGTCGTATGCGCCGGACTTTTGCTGGCGGCGGCCGCCACGGCTGCCGGCATCGCCGGCTACACGGCCGATGCCCAGCAAAGCCGGCTGGAATTCGTCGGTGTGCAGGCCGGGGCGGAATTCAAAGGCGTGTTCCACAAGTTCTCCGCTGTCGTGGACTTTGCCCCGGAGGCACTTGCCAGTTCGCATTTCGATGTGCAAATCGACATGAACTCGGTCGATTCGAAGGATTCGGATCGCGATAAAACGATTCGCGGACCCGATGTCTTCGATGCGGCGAACGCGCCGGCGGCGCACTATGTGACCAAGACAATCACCAAGACCGCAGCAGGCTTTTCCGCGGTCGGGGCGCTGACGCTGCGCGGGGTTACCAAGGACGTGCCCATCGACTTTCAATTCACACAAGGTCCTGCCGGCGCAACGCTGTCGGGCAGCGCCAAGCTCAAGCGCCTGGACTTTGGGGTGGGTCGCGGGGATTGGAAGAGCACCGAGTGGGTGGAGGATGCCGTGAAAATCAATTTTTCCCTGGTGCTCAAGCCCAAAACTTGACATGCCGCGCACTTTCGACGACGTGGCCGAATGCGTGGAGGACACCCTAAGCCGCGTTGGACCGCGCATCGTGCTGGCACTGCCATTGGGGATTGGCAAGCCGAATCCGTTGGTCAATGAGTTTTACCGCCGCGCACGGCGCGACCCGGCCATTGCGCTCAAGATGTTCACGGCCTTGAGCTTGCGCGCGCCGCAATGGAACGGCGAGCTGGAGAGGCTGTTTTTGCAGCCCATGGTCGAGCGCCTGTTCGGCGGCTGTGTACCCCTCGACTATGTGAGGGACCTGCACCGCGGCGATGTGCCGGAAAATGTGCAGATCATCGAATTCTTTCTCGATCCCGGCGCGCTGCTCGAGGTTTCACATTCGCAGCGCCACTATGTCAGCAGCAACTACACGCATGTTGCCCGCGATGTTGCGGCCCACGGCGTCAATGTCATTGCGCAACTGGTGGCGAAACGCGGCGTCGAGGGGCGCGCCGAATATAGCTTGGGCTCGAACCCCGATGTCACGGTCGATTTGCTGGAGATATTGGCGCCGCAGCGGCGGCAGGGAAGAACCGTGGTGGTCATCGGAGAAGTCAATCGGCAGATGCCATTCATGTTCGGTCCCGCGGCGGTGAGCGCCGAGACATTTGATTCTCTGATCGAGCATCCACGATATGACTACGACCTGTTCGCGCCGCCCAATCAGCGCTTGACCACAAGCGACTATGCGATTGGCCTGTATTGCGCGCGCCTGGTGCGCGACGGCGGCACGCTGCAGATCGGCATCGGCGAGCTTGGCGACGCCGTGGTCTACGGCCTGCAGCTGCGCCAGCAGCAGAACGCGGAATTCCTCGAGATCCTGCAGGGGCTGAAAGCCGCACAGCGCTTCGCGGCCAGCCTCGATTCCATCGGCGGCGAATCGCCGTTCGAGTCGGGCCTGTACGGGTGCACGGAGATGTTCGTCGACGGATTCCTGGATTTGTACCGCAGCGGCGTTCTGCGCCGGCGCGTCTACGACGATCTGCGCATCCAGCAATTGCTGAACACGGGGGCGATCGGCGAGCGCATCGACGAGCCGTTTCTCGCGGCGCTGGCAGGCGCGGGCTTCGGCAGTCCGCTCGACGCGCGCGAATTCGCGCTGCTGCAGAAATTTGGGGTGTTTCGCCGGGAATGCCGCTATGCGGACGGTTTCATCGAAAATGCGGAGGGTCTGTGCGCCGCGGCGCTGCTCGATACGCCGTCCGCGCGCCGCGAGCTGCTGTCGCTATGTACCGGCCGGCAAATGACGGGCGGCATTCTTCTGCATGGCGGATTTTTTCTCGGACCGCGCGGATTCTACGCCGCACTGCGAAATCTTCCGGAAACGGAGCGGCGTCAGTTCTGCATGAGCGGCGTGTCCTTCGTCAACCAGCTCGACGGCGCCGATCAAGCGCTCAAAATCGCGCAGCGCAGGGACGGACGATTCATCAATTCAAGCATGATGGCGACCCTGCTGGGCGCTGCGGTGTCGGACGGCCTCGCCGACGGTCGCGTCGTCAGCGGCGTGGGCGGCCAGTACAACTTCGTGGCCATGGCGCACTCCTTGCCGGGGGCGCGCTCGATTCTGACCCTGCGCAGCATCCGCGAGAAGAACTCATCGCTCACATCGAACATTCTGTGGAGTTACGGCAATACCACCATTCCGCGGCATTTGCGCGATGTGGTGGTGACGGAATACGGCGTCGCCGACTTGCGCGGCCTCACTGATCAGGATGTGATCGCAGCCATGCTCAACATCGCGGATTCGCGCTTTCAGGACGATCTTAAGCGTCAGGCGCAAAACGCCGACAAGCTGCCGCGCGACTATCAGATACCCGACATGCATCGTAATAACACGCCGCGCGCGTTGCAGGAACGATTCATCCTGGCGCGCGCCCGCGGTTTGTTTTCCGAGTTTCCCTTCGGCACCGATTTTACCTCTGAGGAAATCGTGCTGGCGAAGGCATTGGCGAGTTTAAAGGAGCGCACCCGTGGCGGCGGGCCGCGGCTCAAAACCTTGGCGACCGCGATGACTTCGCCCGGCACGCCCGCGCATTTGCGGCCGTATCTTAAGCGAATGGCCTTGAATGCGCCGCAAACCCGCCAGGAATGGCTGTGGCAGCGTTTGCTGGTGCAGGAACTGCGCCGTCTGGCCTGAAGGGCGGCGTCTGGATTGTGTCCGGACGCCCGTGTGAGTAACCTTGCCACCCCGGCAAACCCGTCAGCGGAGCGACTTTATGAAAATCGGCGTCCCCAAGGAGATCAAGATTCACGAGTATCGAGTGGGATTGGTGCCGGCGGGGGTTCGCGAACTCGTCGACGCGGGGCACCAGGTGCTGGTGCAAAGCGGCGCCGGCGCGGGAATAGGCTTCGACGACGCCCATTACCAAGCGGCCGGCGGCAGCATCGAGCGCCGGGCGGAGGACATTTTTGCATCCGCCGACATGATTGTGAAAGTCAAGGAGCCGCAGCTCGGCGAGTGCCAACAGCTGCACAATGGCCAGACGCTGTTCACGTATCTGCATTTGGCGGCTGACCGCGAGCAGGCGCAGGCGCTGTTGGCCTCCGGTGCGACTGCGATCGCCTACGAAACCGTGACCGCTCCGGACGGTTCGCTGCCGCTGCTGACGCCAATGAGTGAAGTGGCGGGACGCATGTCGGTGCAAGTGGGCGCCAATTGCCTGCAAAAGGCCAATGGAGGATTCGGCGTGCTGCTCGGGGGTGTGCCCGGCGTCGCACCGGCGAAAGTAGTGGTGCTGGGCGGCGGCGTATCCGGCACGCACGCCGCGGAAATGGCGGTTGGCTTGCGGGCGGATGTTACCGTCGTGGATCGCTCGGTGAAAAGATTGCGCGAACTGTCTTCGATCTTTGGCAGCCAGCTGAAAACGGTGTACTCCACCGCGCATGCGATCGAGGAACTCGTGCGCGACGCCGACCTCGTCATCGGCGCCGTGCTGATTGCCGGTGCGGCTGCGCCCAAGCTGGTGACGCGCGCGATGGTCAAGGCCATGAAACCAGGAGCCGTGCTGGTCGATATTGCGATCGATCAGGGCGGCTGCTTCGAGACCAGTCGTCCGACCACTCACGCCGAGCCCACCTACGTTCTCGACGGCGTCATCCATTATTGCGTAACCAACATGCCGGGCGCGGTACCGCGGACCTCCACGTTTGCGCTCACCAATGCGACTTTGCCCTACGTGAAGGCATTGGCGGATCATGGCTGGCGCGCCGCCATCTCCAAAGATCCGGGGTTGGCAAACGGCCTCAACGTGCATGCCGGCCAGCTGACTCACCAAGCGGTGGCCAGCGCGCTCGGGCTGGATTATCGGGCGTACCGCGCCGCCTAAAGCGTTTTCGGCGCGATCATTGCACCGCCAAGTTGCGCGGCTATGCGCGCGAAATAACAACAACGGAGTGTCAATGATAAAGAAGCGGCATCAACCGAAATTTCGGCGTGCGACGCCCGCGGTACGCCGCGAAGCGCTGATCGAAGCGACCTTGCGGTGCCTGAAGAAGTACGGCCACGGCGGCGTTTCAGTGCGCCGCATCAGCGCCGCGGCCGGCGTCTCCATCGGCTTGATCAATCACCACTTTCCGAGCAAGGCCAGCCTGATAGCGGAAACCTACGAAACCCTGGCGCTGTCATTGCAGGACTCGATTCGCGCCCGGGCTGAAAACCGCGCGGCGTCGCCGCGCACGCGCTTGAGCGATTTTTTTCGCGCCTCATTCGCTCCGGAACTTCTCGACCCGCAATTGTTCAACGTCTGGGTGGTGTTCTGGAGCATGGTCGCCCACTCGCCCAAGATTCGCGAGGTCCACGATCGCACTTACGGCAAGTATCGGTCCATATTGGAGGCGCTGTTGGCAGAACTTGTGAAATCCGGCGCGGCGCCCGCACTGAAGCTGCGCTCCGCCGCAATTGCGCTGTCCGCGCTGCTCGACGGCCTTTGGGTTGAACTCTCCCTGAGCTCCGCGACATTCAAACCCAGCGAGGCAATTGCGATCTGCGAAGACTGGGTCAACGCCTTGTGCTGCGGCGCATTTCCGCGGATGCTGCGCAACAAACGCGCCACAGCGTAGGCCGCGAGCAATGGCGCGGTCCTAAAGGTGGTGCCACGCCCTCCTCCTTGTTATACTACCGTTCAACAAGAGTAGGAAAGCCTGTCATGGATGCAAAGCGCGCAGCGTATGACGAATCAATGGCGGTCGCCGCCGATCTGGACGGCTTCAGTCTGCCGGGCTGGATCTATCGCGACGCGGATTTTCTGGACGCCGAGAAGGAGCGGATATTCGCGCCGTCCTGGCAGATAGTCTGCCACTTGAGCGATATCCCGAACCCGGGCGATTACCACACGCTGGATTTTCTCGGCGAGCCCTTGGTCGCGGTGCGCGGCCAGGATTACGCCGTGAATGCCTTCTTCAACGTCTGCCGGCATCGAGCCTCGAGGCTGCTCGACGGCGGCGCCGGACATTGCCCGGGAAGAATCGTGTGTCCGTATCACGCCTGGACTTACGGTCTCGACGGGCGCTTGGCCGCGGTACCGCGCCGCGCGGAATTCGCCGGTTTTTCAGCCGATCAGTATGGCCTGAAGCGCGTCGAGGCCGAGATCTACCAAGGATTCGTGTTCGCGCGCCTGAAG
>Ga0209447_10000213_pt1 | contig 15376 bp, 13 predicted proteins | sample BogFormECP04_OM3_FD_188243 | JGI IMG/M metagenome (GOLD analysis project Ga0209447, IMG submission 188243) | Bog forest soil microbial communities from Calvert Island, British Columbia, Canada - ECP04_OM3 (SPAdes) (version 2) | ecosystem: Environmental > Aquatic > Freshwater > Wetlands > Bog ... | reverse complement strand
CGAACTCACTTCGAGAACCGCGTGCGTCCCGCCGGCGTCGCGCACTTCACTGAACATTTCTTGCAAGTCGAGCGATTCGGGCGTGGTGTTCACGGCCGTTCGGCTGCCCTGCGGAGTTTGGTAGCCGGTCGTCCCGATTCGCGCGGTCGTAAATCCAGCTGCGTGCAGAATCGAATCCACAAGAAACGTGGTAGTGGTCTTTCCGTTCGTTCCGGTGACGCCCACGAGCTTCAGCGCGCTGCCGGGCGCGGTGCCGACAGCAATCACGTAGGCCGCGGCCGCGAACAGCAACAGATTGACGATCAGCATGGGCCAGCCGCTCACCGCGCTGAATACGTGCTCGGTGGCGGCGGATCGCGGGGGTCGAATGGACATATTCGCTCCTTGCATTGATATTGAAGTGATATCATAATGAAATCTACCGCGATGTCAATGTGGGGATGAGGTAGAGTTGCCGCATGCAGCGCGAACAGATTGCCTTCGTTGGAACCAGCGATCTTTCCGGACATTTTCGCGGCAAGAGCTTTCCGGCGGCGGATCTCGCGGCGCGCCTGGAGCGCGGCGTCGGCTTGGCGCCGACCAATATCTTCATCTCGGCCTTTGGCCCCATCCAGGTGACGACCTTCGGCACTCAGGGCGAGGTTTTTCTCATTCCCGACGCCTCGACCCGCGTACTGGTGCCTTTCGAGGGCAGCACATCGGAATATTTTTTTCTCGGCGACATCAGGACCTTGGAAAGCTCGCCCTGGGATTTCTGCCCGCGCCACGTATTGCGCCGAGCGCTCGAGGAACTGAAGCGCGAGACGGGCCTGAGCCTTCTGGCCACCTTCGAGCAAGAGTTCACCTACAGCGGCGCCGGCGCCTCGCAGCAGCCCTACGAACTCGACGCCTATCGCCGGCAGGGTGTGTTCGGCGAAACCCTGCTCACCGCCATGCGGCAGGCGGGTGTGATACCGGATTCATTCCTGGCTGAATTCGGCACCAAGCAATTCGAAGTCACCTCCGCGCCGGCGGTTGGATTGCGGGCAGCCGACAATGCGGTGATCACCCGCGAACTCGCCCAGGCGGTGGCCTTCAGGTTGGGAAATCGCGTGAGCTTCACGCCGATTCCGGAGCCGAGCGCCGTGGGCAACGGCACGCATATTCACTGGAGCTTCTTGGATCAGGATGCCCGGCCGGTGCTGCTCGATGAGCATCGCCCCTGGGGTCTGTCGTTGGCAGGCGCTCAGTTCATCGCCGGGATATTGCATCACCTTCCCGCGCTCTGCGCCGTGACCGCGCCGTCGCTGCCTTCCTACTATCGCCTGCGTCCCAATCGCTGGGCCCCTGTCAATGCCGATGTCGGCCTCTTGGATCGCGGCACGGCGATTCGTATCTGCCCTGCGAGCGGCGATCCTCAGTATCGCGCACGGGCCTACAACCTGGAATTTCGCGTGGCCGACGCCACCGCGAGTCCCTATCTCGCTCTGGCCATGCTTGTACAAGCAGGCCTTGACGGCATCCGCCATGGATGGGAAATCGGGGCGATGGATGTACGGCCGCTGCCCACTCATCTGGAGCAGGCGCTGCAACTGCTCGAGGCCAGCGAGCCGGCGGCGCAATGGCTGGGGGCTGATCTGCATTCTGCCTACGTGCTGTTCAAGCGGGCGGAAATCAAAGGCCTTGAGAATCTGGATGAAACCGAGATCTGCCGCCGCTATGCCGAAGTCTATTGAGCTCTTGGGCAAGGACGAGCCGCCGCCGTTCGTCGAAGCAAGGCCGCAGGGTCGATCGAATTTCCTCATCGTGGTGGATCACGCCAGCGCGCGAATCCCCGAGCGCCTGGGCAACCTCGGCCTGCCGCCCGCGGAGCTTACGCGCCACATCGCCTGGGACATCGGCAGCTTGAGCGTGGCGCGGCACATGGCGGAGGCGCTGGATGCGCACATGGTGGCGCAAAATTATTCCCGGCTGGTCATCGACTGCAATCGCGACCCGACGGTGGCAAGCTCCATACCGCTGCTGAGCGAGTCCACCGAAATCCCCGGCAATCGAAATTTGAGCGCCGCGGAAGTCCTCGCGCGGCGGGTTGCAATCTTCGATCCCTACCATGAACACATCAGCAAGCTGCTCGATGCACGAGCGGCGGCCGGCCGCCGCACCATTCTGGTGGCCCAGCACAGCATGACCAACATCTACAAAGGGGTGCGCCGCGAGATGCACGCCGCGGTGCTCTACAACCGCGACCGGCGCTTTGCTGGATTGGTGCTGGAGGCGCTGCGGCGCGAACCCGATGTGATCGTCGGCGACAATGAGCCTTATTTCGTCAGCGACGATACGGACTTCAGCATTCCCCGCCATGGCGAGGCGCGCGGTCTGCCGCATGTGGAAATTGAAATTCGCCAGGATCTGGTGAGCGATGCGGCCGGCCAAAAGCAATGGGCGGTGCGCATCAGCAAAGCCCTTCAAGAGGCCGAACGAGCCCTGTTAGGAACATCGCCGTGACACAACCCTTGAGCCGCGAGATCCCGATCGAACCAGAACACACGGCGCTGCTCCTGGTCGATGTGCAGAATTTCAATTGCACTGAAGATGGCGGCGAATATGCCCATCTTGACGCGGCGGAAAAAGAGCGGCGCTATGGCTACTTCTTTCGCACTCTGAAGGACAGCGCGCTGCCCAACATGATGCGTCTGCAGCAGGCTTGCCGCCGCGCCGCCATCGAGGTTACCTACACCGTGGTCGAAAGCATGACCGCCGACGGCCGCGATCGCTCGCTCGATTACAAGATCACCGGGTTTCACGTGCCGAAAGGATCGCCGGATGCCCTGATGGTGAGCGAGTTGGCGCCGCGCGGCGATGAAATGCTGTTTCCCAAGACTTCATCTTCGGTGTTCATCTCGACCAACATCGACTATGTGCTGCGCAATCTGGGCACGAAGTACCTGATCATCGCCGGATGCCTGACCGATCAATGCGTGGATTCGGCGGTGCGCGACGCCTGCGATTTGGGATATCTCGTAACCCTGCCCACCGATGCCTGCGTGACCTTGTCGGCGGAGCGGCACGATTGGTCGTTGCGCAACAATCGAGGCTATTGCCGCCAGATCACGACGCAGGCATTGCTTGAGGAGATCGAGCGCCTGGCGCTACGCCTCTAGCGGATCATCGCTTTATAGGCGTGCCAAGTCGCATGCCCCAGCAAGGGGGCGGTGAACAACAAGCCAAACAGCAGCGGTGCGTAGCCGATGGCGGTAAGGATCGTGATCAGCGCGCCCCATAGAATCATCGCCGGGATGTTGGCGAACACGGCTTTGACGCTGGCGCGCATCGCCTGTGGGGCATTGGCGTGCCGATCGATCATCAGCGGGATGGCAACAACGGACACGGCGAACACGGCAGCCGCCAGCACGCCGCCGACAGCGACGTACGCCAATACCTGGGTACGATTCGTGGATTCGAGAAAGCCGCGATACAGCGTCTCGCGCATGTCGGGCGCGGCGACGTGAAACACCGTGCCAAGCATGATGGCGGATATGCCGAACCACACCAGGCCACAGATGGCGAGAATCACGCCAAATTCGAACAAAGCGCTGGGATTGCGGCCGAAACCGTCCAAGGACTGATCAAAATTTGCGGTCTGACCCTGCGAGTAGCGGCGCGATATCTCGCAAAATCCGGCCGACATCAACGGCCCTACCAGCAGAAATCCGGAAATGGCGGCGGCGACGAGGTAGGGATGGATGCCGCAGAACACCAGCAGAGTCCAGCCCAGCGCAACGATGAGCGCGCCGTAGCCTAAGCTCACCACGCTGCGCATGTCGTGCCAACCGCGATACAGCCACACGAACGGCTGGTAAAACGGCACCCGCAGGATTTCGAGATTCAACGGCTGTGCATGACCGGAAACGACTGTGGTAGCCATGGTCTTGAGCTCCATCTATGGATAACGCCGACCGATTCCCCGTTACAGTCTAGCGCCAATTCGCCGCTCCGTCAGCGGCGGCTTGGGCCTTGCAACCGGGGCGGGTATTTTTCTATGTCGGATTGCGCGCCAATGTGCTGCAATTCACCGGGGTTCGCGAGCGCTTTACATGACGTGGTGAATAAATGGGACGATTGATAGCGCGATTGAGCTTGCCGGAGGCAGTCGGTTTATCGCTGTCCATCATCTGTCCGTCGGTCACCGCGGCATTCAATGTCACCCTGGTGGCGCAGGCCACGGGTCCGGCAGCGCCGCTGGCTTTCGCCATCGGCACCATCGCGATGGCATTGATTGGGCTGTCCTTTACCGCCTTCACCCACCGCGTCGCACACGCCGGCTCCGCCTACGCCTACATCGCTCATACTTTCGGCAACCGTTTGGGCTTCATCGCCGGCAGCGCGCTGCTCCTGACCTATCTGGGCTTTTCCACCGCCCAGGCCGCGCTGGTCGGCAACTTCGCCGCCGCAGCGTTCAGGGGCCTGCATATCGACATCGGCAGAGCGTGGCTCATGATCGGCGGCGCATCCATGCTGCTGGCGTGGTGGCTGGCGTATCGCGATATGCGGCTCGCGGGCCGGCTGATGCTGGCGCTGGAAGTGCTGGCCGTCATCGTCATCATCGGATTGTGCATCGGCATTTTGGCTCAGGTGCATCCCGGCATCGAAGCCACCATCGCGACATTCCGGCCGTCCGCGGAATACAACGGCTGGGTGGGCTTGGGCTTTGGCATGGTGTACAGCATTTTGAGTTTCGCGGGATTCGAGGGCGCCGCGACTTTGGGCGAGGAAACTCACAACCCGCGGCGGAACATTCCCATTGCACTCTTAGGTACGGTGTTCGGTTCCGGATTGTTCTTTGTTTTCGTGGCCTATTGCGAAGTGATCGGATTCGGGCCGCACGGCATCAAGGATCTGGCCAAATCGGACGCGCCCTTGAACGATCTCGCCTTGCGCTACGCCTCGCCGCAATTGGCCATCGCGCTCGATCTCGCCGCGGCCGCCAGCTGCTTCTCCGGCGTGCTCGGGGGGCTTGCGGCCGCGGGCCGGATCTTGTTTGCAATCGGCCGCGGCGGGCTGTCGCCCGCGTTGGCAGAAGTGCACCGCGTGCACGGCACGCCTGCGCCCGCCGTGTCGCTGGCGGCCATCCTGATGATCGTCGCGTTCATACTGTGGGCGCCGTTCGTCGGCGCCGGCAATTACTATGCATACACCAGCACCATCGGTGTGCTCGCATTGATTCTGGTGTACATCGGCGTCGGCGGCGCCGAGATGGTGGAGGCCTGGCGCGAACACCGGCCCCTGTGGTCGGCTGCGTGCGTGTTGGGACCCCTCTTGCTGCTGTGGGTGCTCTATCGCAATATTTACCCCGTGCCGGAATTTCCCAACAATCTGTGGCCCTACGTGGCCGCGGGCTGGGTGATCGTCGCCTGGGCGCTCACCCGCTTGCGTCCGGCCGTCAGCAGCGCGCCCTTGGTCGAATATTCCTGATCGAACGCATGCGCATTTCAGTTGCCATTGTGATGCTGATGCTCGTCGCAGCGTGCGCCTCCGAGCGCGGATACAAATCGACGTTGGCACGCTGGGACAAATCGCACACTCAACCGGGTTTTGACGCCTACGTGACGACATTCATCAATGCGCAAAGCGCCGCGCACCTGGACAGCAATTCGGGCTGCTATCAGTACGATGTCGGAACAACGGTCGATTTGCTCCTGGTCGTCGAAACTTCAGGGCGAATCAGCGCGGCATACACCGACACGAACTCAAAAAAGGCCAAGTGCTTCCGCAAGGTCTATGTCGGCGTCAAGGCGCCGATACCGCCGTTCAGCCCCTTCCCTCTGCGCATGCGGGTACGTTGATGGAGAATAGGTGACATGAAATTCGGCGTATTCTACGAGCTGCAATTGCCGCGCCCCTGGCATCCCGGCGACGAGACGCGCCTGTTTCACGAGGCGCTCGACCAGGTCGCGCTTGCCGATCAACTGGGATATGACTATGCGTGGGAGGTCGAGCATCATTTTCTCGACGAATACTCGCATTCCTCCGCTCCCGAAGTGTTTCTCGCCGCCGCCGCCGCGCGCACCAAGACCATCCGTCTCGGGCACGGCATCCGCCAGGTCATCCCCAACTACAACCATCCCGCGCGCACGGCGGAGGGTCTCGCGACGCTCGACATCATTTCCCGCGGCCGGGTCGATTTCGGCATCGGCGAAGGCGCGACGCGCATGGAGCTCGGCGGATTCGCCATTCCGGCCAAAGAGAAACGCGCGATGGCTATCGAAGCTGCCGAACAGATTGCCAATATGTTGGTTCTCGAGCCCTATCCCGGCTTTACCGGCAAGTATTTCTCGATGCCCTGCCGCAACGTGCTGCCGAAGCCGGTCCAGCGTCCGCATCCGCCGATGTGGATGGCGTGCACCAATCGCGAAACGATCAAGGTCGCGGCGTCGCTAGGGTTAGGCGCGCTGGCTTTCTCGTTCGTCAACCCCAACGAGGCGCGGCTCTGGTCCGAGATCTATTACGGCATCATCAAATCGGAAAACTGCATTCCCTTGGGCCATGAGGTGAACGCGCAGATTGCGATGGTCTCGAGTTTCTCGGTGCATAACGACCGCGCCGAGGCGATCCGCCGCGGTCATGAAGGATTCGAGTTCTTCGGCTATGCCTTGAACGCCCTGGTGGCGCACGACACCGTGCCCGGACGCACAAATCTCTGGGGCGAGTATCTTGAACTGCGCGGCGAGCGCACCGAGGAGATCGTCGCGCTGACGGCGGGCGCCGGCGACTATGCATCGGGCATCGGCACACCCGCGGACATGCGCAAGCATCTGCGCGGATTTCAAGATGCGGGAATCGACCAGGTCATTTTCCTGCAGCAAGCCGGCCGCAACACGCACCAGCACATCTGCCAATCCCTGGAGCTTTTCGCCGCCGAGGTGATGCCGGATTTCAAAGCTGAGGCGGCCGCGCGCGAGCAACGCAAAGCCGCCGAGCTCGAGCCGTATGTCGAGGCGGCGCTCAAGCGCAAGGTGTGGATGAGGCCGCTCGCGGATCACGAGATCCCCGTGGTGAAGGCATCGGTGGTGCGCGCACAAGTTGCAGGCGGACCGAAGGTTCCGGAGTAGCTGCAAGATGACCCGAAGTGGCGCGCTGCCCCCGATGCCGTGGTCAACGCCGTCCGCGGAATCAGAATTTATAATTGATCTGCGTGCCGTAAGTGCGCGGCTGGTTGGTGGTGTAGCGCGTCAATGCCGGGATGTTGAATTGGAAGCTGGTGGTGTTGCCGGTCAGCTCCGCTATTTTATTGGTGAAGTTATCGACGAATAGATTTGCCGACCATTTGTCGCTGGACAAAGTCAGGCGCGCGTTGGCGATGCTGTACGAGGGCAATTGGAAGCCGAAGTAGAAAGCTTCGTCATAAGACGTGCCGATGAAGTTGTCGGCGACGCGGGCCGTCAGCTGATACTTGTCGAACACTTTGGTCGTGTAGGTGACCGCGAGACTGGCCGTGTCCCTGGGGACATTCATGATGGGCGCGGTGCAATTGCTGGTCGACGCGCAATAAGGCGTGCCGTTGGGGTTGTACGCGATCGTCGTCAAGAAATTCAAGAACGTTGCGTTGGGCTCGGTCAGGCGCGCATCGGTGTAGGTGTAGGTGGCGGCGACCAACCATGCGTCGGATAGCTTGGCGTTGATTTCGAGTTCCGGCCCGAACGAGCGGCCATTGCCGGCATTGTCCAGGTACTCATAGCCGCAGCTGATGAGCAGGGTCTGCTGAATTCCGGTCCACTTGATGTAGTAGAAGTCGCTGTTGATGGTCAGCCAATTGTCGAACATCTTGGCCTTCTCGCCGATTTCGTAATTCCATACGCTGTCCGAACCAAACGAGGTTGGCGCGCCCGAGTTGCAAAACAGCGGCGGCGTATTGGGAATCGGCAGGATCTGATTGGCGCCGCCCGGCCTGAATCCCTTGGCGATCGACGCGTAAGTGGTCAGGTCGACCGTGGGAGTGTAAGACAGGTTGAAGCGCGGATTGTAGCCGTTGTTCGAGGCCGAGGTCCTCGTGGGATTGGGAATGCCGGTGGGCGCGTCAGCGCCGATTTCATCCTGGGTCTGTGAAGTTTGATATCGGTACCAGCGCAGGCCGGCGGAGAACTTCCATTCGTCGCTGATCTTGAATGAGCCATCGGCAAACAGCGCGTACTGATCCACGTGATACTGGTTGTACGACTGGTAGACGATGCCGGTGGGATTGCCGGGAGCGGCGAAAAATGCGTTGGCGCCGTACTCGTTCCACAGCGAATGCAGATCGCTGAAGAAGGCGCCGGCCGTCCAACGCAGCCGATCCTCGCCGCGCGAACTCAAGCGCAGTTCCTGGCTGAATTGCTGGCTGTTGTTGGTTTCCGAGTAAGGAATCGCAACGTACGGGAAAACGCCATTCTCGTAGGAGGCCGACTCAGAGGCGTCCTGCAGCTGATACTGCCGGCGTTCCCAGTACGCGGTGGCGCTGGTGAGGTCGGCAAAATTGAGATTCAGCACCGCATTGTTGCTGTAGATGTGAATCGTGTCGGCACTCGGTTCGCGAATGTCAAACGCCTCGTAATGGGCCTGATATGAGCCGCCGGGCGGCGAATCAAACAGATCCAGGCCACCCGTCGCCAAGCGCTGGTAAAAGAACGACGTGGTGTTGGAAATAGCGTCACTGGGCTGAAACAACAAAGTCGCGCGGCCGCCATACAGACTTACGGTGTTGACGTTGGTGACGACGTTGCTCACGGGAGCATCGAGGACATTGGGCGTACGCAGCACCGGCGGGGGAAATCCCGGCGCCGTCGGCAAATCCTGCGGAAACGGACTGACGACAACCCGATCGAGCCAACCGCTGCGGTAGTTGTCGGTCCCGACCACGCGCAGCGCCAGCGTATCGCCGACAGGAACGTTCAGCATGAAACTGCCGCCGCCGTTGCCGCTGCCGCCTTCAGTGTCGGACAGGGTTCCCTGGAACGACCCTTCGTAAGTATTCAACTTGGGTTGATTGGTGACGAGCTTGACGGTGCCGCCCATGGAGCCCGAGCCGTACAGCGTGCCTTGCGGACCGCGCAGCACTTCGATGCGATTGAGATCATAGAGATCGGGATCGATCACGATCTTTCCGGACTGCGATACCGCCGGCGGCGACAAGGGAATTTCGTCGAGGTAAAACCCCACCGTCGGCGCCGCACCGCCGTTGGAGGCAAGGCCGCGCGCTTCCAATTCGGTGAGTCCAGGTCCGCTTGAGCGCATGGACAGTCCCGGCACTTCACGGATCACATCTTCCAACGAGGTGATGCCGGCCGCATTCAGCTGATCTCCGGTCAATGCCGTGATGCTGATCGGTGTGTTCTGAATGGTCGACGTGTATCGTTCGGCGGTAACCACGATCTCGGCGAGTCCGGTATCGGCCGCCGTATCGGTTGCGGCGCCCGCTTCCGTGGCGGAGGCAAGGCTGCTCCAACCGGCCGCAGCCAGCAGGCTGCCGCACAGGATTGAGTAGCCGAGAACAGCGCAATGCTTATGCTTTTGAAGTGGTTTCATGAGCCGCATCCCTTTTTTGTATTGTCATGCAGACGGTAGCAACGACCGTACCATTGCTGCCCAATTCTGCGCGCGTTATACGGCGGGTGGCAACCGCCCGGCATTGTAAATTCTTCCGCTCCAGACCTGGGCACGCCGGCAGTCGGGTTGCACCAATACTAGGCGTACATCTTAAGCCGCCGCTAGCCTACCGCCGGAGTTTCGCCGGCGAGCACTGTTAAGAACCGCGCTCGTTCGATATTGCCGCCGCTCAACACTACGGCCACGTTTTTGCCGGCCATGCGCTCACGGTCCTTGAGCAGCGCGGCCAGCGGCGCCGCGCCCGCGCCTTCCGCCACTTGATGAGTGTCGTCGAAATAAATTCGCATGGCTTCGGCAATCTCGTCTTCGGACACCTCCACCCAGCGCGAAGCGCCGCGGCAAATCGCTGCGATCGCATCGGCATTGGGTTCGCGCGTGGCCAGACCGTCGGCGAAAGTATTCGCAGTGGGCGAGGGGACGGCCGAGCCGGCAGCAAACGACAGCGCATTGGCCGGCGCCTTGGCGGCGCTCACGCCCACGATTTCAGTCTTGAGGCCGAGAAGATCACGCACCGCAATCGCTCCGCAAAGTCCCGATCCCATGCCCATGCCCACGTACAGCGCATCCAGGTCGTGAGCCGCGGTGAAGAGCTCCAGCGCACAACTCGCGACGCCGGCGATCAGGTCGCGATGAAAGGAGGGGATGAAGTGCAGGCTTTCCGCGGCAGCCGTCTTGAAGGCTTCATGCTTCGCTTCGTCGAAATCCCTGCCAAATTCGACCACGCGCGCGCCGAAGCCCAGGATCGCTGAATTCTGATCCGGAGAATTGCCGGTGGGCACATAGATGGTTGCCGGAACCCCGGCGCGGCCGGCGGCAAACGCAATCGACTGACCATGATTGCCGCGAGTCGCCGAAATAACGCCCCTGATATAGGGCTGCGCGCGGCACAGCCGGTCCAAGTACACGATGCCGCCGCGCACCTTGAAGGCGCCGGTGGGCGTGTGATTCTCATGCTTCACGTGGACGCTGCATCCCAAGCGTCGCTTGAGCTTCGGCCACGCGTACAGCGGCGTCGCCGGCATTACGCGGTACACGAGCTGCGCGGCACTCTGCAACTCGCTCATCTCAAAGGCAATTGGCGCCACCATGGACTCCTTTAAACAAATTTCAGCGTGGCCACGCCGCTAGATTACCTGACCGCTGGCGGACTTCTCGGAAATATCGGACCATCGCACCATGAAACTGTTTACCGGCATGGCACTGATGCTCGCGGCGGCGGCGGCTTTGAGCGCCGAACAACCGCTGCTGCGCGAAATTGCCAGCAGCGCCGATCCCAAACAGCTGCAAGCGACGGTGCAGGCGCTGGTGGGCTTTGGCACCAGGCACTCGCTGTCGGATACCGCTTCGCCCAAACGCGGCATCGGCGCGGCGCGCCGCTGGGCGCAATCGCGTTTCGCGGAGATCAGCCAGACTTGCGGCGGGTGCCTGACCCTGGTCACGCCGTCGCAGACCTTCAGCGGCGCTCGCGTCCCGAAGCCCAGCGAGATCGTCGATGTGGTAGCGATTCAGAAAGGCAGCACCGATCCCGAACGCGTGATCATACTGACCGGGCACATCGATTCACGCGTCAGCGACCCCTTGAATGCCACTGCGGATGCGCCGGGCGCCGATGACGATGCCTCCGGAGTTGCCGTGGTGATCGACGCCGCGCGAATTTTGAGCCGCTACAAATTTCCCGCCACCTTGGTCTACGGGGTACTGTCGGGCGAGGAGCAGGGGCTGTATGGCGGTAAAGTATTGGCGGAATATGCCAAGGCCCAGGGCTGGCGGGTGGAGGCGGATCTTAACAACGATATCGTCGGCGGCACCCGCGGCCAGAACGGCGTGATCGACAACACGCGCGTGCGCTTGTTCTCCGAGGGCACTCGCGATACCGAAACCCCCGAGGATGCCAAGCAGCGGCGATTCGAGGGCGGCGAGAACGATTCCGCGTCGCGCAATGTCGCGCGCTACGCCAAGGCGCTGGCAGAATCCTATCTGCCCAATTGGACCGTGGCCTTGGTTTACCGGCTCGACCGCTTCGGCCGCGGCGGCGATCATTCGGCATTCAATGCCTTGGGCCTTGCGGCGGTCAGGTTCACCGAAAACTCCGAGGACTATCGGCACCAGCACCAGGACCTGCGCAGCGAAGGCGGCGTGGAATTTGGCGATACCATCGACCATGTCGATTTTTCCTACCTTGCGAAGGTGGCAGCCACCAACATGATTGCCGCCGCGGCGATGGCCTCGGCGCCGCCGCCGCCGGCAAACGTCAAGATCAGCGGCGCGGTCACTTCGGACACCAAGCTGTCATGGAGCGCCGCGCCGGGTTCTCCCGCCGCCAACTATCGCGTGCGTTGGCGCGATACCACCGAGCCTAGGTGGACGCAGTCGCGCGATGCCGGAACTTCTGATTCGCTGACTCTGGCCAACGTGGCCATCGATGATTTTATCTTCGGCGTGGCCAGCGTTTCCGCGGATGGATTCGAAAGCCCGGTGGTTTTCCCGGGCGCGGCCGGCGCGTTCTGGCGCTGATGCGTAGCGGCACGAGTTACAAAATATGGGCTGCCGGCGCCGCTGCATTGCTGCTCGCCGGTTCGGCGGCTGCCGGGAACACCGGCTATCCCTTGGTCTTGACGCGCGGTTCACGGCTCATGATCGCGGCATCGATCAACGGTCACCCCGTGCAGGCGCTGCTCGACTCGGCCGCCGAGGCGACGCTCATCGACCTTGAGTTCGCGAAACAGCTGAACCTTCACTCAAGCTCCACCGTCACAGGCTCAGGTTCCGGCAATGCTTCGTTCGAGGCTGGCATGGTCCCGGGCGTGCAGCTTGCGGCCCTGGGGTTGACGCTCTCCGATCAAACCGTGGCGATCGTTGATCTTAAGGACGTGGGGCGAAGACTTCTGGGGCAGAGGCTCGATGTGATTCTCGGCCGAGAGATTTTCGACGCAGCACGCCTCTTTATCGACATCGACGGACGCCGCATCAGGGTCCTGAATAGCGATCGGCAGCCGGCCGGCGTGCGCCTGGAATTGCTCACCGAACACGGCGTTGAAACGCTTCCCGTGCGGGTCGAAGGCGAAGCCGTGCGCGCCGCCTTCGATCTTGGCAACGGCAGCGGCGTGCTGCTCGGCTCAAAATTCGCGCAGCGCATGCATCTTTTGACCGATGGGCGGCCCGTCACTACGGCTCGCGGCGGCGGCCTCGGCGGCGAGACAGCCCGGCAGACGCTGAAGTTAAGATCGCTCGAAGTCGCGGGACATGAATTCCAGGACCTCGGTGCCGCCATCGATGCGCAAGCGAGCGCGACGGACGTGAACATCGGCGTCGATGTGCTGCGGCATTTTTTCATCACCACCGACTTTCAGAATCACGTTCTGTGGCTTGAAAGTCGCCGCTAGCGTGTTGCTGCGCCGCTGCGCGTTATTTAATCGGGCTGGAAGCTATTTCACTCGTATAGGATGTGGCGAGCGTCCCCTTGGCCTGCGCGATGGGGAGCAGTGTCGGATAGAATTGCGCGAACGTGGTGTCGACGGCCGCATGCGCCGCGTGGCATGAATAGCAGCTGGCGGCCTGGGGAATCAATTTGGCCGGCTCCTTGCCGCCAAAGGCAAAGAAGCCCCACTTGCCGGGAAACCGCGCTTCGTCCTTGACATGAATCTCGATGCTCATGATTTCCGTGCTCTGGTAATTGCCGCCCTTGTTGATGGAACCCTCGCTCGGGGCCTTGCGGTTTTCCTTTACCAGCACTGTTTTATCCGGCCAGGTACCGGCGGCGAGAAAGCTTTGGTAGCTATCCTTGTTGACGAACACATTGTCCAGCATGTGATGATCCATCTGCATGCCTTCCATGTAGCTTAAGTCGAAGCTCGAGGTCAGGAACACCCAATCCCGATAGTTATCGGGCAGCAGCAGCTTGCCGTCAGACGTGTAAGCCGGGCTGTTCGCCTGCGCCGGAGTCGCGCTCTTTGCCCCTGAGTAAAAAAGCATCAAGCCGATCGTCAGTGCAATGATCTTGGTGTTCATGGCGCCAGTATCGCTGCACAGCGCCCCGCCGGCCAGGCTACTGACTGCACCTGCATGGCGATTCCCTGCATTCTCGGCGATGCACCAACCTGTGGAGTAGCATTGCCGAATGGATCCCACCTCGCCGAGCAACAGATTGCGCCGCTGGCTGTGGATTGCGGCGATCTGGACCGGCGTCGGGCTGATCGACGCCACTCAAAACGTGTTTGCCATGCGGGCTCAAGGCATGCATCACTCTTGGGTGCTCTTGTTCATCTCGCTAACACTTTCCTTCATGCCGTGGATGGTTGCGACCCCGCTCGTGATTCAATTGGGACGCCGCTACCGTCCGTCGGGCCTGAATCCCGCCCCGTGGTTGGTGCATCTCGGCGCAGTTGCGATCCTTGCGCTGATTGCGGCGGCTTGGGTAGCCTGGCTCGAGGTGCTTCTGCAGCCTTGGGCACCGGACTCGATCTCCGGACCCTTTCTCCATGCCTGGCCGCTCAAATTCTATAATTACCTATTCTCCTCGCTGATCCTGTACGCGTTCATTCTAACGATCACCGTCGTTCTTGACTCGAAAGAGCGGCTGGCAACGCAGAAAACAGAAACTGCCCGGCTCAATGAACAGCTCTCGAACGCGAGATTGGCCGGGTTGCGCCAACAAATCGAACCGCACTTCATTTTCAATGCACTCAATTCCGTCGTGGGCTTGATCCGCGAGAACAAGAAAGACGCCGCCGTGAAGACGGTCGTCTCCTTGAGCGACTTTCTGCGCGGCGTGATGAGCGATTTCAATGATCCGCAGGTGCGGCTGGCGCAGGAAGTGGAATTTCTGGAAAAATATCTGGAAATTCAAAAAGCGCGCTTTTCAGGAAGGCTCAGGTTGAGCCTGCAAGTACCTGAAGAACTGCGCCAGGCGCAGGTACCCAGCCTGATCCTGCAGCCCTTGGTGGAAAACGCCATCAAGCATGGCATCGCGAAGCGCGTGCAAGGAGGCGCTGTCCGAATTGCCGCCACCAGCTTCGAGGGCAGGCTCAGACTAAGCGTCTACAATGATGGTCCGCTGCTTGATAGCCAGGCGGCGCCCGCGAGCGGCGGCATTGGGCTGTCCAATTTGCGCACGCGGCTCAAGCTTCTGTACGGGACAGATTTCGAACTGGGTCTCGAGAATCACGATACGACCGGCGTTCAGGCATCGGTGTCTTTTCCGCACCGGGAGAGTGCTTGATGCAGGCGAATCGCAGCATGGCGATTCGCGCGCTCATTGTCGATGATGAACCTTTGGCGCGCAGCAATCTTAAAATGCTGTTGCGGCATGATCCGGACGTGGAGTCGGTGCAGGAGTGTGCGTCGGGCGCCGAGGCCGTGCAGGAGATTCGCAGCGCGCGGCCCAACCTGGTGTTCCTCGATGTGCAGATGCCCGAATGCGGGGGATTTGAGGTGCTCGACAGGCTCAAAGGCGAGCGGCAACCGGTCATCGTTTTTGTAACGGCATACGATGCGTATGCGCTGCGCGCGTTCGATGCCGGTGCGCTCGACTATCTCTTGAAGCCGTTCGACGATTCGCGTTTTCAACTCGCGATGCTGCGCGCCAAACAGAAAATCGCGCTGCAGGAAAATATCTCGCAGCGGGAGCCGCAGCCGCTCGCGCTGCGCAGCGTCGGGCAGGTCTCCTATGTGCAGATCCCGGACATCGACTGGGTGGAGGCGGAGGACTACTACGTCTGTGTGCATGTGGGCAGCAAGTCGCATTTGTTGCGGCGGAGCA
>Ga0209447_10000212_pt1 | contig 15384 bp, 13 predicted proteins | sample BogFormECP04_OM3_FD_188243 | JGI IMG/M metagenome (GOLD analysis project Ga0209447, IMG submission 188243) | Bog forest soil microbial communities from Calvert Island, British Columbia, Canada - ECP04_OM3 (SPAdes) (version 2) | ecosystem: Environmental > Aquatic > Freshwater > Wetlands > Bog ... | reverse complement strand
AGGATTGGCGCACACTCAAACGATTGGATGAGTTTTATTTGATGATGATCGAGCAGCCGCTCGGCTGGGATGACCTGTTCAGCCATATCGAATTGCAGCGCCGGCTCGATACGCCGATTTGCCTCGACGAGTGTATTCATACCGAGGAGCAGGCCAAGGCAGCCATCGATTTTGACGCCTGCAAGATTATTAATATTAAGCTGGGACGCGTGGGCGGGTACACCGTGGCGAAGCGCATCCATGATTTGGCGCAGCAGGCGGGGGTGCCGGTGTGGTGCGGCGGGATGCTGGAGAGCGGTATCGGGCGGGCGCATAATATTGCGCTTTCGACCTTGCCGAATTTCAGCTTGCCGGGGGATGTGACGGCCAGCAAGCGGTATTGGGTTGAGGATATCATCGAGCCGGAAGTGACGGTGACGCGGCAGGGGGTGATCCATGTGCCGACTGGGCCGGGCATGGGTTTCGAGCCGCGCTTGGATCTGATTGAGAAGTTGACGGTGCGGCGCGAGCATTTGGCGTGACGGTTGGCAGGGGGATGCAAACCTGCGAGTAGCGCTCGCGTTTTTGGTGAACGGCTGCCCAGGCCGGGCTGAAGCCCGGCACCTACAAAAGCAAAGGCAACGGCGAGCGCCGCGTCATGGGTAGTGGCAAAGGTTGGATGGAGGGTGGAGTGGCTGCGATTCCGATGAGAGACGGTGGGCCGGCGGCGCGTATCGCGGTGATTCCTGGCGATGGCATTGGAAAAGAGGTTACGCCGGAAGCGGTCAAGGTGATTAAGGCAGTCTGCGCGCCGACAACGCGCGGCGGCGGGCGCAAAATCGAATTCGTCGAGTTCGATTGGGGCGCCGACAAATATCTCAAAGAAAAGATTAGCTTGCCGGATGGCGCGGTGGAGATGCTGCGCGATGAGTTTGACGCCATTCTCTTCGGCGCGCTGGGCGATCCGCGCGTGCCTTCCAATCAACACGCCGCGGATATTTTGCTGGGGCTGCGCTTCAAGCTCGACCTTTACGTGAACGCCCGCCCCGCCGAGCTGTATCACGCGAAATTTACCCCCCTGCGTGACCGCCGCGAGGAAGACATTCGCATGATGGTCTTCCGTGAGAACACCGAAGGACTGTACGTGGGCGTCGGCGGCTTCTTTAAGAAGGATACGCCCGACGAGATTGCCATCCAGGAAGACGTCAATTCGCGCAAAGGCGTCGAACGCATCATCCGTTACGCGTTTGAATATGCCCGCGCCAAGGGCCTGAAGCGCGTCTGCATGAGCGACAAATCCAACGCCATGACCTTCGCGCACGATCTGTGGCAGCGCGTCTTCAAGCAGGTGCGCGCGGAGTACGCCGACATCGATTCGCGCCACCTATATGTTGATACGCTGGCCATGGAGATGATCCGCGACCCGCGCCAGTTTGACGTGATCGTCACCAACAACCTCTTCGGCGACATCATCAGCGACCTCGGCGCGCAACTTGCCGGCGGCCTGGGCTTGGCGCCTTCGGGAAACATCCATCCCGGCCGCACCTCACTCTTCGAGCCGGTCCACGGCTCCGCCCCAAACATCGCCGGGAAGGGCATCGCCAATCCGCTGGGCTCGGTCCTGGCATCGGCCATGATGCTCGAATTTTTGGGCTGGCACCCGGAAGCGCAATCCCTGCGCGCCGCGGTCAAAGCCGCCGTCCACGAGAATTTCGTCACCCCAGACCTCGGCGGCGACAAATCCACCGTCCAAGTAGGTGACTGGCTGGCGAATTTTGTGATAGGAAACGGCAAGAACTAAGATGGCTGTACCGACGTCACTTGGATCAGCACGATTTCCCATTCATCGTCTGTAGACGTCAGCACGACGCTCATGCGTTCCTGCCAAGCGCGCTGTTCGCTGGCCAGCAGTTCGTTCTTCCACAGCACGGTGGCCGCAAATGCGTGTTCGGTGTTGGCTAGCGTCGATTCGATGGCGTACATCGCGTTGCGCTTGGCGTACGGAGCGAAGAGCGTGTCGAATTTCCGCCAGATCTCCTCGTGGCCCCACAACTTTCCGTCCGCATCAATGAATTCCGCGTTGTTGGCAAACGATAAAATCAAGTCGTCGGGCTTGAGAGACTTGAGCCCGGCGAGAAACGCCTCGAGGGTCTGCTGGCCATTAGCGCTTGCCCGGGCCAAAAATCGCGAACCCTGCGCTTTTGCAAGCTCAAACTGAACCGTCTCAGCCGCTAGCCCTCGCGAACGCAGAATTTGGGCGGCCATCGATGTCTCGACCAGCAAAAGCCCGACCAGCAGATGTCCCGGGGCGACGTGACGGTGTCCGAGTCTATCCGCCGCCTCGACAGCAGACTTCAAGGTCTGCGCGGTTTCACGCGAAAGCGGCACTTCGACGGAGGTCGAGATTCGCTGCGCGCGCGGAATCCGCTTTTCGATTTCCGCGCGAATTCGCTCAGCAACCCCGACAACCGTCTCCCCGGGAATTCTGGGGATCAACGTGCCATGTTCCCGCAGCACCCCCAGCAGCAGATGCTCGGTCTCGATGAAGCGGCTGCCGTATTGGCTGGCCTCGTAGCGCGCAAAGAAGATGACGCGGCGCGCCTGCTCTGTGTATCGCTCAAACATGATTATGGCGGTAGTTTATGGTCACCTACGAAATCGTGCAACCGTTCGCTGCGACGTATAACGCGGTCATTCCTTGCGGGCCACGGCAGTAATCAACATGCCCAGCAGGAAACCACCGACGTGCGCCCACACGGCGACGCCTCCGGTGGCGGCCACTGAGGTCGAGCCGACCGACGTGACCGCCTCCGCGAACTGAATGAAAAACCAATACACCAGAATGAACACCGCAGGGATGGGCACCAGAAAAATAAAGACTAGCGTGAGGATGCGTTCGCGCGGAAAGAGCACCAGGTACGCGCCCATCACGCCGGAGATGGCGCCGCTCGCGCCGAGTGCGGGGATGTTCGAGCCCCAGTTGAAGAGCACGTGCAGCAGGCCCGAGCCAACGCCGCAGAACAGATAGAAGAGCAGATAGGGCAAGTGGCCGAAGAAGTCCTCGATGTTGTCGCCGAAGATCCACAGGAAGAGCATGTTGCCGGCGATGTGCAGCAGCCCGGCGTGCAGGAACATGCTGGTCAGCAGCGGCAGGAAGGCGGTCTCGAAGCTCGTGTGGCCGGCCAGGAAGGCGGGGAAGCGGGCGGGGACGGTGGCGTCGGCATAGACAAAGGCTTTGAAGGCGTGCGGCGGCAGGGTGGTTTGATAGATGAACACGGCGACGTTGGAGAGGATCAGCAGGATGTTGACGACAGGAAAGCTGCGGCTGGGGTTCTCGTCTTTGAGCGGGATGAACACGTAGAGGGGTCGTTCGCAGAGTAGCGAAAACGCGAACGCTTGGGAAGGCCGGTCGGAGTAGCACAGGCACTCTTGCCTGTGCCGCGTTGGTTAAACCAGTGGATCGAGCCCACGCTCGAACCCACGCTCGAGAACGGCGCACAGGCAAGAATGCCTGTGCTACGAAAGGCCAACGCGTCAGAATCGCGGTCGGACAGGGGATTAACCGAAATGCGCGTCCGATAATTATTGCCCGGCGGTGGCATGGTTAACAGAACATGTTTCGCGGCGAATTGAGGCGAAGTCGGGGAGTTTGGTGTGACTTCGCTGAAAGAGATTTCGGCCGGTAACATTCCTTCGGCTTGGAATCTCGTGCCCTGTTTCTATCTCTGCCCTAGTGCCAACAAAAGCGCGCGGGCGCGTTTCAAGCAGCGGCGGAAGTTGGCCCGGAAAAAGAAGCGAGACGCAAGAACGATTTTGTTCGGGTAAACATTGCGTGCGGGCGCTGCGTGTGTTAAAAATTTTGTTCGGCTTTTCGCAGGCCAACCGGACGGCAGCGGGTAAGCGAGGCCCACGCAGGTGCGTTCGGAGTTAGGTCCGAGGTTGCGTCGGCGCGCCGACTGCCCACATGCCCGCCAGGGAAACGGAAGCCATCATTCTTAGAACCTTTCCGCTCGGCGAGGCAGACCGGCTGGTGAGTTTCTTTGGGCGCGCGTCGGGTAGGATGCGCGGGGTGGCGGCAGGCGCGCGCAGCGTCAAGAATCGCTACGGGTCGACGCTCAGCGTCATGTCCCATGTGCAGCTCTGGTACATTGAGAAAGAGACGCGCGAACTGGTGCGTATCCAGCAGTGCGAGTTGCTGGAGTCGCTGAATAAATCGCAGAGCGATTACGAGCTGAGCACCGGCTTGGCGATTGTCAGCGAGATTTCCGAACTGGTCCTGCCGGACCACGAAGTTTCGGAGCCCATGTTCCGGCTGATGCTGCTCACCGCCAGGGAAGTGGAGCGCACCGCGGATTGGACCTTGCCGGTTAGCTACTTCGCGTTTTGGACGGTGCGGCTTGGCGGCTGGCTGCCGCGGTTTGACCGCTGCGCAAAGGGTGGCGAGCCGCTCGGAACGGAGCCGGCGTATTACGCGGCGTGGAGCGACGGGCTCTTCTGCGAGAAGGATCGCAGCCCCGGAATGCGGCCGCTGAGTTTTGCGGCGCGCCAACTGGCGGAGCGCTTTGCCGGCACGGCCTTGGATCGCTTGACGGACGTTGGCCCGGGGAATCCGGCGGCGCGCGATTTGCGCGAAGCTTGTTTGGAATGGATTGAGCATCACACGGAAAAAAAGCTGGGAACCCGGCGGATGTTGGAGACGACTTGACAGCTAAAGTAAAACTTGAAGCCAAGCCCCACGCAGGCCAGTCAAAGGGTCCGACACAAGGACTCACCTTCCAGGATTTAATTCTTAAGCTTTCGCACTTTTGGGTGAAGCAGGGATGCGTTCTGCAGCAGCCCTACGACGTGGAAGTAGGCGCCGGCACCATGCACCCGGAAACGTTTCTGCGCGTGCTCGGGCCGCAGCCCTATCGCGTGGCGTTCGTGCAACCGAGCCGTCGGCCGGCCGACGGCCGCTACGGAGAAAATCCCAACCGCCTCTACAAGCACTCACAATTTCAAGTGATCCTGAAGCCGTCTCCCGTCGACGTGCAGGAAATGTATCTGGAAAGTTTGCAAGCCATCGGCATCGACCTGAAAATTCATGACGTGCGCTTTGAAGAAGACAACTGGGAATCACCGACGCTGGGCGCCTGGGGCATCGGCTGGCAAGTACTTCTCGATGGGCTGGAGATTACACAGTTCACCTATTTTCAGCAGAGCGGCGGCATCGATCTCGACCCCATTTCCGTGGAGCTGACCTACGGGCTGGAGAGAATCTGCTCGTTCCTGCAAGGTGTGGAAAGCGTTTACGATGTGCGCTGGTCCGCGGACAAAACCTACGGCGATATTCGGCTCATGGAAGAGCAGCAGTTTTCGGAATACAGCTTCGACCGCAGCGACGCCGCGGCGCTCCGCACCGAGTTTGAGCTACACGAAAAGCAAGCCAAGGAGTTGCTTGACGGCTACAAGACGGCGGAAGGTCCGGCACGTCTGCGCTTCCCGCTACTCGCGGCCTATGACCACTGCCTGAAGTGTTCGCACTTATTCAATTTGATGGACGCTCGTGGAGTCATCTCGACCACCGAACGCGCCGCGCTGATGGCGCGCGTGCGGAGCATCGCGTGTCGCACCGCAGCAAACTATCTGGAGCAGATTGGCGGACCGATTGTACGCCGCGAAGTGGGTGCAGAAGTTCGCACCGAGGTGCGGGCATGAGCGGTGCAGGGAAGCCAGCGGCGGGGAAAGCTCCCATAGAGAAGCGCGTCGAATTGCTTTTTGAGATTGGCTGCGAGGAAATTCCGGCAGGCATGCTTCCGAAGGCCGAAGAAGAGCTCAAGGCCAACCTGACCAAGCTGCTGGCAGCGGAGAACTACGTCGAAGGCGTAACGGTGGAGACGTTCAGCGCACCGCGTAGGCTGGTGGCCGCGGTGCGCGGGTTGCAGCCGAAACAATCGGACGTCACCAGCGAAGTGACCGGCCCGCCGAAGTCCGTGGCTTACGACGCGGTCGGCGCGCCGACACGCGCGGCGCAAAGCTTCGCCGAGAAACAAGGCCTGACCCTCAAAGATATCTATACGATCCAAACGCCCAAAGGCGAATACCTGGCCGCTAAGAATATCAAGCGCGGCAGAACCGCCGAACAAATCCTGAACGAAATTTTGCCCCGCGTGATTCACGATCTGACCTGGCCCCGCTCCATGACGTGGACCGGTCTCGATGGCGCGCGATTCATTCGCCCCATTCGCTGGATCGTGGCGGTCCTCGATGGCAAGCCGCTCAAATTTTCCTATGGCGGCGTGCCGGCGGGAAAGCAGACGCGCGGGCATCGCTTTCTTGGCTCCAGCGATATCGCCGTGCGCGATTTCGCGGATTACGAAAAACGACTCAAGGCGAATGGGGTCATCGTCCGCCCAGCGCAGCGTGCCGCCAAGATCGAATCGGAACTCGCGGCCCACGCGAAAAAGAGCGGGCTGAAGATTCACGAGGACGCGCATCTCCGCCGCATGGTCACCTACCTGAACGAATTCCCCAGCGTCATCGAGGGCAATTTCGATGCGGCTTTCCTCGCGCTGCCCGACGAAATTCTGGTTACCGTGATGCGGGACCACCAGAAATATTTCGCGCTCGAGAAGCGCAGCGGGGAACTGGCGCCGCATTTTCTGGCAGTAATTAATTTGGCCAAGGATGCCAAAGGCATCGTGCGCGCCGGGCATGAACGGGTGTTGCGCGCCCGCTTCGCCGACGCGCAGTTCTTCTGGCATGCCGACCAGAAATGTCGGCTCGCCGACTATTTGCCTAAGCTTGACAAGATCACCTACGAATCCAAGCTCGGCAGCTACCTGAATAAAGTCGAGCGCATCCGCGGCATCGCCAAGTGGATCGCCGAAGGCTGGTCCAACCGCGGCATCGCCCAGGCCCACGTCCTTGACGCGGACCGCGCCGCGGAACTCTGCAAGTGCGACCTGGCCACCGACATGGTTCGCGAACTCACTGAACTGCAAGGGGTCGTCGGAGGCTTGTACTCGCGTGCGCAAGGCGAGCCGGACGAAGTTGCCGACGCCGTCTACGATCACTACCGCCCCGTCGGCCTCGAAGATGAGATTCCCCGCAACCTAACCGGCTGCGCCGTAGCCATCGCCGACAAACTCGACTCCATCCTCGGCTGCTTCGCCGTCGGAAAAGTACCAACGGGATCCAGCGATCCGTTCGCGTTGCGTCGGGCTGCGCTCGGCATCGTGAAAATTCTCGTGGAGAAGGGGCTGCCGCTTTCGCTCTCGAACGCCCTCGGCGCTGTGCAGCAGGCGCTCACCAAAAATCCTCCGCATGTCGCGGTGAGCGCGGAACAGAAGCAGCAAGCCTATTTATTCCTGATCGAACGCGCCAAATTCTTCTTCAAGGAAAAGTTTAATTTTGCGTACGACGAACTAAACGCCGTCTTCGGCCCATCGGTGGCTGGTGCGGCCAGCGAGCGAGACCTGGACTTGGTCGACGCCGAGAAGCGCCTGCTCGCGCTCCGCAAAGTCCGCAAGTCCAAAAACTTTGAGCCGCTCGCCGTCTCCTTCAAACGCATCCGCAAAATTCTGGAAAAGGCCAACTTCACCAGCGCCGATGGCCAGGCCGGGGCTCCCGAACTCTTCGAGAACGATGCCGAGAAGGAACTGCACCGCGCGGTGAAGGAAGCAGCAGGGAAGGTGCAAGCCGAGAAGCGCGCCGGCCACTACTTCGAAGCCCTCGAAACCATAGCCAGTCTCCGCAAGCCCATCGACCGCTTCTTTGAAGAAGTAATGGTCATGGCCGAAGACGAACGCGTCCGCAACAATCGTTTAGCCTTGCTATCCCAAGTCCTAAAGGAGTTCACCACCATCGCCGACTTTAGCGAAATCGCCGCCGACTAATTTGGAGTGCGGCGGCTTGACGCCGCTTTCACAGCTGCGGACGCATCGCAGCTGCCACGACGCGCGCCGCCCTTGTAGGAGCGCAATATGCTGCGCCCCAGCTAGCCCGGGCGCAACCGGTCTTGTAGCGACGCCCTTCAGGGCGTCACCAACGTCGGCGCGCCGACAATGGATCATCATCGGCACCAAAAACATTTTCAGCACCTGCACCAAAAATCGAAACGAGGAAACAACGTGAAAAAGTGGATCTATTCTTTCGGCGACGGCAAGGCAGAAGGCCAAGGCTCCTGGCGTGAACTACTCGGCGGCAAAGGCTCCGGCCTCGCGGAAATGTCCCGCATCGGCCTCCCCGTGCCCCCCGGCTTCACCATCACCACCGAAGTCTGCACCCACTACTACCAGAACAAAAAGTCCTACCCGAAAGATCTAGACGCGCAAGTCAAACAGGCCGTCGGCCGCGTAGAAAAAATCATGGGCAGCAAGTTTGGTGAGAAAGCCAAGATGCCCCTGCTGGTTTCGGTGCGCTCCGGAGCCCGCGATTCCATGCCCGGCATGATGGACACCATCCTCAACCTCGGCCTCAACGACGAAACAGTACTCACCTTCGCTCGCGCCACCAGCAACGAACGCCTCGCTTGGGATTGCTACCGCCGCTTCATCCAGATGTATGGCGACGTGGTTATGAACGTCCAGAAACGCCCCCACGAAGACCACGAACCGTTCGAGGTGGTCATCCACGAACTCAAGCACGAGCGCTATCACGAAGACGTCGACGATCCCAAGCTGACGGCGGCCGATCTTCAGGAGATGGTCGCCCGCTTTAAGAAACTGATCAAAGAGCGCACTGGTTCGGACTTTCCGCAAGATCCCTGGAAGCAACTCTGGGGCTCGGTCGGTGCCGTGTTCGGCTCGTGGATGAACGACCGCGCTATCGTCTATCGCCGCAAATACAACATCCCCGCCGAGTGGGGCACTGCCGTCAACGTGCAAGCCATGGTCTACGGCAACACCGGAGATAAATCCGGTTCTGGCGTGGCCTTCACACGCGACCCAGCCACCGGCGAAAAAGTTTTTTACGGCGAGTTCCTGATCAACGCGCAAGGTGAAGACGTGGTCGCCGGCGTCCGCACTCCTGAGCCGGTCGCTAACCTGCACAACTACATGCCCAAGGCTTTCAAGGAACTAGAAGCCATTCGCACGAAGCTCGAGAAACACTTTAAGGATGTTCAGGACTTCGAATTCACCATTCAAGACAGCAAAGTCTTCATGCTCCAGACCCGCAGCGGCAAGCGCACCGGGCTCGCCGCCGTCCGTTTCGCCATCGAAATGGAAAAAGAAAAACTGATCGACTGGCAGACCGCCATCCGCCGCGTCCCGGCTGATCAATTAGACCAAGTCCTGGCGCCCATCTTCGATCGCAAAGCCGTGGCCGCCGCCAAGGTAATCGCCAAAGGTCTGCCCGCCGGTCCCGGCGCCGCCTCCGGCCGCATGTACCTCAACGCGGATCGCGCCGTGCAAGCCGCCCAGAAGGGCGAGAAAGTCCTCCTCGTCCGCAACGAAACCTCTCCCGAAGATCTCCGCGGCATGATCGCCGCCGAAGGCATTCTCACCGCGAAAGGCGGTGTCAGCTCTCACGCGGCCCTCGTTGCCCGCCAAATGGGCAAGGTCTGCGTTTGCGGCGCCGCCGCATTGCAAATCGACTACGCCGCCAAAACCATGACCGTCGACGGCCACACCTATAAGGAAGGCGACGCACTCTCCATCAACGGCACCGCGGGCGAAGTCTATGCCGGCGAGATTCCCACCGCCGCCTCGGAAATCGTCCAGGTGCTCATCGAAAAATCGCTGGCGCCAGGGAAGAGCCAGACCTACCAAAATTTCCAAAAGCTCATGGACTGGTGCGCCAAAGCCACCCGCATGAGCGTCCGCACCAACGCCGACACCCCCGAACAAACCGCCCACGCCGTTGCCTTTGGCGCGAACGGCATCGGACTCTGCCGCACCGAGCACATGTTCTTTGAAGGCGATCGCATCGACGCCATGCGCGAGATGATTCTTGCCGACACCAAGGAGCACCGTGTCGCCGCCCTCGCCAAAATCCTCCCCTATCAGCGCCAGGATTTTGCCGGCATGTTCAAGGAACTTGCCGGACGTCCGGCGACCATCCGCTTCCTGGATCCGCCGCTGCACGAGTTTCTTCCGCACGAAGGCGTGGCGCAGCAAGACCTCGCCAAAAAAATGGGCGTGCCGGTCGAAAAGATTAGGCAGCGAGTTAAAGAACTACATGAGTTTAATCCCATGCTCGGCTTCCGCGGCTGCCGCCTCGGAATCGTCTACGAAGAAATCTCCGAAATGCAATCTCGTGCAGTACTTGAAGCCGCCGCCGACGTGCAAAAGTCCGGCATTAAAGTCTTACCTGAGATCATGATCCCGCTCGTCGGCTTCAAACGTGAACTTGACCTTCAAGTTGAGGTTGTCCATCGCGTCGCCAAAGAGGTCATGAAAGAAAAGAACGTAAAACTGAACTATCTCGTCGGCACCATGATTGAAGTCCCTCGCGGCGCCCTCACCGCCGACGAAATCGCCCACACCGCCGAATTCTTCAGCTTCGGCACCAACGACCTAACCCAGACCGCCCTAGGCATGAGCCGCGACGATTCCGGTTCCTTCCTCGGGCCCTATCAAGAACTGGAAATCGTCAAAAAGAACCCATTCGCCACCATCGACCAAGCCGGCGTAGGCCAACTAATGGAAATCGCGGTGGTCAAAGGCCGCAAGACGCGGCCCGACATAAAGCTGGGCATCTGCGGCGAACACGGCGGCGATCCCGACAGCGTAAAGTTCTGCCACCGCCTGGGCCTAACCTACGTAAGCTGCTCGCCGTTCCGCGTCCCGGTAGCCCGTCTAGCCGCCGCCCAAGCCGCCATCGAGGAAAAAGCCGCCCCCAAGAAAAAGTCCAAATAGCCAACCGTCGGGAGGGTCCGGATTTTCCGGACCCTTCTAACATGTGCGAATCTCTAGCCCTAATCCATGACCGCCCGCGCAATCCTCGCCATCGCGCTTCTATTCTTCACGCAAGCAGGCGCAACGTCGCCCACTAACACAACCTCGCCCGCGTCGCACGCCGCATTCCTAAAACGCCTCTCCGCCTCCGCAATCGAGCGAACCACGCACACCGTTCGATACGACCCCGCGTATGTGCGCATACCCTATCCCAACGGCGATGTTCCCGCAGACACGGGCGTCTGCACCGACGAGGTCATCCGCGCTTACCGCGCACTGGGCGTTGATCTGCAAAAGGAAGTTCACGAAGACCTGATCGCGAATTTCGCCGCCTACCCGAATCAACGCCGCTGGCAACTTGCACCCCCCGACACCAACATCGACCACCGCCGCGTGCCCAATTTAATGGTGTTTTTCTCGCGCAAAGGCGAATCCCTGCCAATTACCGCGCGCGCCGAGGACTACTCTCCGGGCGACCTGGTCACCTGGGATCTGGGCGGCAACGTCCCGCATATCGGCATCGTGGTCGATCGCCGCGCAATTTCAGGGCGCTACATGCTGGTCCACAACATTGGCCGCGGCCCGCAACTGGAAGACGTGCTGTTCAATTGGCGCATCACCGGCCACTACCGCTACTTCGGTCCCAATCCTTGATTCTCCAAAACCTCCGCCACCTTGATGCGCCCCGTCGCCAGATTGGCCACCAACTCCCGATTTGCCGCCAAAAACTCGTAGCCGCTCAACTCCTTCGGCAACACCCACGCAATCCGCTCAAACGTTTTTCCCACCACCGCATCGCTGGCAATCTCCGCCGCAAAAAATCGTATTTCCAGTTCGTGCGCCGACGTGGCATACGCATGCCGCACCCGCGCGATCTCCACGCTGCGCTGCAACGTCGCCCCCAGCTCTTCGCGCAACTCCCGCGCCAGCGCCGTCTCGGGAGCCTCACCTTCTTCCACTTTTCCGCCAGGAAACTCCCACTTCAGCGGCGACGAATCGTTGCTCCGTCTCTGCCCAATCAACAGTCGCCGGTCCGCCCGCTCAATCACCGCCGCCACCACAACCTTCATCGTTCCCCCATCGCGTAAATCCCACGTACTTTCTTCTCCGTGTCCTCTGTGCTCTCTGCGTTTAAATCACACAAAACTATCCCACGAACTCACCATCGGAGCACGTTCGATCCGCCTCATCTTGTCCCATGCAGCGCATCCCACAAGGCCCGCGCCCCAGCCACCAGCGGCGGCCCCGGCGTATTCAGCAATTCATCGCGCACCACAAACACGCGCCGCTCGCGAATCGCCGGCACATCCTTCCACGCCGCCACACCATACGCCTGCTTCGTCTGGGACTTGTCACCGACCGCCGCCCACGCCAGCACCATCACTTCCGGGGCCGCCGCAGCCACCGCCGCATCGCTCACGCGAGCTCCCGCCGGCACCACCATCTCCCCGCCACACAATTCCACCAACTCCGCGACCCACGGTGGCGAACTAATCCGCGGATTCGGCCATGCCTCGCAATAAACCCGCACCTTCCGGGGCAATCTCTTAGCTTCTGTCCGCGCCGCAATCGCCGCAAACTCCCGCCGCATCCGCGCCACCACGCGTTCTCCCCCTGCCGCCCGCCCCACAATGCGCGCCAGCATGCGCACATCGCGTTCCACGTCTGCCAGCGTCCGCGGATTCTTCGCCAAAAAATTCACCGGCGCTTCCAGCAACTTCGCCACCGTCTCCGTCTTGAACGGCACCGAGCCAATCACCAAATCCGGTCGCAGCGCTAAAATCTCCTCCACCGACCCCATATGCCAGCAATCCCCCACCAGTGGAAGCCCGCTAACGTCCGCCACATCCGCGCACCACTTCGTCACGCCCACCAGCGCCGCACGCGCCCCCACCGCGCACAAAATCGCCGTAGCACTGGGCGCCAGCGACACAATCCGCATCTCCCTGGAAATCTTTCGTCGCATCCACTAGCAGCATAACAAACAGACTCGCGTCTCACGCAGCCTTCCGATTACACTAGTCGGGCGAATTTCGCAGCGCTCGTCGTGTAGCGCAGGGCGACCGCCGTTGAGCCCTGCGGGTTGTGCGATCAGCAGCGGCAGTCCCTAAATGGTCTTTAGCGACAATTTCCCGGAGCCCTAATGAAAGCCATCGTCTTCGAAAAGCACGGCGCACCCGAAGTCCTTCACTACACCGACGCCCCAACGCCCACCATCCGCCCCAGCGAAGTCCTGGTCCGCGTAAAAGCCTGCGCGCTAAATCATCTCGATCTCTGGGTCCGTCGCGGCCTCCCCGGCGTCCCCATCCCGCTTCCGCACATCCCCGGCAGCGACGTTGCCGGCGAAGTCGCCGAAATCGGCGCCGACGTCACCACCGTCCGCCCCGGACAAAAAGTCGTCCTCGCGCCCGGCGTCACCTGCGGCAAATGTCCCGCCTGCATTTCTGGCCATGACAATCGCTGCCGAGCCTTTACCAATCTCGGCTATATGATTGACGGCGGCTGCGCCGAATTCGTCAAAGCCCCCGAAGTAAACTGCATGCCGTACCCGGAAAATCTCTCCTTCGAAGAAGCCGCCTCTATCCCGTTGGTTTTCCAAACCGCCTGGCACATGCTGCTCTCGCGCGCCGAACTGCAGCCCGGTGAAGACGTCTTAATCCTCGGTGCCGGCAGCGGCGTCGGCAGCGCCGCCATCCAAATCGCCAAATTTTTCGGTGCCAGAGTAATCGCCACCGCCGGAAGCGCGGAAAAACTGACCAAAGCCACCGAGCTCGGCGCCGACCACGTCATCAACCACAAAACGCAAAAAATCCGCGAAGAGGTCCGCCGCATCACCGCCAAGCGCGGCGTAGACGTAGTCTTCGAACACGTCGGCACCGCCACCTGGGACGACAGCATCGCCAGCCTTACCCCCGGCGGCCGCTTGGTCACCTGCGGCGCCACCACCGGCTACGACGCCAAACTCGACCTGCGCCTGCTCTTCGCCAAACAACTCTCCCTCATGGGCTCCTACATGGGCACCAAGTCCGAACTCCACAGCGTCATGCGCCTGGTAGCCGCCGGCCGCTTTAAGCCCATCATCGACAAAATCTTCCCACTAAGCGAAGCCGCAGCCGCGCACACGTATCTAGAATCCGGCGCGCAATTCGGCAAAGTCGTCCTAACCGTCTGACGCCCCCACGCCCCGCTAACCGTAACGCTATCCCGTAGGGGCACGGCATGCCGCGCCCGCCTTACTTTTGCCTTTGCTCCGACTCTCTGCACGGCCGATCACGCATTCCAGAAAGAATCCCTGGACGAAATACCAGTGATTGGGGGTTGATAGTTGCGGGCGAGTAATGAGTTGATTCGCGAGATCCTGCGGCTTTACGGTTTCATCAGCGGCCCAACAACGAGCGTAGATCGCGAGTGCCGTGAAGCACGCGGAGAATCAGCACATCCGTGCCCTGAATTCGGTAAATGATAACGAACGCGCCCACAGAAAAGCTGCGTAGGCCAGGACGCAAGTCTTCGTCGCGGGAACGGCCAATATTCGGGTGGGTGGCCAGAAGAAAGAATCGGTCGGTGATGGAGTCAATCAGCCGGTCGGCGATTCTGTGGCTGCTGCTATCCATCGCGACGTAATTCCAGATATTTTCGAGGTCCGAATCCGCTTCCGGACTGCGGATGTGTCCCATCAGCGGGGTGTTTGTTGGTCGGCGGACAGACGAGCGCGTCCGCGCTGTTTCACTTCTTCAGCCAACTTGCGCATGGACTCTTCCGTTACCGGGCGGCCTTCGCCACGCGCGATCGAGGCCTCGGCCTCATCGACAGCGGCTAGGATTTCCGCGCGGCTGCGTTCGCGTTCCTCCCACAAGGACAACGCTTCCTTTACGGCGTCTTCCTCGCGTTGCAGGCGTCCGCTCGCAACGGCTTGGCGGATGAAAAATTGTTGATCTGGAGTTAGGGTCACGTCCATGAAAACAGCGTAAGAGCGTGCTCTGCGACTGTCAAGGGCGGGTGGTACCTGGGTCGACTTACGCTGAGTTCTTTGCGGCGGGCTTCGTTTAGGGGTTTTACTTGGAAGGCTGCGATTCGCCCAGCCGCTTCAAACGATCCCGCAATCGTCGTTGCAGCGGTGTCGGCGTATTCGGATTAAACGCCACCAGATACCATAGCGGCTGGCTGCGATCCCTGCTCAGCCAGGTCAGCGTCGGCGCATCCGCATTCGGATGCCGCGCCACATTCTCGCGAATCGCTCCGTAAGGATGCTTCGCCAAACGATTCAACGTCTTCGAATTCGCCCGCGGATGTTCGCTGATCAGCCGCAACAAATAAAAATCACTTTCCGGCGCCTGCTTCACCAGCTTTTCCAGCATCTCCGGCTTGGCATCCGCGCTCAGCACCAGCCCGATTTTTTCGTCCCACGCCGTATTGATGTGATTCAGTTCCCGCGTCCGCGTGTGAATCAGTTCTTCCAGCGCGCGCCGCTCCGTCTGCATCCGCGCGATCGGTGGGTTCGTGCCTTCCAGTGAATCCAGCACCC